>OGHJ01003098.1_pt1 | contig 12682 bp, 10 predicted proteins | sample 1571351 | NCBI WGS metagenome assembly OGHJ01 (sample SAMEA2582037, study PRJEB24529) | metagenome | biome: Human gut stool | place: China | collected 2011 | reverse complement strand
GAGCACCTGACTGTTAATCAGGGTGTCGCCTGTTCGAGTCAGGCAAGAGGCGCCAACAAATCGGCGGCGGGGATCACACCTGCCGCCTTTTTCATAGATGCGGGTTGTAACTATTTTGTGACATCTTTCACACTTTCTTCAAAATTAACGTTTTCTTAAAAAATGTCCTCTTGAAGAAGCTGTCAGATTGTGGTATACTGCATCTAAGCTTTAGGAAGTTTCCTGAAGCGCTTGGTAGATCAAAGGGTAGGCGCTCCCTTCTTTTTGATAGCAGCTTGGCCTCTGCTTTGCCCTGGTTCTCCGCAGGGCAGGGCAAAGCAGAGGGCTATGCGCTGCTTTTGATGGAGCGTGACAGAACCTTTTCTCCTGCGTCAAAATCTGCATCCTGTCTGCTGTCTGTGTGATACGTACAAAGTCTTACTTGTACATTTCCGCACAATGTGCTAGAATATGGAAGGCAGTTTTGAATATTAGAACACAGAGAAGAGATCGTTTCCGAAGGTTGTCGGTCTCTTGTAAAGGAAACATCTATGCGTTATACCTATGTGCGGCAGCACGACACGACCGACTGTGCAGCTGCCAGTCTCGCAATGGTGTGCCTCCATTACAAAAAGGAAATCACCATCACCCGCTTACGCGATATGATGGGAACCGACATGAAGGGCACGAACCTCGTGGGCCTGCAGAAAGCCGCTAATGAGATTGGCTTCAACACGGCCGCTGTCCGAGTGGACCGCGAGAATTTTTTGAGTGATTTCACACTTCCCTGCATTGCGCAGGTCATCACCGACCAGGGGTTGACCCACTTTGTGGTCATCTTCAAGAAGACCACGATCAAGGACGATGACGCCCGCCGCAAGCATGTGTTGAAGGAAGAAGAAAAAAAGGCTGACGCTTCCAAGAAGTACAAGTGCAAGGATCACGTCATCATCGGCGATCCTGCCAAGGACCTCGAAAAGATCAGCCTGGACGACTTCTATAAAAATTTCACTGGCGTTCTGCTGCTGATGAACCCCACATCGGAGTTCAAGGGCGGCAAGGCAAAGAAAGCTGGCACCAGCATCAACGGCACCAGCACCGATGCAAACGCCAAGGGGGATAAGAACACCGGCAAATACCACATGCTCAAGCGGTATATCGACCTGCTCTGGCCCCAGAAAAAACTTTTTCTTTATGCAATCCTCTGTTCGGTGATCCTTACGGTCATCGGCATCGTCTCCACCGTGTTCAATAAAGCATTGATGGATGAGGTGCTTCCGTATGGGTTGAAGAACTTACTCATCACCCTGATCCTTGTGTTCAGCGTGGTCAACCTCACGAGCAACCTGCTCAGCACGGTTCGCGAGTGGATCTTGATCTTCCTGTCCATCCGGATCGACATTCCGCTGATGCTGGGCTACTTCGAGCATGTGTACAAACTGCCGATGAAGTTCTTCGCAACGCGGAAGACCGGTGAGATCACCACCCGTTACTCCGATGCAAGCACCATCAAATCGGTCCTGACCAACATCGCGATGACCATCGTGATGGACGTGGTGATGGCCGTAGGCGTTGGCATCGTACTGTTCCGGATGAACTCCTCGCTGTTCTCGCTCACCCTGTTCAGCACCGCATTGAGCCTGCTCCTCGTCATCATCTTCAAGCAGCCGTACAAGCGGATCAATGAAGAGACGATGCAGCAGTCTGCAATGCTGAACAGCCAGATGATCGAGAGCCTGCGCGGCATTGAGACCATCAAGTGCAATGCCTGCGAAGACCGCGAGCTGGAAGCTCTGGAACGCGAGTACATCAAGAGCCTGAAGATCAGTCTCCGCTCCAGCAAGATCAGCACCGGCCAGTCTCTGGTGTCGATGGTGATCTCCACCCTGCTGAATATGGTGACCACTTACGTGGGCATCATGCAGGTGTTGAACGGTGAGCTGACACTGGGCGGCTATATGGCATTCACCACGCTGTCCGGTTACTTTACTTCTCCGGTGAGCGACCTGATTTCGATGCAGATGTCGATTCAGGAAGCCGATATCTCCATGAAGCGCCTGACCGAGATCATGGATTATGAATCGGAGCAGGCCGAAGATGAAGAGCACACCGAGATGGAACAGATCGAAGGCGACATCGAATTCAAAGATGTCACGTTCCGATATGGCAACCGCAGCCCCGCGCTGAACCACATCTCCTTCACCATCCCGCAGGGACAGAAGGTGGCGCTGGTCGGCAGCAGCGGCAGCGGCAAATCGACCATCACCAAACTCCTGCTCAAGTATTATGAGCCGGAGAGCGGCGAGATTGATGTGAACGGTATCAACCTCAACGAGTATACCAACGCATCGGTACGTCGTGCGATTTCTTACGTCCCGCAGAATGTCGAGCTGTTCAGCAAGACACTGTTTGAGAATATCCGGATCTCGCGTCCGGAAGCTACCCTTGAGCAGGTCAAGGACGCTGCCAAGAAGGCAGATGCACATGAGTTCATCCGCAAGCTACCGCTACAGTACAACACCTATCTGGAAGAAGCCGGCAACGGCTTGTCCGGTGGTGAGAAGCAGCGCATTGCATTGGCTCGTGCCTTCCTGAAGGACTCGAACCTCTACATTCTGGACGAATCGACCAGCAGCCTGGACTTTGGCACAGAGAATACCATTTTTGATATGATCTACAACCAGCTGGCTGACAAGTCGATGCTCATCGTGGCACACCGCCTGTCCACCGTTCGTGACTGCGACCAGATCCTGGTCATGGATCACGGTGAGATCGTGGAGCGCGGCACACACGATGAACTGCTGGCAAAACAGGGCAAGTATTACGAGCTTTGGAACTTGCAGCAGGGCATCTTCCGCCGCAAGAAGGAAGAGCTGAAACCCGTTGCTCATGCCGCAGTGGTCGAGGAAGACGACGATGGCGGCGAGGCGATCACTTATTAAGTTGCAATCGAGTGCGCACTCGATTACATAAAAATGGCTTTGGATGGTTGCGCAGCCTGAAGAAGTCCTAAATTCGATTCAATCATTTGAAGGGAGTAATTCATTATGATGATGCCTGCAAACTACTCTGTTATCGCAGAGAACGAGATGACCTATGTTGTTGGTGGTGGCGTGATCGAGGCTATCGGCGCTGTTACCGCTCCGATCTGGACTCTTGACAACGTCAAGACCTTCAACACCAACATTGTGACCATCGTTGGTAACGCTAAGCTCCAGAACGTTGTGAACAAGACTCTGGGCTATGTCTTCAGCGGCGATGCTAACTGGAAGCAGCTGGGCCAGAACCTGAAGGGTCTGTTCGTTGCTGAGAACGGCCACTTCGGCGATTCTTTTGCTACCACTCTGGGCACTGTTGCTGCTGTCTACAACCTGGGCAATGCTACCGTTGCTAACAAGGCTGGCGACACTGTTCTGTTCAAGGGTCCTGCCGATAAGAAGGCATACAAGGGCACCTTCGGCGGTAAGGATTTCTTCGTCACCGAGGTCTAATCTTAGCTGAATAGTTGGTGTATTTCATTCGCACCGCCCTACATTGTAGGCGGGGCTGATGATAATGCCTCGTAATGGTGTGCCAGGAGGCGTAAGCCTTCTGGCACACCTTATTTTTATAATGTCACTTATTATATCCCCTTGAAAAGCGTGGATGCAGACGGTCTGTCTGCGGCACCGGAGGGGTGTAATAGGTGATCGTGTGTGGAAAATAAGAAGCAAAAAGGAGAGGTGTCACCGAAGGTGACGGAGAGGTTGTACGAAGGATGAGATTCCGGAAACAATGAGGCCCTAATTTATTTTCCATAGACGATGACCTATTGCAAAATCTAAAGAAACAGGTGGACGATACCATGAGAGAAATTCAAGTTGCAGAACACAAGACCCTGAAGCTGACCAATGTGCTGTCGCGCAAGGTGGAAGTTGAGGATATGGGCAATCTGGCCATTGTGCTGACCCAGATGCAGAACTTTATCCGCAGCCATGACGCCATGCCGGTGGGCCCCATCGTGCAGTGCGTGAAGATGCGCAAGGGCCCCAACCCCACGGCGGAGATCTACTTCATGCAGCAGGTCAACCAGCTGATCCCCCGGCTGGACCCCGGCTACCAGATGGACGCTCTGCTGCGGGTGCGCAACTGCCTGTATGCCCACTACACCGGCCCCATGAGCTACAGCAACCTCGCCAGCCAGAAACTGGATATCTATGCGTTCGAGCATGAGATCGAGACGACCGGCGATTCGTACACCGTCTATGTCAATCAGGACGACGACAACGGTGTGCTCGACGTCTTTATGGAGACCAAGTGATTATGACGACCATTCAGAACCTTTCCGACCTGCAGGATCGCCGCATCATGATGGAAAAGCGTGTGCCGCCCTTCGGCTACGCGATGATCCTTCTGGTGGCGGGCCTGCTGGTCTTCCTGACCATCTGGAGCACCCAGAACTACCGCACCTACGTCAGCCAGTCGGCCGGCACGGTGCAGGCAAGCAACAAGACCTATATCATGTCCAGCTACTCCGGCTCCATCACTGAGCTCAACATCTCGGAGGGCAGCTATGTCAACGAGGGCGACCTCATCGCCCATGTCAAGAGCACCGACATCGACATGCAGCAGGACAGCTACAAGAGCCAGCTGGAGATCTATCAGAAGCAGAAGGCGCAGTACGAAAAGTTGCTGAAGTCCATTCAGGATGACACGAACTATTTCAGCGAGACCGACCTGGACGACCAGCCCTACTATTACCAGTATGAGAGCTACAAGAGCCAGGTGCAGCAGAAGGCCTTTGACGCTTCGCCCTATCAGGCGGCGGGCTACTCCGACGAGCAGATCAAGGCCCTGATGGAGCAGAACCAGAGCGAGATCGAGGCGCTGTACTACTCTACGCTGCAGTCCATCACCAGCAACCTGACCAGTGTGCAGACCAACATCGACAACATTCAGGCCCAGCTGGATACGCTGGCAAGCGGCGCGAACGATTACTACATCTATGCGCCCACGTCCGGCGTCATCCACATGGACACCCCTTATAAGGTGGGCATGGTGCTGAGCGCCGGTTCGGCACTGGCCACTGTGGCCAGCGAGAACAGCGATCAGGAGATCGTGGCGGCCCTGACCGTCAGCGACCGGCCGCTCATCAACGTGGGCGACCCCTGCAAGATCGCGATCACCGGCCTGTCGGAGTATTCCTACGGCAACCTGACCGGCACGGTGACTTCCATTGACAGCGATGTGACCTCCACCGAGTCCGGCTCGTACTACAAGATGACCATCAAGCCCAACAGCACCTACGTGGTGAGCAACAGCGGCGACAAGGTCGATCTGGCCAACGGCATGAGCGTGACCGCCCGTGTCGAGTACGACAAGCTGACTTACTTTGAATATGTCATGGAGGCCCTGGGCGTTTTGTTCCGTTAAACAGCGTCCGCAAACTCAACGCCCAAAGAGGTACGATAGAATGAAACTGAACCCGAAACAGCTGGCCGTAAGCGCCGCCCTGCTGGGCCTGCTGGCCGCAGGCGCAGCGCTGCCCGCAGCCGCAGCCAGCCCCATTTCTGCCCCGGCTGCCATCACCTTCCCGTGGAGCCCTGTGGCGGCCGAGAGCGTGGAAACAGGGGACTATGCCCCCACCATGACCGTGGGCACGGCCCAGCAGCTTTCGCCGGTGGTCCAGCCGCAGAAAGCCGCCAGCCGAAACGGCGTGAGCTACGTTTCCGATAACCCGAACATCGTTTCGGTCGGGGAGGACGGCGTGGCGCAGGCGGTGGGCCTGGGCACGGCGAACATCACGGCCACCTGTGGCGATGTCAGCTGCACCTACACCATCACCACCCAGCCCGACAGCACGATGATCGCGACGGAGATGGACATCACGCTGGCGTCCAGCACCATTGCCGTGGGCGACACCACGTCGCTCTCGCTGGCGGTGCTGCCCACCACGGCAGCAAACTATATCAGTGTCTCGCTGAGCTCCTCCGATCCCGGCGTGGCCACCGTGAACAACTTCGGCAAAGTGACCGGTGTGGCCCCCGGCAAGGCGACCATCACGGCCACCGCTGGGGATGTGACCTGCTCGGCGACCGTGACTGTCGTGGCAGCCTCCTCCAGTTCGGCGTCCACCGGCCCGGTGGAGTCCATCTCCCTGAATACGAACTACATGGTGCTCAAGCCGGGTGCTTCCGGCACCATCACCGGCTCGGTGGCCCCCTCTTCGGCCTCCCAAAAGCTGACCTTTACCAGCAAGGATAAAAAGATCGCCACCGTGAACGGAAGCGGCGTCGTGACCGGCGTTGCCACCGGCGCGACCTCCATCATCGTTTCCAACGGCAAGGTCTCTTCGTCGGTGACGGTCATCGTCAACCGCACGGCGTCCGCATCCAGCAGCGGCACGGACAGCACCGGGGAGGGGACGGCTCCGGCGGAGACCGACCCCATCGTGGCCTCCATTGAGAATGCGGCCTCCGATACCATCTCCTACCCGCAGAGTCAGGTCCCGGTGTTGACCACCGCGATGCTGAACGCCCTGCGCACCACGGGCCGCACCCTCGTGCTGGAAGCGGAGGACTACACCCTGACCGTGGACGGCTCCACCATCCGCAACACCACCAGCGAGGTGAACACCGCGCTGACCTTTTCGCCCGACGAGTACGGCCTGCGCTTCACCCTGAACGAGGGTGAGGCCATACCCTGTGGCGTGACCATCACCATGACCGGCGAAAATGCCGGGTATAGCCGCCTGTATCTGCACAACACCGTGAGCGGGAAGTGGCAGTTCCTCAACAGCTACAAGGACGGCGTGGCACATGCCGACGTGGCGGGCGAGTATCTGCTGACCAACCAGAATCTGCGCTTCACCAGTATCAATTGGACCTTCTTCATCGGCGCAGGCATCCTTGTGGTGGCCTGCCTCATCGCGTACGTCGCGGTCAAGAAGCGGTACTGGTTCTGGTAATTCCGCAGGGGATCAAAACAGAAAACGCAAAAAGCGATGGCCGTTTCGGGCCATCGCTTTTTTGCGTTGGAGCGTTTTGCCTTACAGTTTGAAATACCCCGCCGGTTCATCGTCCTGGCTGCGGTGCTCCATCAAAAAGGTATCGAGCCAGCGGCCATGGCAGTCCCGCGCGATGCGCTCGCGGCGGCCTACCAGGCGGAATCCGCATTTCAGGTGCAGACCTTTGGACGCTGCGTTGTCCTGCAAGACCGTGGATTGCAGCGTCCAGTAACCGGCCGCTTCGGCCTGCTGGCAGAGGGTGGTGAGCAGATGATACCCCAGCCCCCGGCCCCGGAACCGTTCGCCGATGTAGATGCTGACCTCAGCCACGCCCCGGTAGCACCAGCGGGGGTCGACCCGGTGCAGGGCCGTCCAGCCTGCCAGGACGCCATCGTCCTCCACTACAAGGCGGCATTCTTTGATGTGGGAGGCATCCCACGCGGGATAGGGCGGGCAGTCGGTCTGGAAGGTGGCGTGCTCGGTGGCGATGCCTTCCAGATAGATCTTGGATACGGCCGGCCAATCTTCCGGCGTCATGGGCCGGACTGTGATCTCATTCATACGTTCCCCTGAACGGAGCCGCAATGCTCCGCGATTCCTCAAAATTTCTTCCGATTTTTTCAGTATAGCAGACTTTCCGGCAAAGTACAATGTTTTTAGCCGGAAACTGCACGCCTGCCCGGCAGTTGGCCGCCGGGCGCGGTGGCTTTGGGCAGGAGGTGGTTTTTTTATCCGAGATACCTTTTCGAAAACGGCCGGTTGTGCTACAATAGAAGAAAATTCTGGCTGCTTTCGCTCGCGCAGAGCACGATGACAGCCCGGTCGGAGGAGACGTGCGCTCCGGGCCGGGGCAGCGAAAAGGAGGGTGCCGATGAAAAACATCCTGAAACGGCTGGCCGTGCTGGTCTGCCTGATGCTGGCACTGGCCCTGCCCGCCTTTGCCGAAGGGGAAAAGGGCGAAGCCAACATCACCCCGCAGACCACGATGAAGGAACTGCGCGAAAACCCCAGCATCAAGGGTGCGGGCATTTATACCTATGTATATGTCTGGGAGCGGGATTGTGGACTGCTGAAAAGCAGCAAAGACAACGATACGATGCTGGATGTGATCGGAAAAGAATCCATCAACAGCTGTGTGGCTGGGATGAACTTTCTGATCGACACGTATAATACAGGAACACAAATTACGTACAAACTCTATACGCCGGAAGAAATTGCAGAGGACAAGACGCGCGACCATGCGGAACTCTATTATTTCCCGGCAGATAAGCCCAATGCAAAATATGCGGTCGTGCTTTCGGGCAACGCTCTGTTTTACAGCGGCGAGATGCGGGGCGGTGTTTCCACTGCATGGGAACTGCATCAAAAAGGATATGCGGTATTTGCACTTCGGTATCGGATCGGAAGTGAAGCAAAGGACAACGCACCGATTCAGGACCTTGGCCGTGCGATTCAACTGATTACGGCCAACGCAGAAAAATTCGGGGTCCAGACGGAAGATTATGCGCTGCTGGGATATTCTTCCGGTGGTCAGATTGCGGGCGTATTCTGCGGGCAAGAAGTGGGATATCCTCGTTACAATGTGCCTCGGCCCGGCGTACTGCTGTTGGCGTATCCGATCAATAATTTCTATGAAGCAAAACCGATTTACCGTTGGCTGATCGATACGTATTCGGAAGATCTGCGCTACTACGATTATAATATTTCCAGCTGTGTGACACCGGATTTTCCGCCAACATATTTCTGGTATGGGCTGAATGACATTTTGTTGATGGCCTTCAATTATTATGAGCAGGGCCCGGCACTTCAAAAAGCACTGGCGAGAAATGGTGTTCCGTACCACGAAAGTGTGTACAAACGTGCGTTCCACGGTATTGGCATAGCAGAGGGAACGGATGCAGAAGGCTGGCTCAACGATGCCACCGCCTTCTGGGAAGAGCAGACCGCGCAGGCGCAGCAGCCTGCCGCACAAGGAGCAAGAAAGGAAGCGTTGTAGGATGAAGAACTGGAACGAGACGTTCCGCAGCCTGAATGTGGGCCTGCCGGACGATGTGGAGCGGCTGAAAGCCGCCGGGTATTATCAGGAGGCCATCGAGCGGATCGACGCCTATCTGGCCGAGGACTGGACGGTGACACAGAACAGCCCCCGCAGCCAGGGCGCGGAACCGGTGGGAGAGGAGCTACCCCAGAACCCCACGCCCCACGGTGTGGAGGCCCTGCGGGACGCGATGCTGGCCCAGCGGGAGATGATGCGCCGCATCCCGGCAGAATACTGCTACACCGAGGACGAAGCCGTGGCCCGGATGCAGGGGCTGGTGCGGGACTTCACGCGTGAGGAGTTCCGGCTTCTCGTGAAGGAGGGCCGGGTGGACTGGCGGTTCGTGGAAGGGGAGAAGCACTACCTTGACCGCTTTGCCGAAACGCTGCTGGCGACCCATGCTGACCTCGCCGCCCGCCAGATCGACCCGCCTGCCCCCGGCACTTCGGCGCGGGAGTTCCGCAACCGCCAGCATGAACAGATGGAGCGGGACGGCCAGGCAAGCGCCCGCATCACCCTGAAGACCAGCGTTGGCATGTCGGACGAAGCCTTTGCCGCCGCACTGGCCGAGGCGAAGGCGGAGGGGCGGAACAGTGTGCATGTCCGCGCCTGGCTGCCCATCCCGGCTACCTGTCTTTCCCAGAGCGAGATCGAGCTGCTGGACTGCACCGAGCCGCCTGCCCGCATCGCGGACGAGAACGCGCCCCAGCGGACGGTCTTCTGGGAGGCCGACCTCACCGAGAACCGCCGCTTTGGGGTGGAGTACCGCTACCGGACCACGGCTGTCTACACAGACCCGATGGACATCCGGCCGGATGCACAGCAGCCGACCTTTGACACCGGCGAGGAAGCGCCGCACATCGTCTTTACGCCCTATCTGCGGGCGCTGGCCCACCAGCTGACCGACGGCATCACCGACCCGGCGGAAAAGGCAAAACGCATCTACGATTACATCACCCTGAACGTGCGCTACCACTATCAGCCCGCCTACTTCGTGCAGGAGTGCCTGCCCGACCAGTGCGCCCGGAACCGCCGGGGCGACTGCGGCATCATGGCGCTGACCTTCATCACCCTCTGCCGTCTGGTGGGCATCCCGGCCCAGTGGCAGAGCGGCCTGTCCGTCTCGCTCACAGGTGTGGGCTGCCACGACTGGGCGATGTTCTACATCGCGCCCAAGGGCTGGATGTATGCGGACTGCTCATTCGGTGCGTCGATGGCGCGGCAGGGCGATGAAACGATGCGCCGCCACTACTTCGGCAGCCTGGACACCGGGCGGATGGTGGCGAACCGCGCCTTCGAGGCCCCCTTCGACCCGCCCATGACCGGCTTCCGCTCCGACCCCTACGACAACCAGTCCGGCGAATGCGAGGTGGACGGCGTGGGCCTGTACGGTGATGCCCTTGACACCCGCAAGGAACTTGTGAACTACGAATTGCTGTAAAAAAACACCGGGCCCTGCCTTCTGCGGGACCCGGATTTTGATGATAGGAGAAAACCATCCATGGAATATCTGGCAGGACTTTACACCCTTCTGCTGGTCGCCATCTGCCTGGAACTGGCCGTGGTGCTCTGGCGCACCGGCAAAAAGCAGGGCGGTGCACCGGATCACGACGAGCTCAAGCGCTGGATGCAGCAGCAGCTGGATGCGCAGGCCAGGGAGTTTGCGGCCAGGCAGTCGGCTCTTGCTGAGCAGAATCACACCGCCCTGCGCAGCGTCAGCGAGACGCTGCAGACTGCGGTGCAGAACATGAGCACGACGCTGGCACAGGGGCAGGACAGCCAGCAGCAGCTTCTGGAACGCCGTCTGCGTTCGCTGGAAGCATCCAACACCCAGAAGCTGGAAGAGCTGCGCCGGAGCATGGCCGAGAGCATGACCGCCCTGCAGGCCGAGAACAACCGCAAACTGGATGAGATCCGCCACACCGTCGATGAACAGTTGCAGGATACCCTGCAAAAGAGGGTGAGCGAGAGCTTCAAGGCCGTCAACGAGCAGCTGGAACAGGTGTACAAGGGGCTGGGCGAGATGCAGAACCTTGCCGCCGACGTCGGCGGGCTGAAGCAGGTGCTCTCCGGCGTCAAGACCCGCGGCATTCTCGGCGAGATCCAGCTGGGGGCCATTCTGGAAGAGATCCTTGCCCCGGAACAGTACGAGACCAACGTGGCCACCATCCCCGGCAGCAGCCAGCGGGTGGAATATGCCGTCAAGATGCCGGGCGTGGACGGCAGCACGGTCTGGCTGCCCATCGACTCGAAATTCCCCGGCGACACCTACGCCCATTTGCAGGATGCACAGGCTTCCGGCGATGCGCAGGCGGTGGAGAATGCCCGCCACGCGCTGGAGCTTGTGCTGCGCAGCGAGGCAAAGGACATCCGCGAAAAGTACGTGGAACCGCCCTATACGACGACGTTCGGCATCCTGTTCCTGCCGTTTGAGGGCCTGTATGCCGAGGTGGTCAATGCTGGATTGCTGGAAGTGCTGCAGCGGGACTATCAGGTGAATGTGGCCGGCCCCAGCACTATGGCGGCCCTGCTGAACAGTTTGCAGATGGGCTTCAAGACGCTGGCGATCCAGAAGCGGTCGGGTGAGGTCTGGCAGCTGCTCGGTGCCGTGAAGACCGAGTTCGACAAGTTCGGGCAGGGGCTCTCCAAAATGCAGCAGCGCCTCCGACAGACCGACGAAGAGCTTGACAACCTCATCGGGGTACGCAGCCGCGCCATCAGCCGGAAACTGCGCAGCGTCCAGAGCCTCGACGAGGCCGCAGCGGCCACCCTGCTGGAGCTGGACGCCCCGCTCCGTCCGCTTTCCGGCGGGCAGCTCCCCCAGAGCGGGCGCCAGTGGCAGGGCGGCAAACTCTGAGCTGGGCGAAAAAGCAGAAGGTGACGGAGAGGGGAAAGCCTGAATTTAAGAGGTGAAAAATGAAACCATCCGATGGATTAATGCGAAAGGCGGTGTAAAACAATGGCTTCCAGCAAAGAATATCTGCATTTTATTTTGGAACAGTTATCTGATTTGGAGGATATTTCGTATCGCTCTATGATGGGAGAATACATCCTCTATTATCATGGCAAAATCGTCGGCGGGATCTATGATGACAGATTGCTTGTAAAGAAAACAAGATCTGCTTTGGAATGTATGCCTGCGGCGGTTTGTGATTTTCCGTATGCAGGAGCGAAAGAAATGCTGTTGGTGGAGGAGGTTGACAACAAGGCGTTTCTTACAAAGCTGTTTGAGGCGATGTACGATGAATTGCCGTCACCAAAACCAAGGCGAAGGAAGGAGGCTTGATCATTTCAGCACATGTTCATAGGACCCAAAAATCCGAATTTTACGGTACAAAAATATAAGGAGAACTTTTTGAAACATACAACATTTGCACTGAGACTTGTGGGCTGACCGGGAGGTCTGGCAAATACCACAAGCCACGCCTCCCGAAGACGAACAGACACAATTCTTCAGGAGGACGATACCATGAATCGTGAAAATAAACGCAAGACCTTTGAAAAAGGCTACTATAAAACCCACGCCTGCAACGATACCTTTACCTGCAAAGTCTGCGGATGGGTCTGCACCCCGCAAAATGCCGGGAGCGACCACCGCAACCATTGCCCCAACTGCCTGTCCAGTCTTCATGTGGACGAAGAACCCGGCGACCGTGCCTCCGACTGCGGCGGCATCATGG
>OGHJ01003092.1_pt1 | contig 12699 bp, 10 predicted proteins | sample 1571351 | NCBI WGS metagenome assembly OGHJ01 (sample SAMEA2582037, study PRJEB24529) | metagenome | biome: Human gut stool | place: China | collected 2011 | reverse complement strand
TCCAAACAGCTGTTCAAGGAGGCGCTGGGCCACACCTACGATGAGCCGAAGCGGTGGCAGCTGCACAATATCAACGAGATCATGAACACGGTGGTGACGGGCTGGAAACCATTCTCCAATCCCCGGATGTTCGCCGGATATGGCAGGCAGAGGGGCTGGGAACGGGACGTTTCCGGCAATGAACTGTCCGGCAACGAAGATGGATTTGTGGAGCTGACCGAGGAAGAATGCCGCCAACTGTTGCCGGGATGGTTGTCACTTGGTTGCCGGGTTCGTTGCCGGGAATTTTCCGGTCTGGATACGGAAAAAGCCTGTAAATAAGGTATTTTCTAATATCTATCTCTATCTCCGGCAACGAAAACAACGAGATTTTTCAAGAAAATTGATAAAGTAAGATTTGCAGGTCAGACGGTAGTTTACAGGTTTTCAGAGGTTCGTTGCCGGACTTCGTTGCCAGTGCTGCCGTCTGGCCTGCTACTCTATGGAGGTAGCCTATGGAAAAAAGCAAACAGCAGAAAAATAAAGTCCGTTTTGTGGTGGTGCGGGAGTTCTCCGGGGAGAAGTCCATGCGGGAAGCCTTTGAGCAGCTGATTGAGCGTCAGACCTGCGAACACTTCGAGGAATGGCGTCAGCAGCGGGAAATGGCCGAAAACGCTGCGTAAAAACGGTTGATTCAGGGGCAGGGACATGGTACTATAATGGTATCGTGTCCCTGTTCATAGAAGGAGAACGCTATGAGCAGGAAAAAACAAGTCTATGAGAAAATCACCGCTCTCTACTGCCGCATCTCTCTGGATGACGGCGGCGACAACGAGAGTATGAGCATCAGCAACCAGAAAATCATGCTTCGGGACTTTGCTGAAAAGCATGGAATGTTCCAGTATGAATATTATGTGGATGACGGCTATACGGGCCGCAATTTCAACCGCCCTGCCTTCCAGCGCATGATCGCTGACATTGAGGCGGGGAAGATCGGCTGCGTCATCACCAAAGACCTATCCAGGCTTGGTAGGAACTATATTGAAGCTGGCAGCTATATCGAAATCTTTTTCCCCAAACACAATGTACGCTATATCGCCATCACGGACGGCGTGGACAGCCTGACCCGTCAGGAGATGGACATTACGCCCTTTAAGAATATCCTGAACGATATGTACAGCCGGGATATTTCTAAAAAGGTGCTGGCAGGCATCACCACCCGCTCCCGGCAGGGGAAGTTCTGCGGAGGGACGCCGCCCTTCGGCCTGATGCGTGACCCGGAGGACAAGGGGCATCTCATCATTGACCCTGAGACAGCGCCAATCATCCGCAAAATCTATGACTATGCCCTTGACGGGCTGGGCTGCATGAGGATTTCCAAACGTCTGATGGAAGAAAAAATCCCAATCACCCATGTCAAAGCCAACACGGAGTTTGACGCCAACTATTATTTCTGGGGCGGAGCCAGAATCAGTCACATCCTGAGAAATCCATTCTATAAGGGCGCACATTTGGTCTTTCGGACGCATCAGAAAGGCATCCGCTCCAACACCTATGACATTATTCCCCGTGACCAGTGGGAAGTGATCGAGGGCTGCCATGAGGCCATTGTGACGCCGGAGGAATGGGAACAGGTGCAGGAACTCATTGACCGCAGGCCGACCATTCAGGGGAATTCCTGCCCCTTTTATAATCTGTTCCACGGTCTGGTCTACTGCGCCACCTGCGGGAAGTCCATGCAGGTGCGGTATGAGAAAGTGGGCCGAACCGGGAAGAACCGCTTCACCGGCGAAATGCGGGAGCCGATTGACAAGGCGTACTATATCTGCCAGACCTACAACCGCATGGGCTGCAAGGTCTGTTCCAGCCACAAGATCGAGGCCAGGGATTTATACAATCTGGTGCTGAAAGACATTCAGGAACTGGCGGCGCAGGCTATGAAGGATGCCGATGCGTTCTACCAGCGGCTCAGCCGCCGGATGGAGCACCGGTATCTGGTGGACGCCTCCCAGACAGAAAAGGAACGCCTGCGGCTGGAAGCCCGAAATCAGGAAATTGACGGGATGTTCCTGAGCCTGTACACCGATAAGGCCAAAGGCATCCTGACCGAGCAGCGGTTTGTGAAGCTGACGGCGGCGCTGGAACAGGAGCAGGAATCCAACCAGAAACGCCTGCATGACCTGGCAATGATGCAAGGTCGTGCCGATGCGCAAGAAAGCGAAGTCCGCACTTTTATCAAGGAAATCCGGCGCTATGCCGCCATCGAGGAACTGGACGAGGCGGTGCTGAACCGGCTCATTAGCCGGATTCTGATTGGAGAAATCAAGAAGATTGATGGTCAGAGGACACAGGAGGTTAAGATTATTTACAATTTTGTTGGGGAAATGTCAAGGTAGAATTTAGACGCTAAATACTTTTAATTTATATCAAAAGTGATACAACAATTTTCTTTTAATGCTATCAGGCAATAAAGTTATTCCTTTGGCCAGAGTAAAAGGGATAACTTTATTTTGCTAAAGCATACTAAAAAGGGCGCGTTGCAGAAAATTATCCGCAACACGCCCTCTTCTATAAGTCCTTATGTCAAAATCAAATTATTGGTAATCTTGAATATTGGGATAAGCGGCACCGTTATTATGCGCGTAAGCTGCTTCAAAGTAGTCGAGGCTTTCAAAAGTAATGCCCTGATAGTTTCCGACATTCAACACATCAAAAGTTAGATTCAGAACATCACCAGCGGAATATTGGTCAAGAAGATTTCCTGCAAATTTCCATCCTATGTTTTCCTCATAAGTATCCTCGGTAAAATAAAATGTAGTCGCATCCTCAGTCGCATCATAACTAATGTCAATAATTATATCAGAGAAATGAACTTGATCTCCAGCATTAAAGTCTTTGAGATAATCTACAGTTTTTCCATCAGCAGGATTAATAAATTGAGCATTAAGTTGTGTCATATCAACAACCTCTGGAGGAAGAGAATTAAGTCTGTAAGATTCTGCAACAGAGAATTGATAAACTCTGTTATTATCCCCAAAGTAAAATCCATCTTCCGTCATAGGAACACTTGAACGAGCATTGGCATTGTAATAATGGGCATAATACAACTGCCATTTGTATGTCTCAGTTGAAACAAACTGTGCTTTCCATGTACCAGAACTGTCTCCTGCTTTCTTTGTATAAAACATATACTGATTTGTACCAGTAGTTGCTTGACTTACCGTATCACCAGAGGCATCTGACAAGATGAGTGCAATCTGTGTAAAAATATCGACAAAGATAATCCTATGTCCATGCATACGGATAGAACCAACGCTGTTATCTACTTCTGGACGAAAATAAACCTCAGGCCCCATATCACCCGTGTTATATTCTATGCTAGGTGAAACAAGATAGGCCCAACTACTATCCTTTTCACTCTGTCCATCGAGATCGATAAGCTTTTCCACATAATCTGAAAGGATAATCCAGCCAATCTTCCACCAATTCACTTTGCTTGCTTCAGCAGAAGAACTGATATTCTCGTTGTCGGCATAAGCAAAAGTAGTGTTAGAAAAACTTATGCACATAACCAAGGAAAGAGTAAGTGCAACAATCTTACGTGTTAGCTTTTTCATTAAAAGCCCCCCTTCTCTTATAAAACCAAAACAATAATGCAAATGATGGATGCAATAAAAAAGAATACTCCAGCAACCCGCATCAAACCAAGATATAAATCTGTAGGTTCACCGCCTTTTACAGAAAAGAAGTGTTCAATTTTCCATAAAAGTTCCGGCTTAAAAATCATAAAAAAACTTAATAGAAGCAAAAGGATAAGCCATATGTTATCTATGTATAACACTTCCTTTCTGCTAATACTGAAAATTCAAATAAAAAAGCGCATAAGTAGACAAATAATCATGCCTAACTTATGCGCAAATAGAAACAATTTTAATTCTAAGCCTCCAAAGCTGGCAGCGTCGGTAAAAATGCTCCATTATTAAGTTAGGCAACTTAACCTTAAAACAAATCATCGGTCTTACCTCCCAACAATATAAATTTCGACTTTTCACTTTTATTTTATCACCTAAAGCAGAACTTGTCAATGAATTTGTCTAAAATAAGTCGATTTTCTTTTTTGATTATGTGCATTTTTAACTAATAGAAAGAAAGTTGTATTGAGGGCGATTGGTGTTCCTTATTCCATATGTCGGAACTGTATGAAGTGAAAATAGTTTATCCGTTGAAGAGTCACTCCACAGGTTATGCTTGATTCTTTCAAAGTTATGTTTCTATAATATGCATCCGTACTGTCATATTATAATTCACATTATTGGATAATATAAATTGACAAGTATAAGATAAACAGACAAGGAGTCGCTGCCACCCGTAAAACGGGTGGCTCGGGACGCAGGCTTTAAGCCCACTCTACTTGGCCGCGCCTCAAGGCGCTAGCTTTCTCTTTTAGGCTATACTAAAGTTTTTATTTCCCTGGTACAACCGGGGATTTTTTTGCTTCAAGCCGCCAATTAGAACGGCAGCCACAAAGATTTTTCTTTGCGGCTGCCGTTTTCTTGAATTCATCACTTGACAATGTGGCAAAGAACTGCTGACCCCGGATGAGGTGCGGATGTTGGACAACCGGTACTGTATCCTGTTCATTCGCGGGGCCAGACCGGTGCTGGATCTGAAATACGAGCTCATGGAGCATCCTGCCATCCGCTATACCATGGACGGCGGCGCACCGCCCTATATCCACCACGGGACAGCGACACCGACCCTGCCGGGAGAACCGCTGTTCCGATTTGATCAAAACGATGAAAAGGAGATTGCTGCATAATGAAACATGATCTGAAAACCAACAACTTTGAACGAAAGGTAACGCGCATCTACGCCATCCTTGCCTGTACAGCCATGGTGATGATGGTCACCGCAGTTCCCGCGCTGGCTGCGGACGACCCGCTGACGGTGGTCAATAATCTGAGTGAGTTTATTTTCTCTCTCATCCGCGCCATTGGCCTTATCCTGCTGGGCTTCGGCATCCTACAGGTGGGCCTGTCTCTCAAGAGCCATGATCCATCCCAGCGCGCCAACGGTATGCTCACCGTAGCAGGCGGCATTGTGATCACCTTTACCAAGGAAATCCTTACCCTTATCACCGGCTAAGTATAAGAAAAATGCTGTGGGCCATCACAGATCCACAGCATTTTCTTAATCATTTGAGAGACAATCAGGAGAGCAAGAATTAAATAACGACTTTGCTGTTACGAGAACTACAAAGGACATGACTGTTAGAAAATCCGAAACCATCGGCAACACCTCCGCGATAGGCAGTGACAATTGCCCCATATATGGTCGCCCTGCTATCCGATGGCTCTCTCCATTGTGCCTCTTGGGGCCAAATGCAGTATAGCATTTGTAACATATTTTTTCAATCTTGAATCTTTAGTTGGAGGTGATTTTGAATGGGAAGTGGAAACTGGATCATTGACAACCTGAACTCTGCGCTGGAGATGTGGAACGGCAGGCTGGAGGAAATCTGGCAGCTCATCACCACATCGCCGGAGAATTTCAAAGGCGGCGGTATCTGGAATGTCATCGTCGGCATCAACGACGGATTGAAAGCGGTGGGATATGCGCTGTTGGTGCTGTTTTTTGTTATGGGCATTGTAAAAACCTGCGGCAGCTTTGCGGAGATGAAGAAACCGGAACTGGCGTTCAAGTGCTTCATCCGCTTTGTGCTGGCGCAGGTGGCGGTGACCTGGGGCATGGAACTGATGACAGGGGCCTTTCGGGTAGCCCAGGGCATGGCGACAACGATCATCGACTCGGCTGGCCTGACGGCCATGTCGGCAACAGCGCTGCCGGACGAGATGGCGAGCATCATCGAGGATGTTGGCTTTTTCGATTCTATCCCCTTATGGGCGGTGACGCTGTTGGGCTCCCTTTTTATCTGGGTTCTGTCCCTTGTGATGATCCTGACGGTGTATAGCCGTTTTTTTAAGCTCTATATCGCAACGGCCATCGCCCCTGTGCCGCTGGCCAGTTTTGCGGGACAGCCCTCCAGCAGTATAGGCGTAGCCTTTTTGAAAAGCTATGCCGCCATCTGTCTGGAGGGCTGTGTCATCGTATTGGCTTGTGTAATTTTTTCGGCGTTTGCGTCTTCACCGCCTGCCATTGCGGACGATACGCTGGCGGCAGCCACCATTGTGTGGAACTATGTAGGTGAACTGATTTTCAATATGCTGGTGTTGGTGGGGGCCATCAAGATGAGCGACCGGATCATCCGGGAACTGATGGGCCTGGGTTAATCCTCATCGTCAGACAATTCAATGTCGCTCAGGTCCATGGCATAGCCGCCGTGCTCATCCGGCTGCACATCGTTTCTTCGCTGCTCACGGATACGATAGCGAACAATACTCTCCAGGTCTTTTTCTTCCTGGCGCTTCTGGAAGATGCTTTGTATCTTCCGAACCAGAGAAATGATCCAAGACAGGACTACCAGACCAAGGAGGACAAAGAAAATAATATCACCCAGGCTTTGGTGTGCCTGATACCAACTACGCCAAAATGTATTCATAGCGACCACATACAGCAGCGGAATCGTCAAGCGAAATACGGCGGCCAACTTGAAAATGATAGAGATGATGAGCATTGCTATGCTCAAAAGAATGACCGGCATGCAAAGAGCCTCCTCTCAGTTTTGGATACGGCGCTATGTTACCATAGCCGTGCCGATCATACAAGAGGCTGTATGCCAATTCTCAAAAAGGAGTTGATATATTGGAGGTACGCATCAACAAGGAAGTGCGCAACTATCAGGAAAGTTTGTTTTTTGGACTGTCACTGCGGCAGTTTTTATTTGCCCTGTTGGCGGTGGCCGTGGCGGTAAGTGTTTATTTTGGGCTGCGCCCCGTACTGGGGAATAGCGAGATCGGCTGGGTCTGCATTCTGGCCGCGTTCCCATTTGCCTTGGGCGGTTTTTTCCAGTATAACGGCATGAATCTGGAACAATTTTTATTGGCGTTTTTTCGCTCGGAATTTCTCACCCCCAAACGGCTTGTTTTCAAATCGGAAAATATGTACGCAAAACTGATGGCACACTCATCTGTGAAGGAGGCGTTGAATCTTGATTAAAACCCTGCAGACAACGTTAAAACAGGACAAAGAACAATTCAAGGTACCGAGATCTGTACAGGACACCATCCCCATCCGGCGACTCTGGCCGGATGGGGTCTTTCAGTTTGGCAGCAAGTATTCCAAGACACTGCGATTCAGCGATATCAACTACGCCATTGCATCCAAAGAGGATAAGACGGCGATGTTTCTCAGCTATTCCGAATTGCTGAACGCGTTGGATACCGGCTCTACTACAAAAATCACCATCAACAACAAGCGAATCAACCGACAGAACTTCGAGCAAGATATCCTCATCCCTCCCAGGGGAGATTATCTGGACGGCTCCCGAGCAGAGTATAACGCCATGCTGCTCGACAAGGTGACCGATTCCTCCAACAGCGTGGTGCAGGAACGCTATATCACCCTGTCGGCACATAAGAAAAATATCGAGGAAGCCCGCACTTTTTTTGACCGCACAGTCAATGATGTGACTTCCCGACTCAATCACATGGACTCCCGCTGCGAGGAACTGGACGCCGTGGAGCGCCTCCGCATCCTTCATGATTTCTACCGCGTGGGTGAAGAAACGCAGTTCCAATTGGATCTAACAGACTGCATGAAGCATGGCCGTTCCTTCAAGGACGCCGTCTGTCCGGACAGCATGGAGTTTAAGAAAGACCACTTTGTCATGGGCGGTAAGTATGGCCGGGTGCTGTTCCTGAAGGAGTATGCCAGCTATATCAAGGACGCTATGATCAACGAGCTCACCAGCCTGAACCGCAGCCTCATGCTGTCTATCGACATTATTCCGGTGCCCACGGACGAAGCGGTACGGGAGATGCAGAACCGCCTGCTGGGCGTGGAGACCAACGTGACCAACTGGCAGCGCAGGCAGAACAGTAACAATAATTTTTCCGCAGTTGTGCCCTATGACCTGGAACAGCAGCGCAAGGAGACCCGTGAGATGCTGGACGATCTCACTACCCGTGATCAACGCATGATGTTCGCGGTGGTGACGCTGGTGCATCTGGCGGACAGCAAGGAGGAACTGGACAGTGACACGGAAACGCTGCAGTCCATTGCCCGCAAGCACCTCTGCCAACTCACGACCCTGAACTGGCAGCAGGCAGACGGCCTTGTGACGGCGCTGCCGCTGGGCCTGCGCCGCATCGACGCCCTCCGCACGCTCACCACCGAGGCGCTGGCTGTGCTCATGCCCTTCAAGGCGCAGGAGATCTGGGACCGGGGCGGCGTGTACTACGGGCAGAACGCAATCAGTAAAAATCTCATCGTAGCGGATCGCAAACGGCTGTTGAATGGCAACGCCTTCATTCTGGGCGTTTCAGGTTCCGGAAAATCCTTCAGCGCCAAGAAGGAGATGGTGTCACTGGCATTGTCTACCGACGATGATATTATCATCATCGACCCTGAATCCGAGTACCGTCCGCTGGTGGAAGGGCTGGGCGGTCAGGTCATCAATATCTCCGCCACATCACCCAACCATATCAACGCCATGGATATGGAGCAGGGCTACGGTGACGGCGAGAATCCTGTGGTGCTGAAATCTGAGTTTTTGCTGTCTCTTTGTGAGCAGCTCATCGGCGCCGGGAAGTTGTCTGCCAAGGAAAAGTCCATCATTGACCGCTGCACCGCCCAGATCTATCGGGACTACATCCGCGGCGGATATCAGGGGCAGGCCCCGACCCTGCAGGACTTTCATGCGGAGCTGCTCCGCCAGCCGGAAAAGGAAGCTGCGGACGTGGCACTGGCAATCGAATTGTTTACGGAGGGTAGTTTGAACACCTTTGCCAAACCCACTAATGTGGATACCAATGCCCGTATCCTTTGCTATGATATCCGGGATCTTGGCAAGCAGCTCTTGCCGGTGGGAATGCTGGTGGTGTTGGACAGCATCTTCAACCGCATCATCCGAAACCGCGGGCTGAAGCGGAATACCTGGATCTATATCGACGAGATCTATCTGCTGTTCCAGCATGAATACAGCGCCAATTTCCTGTTCACCCTGTGGAAGCGTATGAGAAAGTATCAGGCTTGCGGAACGGGGATCAGCCAGAATATCGAAGACCTGCTCCAGTCTCACACGGCCCGCACCATGCTGGCCAACAGCGAATTTCTCATCATGCTGAATCAGGCGGCCACAGATCGGGAGGAACTGGCGCACCTGCTGAACATCTCGGATAATCAGCTCTCCTACATCACCAACGTGGACTCCGGCCGGGGCCTCATTAAGTGCGGAAGCGCTATCGTGCCTTTTGTGGATCATTTCCCCAAGAACAAGCTCTACCGCTTAATGACCACAAAGCCCTCGGACCTGGCTGCGTGATAGCCCATGGAGAAAATTAAAGAAAAACCGGCGCTGAGTGAGCGTGTCAAAGAGAAAGCTGTATCCGCTCCAAAGGAGCTTTTGCGCAAGGTGTTGGATGACGGCTCGGAGCGCCTGCGGACTCAGCTCCGGGATACCGCCCAGCAGGGGCGGCGGGATGAATATGGCGGCGACGCCATTGAGGACACCGCCGCCAGCGGCCTGCACCGCGCCGAAAAGGAACTGCTGAAGCAGCGCAAGAAGAAAAACGCGGAGCAGAGCGCGTCACCCAAGGGTGACGCCTCTGCCCCCAGCTCCAACAGCGACGTGCCGCCTGTCATCCGCACCAGAGAGATTGACGCGACGAGGGCAAGAGCGCCCTCACCGCCAGTGCGGGAGCAGGCACGGCAGGCGGCTATGAAGCAGGCAGTCAAGACGAAGAATGCCTATATCAGTACACAGCGGAAAACGGTCATGACGGCAGCACCGGAGCCGCAGCGGCAGGGTCAGCAGGCGTTCATTCAAGAGCAGGGTCGCAAAGCGTCCCGCCAGCAGGCGCAGCGCAGGCGGGCAGAGCGGCGGTTCCAGCGCCAAGATGATCTGCGGGGTGATTCGCTGTGTTCGGAAGGTTTCGAGCCAACCAGCAGGGGCAGAATCAAAGAGCGCGGCGGCATCCAGCAGCCAAAGAAGCACCAACTCCCCGAACCGAAAACGCCAAATTACGCTGCGGGGATCGCGCCAAAAGCGCGTGAGGGCAGCAAATCTGCTGTGCTGTCCTCTGAACAGGCCATGCGCTCCTCCACCGTCCATGCGACTGCGGCCAGAACACACGCTGCCAGAGAAGCGGCCATGCAGATGGCCAAGCGGCAGCAGATGACAAAAGCGGCAGAAACCGCGGTGCAAAAAACCGCGCAGGCGGCGGGCCGCGCACTGCGCTCCATCATTGCCGCTGCCCAGAGCTTACTTGCGGCAATAGCGGCTGGTGGGAGCACAGTTGTAGCCATGGTGCTGGTGATTTGTCTGATTGGACTTCTGATCGTGTCGCCTTTTGGGATCTTTTTCTCCGGAGAGGACAGCGGTACCGGCTACACCATGCCGGAAGCTGTCAGCGTATTGAACGGAGAGTTTGCCGCCCGGATCGAACAGATCAAGGCAGAGAACCCGCATGACGAACTGGATATGGACAACGCCGGCAGCGCCACCATGATCTCCAACTGGCGGGATGTGCTGGCTGTTTATGCTGTGCGGACCACCACGGACAACGCTTCGCCGGATGAGGTCGCTACGCTGACCGAAGAAAAAATGGAGATCCTTCGTGAAATCTTCTGGGACATGAACACCATCACTTATTGGACGGAAATAGTACCAGGCGGCAAAGATGAAGCGGATACGATCATTTTGCATATCACCGTCACAATAAAAACGCATCTGCAAATGGCGGATGAATACCAATTCAACACGGAACAGCGCAGATTGTTAGAGGAACTCATGCAGCCGAAATATCAGGAACTGTTCATGGTTTTGACGGGAAGTTATCAAAATATCGAACTCAGCCCGGAGAATGTGGCGAAAATTATGGAGAATCTCCACGCCGACCTTAGTGCGGAACGCAGGCAAGTTGTGCTGACAGCATATCAGCTCTTGGGCAGAGTCCATTATTTTTGGGGAGGAAAATCTTTGGTAATCGGCTGGGACTCCCGCTGGGGAATGCCGATGAAAGTTACAGCCGAGGGTAGCTCCACCACCGGCACTGTGCGGCCCTTCGGACTGGATTGTTCGGGAATGGTGGATTGGGTATTCTACAACCAGAGCGGCGGACAATACGTCATTGGGCATGGCGGCGGGGCCACTGCGCAGCACAGCTACTGTACGCCTATTGCTTGGAGCGATGCCCAGCCGGGAGATCTGGTATTCTATCCCAATGACACCCATGTGGGCATCGTTTGCGGCTTTGACAGCAGCGGTAATATCATGGTCATCCACTGTGCCAGCGGCTACAACAATGTAGTCATTACCGGCAAGGAAGGATTTGCTTCCGTTGGCAGACCTTTTTACTACAGTAAATAGCGCCAGGGGCTGTCTCAGAATGTTTGTTCTGGGACAGCCCCTGTTTATTTTGATGTACCGCAGCACGTTATTGTCCTATGTGTGTCCAGCCGCCCTCAGCTTTGACGGTATAGGCGTCGGGTGTAACTAACCGCCAGGGGTATTATTGCTACCGCCATCACTACTGCCTCTGCCGCTGCTTACCAATTTGGGAATGCTCTCCGTCTTTGTGGCCTTGCAAATCCCACAGGTGTAAGTTTTGACGCCTGTTTTTTCGTGGATAGGTGCAGTTGTCACTTTACCCTCGCCTGTACAGACGCCGCTGGAATTGACGCTTACGTTACCGGGTGGTTACTGAGCACTTACACAGCTTACCAAAGAACGGCGGCAGGGAATCGTTGATTCCGAGCCGCCGTTCTGATTCACTTTTGGTTACTCGTCAGTCGCTACCCTTACTTGCCCTGATAGGCACGGAACAGGAAGGTCACGATCTGGGCTCTCGTGCAGCCGTTGTTGGGGCTGAAGGTGGAAGCGGACGTACCGTTGGTCACGCCGCTCTCCACGGCCCAGGCCACTGCGTCAGCATAGAAAGCATCAGCCGTCACGTCGGTGAAGCCGTTCACCGTGGTGGGCGCGGTGCCCAGTGCGCGATACAGGAACGTCACGCTCTGAGCGCGGGTGCAGGTGGCGTTGGGGCTGAAGGTGCCGTCGCCGGTACCCAGCGTGATGCCGTTCTCCACAGCCCAAGCCACAGCCTTGGCGTAGTAGCTGCCTGCGGGAACATCCGCGAAGCTCACCGTGCTCTTAGGCTCGGGAGAGCCGGCGGCGCGCCACAGGAAGGTGACGATGTGGGCGCGGGTGCAGGAGCCGTTGGGGTTGAAGGTGCCGTCGCCGGTACCGCCGGTGATGCCCTTCTTGGCAGCCCACTTCACAGCCTCATAGTAGTAGGCGTCGGTGGAAACGTCCGCGAAGTCCAGCGTCTCGATCTCAGCGAATTCCGCGGAAACCGTCACCTTGGAGGCGGGCATGGTGAAGGTAAACTTGCCGTCGCCCTTGTCCTTCACCTTGATCTTGCTGCCGCTGGCGTCCTTCACGGTCAGGGTGTCCAGCTCATAGCCGCTGTCGGGCTTGACAGTGATGGTCACGGTATCGCCCTTGGAGGCGGTCTTGGGGCTGACGGTCACATCGCCGTGCTTGACAGAGGGCGCGGAGACGTCATAGCGTCTGGAGGAAGAGCTGGAACCGCCGCCGGA
>OGHJ01003091.1_pt1 | contig 12700 bp, 9 predicted proteins | sample 1571351 | NCBI WGS metagenome assembly OGHJ01 (sample SAMEA2582037, study PRJEB24529) | metagenome | biome: Human gut stool | place: China | collected 2011 | reverse complement strand
AGGTCACCGACTACAAGAAGCCCGAAGAGACCGGCCTGCCCGCCGCAAACGTCCTCATCTATACTCTGGACAACGGCGCTACCGTGGTCGTCCGTCCCTCCGGCACTGAGCCGAAGATCAAGACCTACTTCACCACTCTGGGCAAGGACCTGGCCGAGGCTCAGGCTCAGAAGGATGCTTTGGCAGCTGCCATCGAGCCCATCCTCGCATAACGCAGAAATTTTATAAAAATTTTATGCCCCCGTACAGCGCCAAAAGTGCTGCACGGGGGCATTTTTGATGGGCGCGGGCAGTTGCAGTTTGTGGGTGGATACGCTATAATATTCAATGAATAATAATATGCTCTGTGCAGTGCGGCGCAGGGCAGGAATAAAATGGGGCAGGTGTAAGAAATTGGAACATCGTGTAACGGCAGTCCTGGTGGCGGCGGGTTCTTCCACCCGGATGGGATTTGATAAACTGAGCTTCGATCTGGGCGGTGAGAGCGTCTTGGAGCGGAGCGTCCGGGCCTTTGACGAGTGTCCGGAGGTGGACGAACTGGTGATCGTGACCGGCGCGTCCAGTGAGAATGCCCAGCGGGCCGTTGCCCGCTGCAAAAAGCCGGTGCGGCTGGTGAAGGGCGGCTCGACCCGCGCCGAGAGCGCCCGCAGCGGCGTGGCCGCTGCCCACGGCAGACTGGTGGCCGTCCACGACGCGGCCCGGCCCTTCGTGAGCCAGAGCGTTATCGCCGACACGATAGCGGCCGCTGCCCGCTGCGGTGCCGCCGCCCCGGCAGTGCCGGTGAAGGACACCATCAAGCAGGCGAAGGGTGGAAACGGCAAGACTGTGCCGGAAGGCTGCATGGTGGAGAACACCCCTGACCGCAGCACCCTTTATGCGGTGCAGACGCCCCAGTGCTTCGACCGCGCAGCCTATCTGGCGGCGCTGGATGAACTGGACGAGGCCAGCGCCCGCCTCGTCACCGACGACTGCAGCCTGTTCGAGCTGACGGGCCGTCCGGTGGAGCTGGTACAGGGCGACTACGCAAACATCAAGATAACCACCCGGGAGGATCTGCCCCGGGCAGAGAACGGAGGAAAGAAAATGCGCATTGGTCATGGTTACGACGTCCACCGTCTGGTGGAGGGCCGCAAGCTCATCCTGGGCGGCGTGGAAGTGCCATATGAAAAGGGCCTGCTGGGCCACTCGGACGCCGACGTGCTGGCCCATGCGGTCATGGACGCCGTGCTGGGCGCAGCGGCGCTGGGCGACATCGGCCAGCACTTCCCCGATACGGCGGAAGAGTACGCCGGGGCCGACAGCCTCATGCTGGCCCGCCGTGTGGCAGAAATCATGACCGAGCACGGCTGGCGCATCGAGAACATCGACGCCACCATCCTCTGCCAGCGCCCGAAGCTGGCCCCCCACATCCCGGCCATGCGGGCAAAGCTGGCCGAGGCTTTCGGGATGCCGGTGGACGCCGTGAGCGTCAAAGCCACCACCGAGGAGCATCTGGGCTTTACCGGCGAGGGGCTGGGCATCGCGGCCCACGCCGTCGCCCTCATCGAAGCAGTGTGAACGGGAGAATGTGACCCATGACTCTGAACTCTATCGTAGCAAACTTCCAGACCTTCAAGCTGGTAGACCTGCTGGACATCCTCATCATCGCGTTCCTCATCTACCAGCTGCTGGGCTTCGTCAACCGCACCCGCGCCGGCCAGCTGGCTAAGGGCGCACTCATCGTCATGGCGGTCTATCTGGTGGCGAACATCCTGAATATGCGCACCGTCACCTGGCTGCTCAACTCGCTGCTGCAAGTCGGTCTGCTGACGCTGGTGGTGCTGTTCCAGCCCGAGATACGGCGTGCGCTGGAGCGGATGGGCCAGACCGACCAGTGGGCCTATCGCTTCTTCAATAAAAACCGCTACAACGACACCAGCCTCAAGGGCGCGTGGCGCAGCGCCATCATCGCCATCTGCGACGCGGCAGAGCGCTTTTCGGAAACCAAGACCGGCGCGCTCATCGTGCTGGAACGGAACACCAACCTTTCTGAGATCGTCCGCACCGGCACGCCCGTGAACAGCGCAGTCAACCTCGAGGTGCTGGGTACTATCTTCTACGAGGGTACCCCCCTCCACGACGGCGCAGCCATCATCGAGGATGGCCGCATCAAGGCCGCAGGCTGTGTGCTGCCCCTTTCCAACAACCTGGACCTGGGCAAGGACATGGGTACCCGCCACCGCGCCTGCCTCGGCATCGCCGAGAACTCCGACGCCATCGCCATCGTGGTCAGCGAGGAGACGGGCATCATCTCGATGGCGAAAAACGGTGTACTCATGCGCCACTTTGACCGTCAGACCCTTTACACCCGGCTGGTGGATGAGATGATACCCAAGGAGACCGCCAGCGAGAAGAGCGCTGCCGAGGGCTGGAAGGCCCGGGGCAAGCGCCTGCTGAACTGGGTGAACAACAAGGAGGAGGATGAGCAGCAATGAGCACTGAGCAGAACAACGGCAAGCCTGCCGTACCCCCCAAGCGCAATCTGCTGAACGACCGCCGCATCCGGCTCCTGCTTTCTTTGCTGGGTGCAGTCATCGCGTGGATGGCTGTCACCATCGTCGTGCAGCCCGGCACCACCACCACCATCTATAATGTTCCGGTGGACTTTACCTATGATTCGGCTGCCTACACTTCCCGGGGCCTGAGCATCGTCAATGCAGAGGAAAAAACGGTCAACCTGAAACTTTCCGGCGACGGCTACACCATCGGCAGCCTGTCGGCCAACGACTTTGTCGTCTACCCCGACTGGTCCAGCGTCCGCGACAGCGGCGAAAAGAGCCTGCGCCTTCAGGTGCGGAGCCAGAGCACCCTGCTCACCGGTGTGTCCGTTTCCATCGACGGCGACAACACCGTGGACGTGGTGTTCGATGTGGTGGAAGAAAAGACCCTGCCCATCCAGGTGACGACGAATTACCTGAAGATAGCAGACGGCTATATCCTCTACGGCACCGACATCTCGAAGGAGACGGTGACTCTCTCCGGACCCAGCACCGAACTGAGCAAGGTAGAGACCTGCACCGCCGAGGTGACCTACAGCGGCGAGCTGACCAGTCCCGTCACTCTGGACACCGGCCTGCGTTTTTACACCCGCAGCGGCGGAGAGGTGAAATTTGAGTATACTACTCTGGAAACGGACAGCGTCGAGGTCACGCTGCAGGTGTATAAGCTGGCCACCCTGCCGGTGGAAGTCAGCTTTATCAACGCGCCCCGCGACTTTGACCCCTCGGTGCTGGTCTACTCCCTGAGCAAAAAGACCCTCAATGTGGCCGGCCCGGAGTCCCAGATCGACCGTCTGTCCACCCTGTCGGTGGGTACCATCGACCTTTCCACCTTTGCACTGGATAAGGTGTACGAAATGCCCATCGAGCTGCCCAGCGGCATCCGTCTGCTGGACAACATCTCCAGCATCACGGTCAGCTTCGACAGCTCCCGTCTGGAAACCAAGACCATGAACCTGCCCGCCAGCTGTGTGCAGGTCATCAACCTGCCCTCCACCTACACCCTGACCGTGGAGACGGAGCGGCTGATGAACGTCACCCTCTGCGGCCCGGCCGGTTCGCTGGAAGCACTGAATCCGGAACAGGTGGTCATTGAGATCGACGCCGACGACTTCTATGTCGCCATCGGCCAGCAGAACATCGCCTGCCGCCTCTATGTGCCGGCCAACGACAAAATTTTTGCGCTGGGCAGCTATGTGGTGCAGTGCAAGATAGAAAGTAACTGAGTATATGATCCTGATCCATGATATTCGCCTGCCCCTCTCCGCCGGGGAGCCGCAGGCCTACGAAAAAGCCCTCCGCCTCGCCCGTATCCCCCGGGGAAAGGTGAGCCATCTGGGCATCGCCCGGCTCTCGGTGGACGCCCGCCACGGCCAGCCCAAGCTGGTGTACACCGTGGCCGTGACCCTGAAAGAGGAGAGGGAAGAGGCCGCCTGTGCGGGTGCTTCCCGCAGCGTTACCGTCCGGGGCAAGACCGATTTCTCGGTGCAGAACGGCACTCTGCCGCTGACGCACCGGCCTGTGGTCTGCGGCCTCGGCCCGGCGGGCCTCTTTGCGGCGCTGCTGCTGGCCCGTCAGGGCTACCGGCCCATCGTGCTGGAACGCGGCCCTGCGCTGGACGAGCGTGTCAAGGCTGTGGAGCATTTCTCCGCCACCGGTGAGCTGGACGAGAACGCCAACATCCAGTTCGGCGAGGGCGGTGCCGGCACCTTCTCGGACGGCAAGCTCACCACCCGCATCGGCGACGAGCTCTGCGGCTTCGTGACCGAAGTGTTCCTCGAGCACGGCGCGCCCAAGGAGATCGCCTGGCAGCAGAAGCCTCATGTCGGCACCGACCTGCTGCGGGGCGTCATCACTTCGATCCGAAAAGAGATCGAGTCGCTGGGCGGCGAAGTCCACTTCAACACAGCCCTCACCGGCTTCGAGCGGCGGGATGGCCAGCTCGTCGGCATCCAGACCACGGACGGGGCGTTCCCCTGTGAGGCGCTGGTGTTCGCGGTGGGCCACTCGGCCCGCGACACCTTCGGGATGCTGATGGACAGCGGCCTTGTGCTGGAGTGCAAGCCCTTCAGCGTCGGCTTCCGGGCAGAGCATCTCCAATCGGAAATCGAAAAGAGCCTCTACCACGAGGCGGCGGGCCATCCGGCCCTGCCGCGCGGCGAATATCAGCTTTCGCAGCACGTTGAAAAACGGTGCGTTTATACGTTCTGTATGTGTCCGGGCGGCCAGGTGGTGGCTTCGGCCAGCGAAAAGGGACGCGTCGTGACCAACGGCATGAGCTACCACGCCCGCAGCGGTAGGAATGCCAACGCGGCCGTGGTGGTCAGCGTGGGCGGTGAAGACTTCGGCAATGACCCCCGGAAGGCCATCGCCTTCCAGCGGGAGCTGGAAGCCCGGGCCTATGCGGCAGGCCGTCCCGGCGGAGAGTATGCCGCCCCGGCGGAGAACATCCAGAGCTTTTTGGAGGGCAGGGGCCGGCTGAACATTGGCCGCGTCCAGCCCACCTATGACCGGGGCGTCGTCGCTGCGGACCTCGGCGCGTTGCTGCCGACCGAACTGGCCGACACCCTGCGGGCCGGTCTGCGGGCTTACGAGCGGAAAATTGCGGGTTACACCGCCCCCGAGGCCATTCTGACCGGCCTCGAGACCCGTACCAGCAGCCCGGTGCGGCTGAAACGGGAAGAAAATTTTGAATGCGCCCAGCTGGCAGGATTGTATCCCTGCGGCGAGGGTGCCGGATATGCGGGCGGCATCATGAGTGCCGCCGTCGATGGCCTGCGGGTGGCCCGCGCCATCATCAGCCGGTACAGCCCGGCAGAAGGGTGAGAAGTTGAATGACTGATCGTGAAGACGATTTTGACCGCACGGCGAAGGACAGCGAAGGCCGTAAGGTGCAGCAGGAGCTGGAACGCCAGCTCCGCGAGCTGGGCGACACCATGTCCGACTCCTTCCGCCACGGCTTTGAGGGCCGGGGCGAGGAGATCGGCGACCGTGTGTGGGATGTGGGCCGCGCTGCGGTGAACGCCGCCGGTTACGGCATCTCGGAGGCAGGCCGGGCCTTTCAGACCGGGAAGCAGAAGTATCAGAAGCGGGCCGAGGAGGCCCGGAACGCAACCCCGAGCGGGGAGAACGCCGGCGGGATGGCCGACTGGGCGCGCAATTTCTTTGCGAAGAAGCCGGAACCGACGGCCATCGAGAATATCCGCACCAGCGCCAAAAAACGCCACAGCGCAGGCGTCGCCATGCTGGCGACCGGCATCACCTTCGCCGTTATCTTCGGCATCACGGCCATCGCCTGCTTCGGCACGGCGGGGGCGTTCACGTCCGGCGGCGTGATAGTGGCGGCTGATATGACGTTCCTCAATGCTATCGGCGATCTCGCACTGGGTGCTATCGCGGCGACGGGGTGGTGCTCTGCCGCTGTGACCGCTGTGTTCGGCTGGCTGACTGCGGCGGGCGCTTCCCGGATGAAGGCCGCCAAGACCCTGGAGCTCTACGCCGATACCGCCGAGGGCTTCGACTGGCACAAGGGCCTGTCCCTCTCCATGCTGGCCGACCTGACGCATAAAAAGAAGACCAAGGCTCTCAAGATGCTGCGGAAATTCATCCACAAGGGCTGGCTCAGTGCCTGGCTGGACGAGAAAAACGACAAGCTCTACCTGACGGCAGAGGACTACCGCGCCGCACAGGAAAATCAGCCCCAGCCCGAACCGGAAAAAGCGCCGGAACAGGCCGGAGAAGTTCCTCTGAACCTCGAGACGACCCGCCGCTTTGCGCAGGTGCTCGAGAAGGAGCAGGAACTCATGGAGGATGAGCGGGCTGTGGAGGAGCTGCAGCATATGCAGAAGACCACCGAGTCCATCTGTGCCTGGCTGGAAGCCCACCCCGAGAGCCTGCCCAAGGCCCGCCGCTTTGCGGAATACTATATCCCCACCACCCTCAAGCTCCTGCACACCTACAACGACGTGCAGAGCCAGCAGGGCGAGAACGCGGAGGCCATCCGCCGGGATATTGCGGGCATCCTGCACACCCTGAATCAGGCTTATGATAACCTCTACGATAAGCTTTTGTCGGACGTGGCACTGGACGTTTCCAGCGAGATCGCTGCGCTGCAGGGGATGCTGGCGAACGATGGTCTGGCCGGGGAGGGATTGCGATGACCTACCGGGCCTGGAACACCAAGACCGTTGACCGCGCCGCCCTGAAAGAGCTGACAGCGGCCATCGCCCAGCAGAACACCGAAGAGCTGGAATACCAGAACATGGACGAAGAGTGGAGCGAGGAAAAGTACCGCTCTGTCCTCGCGGTCCAGCAGAAAGAAGCCGGCCTGCTGGCCGGCATCCTCGCTGCCCGGGGCATCACTGACCCTGCCGAGGCGCTGACCCTTCTGGCGGGCGAAGAAGAGCTGAGCGACCCCATGCTCCTGACCGACATGGACAAAGCCTGTGAGCGCATCCTGCGGGCCATCGACGAAGGGGAGACGATCGTCGTCTTCGGCGACTACGACGTGGACGGTGTGACCGCCACGGCCCTGCTCTATCAGCACCTGAAAGGGATGGGCGCCGCCGTCAAGTGTATGCTGCCCAGCCGGGAGGGCGACGGCTACGGCCTCTCGAAGAACGCTATCCAGTCGATTTATGATAAGGGCTGCCGCCTCATCGTCACGGTGGACAACGGCATCTCTGCCGTAGAGGAAGCCGCATTCGCGGCCAGCCTCGGCATCGACCTCATCATCACAGACCACCATCTGCCCCACGACACCCTGCCCCAGGCAGTGGCCATCGTGGACCCCCGCCGTGCCGACGACCACAGCCCCTTCAAGGGCCTGTGCGGCGCGGGCGTGGCCTTCAAGCTCTGCGCCGCGCTGGATGGCTGCCCGCCGGAAGAGATGCTGGAATACTGCGGCGACCTCGCCGCTGTTGGCACCGTGGCCGACGTCATGCCCCTGACAGGGGAGAACCGCACCATCGTCAAAGCAGGTCTGCGCCAGCTGCAAAATACGGACAGACCCGGCTTCTGCGCCCTTTTGGAAGAAGTGGGCCTTGCAGGCAAGCCGGTGACGGCAGAGAACATCAGCTACGCCATCGCGCCCCGCCTTAATGCGGCGGGCCGGATGGACAGCGCCGTGACCGCTTTGCAGCTGGTGCTCTGTGAAGACGAAGACCGGGCGGTCGAATTGGCTCATAAGCTGAGTGACATCAACATCCAGCGGCAGGAGACGGAGATGGAGATCGTCAAAGCCGCGCAGGAGCTGCTGGACGCTGAGCCGGAACGCCTCGAAGACCGGGTCATCCTGCTCTGGGGCAGAGACTGGCACCCCGGCGTCATCGGCATCGTGGCCTCCCGCCTTGTGGAAAAGACCGGACGCCCGGTCATCGTGGTGTCGGTAGATGAGCACGGCGAGGGCAAGGGCAGCGGCCGCAGCGTGCAGGGCTTCAACCTGCACGAGTGCATCGCCTCCTGCGCCGACATCCTGCTCCGCTTCGGCGGCCACGCCATGGCAGCGGGCCTCTCGGTGCGGGAAGAGGATCTGCAGACGCTCCGCCAGCGGCTCAACGACTGGGCGGCCCGGGAATGTCCCGTGCTGCGCACCCCGCCGCTGGAATGCGATCTGTCCGTCCACCTCGACCGCCTGACGGTGGAGAGCGTCCGCCGCCTCGACCAGCTGGCACCCTACGGTGCCGACAACCCCAGCCCGGTCTTCGTGCTGGAAAGGGCCGTCGTGGAGGGCGTCTACGCCGTCTCGGAGGGCAAGCACTGCCGCCTGCGTCTGCGGCAGGGCAATTCCAGCATCTACGCCGTCTGGTTCGGGATGCACCCGGAACAGGTGCCTTACTCGACGGGCGACGTCGTGGACGCAGCCATCAGCCTTTCGGTCTACGATTCGCCCCGGGGCGCACAGCTGTCGGGCCGCATCATCGAGCTGCATCCGGCGGGCCTCGGCAACACAGCTGCAGAGCAGGCCGCGCTGGTGCAGGCGCTGCGCCGGGGTACGCCCCTGACGCCGGAGCAGAAGGAGAGCATCGCCCCGGAGCGCAGCCATATCATCACCGTTTATCGGGAGCTGCAGGCGCGGCGCTGGCACGCCGAAGATCTGCAGCCCCTGTTTGCAAAACTCGGCGAGGAGAACACCGGCCGGACGCTGGTGGCCATCTCCGCGCTGGAACAGGTCGGCCTCATCACAGCGGCTGACCGGGGCGGGGCAAAGTTCTGGGAACTCGTGCCTGCCACCGGCAAGAAGAACCTTGCCGATGCGCCCATCCTGAAATGTCTGGAGGAACGATAAAGATGCCTGAGGGAAAGAAGCCTGTCGTCCCCGCGCCCGCAGCATCGGCTGCGGCGAAAGAGGACAGCTACTCTGCAAAGACCCATCTCCATCAGCCCGTGCCGGTGACGGAGATGGCTACCGTGGCCGCAACGGCTCTGCCGGCCAACGCCCCTGAGGGGACCCTTCCCTCGGAGGTGCGGCCCGAGATCGTGACCTGGGAGAAGCTGGTGGAGGCCATCAAGGCCAGCGGCAAGGCCTACAACATGGCCATGATCGAAAAAGCCTACAATATGGCCAACGACGCCCACAAGGGGGTCTGCCGCCGCAGCGGTGAGCCCTATATCTGCCACCCGCTGGCCGTGGCCCGCCTCGTGCTGGACCTCGGCATGGACAGCGAGAGCATCGCCGCCGCCCTGCTCCACGACGTGGTGGAGGACACCCCCACCACACTGACCGACCTGACCGCCGCTTTCGGCGAAGAGGTGGCCGCGCTGGTGGACGGCGTCACCAAGCTGACCAAGATCCAATTTTCCAATATCGAAGAGCTGCAGGCCGAGAACCTGCGCAAGATGCTGCTGGCCATGAGCCGTGACGTCCGCGTCATGATCATCAAGCTCTGTGACCGCCTGCACAATATGCGCACCGGCGACGCATGGCCGGAGCAGAAGCGCCGCGACAAAGCCCGGGAGACCATGGAGGTCTACGCCCCCATCGCCAACCGTCTGGGCATCCTGAACGTCAAGGAGGAACTGGAAGACCGCAGCCTCCACTACCTCGACCCCGTGGGCTACGAGGAGATCAACAAGATGCTCAGCGAGCGCGCGGGCGACGAGTTCCTGGCCAGCGTGTCGGGCGTCATCAAGAGCCGCCTCGAGGAGAGCGGCATCGAGGGCGCGACCATCAAGCGGAGAGTCAAGAGCATCTACGGCATCTACCGCAAGACCATCATGCAGAACAAGTCCTTTGATGAAATTTACGACATCTACGCGGTGCGCATCATCCTGGACACCCTGGCTGAGTGCTACAGCACCCTGGGCCTCATCCACGATATGTACCACCCGCTGCCCAACCGCTTCAAAGATTATATTTCTACCCCCAAGCCCAACGGCTACCAGAGCCTGCACACTACGGTCATCGGCCACGAGGGCGTCCCCTTTGAGGTGCAGATCCGCACCCGCAAGATGGACGAGATGGCCGAGTACGGCGTTGCAGCCCACTGGAAGTATAAAGAGGGCCTGGATGGCCACGATAAGCTGGACGAGCGTCTGGCATGGGTGAGTCAGCTGTTGGAAAACCAGCGTGTCAGCGAGGACTCCGGGAACCTGCTCCATGATTTGAAGAGCGACCTGCTCCCCGAGGAGGTCTTTGCCTTTACCCCCAAGGGCGATGTCATCAACCTGCCCACGGGCGCCACCTGCATCGACTTTGCGTACGCCATCCACTCCGCCGTCGGCAACCGGATGGTGGGCTGCAAGGTCAACAACCGGATGGTGCCCATTGACCACGTTGTTTCCACCGGCGAGATCATTGAAGTCATCCTCGGCCCGGCGGACAAGGGCCCCAGCCGCGACTGGCTCAAGATCGTGCGCACCAGCGAGGCCAAGAGCAAGATCCGCAACTGGTTCAAGAAGATGCGCCGGGAAGAGAACATCCAGCAGGGCCGCGATGCGCTGGCCCGCGAACTGCGCCGCGAGATGATCTTCATCCCGGACGACGAGCTGGATGACTTCATCGGCAGCTGCTGCCGCCGCCTGCGCCAGAACAACGCCGAGGAGCTGTATGCGGCCATCGGCTACGGCGGCATCACCATCGCCAACTGCCTGCCCAAGCTGAAAGAGGAGTGGCAGAAGCTCAAGGCCGAGGAAGACAAGACCGAACAGCTGGCCAAAGTGGACCTGAGCAAGGTCCATGCCACCGACGGCGTCGTGGTGGAAGGGTTCGACAACACCCCCATCAAGTTCGCCAAGTGCTGCTCGCCGCTGCCCGGCGACCCCATCGTGGGCTTCATCACCCGCGGGTTCGGCGTCTCCATCCACAAGCAGAGCTGCGCCAACGCCATTTCCAGCATGAAGGACCCCACCAACGCCCCCCGCTGGGTCAAGGCGTACTGGGCCGACAGCGTCAAGGACAGCTACAAGGCCGGCCTTGAGATCGTGGCGCTGGACCGCAACGAACTGCTGCGGGACGTGCTGAGCGCTCTGGCCGACATCCGGGTGCCCATCTACACGATGAACGCCCGTCAGGTGGAAAACAACTGCGCCGTGGTCAGCCTGACCATCGGCATCAACAACACCGAGCATCTCAACCGGGTGGTGGCCCGCCTGTCCAAGATCAAAGATGTGCTCAAGGTCACAAGGAGTTAAACCATGCGTGCAGTCATTCAGGCCGTTTCGTCGGCCAGTGTCCGGGTCGATGGGGGCGAGCCCCGCGCCATCGGCCCCGGCCTTGTCATCCTGCTGGGCGTCCGCGACACCGACTCGCTGGACATCGTGCCCAAACTGGCCGAAAAGTGCGCGGGCCTGCGCATCTTCAAGGATGAGAACGACAAGCTGAACCTCAGCGCAAAAGACCTTGGGTATTCGGCGCTGGTGGTCAGCCAGTTCACCCTGTATGGGGACACCCGAAAGGGCTTCCGGCCCAGTTTCATCCACGCAGCCAAAGCCCCGCTTGCAGTGGACGCCTACGAGCTGTTTCTGGCTGAGATGAACAAACAGGGCCTCCGGGAGGTCCGGCACGGAGAGTTCGGGGCGGATATGCAGGTGGCTCTGGTCAACGAGGGGCCCTGCACCATCGTCATCGACACCGACGAGTGGAAAAAGAAGGATTGAGAGGGATAACATGCAGGCATTTCATCTTCTCGGCTCTGCGCCGTTTTACACCAACAGTTTTCTGCTGCTCACCAAGGCCGGCCATGCGGTCATCATCGACCCGGCGGCCGAGGTGCAGGAGTACGATAAGATCCTGCGGGACCACGGCGCCGTGCTGACGCACATCCTGTGCACCCACGGCCACTACGACCATGTGGGCAGCGCCGGTGTGCTGAGCCGTGAGTGGGGCGCAAAGATCTGGTGCGAAGCCGCCGACTGCGCCGGGACCCAGCTCTTCCCCCTGAAGAGCGCCGATTTCGGTTATGGAGAGGGAACCAACCTTTTGGTGGATGAGCTGACCTTCACCGCATGGCACACCCCCGGCCACACCGAGGGCAGCGTGGTGCTGCTGTGCAGCGAGTATCTCTTTGTGGGCGATACGGTCTTTCAGGGCAGCATCGGCCGCACCGACCTCGAAGGCGGCAGCGACCGCAAGATGGAGGCGAGCCTGCGCAAGTTCGCGGGCCTGCCCATCCCCAAGGAGACCCAGCTCCTGCCCGGTCACGGGGATTTCTCGACCTATGGCGAGGAGCTGGAGACCAACTATTATATCAAAGCCGCACTGCGGAACGCATAAAAAAGGCAGGAACACATGAAGATCTATATCACAGGGCTTGCATCCGGCTACGAGGTCGAGCATCTGGTCCGGCTGTTTTACCCAATGGCACCGCTCACCCTGACCCCGCCCGAAGCCGGGGAGGACTGTGTGTGGGCCGAGCGGAAGCCGGACGGTCTGCTGGCGCTGGTGCGGGAGCACGGCGGCCAGGAGACCGTCTCCGCCCCGCTGCCGGGGCCGGACGGCGAGACCGAAGCCTTTGCCCTTGCCAGCCTGACCTATGACCTGCTGCGCCGCTGGACGGGCATCCGCCCGCCCTGGGGCAAGATGACCGGTGTGCGCCCGGTCCGTCTCATCCACGACAAGCGCGCTGCCGGTTGGAGCGAAGCGGAGATCGACCGCTTTTTCCTGGGCCGGTTCGACTGCTCGGAGCAGAAATACCAGATGGCCAGAGCCATTGCCGATCTGCAGG
>OGHJ01003084.1_pt1 | contig 12725 bp, 11 predicted proteins | sample 1571351 | NCBI WGS metagenome assembly OGHJ01 (sample SAMEA2582037, study PRJEB24529) | metagenome | biome: Human gut stool | place: China | collected 2011 | reverse complement strand
CCTGCTGGTGGACACCTATAACGTCCTCAAGTCCGGCGTCCCCAACGCCATCCGGGCATTCAAAGAGATCCTCCTGCCCCAGGGCATCACCAACTGCGCCATTCGGCTGGACTCCGGCGACCTTACCTACCTCTCCAAAAAGGCCCGGAAGATGCTGGACGAGGCGGGCCTCCCCCAGTGCAAGATCGTGGCCTCCAACTCCCTGGATGAGTACATCATCCGCGATATGCTGATGCAGGGCGCCAAGGTGGACTCCTTCGGTGTGGGCGAGCGGCTCATCACCTCTTCCTCCGAGCCTGTGTTCGGCGGGGTGTACAAGCTGGCCGCCGTGGAGGACAGGGACGGCAGCGTCATTCCCAAGATTAAGATCTCAGAGAATGCCGCCAAGATCACCAACCCCCACTTCAAGAAGGTCTACCGCCTCTTTGAAAACGACACGGGGAAGGCCATCGCCGACCTCATCTGCGTCCACGACGAGGTCATCGACCCCAGTCAGCCCCTGGAGCTCTTCGACCCGGAGGCCACCTGGAAGCGCAAGACCATCACCGATTTCACCGTCCGTGAGCTGCTGGTCCCCATCTTCCGGGGCGGCGAGCTGGTGTATGAGAAGCCCTCCATCGAGGATATGCGCACCTGGTGCGCCCAGCAGGTGGACACCCTGTGGGACGAGGTCAAGCGCTTTGAAAATCCCCACAACTACTATGTGGACCTCTCCCAGAAGCTCTGGGACATCAAGCAGCAGCTCCTCAAGCAGCGGGGCTGAGCATGCTCATCAGATCAAAAGTGGGGCGGTGCCGTTGGCACCGCCCCACTTTTTGCTGCTCTAGCTCACACTCTCGCTCCAGGCACCCAGGGCGTCCAGGATGGGCAGCAGCGCCGCTCCGTGCTCGGTGACGGCGTACTCCACCCGCACCGGCACCTCCAGGTACTCCCGCCGGACCACCAGGCCATCCCGCTCCAGCTCCCGGAGGGCGGATGCCAGAACGGTATTGGATACCCCGTCCAGGGACCGCTTCAGGCGGTTATAGCGCAGGGCGCCGTTGTTGGAGAGGGCGCAGAGGATCTGCATCTTCCACTTCCCGCCGATGAGGGCCATGGCCCGGTTGAGGGGGCAGGTCTCCATACAGGGACAATTCTCATGGGGCTGTTCCATGGTAAGCTCCTCCTGACCTGGTCAGTCTATTCTTCGTTCTTGCTCTTTCTATCCGGTGTGGTATGATAGACGTAGTAAGTGCGCCAGACGTCCCACCGGCCTCAGACACCATGATACCAGCTTTCCCCAAAAATGCAAGCAGGAAAGGAGCCCTCCCATGCCCGCCTATTTTCAGGGTCTGGCCATCGGCCTGGCCTACGTGGCACCCATCGGGATGCAGAACCTCTTCGTCATCAACACCGCCCTCACCCAGCCCCGGCACCGTGCTCTCCTCACCGCCCTCATCGTCATCTTTTTCGACATCACCCTGGCCCTCTTCTGCTTCTTCGGCATCGGCACGGTGGTGGAGCGCTTCACCCTCCTCCAGCTCCTCCTGCTGCTGTGCGGCGGCGTCATCGTCATCCGCATCGGCGTGGGCCTCATCCAGGAGGAGCCCACCCTGGACCAGTCCGTGGAGGTCAATCTGCCCCTGAAGGAGGTGGCGGTGAAGGCCTGCGTGGTCACCTGGTTCAACCCCCAGGCCATCCTGGACGGCACCATGATCTTCGGCGGCTTCCGGGCCGGCGGCGTGGCGCCGGGGGAGAGTTTTCAGCTCATCCTGGGCTCCTCCAGCGCTTCCTTCCTGTGGTTCTTCGGCATCACCCTGGTCATCTCCCTCTTCCGCGCCCACATCGGCCCCAAGCTGCTGAAAATCATCAATGTGGTCTGCGGCGTGGTCCTCATCTACTACGGCATGGGCCTCTTCCTGGACGGCGTGGAGCGGGTGCGCCAGATGTTCTCCGCACTGCTCTGAACCCCCTTGACGGATGCTTGCCCATATGATATGTTGAAATGGAAAAAAGCCATCCTTCCTGTCACGTTTTCCAGCTCTACATCGATATAGAGATAGAAGCAGCCGCATACGGGAAAGGAGCCACAGATGTTCTGGGAGTTTATGAAAGTCCGCTCCAACATGAACCTGCCCCCCTGGGACGGCGGGATGGGCCGGGAGGAAAAGGCCGCCCTCAAGCGGGCGGAGGAGGCCGAACGGGCCTTCCGGGCCTCCAAGGGCTATGAGCCCGACACCTTCTGGTACCGGCTGAAAAAGAAACTGCGGAAGTGAAAACTCACTTCCGCAGTTTTTTATTTCTCGTAGACCAGCTTATCCACCGTCCAGCCGGCCAGGATGGGGATCATCTTTTTGGCCGCCGCCCGGGCGCCCTCCAGGTCCTGCTCCCGGTAGTTGCCGCACTCGGCCTCGGTGGCGCCGGGGATGGGTCCCTCATACCCGGCGATGAAGTCCATGGTCTCCCGGACCAGGTCGATGGCCGCCGCCGGGTCCATGTCCCGCACCAGGAAGTAGAAGCCGGTGCGGCAGCCCATGGGGCCGGCGTAGATCACCTTGTCCGACTGGGGTCCGCTGCGGACGTAGGTGGCAAAGAGGTGCTCAAAGCTGTGGATGGCGCCATAGCCCAGGTAGGTGCCGCAGTTGGGCCGCACCATGCGGATGTCGTAGGTAACCACGTCCCCGTCCACCCGGGAGGTATACATGCCCTCGGTGAGCTTCCGGTGATCCACCTGGAAGCTGGCGATCTGTTTGAGTTCCATTGTGTGCTCACGCTCCTTCTTGCCTTTCAGCATACCACATTTCAGGGCCGTTGACAAACCCCCTTCTTCCCCCCATAATGGGGACAAGGAAAGGAGGGGGCGCACTTGTACCTTCTGGAAAACAACTGCACCGACCCGGCCTGGAACCTGGCCCTGGACGAATACCTGCTCACCCGCTTTCCTGGGGAGGTCCTCACCCTCTGGCGGAACGGCCCCTCGGTCATCATCGGCAAGAACCAGAACGCCCTGGAGGAGATCTATTGGCGAAAAAACAGGCGAAATGTTGGTTGACAATAAGCCTACAGGTATTTTCCCTGCAAAAGATGCAGAAAAAGCTCCCGTTAAGATTGAAGGGGGATATTGGGCCGTGTTGAATGACAAAGGTGAATATGACGTAACTGAAATTCCTGTTTCGGGTGTTACTGCAGTAGTTACTGATGGTATTTGTACATTGACTGTATTCAATGCAGATGGCACTACTACTGTAGTTGAGTTGCCTACTACTTCTTCTACTATCACAGAACTTGAAGTAGTTGGTTATTTGGACGCTAAGGGTGATTTTACTGCATTCTCTGATGCTGCTTCTCACGATAACAAATATGAGATGGGTTACTCTGCTTTCTATACAGCTACTAAGGCGCCTTGGGAATGGGTGGATGCCGATGAATCTCAAAAAGTAAAAGGTGAAATTGCTGCCAAAACAGGTGTGGTTTCTCTTGCTGGTCAGTCTTTGGTGATTCGTGTAGCTCCCGCTTCTGCTGATTTATCAACAGTGGCTATGTCTTTGGTTAATTCTAAGATGGACGAAGCTCCTATAACTTTAGGTACTCCCGAAGCATTCAAAGGCTTGGTGACTCGTGCTGCTTCTGCTAATGGCTTGTGGGCTATTCCTTTGTCGAGCAAGGAATTGACAGGTTTGAATGCTTTGACTGATTTGACTGGAAAATTTGGTGGTGAAATAGAGGGTGATGAGTTTAATATTGCATTTGCTGTAAAGACTCCAAACTTCTTGTCAAACTTCAACTTGGCATTCAATAAGGTTGAATTGGATGCGGTGAGTGCTTCTCTGAATAAGAAAAATTTGGTTGATGCTACACAGAAAGAAAGCACTAATATTTATGAATCTACTTCTGGTACAGAAAACAATGCTTATGTGATTGTTAAACAAGGTACACCAAATACCTTTACTTTTGATGTTCCGACTTCTGTTTACAAGAGCCAAATTATTGTAGATGAATATATAGCTCAGAACTGGGGTGTTGTGATTGATGGTAATTCATTTACAGTAAATAAGTATAATGACAAACAGACAATTCCTTCATTACCTGTTTATTTCAACTATATTCAACTGACAGAAACGGGAATCAAATCTGTAACTCAGACTGTATGGGTTCGTATGGAACGTACAATTAAGGATCAGGTAGTTCTCGATCCTGTTAACCATATCATTCCTGCCAAGGCTGCTGATGATAAGTTTACAGTTTCTTTGGACAAGATGTTCAATGAAATGACAGCTGAAGAAAGAGTTAATTGGAACGAATTTGCAGACGGTGTTTATACAAAATTGTATAAGGTGAATCCTAATGGTGAAGATATAGAAGTAACTGGATTTAATAATGATAACATGAAGTATTTGGATGAGAGTGGTGAAGAAACAACTAGTCCTACGAAGTTGGCTAGCCTGCAATTCATCGCGAAACACGAATGGAATCAGAATGATAATCCGTTTGATAAGGAATACTACATCATTTCCGAATTCAAGGATAAAAAGGGTGACGTATTGAGCTCAGTTAAGATTCCTTTGACCGTAGGTATCCCTGCGTTGTCAACTCTGTTGCAGAAAGAGCAGGTAGTATTTGGTGGCACTAACAATGGTACTGGCGTATTGAATGAAATGGATTATGCTTCTGACAACAACGCTGTATTCTACTCATTGAAGTATGCGTTTAAAAACCAGTTGAAGGATGCTTTCGAAAATAAAAATACTGTTAAATTCATTATTGATCCTCAACAGAAAATAGAAGGTAATCCGGTCGTAGACTTGGCTCACATGGGTACAGGCGAAAAGCGTACAGGTGTTAATCAGGCTATTGTTTTGGATGATAAGGAAAAGGCTTACAACACTCCGATCAATATCTTGATTGATGGTGAAACTACTAAGTATGTTGGTAAGTACACTTGGTCAGACAAAGAAATCAAAGATAATGCTTTCACTATTAAGATTGTCAGTCCGATTGAGCAAGGTATCGTTGAAGCTGCTAGTGGTGATATAATCGAAGTGATTGCTACAGAAGATGGTACAGCTAAATTGACTGATGCTGATTTGACTACTAAGACTTATGCTAAGGTTGAATATAATATCTTCAAAGATAAGTTTAAAGACAATGAAGCAAAAGCTACTTTGTGGACCAGTCCATACATGAAGGGTATCTCATTCAAGTCTATGAACGAGAATACTATTAAAGCTATTGCTAATGAAGACATTAAGCCTGCAACTAAGGTTAAAGATACAGTAACTCCTGGTTATGTAGTTTTGAGACCGATGAATGTTGCTTACGAAGGCACTACAGAAGTAGAGGTTAAAGTAACAGACGTTTGGGGTTACGCTAAGACTGCTACTGTTAAAGTGAAAGTTCTTGCAGAAAAGGAGTAATTTATCTGTGAGATTAATTATCTGATAATAGGTAAACTCTGATATGCAGGGTACGTCTCTTTCTGATTTGCGGGAAAGAAGGCGTACCCTGCTTTTTTTGTATCTGTATATTTTTCCCAATCTTAATAAATATGTATTTTTGCACAAGTAAAATCGTAATTATACATTCTATTATGTTAGATACCCTTCTTTTAATCGGCGGTTTAGCCCTTATATTGCTGGGAGCAAACGGCCTGACTGACGGCTCGGCTGCTGTTGCCAAGCGTTTTCGTATTTCCGACCTCGTAATCGGTCTCACCATCGTGGCTTTCGGTACTTCCGCACCCGAGTTGGTAATCAGTGTACTTTCTGCTTTAAACGGAAGTGCAGAGATGGCTATCGGTAACGTGGTGGGTAGTAATACATTCAATGCTTTGATGATTATCGGTTGCACGGCGGTGGTACTACCCATCAAAGTTGGTGAGGGAACAATGAGCAAAGAAATACCGCTGGTGATTCTTTCTTCGCTGGTACTTTTCTTTTGTGCCAATGATGTGATGCTCGATCAAGGCAATGAAAATATAATCGGGCGGATTGACGGACTTATTCTGCTCGCTTTCTTTCTTATTTTCTTGCGATATACATTTGCTATTGCACGAAACGGAGGCGAAGAAGTGGGAGAAGAACAGAAGATTAAAGAGATGCCTGTATGGAAATCTGTTCTTTTTATAGTGGGCGGACTGGCAGGTCTCATCTTTGGCGGGCAACTCTTTGTTGAAGGAGCAAGCGGTATTGCCCGGTCGCTGGGTGTCAGCGAATCTGTTATAGGATTGACTTTGGTGGCAGGAGGTACTTCGTTGCCCGAGCTGGCCACTTCTGTTACGGCTGCATTGAAGAAGAATCCGGGTATTGCCATCGGAAATGTGATAGGTAGCAATCTGTTTAATATATTCTTTGTGTTGGGATGTAGCGCAACTATTTCACCTTTGCCGATGGGTGGCATCAATAATCTTGACTTGACGGTGATGATTGCTTCCGCACTGCTGTTGTGGCTGGTGGGATGGTTCTTCAAAAAACGTACCATTACACGCCCTGAAGGGGTGTTGATGATGGTGTGTTATGTGGCTTATACGGCCTATCTTATTGCCCAACAATGAAAAAAGGTGTGAAAATCACCTCTTTTTAAATTAAAAACAGCTATCTTTACCGCCTGAATTTTTATAAAAATCGAACATGGCTATTACCATTAAGAAAGTCAGTACCCAAAAGGAACTAAAAACATTTATACGTTTTAATTACGAGTTATATAAGGATAATCCCTATTCCGTACCCGATTTGTACGATGATATGCTGAATACGTTCAGCCCGAAGAAGAATGCTGCTTTTGAGTTTTGCGAGGCTGTTTACTTTTTGGCCTATAAAGATGATAAAGTGGTGGGACGTATTGCTGGAATTATCAATCATCGTGCCAATGAAACATGGCAGAAAAAGGAAGTACGTTTTGGATGGATTGATTTTCTGGATGATATAGAAATATCACGTGCACTGCTGGATGCTGTGTCTGAATGGGGAAAGTCGAAGGGCATGGATACTATTCAAGGACCTTTGGGCTTTACTGATTTTGACGCGGAAGGAATGTTGATTGAAGGCTTTGACCAGTTGAGCACGATGGCAACTATTTATAATTATCCTTATTACCCGCAACATATGGAAAAGTTGGGATTTGAGAAAGATGCCGACTGGGTGGAGTATAAGATATATGTGCCTGATGCTATTCCCGACAAGCATAAGCGTATCAGCGATTTGATTCAGCGTAAGTTTAATCTGAAGATTAAGAAATATACATCGGGTAAAAAGATTGCTGCCGAATACGGTCAGGCTATTTTTGAGCTGATGAATGAGGCATATGCGCCCCTTTATGGATTTTCGGCATTGTCACAAGGACAGATTGACCAGTATATCAAGATGTATCTGCCTATCGTGGATTTGCGTATGGTGACTCTGATTACGGATGCCGACGATAAACTCATTGCTGTGGGTATTTCAATGCCTTCTTTGTCTGAAGCATTGCAAAAGGCAAAAGGACGTTTGCTGCCTATGGGATGGTATCACTTGATGAAGGTGCTGTTTATGCATAAATATCCTCCCATGCTCGATTTACTGTTGGTGGCTGTGAAGCCTGAGTACCAAAACAAAGGGGTGAATGCTTTGTTATTCTCCGACCTGATTCCTGTGTATCAGCAATTGGGGTTCAAGTATGCCGAAAGTAATCCGGAACTGGAGCTGAACGGAAAGGTGCAGGCACAGTGGGAGTATTTCGAGACTGAACAGCATAAGCGCCGTCGTGCTTATAAGAAAAGCATCGTCTGACAATGTACTCGTGAAGAAACTGATTTTGTAACCGTTACTAAGATATGGAAGAAAACAACGAACTGATAAACAATTCCGCCGTAGAATATACCGACGATAACATCCGCCACCTCAGCGATATGGAGCATGTGCGTACCCGTCCCGGTATGTATATTGGAAAGTTGGGTGACGGAGCGCATGCAGAAGACGGTATTTATGTTCTTTTGAAGGAGGTACTCGATAACAGTATCGATGAGTTTAAAATGCAGGCGGGCAAGAAGATTGAAATTACAATAGAAGATAAACTTCGTGTCAGTGTGCGCGACTTTGGCCGTGGTATTCCTCAGGGAAAACTGATTGAGGCGGTGAGCGTGCTGAACACGGGTGGCAAATATGACAGCAAGGCTTTTAAAAAAAGTGTCGGGCTGAATGGTGTCGGTGTGAAGGCGGTCAATGCATTGAGTTCGCGCTTTGAAGTGCGAAGCTACCGCGAAGGGAAGGTGCGTATTGTTACTTTTGCCAAAGGAGATTTGCTGACAGACCGGACGGAAGATACTTCGGAAGAGAACGGTACTTATATCTTCTTTGAACCGGATAATACTTTATTTGAAAATTATAGTTTCCGCTCTGAATTTGTGGAAACGATGTTGCGCAATTATACTTACCTCAATACGGGATTGGCTATCATTTATAACGGACAGCGTATATTGTCGCGCAACGGGCTGGTGGATTTGTTGAATGATAATATGACGGCTACGGGTCTGTATCCCATCATCCATCTTAAAGATGAGGATATAGAGATTGCCTTTACGCACACCGGACAGTATGGCGAAGAGTATTATTCGTTTGTCAATGGGCAACATACCACTCAGGGGGGTACACATCAAAGTGCTTTTAAGGAGCATATTGCACGTACTATTAAAGAGTATTTCAATAAGAATATGGATTATGCGGACATCCGTAACGGATTGGTGGCAGCCATTGCCGTCAATGTGGAAGAACCGATGTTTGAAAGTCAGACAAAGATTAAGTTGGGATCTACCAATATGGCTCCCGGCGGTCCTACGGTGAATAAGTTCGTAGGCGATTTTGTGAAGACGGAAGTGGATAATTATCTGCACAAGCATATGGACGTGGCGGATGTGATGTTGCAAAAGATACAGGAATCCGAGAAAGAGCGTAAAGCGATAGCCGGTGTGACTAAACTGGCCCGTGAACGTGCCAAGAAAGCGAATCTTCATAACCGTAAGTTGCGCGACTGCCGTTTCCACCTCAATGATGCAAAGGGAGATAAGAAAGAGGAAAGCTGTATTTTTATCACCGAGGGTGATTCGGCAAGCGGTTCTATCACGAAAAGTCGTGATGTAAACACGCAGGCGGTGTTCAGCCTTCGCGGTAAGCCGTTGAATTCTTACGGGCTGACCAAGAAGGTGGTGTATGAGAATGAAGAGTTTAATTTGCTGCAAGCGGCTCTTAACATAGAAGAAGGCATAGAGGGACTGCGTTATAATAAAGTGATTGTGGCAACCGATGCCGATGTGGACGGCATGCATATACGTCTGTTGTTGATAACGTTTTTCCTGCAATTCTTCCCCGATTTGATAAAGAAAGGACATGTGTATATTTTGCAGACTCCTTTGTTCCGCGTGCGTAACCGTAAGAAGGGAGTGTACGAAACTGTCTATTGCTATTCGGAAGAGGAAAGGATTGCTGCTATCGAACGGTTGAGTCCCAATCCTGAAATTACTCGGTTTAAGGGACTCGGAGAGATTTCACCCGATGAATTCAAGCATTTTATCGGAAAAGATATGCGTTTGGAACAGGTAAGCCTTAGAAAGACCGATTTGGTGAAAGAACTGTTGGAATTCTATATGGGTAAGAATACCATGGAAAGACAAAACTTTATAATTGAAAACCTTGTTATAGAAGAAGATATAGCGTGAGATGAGAAGAGCAATATTTCCGGGAACATTCGATCCCTTCACCATCGGGCATTATTCGGTTGTAAAACGGGCATTGACCTTTATGGATGAGGTGATTATCGGTATTGGTATTAATGATAATAAAAAGACTTGGTTCCCGATGGATAAACGTCTGGAAATGATTCGCGGATTGTTTGCCGATGAACCTCGTATCAGGGTGGAGGCGTATGACTGTCTGACGGTGGATTTTGCCAAAGAACAGAATGCCGGGTTTATCGTGCGCGGCATTCGTACCGTGCATGATTTTGAGTACGAGGAAACCATTGCCGATATCAATCGGAAGCTGGCAGGAATAGAGACTATTTTACTGTTTACCGAGCCCGAACTGACTTCTATCAGTTCTACTATTGTGAGGGAATTATTGCAATTCGGTAAAGATGTTACTCCGTTTTTGCCTGAAGGAATGAAAATAGATTAATGATGAAATATACCAAGTATTTAGTTGCAGGCTTGATTGCCTGCATTTTTTCTTTCTGTGCTGTCCGGGCACAGGAAAGAAAGTCTTTAGTGGATTCCCCGGCCCGTAAACTGCAATTGGCGGAGTTTGCCATTGCCAATCTGTATGTCGACAAGGTGGATGAAGGCAAGATGGTGGAAGAAGCCATTATAAAGATGCTGGAACAGCTTGACCCGCATTCTGTTTATTCGGATGCGGAAGAGGTAAAAAAAATGAATGAGCCGTTGCAGGGCAATTTTGAAGGAATCGGTATTCAGTTTAATATGGCGGAAGATACTCTTTTCGTTATACAGCCTGTATCGGGAGGTCCTTCTGAGAAGGTTGGCATTCTGGCCGGTGACCGCATTGTAATGGTGGATGATACGATTATTGCCGGTGTGAAGATGAGCACGGAAGATATCATGCGCCGTTTGAAGGGGCCGAAGGGTTCGGAAGTGAATCTGAAAATTGTGCGCCGTGGAGTGGGGGAACTGCTTCCTTTTACGGTGAAAAGGGATAAAATTCCGGTTTACAGCCTCGATGCTTCTTATCTGTTGAAAGATAGAATCGGCTATATCCGCATCAATCGTTTTGGTGCTACCACGCATGAGGAGTTTAAGAAGGCATTGGCTGAACTGAAAAAACTAGGCATGAAAGATTTGGTGCTTGATTTGCAGGGTAACGGTGGAGGTTATCTGAATGCTGCCATCGATTTGGCAAATGAATTTTTGGAAAAACAAGAGTTGATTGTTTATACCGAAGGACGCCGGAATCCTCGTAGCGAGTTCTTTGCCAAGGGTACCGGAGATTTCCGGGATGGGCGTCTGATTGTGCTGGTGGATGAGTTTTCGGCTTCTGCCAGTGAAATCGTGACCGGAGCTGTTCAGGACTGGGACAGAGGAGTAGTGGTTGGTCGCCGCACTTTCGGTAAGGGGCTGGTGCAGCGTCCCATCGACTTGCCCGATGGCTCTATGATTCGCTTGACGGTGGCTCGTTATTATACTCCGGCAGGGCGTTGTATTCAGAAGCCTTACGAAAGTATTGAAAAATATAATGAAGATTTGATAGACCGCTATAACCGAGGGGAAATGCTGAGTGCCGATAGTATTCATTTCCCTGATTCTCTTAAGTTTAAGACTCATAAATTAGAACGTACGGTATATGGTGGAGGTGGCATTATGCCGGATTATTTTGTGCCGATTGATACGACGCTCTATACTAAATATCATCGTCAGTTGCGTGATAAGGGGGTATTGATGAAAGTGCACTTCCGGCAGATAGATGCACATCGTGACGAATGGTTGTCTAAGTATAAGAAGTTTGATGATTTCCATAAGAAGTTCGAAGTTTCTCCGGATATGCTTCGGCAATTGGTAGCGACAGGAAAAGAGATGGGCGTGGAATATAATGAGGAAGAATATCAAAAAGCCCTGCCTTTGCTGAAATTGCAGATGAAAGCGTTGATAGCTCGTGATTTATGGGATATGAATGAATATTATCACGTTATTAATGATGCTAACGAAAGCATCAGGAAGGCTTTGGAACTGTTGGAACAACCGGATTTTGAAGGATTGTTGAAAAAGAAACAGTAGTCGGGCTGTATTAATATGGTAAGTTTGTCATTCTGAGATTCTTGTGGTGCGCAGAATGACAAACTTATAGAAGGGCATGGTTTGCCTGCCCGAAGACACAAAGTAAACTGTTTTCGGGCGAGCGAACCTCGCCCCTACGAGCTAAGCGACAGCATTATCCACGTTTTGACACATTTCTTTTCCGAATGGGGTAAACCACAGGAGGTTATAGAATTGCCGAGTGACCTTGATATAGTAAATGTTTTTATAATGAAATGATTGTTTCTCAGGTTTTATTTCTTTTTGAATAATATCTTATTCAGCCAGCGGTTGATATAAATATTTGCAAAAGCGCATCCCACTCCGATGGCAGCTCCTGCCACTACATCGCTTGGATAATGTACTCCTTGGTTTATCCGGGCAAACCCTACTCCGCAAGCCCACACTGCCGAAGGAGCGATGACATACCATTTGGGATAAGTGATTGAAAGAGATGTTGCCAGGGAAAAGGCGGCAGCTGTGTGACCTGATGGGAATGACGGGCTGTCTGCATCCGGTGCTCCGTAAACATGAATCTTATCGGGGTACTTTACAAAAGGGCGGTCGCGTCCTATGATGTGCTTGGCTGCGTAGGTGATGCCTACTGCTTCAATCACGCTTGTACCGATATAAATGGCATCTTTCAGTAACGGCTGGTCTTTTTTTATCAATGCATAAATTCCCATGGCGGCGGGCACTCCTACAGGCAGGATAACGCCGCTTGCTGACAATCCACGGCTGAGGCCGTGTACATCCCATTTGTTGATGGTCTTCACCGTGTTGATGTCCCAGTTTTGCGCAGATAGTTGCATGCTGAGGCATAAGCTTAGAAGCAGAAAGATACTTTTTTTCATTGTATATTTTATAGTTTGCTGCCGCAAAGATAGGAAATTATGTTTTCTTCTCTTTGTTCCTAGGCTGATTAAAGAATAATTTCCATAATTCCTTGTATTATCGCTAGAATTCCTTTACTTTT
>OGHJ01003075.1_pt1 | contig 12754 bp, 10 predicted proteins | sample 1571351 | NCBI WGS metagenome assembly OGHJ01 (sample SAMEA2582037, study PRJEB24529) | metagenome | biome: Human gut stool | place: China | collected 2011 | reverse complement strand
TGTTATCTGCTTCTTCCGTCCACACCCACCGAATGGTAACATAATGATCAAGCATGTCATGATCAGTATTATTTTTGTGACATACTTCATAAGAATTCTCCTTCGTATTTACTTTCTCTAGTATAACAGATTCACAATATGCCTGCTAATTTTACGTATACAAATGCTCTCTTACATAATTTAAAAACTGCTTCTTTGCATAATCCAATGGCTTATTTTTTCTATAAAATAGTGATATCACAGAATGTAATTCATCTTCTAGTGGTATCATTTTAACTCCAGCACATTTAGCTTCTCTATAAACCGTTGAAAATGTGATCGTAACCCCAACCCCTTCACTTACAAAACTCATGATTGTATTTGCTTGTGGAAATTCAAAAGCTATTTTCGGTTCAAATCCTGCTTTCTCACAACTCTTATAAAACACTTCGTAACTTCCGCTGCCTCTCTCTGGGAAGATAAAAACATCATCTTTCAATTCTTTCAGTTGAAGTCGATCTCTTCCATAAAGCGGATGTTTTTCATATAACACTGCACACAATTTATCATCATACAGTGGGGAAAAACGGAATTTTTTCTGATCTTCCATCATATTTTCTCTCAAGATCAAGAAATCATAACGATCGGAGTTTTCCTGAATCTCACTTGCGATTCTTTCATCGATCACAAGTTTGATATCTGGATATTCTTTTCTGAAATCCGCCACCAATCTTGCAAAATGATATGGTGCAAGAACCGGCATACAACCAATCTTAATTTCCTGATTTTTCTGAACATTTTTCAACATCTCTTCATAGGTTCCCGTCATTTTCTTTGCATAAGACAAAAAGATCTCTCCTTCTTTGGACAACTCAAATTTCCTTGTATTCCTGCGGATCAGTGTAATTCCTAACTCATTTTCCAACTTACGGATCTGTTTTGATAATGCACCTTGTGTCATGTTACAGGCATATCCAGCTTCTGTGAAATTTTTCTGTTTACATAATTCCATATAATAATATAATTGCTGTATTTCCATTTTTCCATACCCTTTTTAAATATCTTCGTATATTCCTATTTGGAATATATCAAATCTCAACTGGAATTGCAATACTTCGCGCTCTCTATATATAATAAGAAACACAAAAGGGAATACGATTGATAAAATATGAAATTTTGATGAAAGGAATCGTTGATATTATGAAAAACAAAAAAAGATTTTTTTACCATAGATTGTTATTTTATATTTTAGGACTGTTGATCATGTCTGTTGGTTCTAATTTATTTTTGAAAGCAGCTCTTGGAGTTGCACCTAGCTGTACGATGGCTTTGACATTAAGTTATCTTTCCCCAATTCACAGCTATGCCTTATTTAACTTCCTGATCAACTCTACTTTCTTAGTTTGCGAAGCTCTGATCCTTCATGAATTCGGGAAAATGCAGTTGACTCAGCTTGGTTTGACTTTTGTTTATTCTTTATTTATCGAATTTACTTCTTATGGTTTATTCTTTATTGAACCTCATGGACTTGCCGCTAAGATTTTACTATCTGTCATCGCATGTGCCGTTCTATCAATAGGTGTCGGATTCACGATCAGTTCCGGGTTCGCTGTTATGCCAATGGAAGGACTTGTGAAAACTATCTCTGATAAGAAAAATATAAGCTTTGGCGCTGTCAGAGTTTGTCTGGAAGTTTTATTTACTGTATGTTCTGCGATCTCTTCTTTTGTATTGCTTCCAGAATTACCATCCGTTGGAATCGGAACCGTGATCGCCGCTTTCTTAAGTGGTAATATTACAAATATATTTTCTTCTCTATTTCATAAGAGAATCAATGCCTACCTTGGATTTCAGGCATGATCCTATAGAAAAAAACGTAATCTCAAATGAACCTCTTGAGATTACGTTTTTTTATTCTATCCTGCTTCTTTAGTTTTTGCCTATTCCCATGGATCGATTTGCTGATTCGTCGGTATGACTTTGATCTTCTTTGAAATCGTTATCTTTGTCCCTGTTTTTAATTTTGCAGAAATCGTCGCTGTTCCAGCTTTATTTCCTATGATTCTTCCATTCGAGTCAACAGATGCCACGGATGGATTACTACTCTTCCATGATGTGAAAGATGATGTATTGATCACTGTTGGATACACACCGTACTCTTTCATCATTTTGCCTTGATATGTTGGCTTCATCTGCATTTTTTCTGTTTCCCATATTGTACCGTATCTGCTGTCTAGTTTTAAATAACTCTTCTTTAAATATGAATTCTTTGTCACGATATTTTTTGTAAATTGCTTTCTTGCCTTGGATTTTTCTACTTTCTTTGCTTTGGAACTGCTAAAGTCTAATACCCAGGTATTGGCTTCGTATCCGTCTCTTGACACAACCGTAACTGCTGCAACCCCTACACTTTTTGCATTCGAAAGTAACAGACCTTTTCTATGTGTGGAAGAATTGATCCAACCCTTTACGATCTGCTTCGGTGTAGTTCCTGCAGATTGTGCACAGTTTTCATAGATGATCTTCTTGTTGATACTTTTTGAAAGCTTTCCATTTGGTCTTCTATGTGGACTTGTTTCTGGAATATAGATCGTTGTTTCAAATCCACGCATAATTGCTGAATTTGTCAATCCTCGATCCATCTTCAATGCTTTGCGTCCATTTTTCTTACGGTATTTGTTCACTTCTTTTAAGATTTTCTGTGCATCACTATAGTCCTGATATCCTGTAACAGATAATTTCCCTGTAGAAGCAGCCTCTACCTTCTTCTGACTGACTCCTGCAGTTGTAAATAGCATTGCCGCTGCTAATGCAATACTGGCAGCTCTTCTTGATAGTTTCCTCATAAACTTTCTCCTTTCATACTTTTGATCATGGTACCTTTATATAATTTGTGCGCAGATATCATTCAAACAACATCTCTCACAATGAGGCTTTGTTCTCGCCGTACAGACATCCCTTCCATGCCATACCAGCCTGTGGCAGAAATCACTTCCTTCTTCTGGTGGAATAATCTCCCATAATGCCATCTCAACTTTTTTAGGGTCTTTTATCCCATCAACCAATCCAATCCGGTTGACCAAGCGGATACAATGTGTATCCGTAACGATCGCAGGTTTGCCAAAAACATCTCCCATGATCAGGTTGGCACTTTTTCTTCCGACCCCAGGAAGACTTAGGATCGATTTAAAATCGGTTGGGATCTTACCGTTATATTCATCTCTTAAAACTTTCATACATTTGCTGATATCTCTTGCCTTGCTCTTTCCAAGACCACAGGGTCGTACGATTTCTTCAATATCTGCAACGTCTGCTGCTGCCAGTGCTTCTACTGTTGGATATTTTTCAAATAATCCTTTTACCACGACATTCACCCGTGCATCCGTGCACTGAGCCGCCAGTCTTACACTAACTAATAATTTCCACGCCTGATCATATTCCAGTGTGCAGTCTGCATCTGGATATTCATTCTTCAGACGCTCAATGACTTCTAGTGCCAGTTCTTTTTTATTCATAACAGTATCCTCCTTGAAGGTTGTTTTATCCTTATTATACCTTACATTTTTGCATATTTCTATGCTATAATGATTTTGTATTTTTTGTTCATCGAAAGGAGAATTTTATGAAGAAAAGTTTTTTAAAAGGTGCCTCTATTTTTCTGGCATCTGTACTAACAGTAGGTATGTGTTCTGCTTATAGTGTAAATGCGAAAGCAAAATTTTCTCTACCTAAAAAGACAACATTAAGTTATGACAAAAAAGATAATGGCGGGAATGGTTTTTACACAAATGTGATCTATATCAAGGGAACAAATCGCTCTAATTCAGAATCCATCCTGCGTAATGGTATGAAGGTTAAATCTTCAAATAAAAAGGTTATTTCTACAAAAACTTTTGGAAAAGATTATTATCTTATTGCAGATAACAATCAGGTAGGAATCGGTGTAAAACTTAAGAAAACAGGATCAACAAAAATCACTGCAAAATTTAAATACAGAGGTAAAACTTATTCTGTAAAAACAACAGTTAAAGTTATAAAATACTCAAATCCTTTTAAGAAGATCGTAGTGGATGGAAAAGACTATACTTCTGATTTTAAGAATAAAAACGGATCTGAGATCTCCTTTACGGGACGTAACATCAAGATCACTCCTAATAAGAACTGGAGAGTAAAATCTATTTATACTTACAAGCCAGGAGCTACTAAAATGAAAAAAGTAAAAGGTTCTTCCGTTACAATCCCAACAAATTGCCGTGCTTTTATTACAATGGAAAATAAAAAGAATAAATTAATAGAAAAAGTTACTTTTGATGAAATGGATACTACTGAAGATCCTGGATTTACATTCTAGATACAAATTTTAAAACAGCTCAGAATCGTCTTTTTATACCTGACGATTCTGGGCTGTTCTTATCTTCTACAATTTCTTTGTTTAATCTGTTTCATTTAAATCAATTCCATTCTCTGCCATTTCCCTTGTATGTATCGTTTGACAAACAGGATTCCTCTGAATACCCAGTCTAATGTCATTGCTACCCAGACTCCGAATACTCCAAGTCCCATCCATTTTCCAAGAACAACACTGCAGAAGATTCTAAATATCCACATCGTGGCTGATGCTACAACCATACAGTATTTGACATCATTTGCGGCTCTTAATGTGTTCGGGATCGTGAATGCTGGCGGCCAGATCGTTACACAGCATAAAGTATGATATAATAAGATTTTTCTTGTGATCGCTGCTGTTTCTGGTGATAAATGATATACCTGAATGATCAGTGGTAAGATCATAACTACGATGATATTTAATGCGATCAATGCTGCATAGGCTACTTTTAACAGCTTCTTTGTATAGTATCTTGCAGCTTCATAATCTCCAGCTCCGATGCATCTTGATACAACGGTCAGCACAGCAAATCCTACTCCGATCCCTGGGATCAGCTCAAATGATGCTACCACATTTCCGATGGCATTGGCTGTGATAGATGATGTCCCAAATCCTGCAACGATACTTAATACCATGATTCTTCCTAACTGGAACATACTATTTTCGATTCCGTTTGGTACTCCGATATGTAAGATCTTCTGTATTAAATATCCCTTAAAATGAAAATGGATATGTTTGCTTAAATGCACATCCTGATTTTGTTTTGCGAGCAGTCTTACCATAACAACTGCTGCAACAATTCTTGATACTAATGTTGGGATCGCAACTCCTTCAACTCCAAATTTAAACCCATAGATCAAAATCGCATTTCCTGCGATGTTGATACCGTTCATCAACATAGACATATTCATAGAAATCTTTGAATTCCCCATGATACGGAATAATGCGGCGCATCCATTATATATTGCAATAAATGGAATAGATGCCGTGACGATCATCAGATATATTTCTGCGTTATGCATAACTCCTGGTTCAATATTTCCAAACACTACATTTAAAATAAAGTTTTTACATGCATAAATTCCTGCCATGATCACTACAGATAATGAAACAATAAATAAGATCAACTGGTCTGCTGTCTTACATGCCATGATATTTTTTCTCTGTCCGAGAAACTGCCCTGCAACGACGGCTCCTCCAGTTGCCAATGCCGAGAACAGATTGATCATCAATACCATAACACTGTCTACCAATGAAACTCCTGATACAGCTTCTTCTCCAACATTCGCTGTCATGATAGAGTCCGCAAGTCCTACCGTTACAGTTAGCATCTGCTCAATGATCAACGGTATAATCAATCGTACGAGATCTTTATTTGAAAACATCCTGTTCCTTGCACTGTCTGTAATTTCCATATTATTTCCTTTCTTTTTCTGTGTTTTGAAGATTATTTCTGTGTTTTGTCTTTTATTTTACAGTTTTTATCTTATCACACTTTTGATTTTGTTCAAGGTCTGATTAAAAATATTTACATTTTCTCATTTTTATACAAAAAATATACAAGGTATCTTTTGATACCTTGTATACATTGCATATCATCGTTTTTTATTTCACATAATCCATGATAATTTCGACTGCTTTCTGGATTCCTGTCCTTGCTGAATTGATCATGAGATCATAATTACCGGGGTCTCCCCATTTTTGTTTTGTATAATAATTATGATAAGAAGATCTCTCCCAATCGGTTTGCTTGATCATCTTCTTCGCTTGTCGTTCTGTCACATGTTCTGTCTCTACGATCCGTTTGATCCGTTCTTCTAGAGGACTGTGGATAAAGAAACTGTAGCAGTTTTCGTGATCCTTAAGCACCACATCTGCACATCTTCCCACGAAAATGCAGGATTCATTCTCTGCTGCCAGTTCATGGATCACATGTGCCTGGATCATAAATAATTTCTCTGGTGTCATGATCTCTTCTGTGTCAACGCCTGGAAATCTGTGTCCGATCGGGACATTGATAATGTGGCTGTAGACTGCATTCTCCTCGTGATTCTTTACAAACTCTTCCGACATATCACTTTCTTCAGCAACTCTTGCCAAAATCTCTTTGTCGTAGAAAGGAATTCCAAGCTTCTTGGATAACTGCTGTCCGACCTCTCTTCCTCCACTGCCGAATTCTCTGGAAATGCATATGATCGTATTTTTCTTCATATTGCAACACCCCTTTTCTTGAATTACTTTATGTATTCCTTTGGTAATTGTATTAACCATCCTGTGACTGGTTTTATTCTTATATCAAAAAATTACAAATTTCTTTTTCATCTTTATCAGGATATTTTCTTATTAAATTATATATTTTCTCAATAATTTCTTGATCTTCTAACAGATCATCTGCTATTTTATCTACCGTATCTCCTTTTTCAATTTTTCTCTGTACTAGTTTCACTAATTTTAAAAGTTCACCTTTCCTTATTCCTATATTCTCTGCACTTCTTAATTGACTCGCTTTATCGCGGATTGCCATTTGTTCCCTTAAATAAAGATATCTCTCACTCTCATCTTGGCTCATCTTAATCATTTCATCCCTCACCTTTTCCATGTAATGATTTCCTTCAGATTCTTCTCTGACTTCTTCCCAAGTACTGGCTGAAATTAATTTTGCCCATCGATATAATTCTTGCTTCCTTGCCTTTCCTTTTGTACTTTTTAATTTACTTAATTCTATCACATGGAATTGAAATTTACTACTGTACAATTCACCTGTTTTATCGTCTTGCAGTAAAATTCTATGATAAAACCCAGGACTTTTTAGATAATTAAAATCAAGAATTCCTACATGAATACATGGTGGAAGTTCATAATATGACTCCCCTTTTTTCAATCCTTCTGTAAACATTCTGCAATTATAAAATAAGCTTCGCTCTGCCCAATCTTCCTGATATGTATTTTGCATTTCAATATTGATTTTTCTGTTTTGGTTTAAAACTAGTTTGATATCAAGAATCCCCTCTTTTTCTTCGTTATTTTCTCCAAGTGTAAATGGATCTGAGATTTCGATTTTCTTGATTTCATATTCTTTCAGATTTAGTAATGCCATTAAGAATCCTTTTACGATTTTGGCATTTTTGAATATTTTCTGAAAGGCATAGTTATTTGTTAGTTTTACAGTTATTTTTTCATCACTGGTTGCTCTAATTTTTAGTTCTTCATCGGTAACTTTATTCTTTAGCTTTTCTGCCATAGGTTATCCTCCTGTGTGCATAAATTCCTCAATTCTGAACTGAAATTCTTAATTGTAGAACTGCAATATTATACATGACTGTAGTTACAGTGTTTGAATTTTAAGAATTGCTTGTTTGATTTGTTTTTTTGTTGAAATGTACTATGTTTTTATAAATCGACTTATGTTTCTTATATTACCAGAAAAACCATATATTTACAATAACTATTTTTTACATTTTATTCCATATAAAATATTGCAAACCAATATCGTAAGTATATAACCTGCCAAAATCCCACATACTATCCAAAAAAGAAAAGAGGAAAAAACCCCATGGACCACTTCCACACAAGAACTCACAACCTAAAAGGCACCATCTCCCCACACATCCAACAAAACATAAAATACACAACCAAAGTCATGCAAGACTGCAATGACCTGGTACAAAAACAATTCAAAATCGGAATCGACCACGAAATCAGCATATATATTGTATACATGGACGGCTTAGTAAATACAGAAATGCTTCAGGAATCTGTCATCAGACCGTTGCTTCAGGATTCTTTTCCGCAGGAAAGAACAGCAATCAGCCAATATGTGATCGAATCCGCAGACTGGAAATGGATCGATACAATGGAAGATGCTATGACAGCGGTTTTATCTGGAAATACGGTTTTATTTCTGGATGGAGAAGCAAGGGCTATCTTATTTTCCAGCAAATCATTCCCGACAAGAGGGGTACAGAATGCGGATCAGGAAGTGGCGATCGTTGGTCCCAAGGATAGTTTTACGGAGAGTCTGAGGATGAATACGGCATTGATCCGTAGAAGGATACGGGATACGAGGTTAAAAGTGATCCAGAAGCAGATTGGAACGAGAAGTAAAACGGATTATGCATTGATGTATATTGAGGATCTGGTACAGAAGGACATTTTAAATAAAATTCAGAAACAGATGGATAAGATCTGTGTCGATGGAATTTTTGATAATGGAATGTTACAGCAATATCTGGAAAAAGACAGTAAAACTCCATTTCCGTTATATCAGCTGACGCAGCGGCCGGATAAGGTTGCGAGTAGTATCATGGAGGGCCGGATTGCAGTTGTTCTTGATAATTCGCCAATGGTTTTATTGCTGCCCGTAACATTCAATGTGTTCTTTCAGGCAAGTGATGATTATTATAATCGTTGGGAAATTACGACATTCGTAAGAATCTTACGGTATATGGCAGCAATCATTTCCATAGGACTTCCTGGATTTTATGTGGCAATTGCGGGATTTCATCCGGAGGTGTTGCCAACGCCTTTTTTGCTGGCGTTGATCTCGGCGAGAGAAGGAGTTCCATTTCCGGTGATCGTGGAGGTACTGCTGATGGAATTATCGTTTGAGTTATTAAGAGAAGCAGGGATCCGGCTTCCGGGACAGCTCGGAGGAACGATGGGTGTTGTTGGCGGTCTGATCGTTGGACAGGCAGCAGTTGATGCACATCTTGTCAGTACGATCGTAGTGATCGTGGTGGCATTGACTGCGATTGCTACATTTTCGATTCCGAATGAGTTATTCACCAGTGCGTTTCGTCTGATGAAGTTTTTTCTGATCATTTTATGGGCTTTTTGGGGATTATATGGATTCTTTTTAGGATTCCTTGCGATATTTATCCATTTATTTTATCTGGAAAATTATGGAGTTCCATATGCACATCCAATGGTTGAAGAAAGAGGAAGATTATCCACAGCATTTCAGGATTTTATGGTTCGTTATCCACTAAAGCGGATGAAATACCGTCCAGAATTCACAAAAGAAGGGGCGAGGGTAAGGCAGAAGGAGGACGAGGATGAAAAATAGTTCGCAGATGATCACGGCAAGACAGGGGAATCGGATCATGATCCTTGAAATATTTTCGGCAGCTGCAATGTTTCTTCCACAGATCGCACTACAAAAATCATATCATTCAGGAATTGTTGTGGTGGTCATGGCAAGTGTGATGGCAGGAATTTATTTGTGGATCGTAGATCATGCAGCAAGAGGGGTTTCTATTGAAAATGTACTAAAAAGATATCGTTTTGCAGCCATCATTTATTATGTAAGATTTCTGCTGAATGGAGCTTTTTTTTATTTATGTATTTTGTCTCTTACAAAAAAATATCTTCTTCCAGACAAATCAACATTTTTTATTGGATTTCCATTGCTTCTTCTGGCTTATCTGATAAATCAGGGAGGTTTAACAAAAAGAGGCAGAGTAATGGAAGGAATTTTTTGGTTTGTATTGCTACCGCTGATCTTCGTACTGATCTTGAGTATGGCAAATCTTTCATGGGATGAGTTAGCAGTCAGGAGTTGGTGTGGCAGAGAGATGCTCAATGGAAGTATTCTTGTATTTGCGCTGATGCATCCGATCGAGTTCGTGTGGTTTTACCGTGGAGATATGAAAGATGGACCGATCAGGATGCGATCATTTGCAGGTTTGATGATCCTTTTTCTTGGGGTGTTTGCAAGTACTGTAGGTTCCCTTGGAAAGAAGCTTACGATGGTCGATCCAGAACCTGTGATGTCTATGGCACAGGGAGTGGCAATGCCAGGAGGGATCATGGCAAGACTGGATCTTTTTTTGATCGCATTTTGGATCGTAGGTGTCTTTTGTGTATTCAGCGGTTACTTATTTTATGGAAATGAAAGTATCAAACATGCATTTTCAAAAGGAAGGATCGTGGGATTGAGTTTGTCATATGGTGGAATTTACGTCATAAGTCCATGGATCATGACAACATTTGCAACATGGATCAGACGGTATTTTTTTGTTTTTATCTATGGGAATCTGGTGATCGGATTGTTTTTTCCACTTATTTTATTTCTGATGTGGAGAAAGGAACAGAAAGATGAAAAAATATAGAGGGTATCTTTTGGTGCTGCTAATTGCATTTTGCATACAAGGATGCAGCAAACAACAAGATGTGGAAGATCATAGGTTTGTGTTGGCGATGGGATTTGAACGGCTCAATGAAAAGAAAGTATTGGTTCGTTATTCGTATGCGGATTTCGACAAGGCACAGAGTGATTCTGGAACAAAAATACCATCAAGGTCGGTGACATTTTTGGCAACGTCCTTAAAAGATGCAAATAAGAAATGGAAACAATATAAAAGTCAGCAGTTAAATTTTGGACATCTAAAAGTCGTGCTTTTTGCAAATGGAAAAAAAGATGAAAAGATCATAAAAGAATTAATAAATGAACCTCAGATCGCGAAGTCTGTTTATGTATTAAAAACAGATCGCAATCTTTCTGATATTTTTAAAAAAGAAGACAAATTGTCGATCTCATTCGGAGAATATCTGTCAAAAAAACTGGAAATAAAGGATAGTAAGAATCTTACTCTTGGAAGGATTTACAGATAAAGGGAAAGAGATAAAAAGTTAACATTGACTTTACCAGATAGCGGTGTTAAACTTGAAAAGCTACACTATCTAGTGTGTAAAAGAAAAATAAAATACTACATCTAGTATACAATATAACGAGTGAAAGATGAGAGAATCTGATAGAGAAGGGAGAATTATGATCAAGGTAATTAAAAAAGACGGAACAAAAGAAGAATTTAATGTACAAAAAGTCGTAGTGGCAGTGAATAAATCAGCATATCGTGCACTGGTAACATTTACAGAGGAAGAACTTGATTTTATCTGCAACTTTGTCACGGAAAAAGTGGAGCAGATGCGCAAGAAGGAAGTTACGATCTCAGATATGCATAATGTGGTCGAAGGTGCATTAGAACAGACAAATCCACTGGTAGCAAAGAGCTACAGAGATTACCGTAACTATAAGCAGGATTTTGTACAGATGTTAGACGAAGTATACAAGAAGAGCCAGTCTATCATGTACATTGGGGATAAGGAAAACAGCAACACAGACAGTGCACTGGTTTCTACCAAACGAAGCCTGATCTTTAATGAATTAAATAAAGAACTCTATCAGAAATTTTTCATGACAACGGAAGAAATACAGGCATGCCGTGACGGATATATTTATATTCACGATATGTCTGCCCGCCGTGATACGATGAACTGCTGTCTGTTTAATGTACAGGAAGTGTTAAAAGGCGGATTTGAGATGGGAAATCTCTGGTACAACGAACCAAAGACATTAGATGTTGCCTTTGATGTGATCGGAGATATCGTATTAAGTGCCGCAAGCCAGCAGTATGGTGGATTTACGGTACCGAATATCGAACTGATCTTAGAGCCATATGCCGAGAAATCCTATGAAGCAGGAATCGAACGATACGAAGGACTTGGATTATCCAGAGAACGTGCAGAAGAAGAAGCGATGAAAGATGTCAAACGTGAATTTGAACAAGGATTCCAGGGATTAGAGTACAAATTTAACAGTGTATCATCAAGCCGTGGAGACTATCCATTTATCACAATGACAGCAGGAACAGGAACTGGAAGATTTGCCAAGATGGCAACGATCTCCATGTTAGATGTTAGAAGAAGAGGACAGGGAAAAGAAGGACACAAGAAGCCTGTGTTATTCCCAAAACTTGTATTCTTATATGACAAGAATCTTCATGGACCGGGATGTGAGCTGGAAGATGTATTTGAAGCAGGAATCCGCTGTTCCAGACAGACCATGTATCCAGACTGGTTATCTTTAACAGGAGAGGGATATATCGCAAGCATGTACAAGAAATACGGAAAGATCATCAGTCCGATGGGATGCCGTGCTTTCTTATCTCCATGGTATAAAGAAGGCGGTATGAAGCCGGCAGATGAAAAAGATGAGCCGATTTTTGTCGGAAGATTTAACATCGGCGCAGTCAGCCTTCATTTGCCAATGATCTATGCAAAATCAAAACAGGAAGGTAAAGATTTCCATGAAGTATTAGATTATTATTTGAACCTGATCCGTGAATTACATATCAGGACTTATGAATATTTAGGAGAAATGAAAGCCTCTACGAATCCGTTGGCATATTGTGAAGGGGGATTCTTAGGTGGACATTTAGGGATTCATGATAAGATCAAACCAATCTTAAAGAGTGCAACAGCTTCCTTTGGGATCACAGCGTTGAATGAATTACAGCAGTTATACAACCATAAGTCTTTAGCAGAAGATGGTGAGTTTGCATTAGAAACATTGCGCTATATTAATGAACAAGTAGAAGAATTTAAGAA
>OGHJ01003072.1_pt1 | contig 12771 bp, 10 predicted proteins | sample 1571351 | NCBI WGS metagenome assembly OGHJ01 (sample SAMEA2582037, study PRJEB24529) | metagenome | biome: Human gut stool | place: China | collected 2011 | reverse complement strand
TGCCGTCAAAGGTGGAGGTGCCGCGGCCGATCTCGTCCAGCACCACAAGGCTCTTAGCGGTGGCGTTTTTCAAAATTTCGGCCACCTCGGTCATCTCCACCATAAAGGTAGACTGGCCTGCGGCAAGGTCGTCCGATGCACCGATGCGGGTGAAAATGGCATCCACCACGCCCACATGACAGCTGGCAGCCGGCACAAAGGAGCCGATCTGTGCCATCAGCGCAATGAGGGCATTCTGACGCATATAGGTAGATTTGCCCGCCATGTTGGGGCCGGTGATGATGAGGCAGCGGTCGGTGGTGCAGTTGAGGGTGGTATCGTTGGGCACGAACATACTGCCCTTGAGCACCTGCTCCACCACCGGGTGACGTCCCTCGGTGATGGTCAGCACATCACTGTCGTCCACCACGGGGCGGCAGTAGTTATTTTCCGCAGCGACCTGTGCCAGCGCCGCCAGTACATCCAGCTGGGCAATGGCGTTGGCGGTGCGTTGGATACGGTCCAGCTGGGCACCGATGCTCTCCAGCAGTTCGTCAAACAGGCGGCGCTCCAGCGAGATGAGCCGCTCGTGTGCGCCAAGGATCTTGCTTTCCAGCTCCTTCAGCTCCTGCGTGATGTACCGCTCGCCGGAGGTGAGGGTCTGCTTGCGGATATAGGTCTCCGGCACAAGGTTTTTGTAGGAGTTGCTCACCTCGATAAAGTAGCCAAACACATGGTTATAGCCGATCTTCAGCTTGGGGATGCCGGTCTCCTGCCGCAGGCGGGCTTCCAGCTGGGCCAGGACCCCCTTGGTGTTGTCGCGGATGGAGCGCAGCTCGTCCACCTCGGTATGGTAGCCCTTGGCGATGACGCCGCCGTCCTTCAGGGTGGACGGTGCATCCGGGTCCACGGCCGCATAGATGCGGGCCTTGATGTCCTCCAGCGGGTCGATCTCCTCCGCCAGCTCTGCCAGCTCCGGGCAGCCGCAGGCCGTTGCCTGCTGCCGGAGGACGGGCAGATGTTCACAGGTCTGGGCCAGCGTATAGATTTCCTTGGGGGTGGCCGAGCCATAGACCGTGCGGGTCATCAGGCGCTCCATGTCGGCAATGTAGTGCAGCTCGTCGGTCAGGTCGCCGCGCACGACGGTCTGCCGCACAAGGCTCTCCACCGCGTTGAGGCGCTGGTTGATGAGCTTGCTGGACAACAGCGGCTGCTCGATCCAGCTGCGCAACATCCGCTTGCCCATGGCGGTGCTGGTCTTATCCAGCACCCACAGCAGGGTGCCGCGCTTTTCGCGGCCGCGCAGGGTCTCAGTCAGCTCAAGGTTTGCCCGGGTGACCGGCGAAAGCCGCATGAACTGGGCTTCGTTGTAAGTAATAACCGTCTTTAGCCGCTCCACGCCCTTGATCTGGGTATCGTGCAGATATTCCAGCAGCGCGGCCATGGCAAAGCGCACCAGACCCTCGGCAGCTATGCCGGTGGTCTGCGGCCAGTCGCGGCCAAACTGCTCTTCCAGCGCAGACGCCACCAGCCCCGGCGCATAGCGCTCGTCCTCGACCAGCTCCACCGAGCAGCTCATGTTCTTTTTGATATAGGCGGTCACTTCGCGGCAGTCCAGCAGACCGGGGTTCAGCAGTACCTCGCTGGGATGGTAGCGGCACAGCTCGGTAATGACCGCCGGGGCGATCTTATCCGCCGTCAGTTCGGTGATATGCGCCGTACCGGTGGAAACATCCGCAAAGCACAGACCGGCCTTTTTACCCTTGAGGTACAGGCTGGCAATGTAGTTGTTACGGTCGTCCTGCAGCATACTGCTTTCAATGACCGTACCGGGGGTGACCACCCGGATGATGTCCCGCTTGACAAGCCCCTTGGCTTTAGCGGGGTCCTCCACCTGCTCGCAGATGGCCACCTTATAGCCCTTGGCGATCAAGCGCGCCACATAGCCCTCGTAGCTGTGGAAGGGCACGCCGCACATGGGGGCGCGCTCCGCAAGGCCGCACTGCTTGCCGGTAAGGGTAAGATCCAGCTCCCGGGACGCCGTGACGGCATCATCGAAGAACATCTCGTAAAAATCGCCGATGCGGTAAAAAAGAATTTCGTCCTTGTGTTGATTTTTGATCTCAAGATACTGCTGCATCATGGGCGAAAGCTCTGCCATGGTTTTTCCTCTTTCCCTTGTATGGTTCCGTCAGCCGGTTTGCGGGCTGTAACCGCCGGTGCAAACAAAACGCGGTCTGTGTTGCACAGCCGCGTTCCGATGAAAACTCTGCTCAGTGGCAGCCGCCGCAGGTAGAGCAGCTGCCGGTGCAGGAGGCAGAAGGCTCCTGCACGGTCATGGGGTCGCCGCCGTTCATGGCGGTGTTGATGATGGCGTCGATATAGTTGACCAGATTCTCGCACTCGCGCTTGGCCTCGTTATATGCCACCATACCCTCGTTGCCCATGATCTGACCGTAAAGGCTGTTCACCTTCTCGTTCAGCTCAGCGATGCGGGCATCGTCGCGCTCGTTCTTGCCGATCTCATTGTTCAGATCCATACGGGCCAGATTGAACTCGCCGATCAGGTTCTGCAGCTCCTCATCCTTATCGTTTGCCTTGCGGGCCTGATCCAGAATGACGTAGCGGGGGTCGGTCTGCAGTGCCATAGCGGCACGCTTGAAAAGATCAATGCAATCCATGATTGGGTTCTCCTTGTTGTTTTTATTCTTTCTGGGGCAGTTTGCCCCGGAATCACGTTTTTATGCTTCCAGCTCACCCAGCAGCACGGTGGCGCGGGCGCCGGTAAGATGTACGGTCGCGTAGCTGCCCAGCAGTGCCGGGTCGGCGGCAAACTCCACGGTCAGGTTGTTGTCCAGCCGGCCGGAAAGGGTGCCCTCGTTGCGGCCGTAACCTTCCACCAGCACCCGGACAGTCTGCCCTACCTGCGCCTTGACCAGCGCCATGGCGATCTCGTCCTGCGCAGCCAGCAGGCGGGTCATGCGGTCGGTCTTTTCCTTGCGGGGGGTGGGGTCCGGCATTTCGGCAGCCTTGGTGCCGGTACGCTTGGAGTAGATAAAGGTGAACAGCTGCATATAACCCACCTTGCGCACCAGTTCCAGCGTTTTTACAAAGTCCTCCTCGGTCTCGCCGGGGAAACCCACGATGATATCGCTGGAAAAAGTGATGCCGGGCACGGTCTTGCGGGCGTATTCGATGAGCTCCAGATACTGCTCCACCGTATAGTGGCGGTTCATCTGCTGCAAAAGCCGGTCGGAACCGCACTGCACCGGCAGATGCAGGTGCTTGCACAGCTTCGGCTGGGCGGCGATGGTATCAATGAGCTTATGGCTGGCGTCCTTGGGGTGGCTGGTCATAAAGCGGATGTGATAATCGCCGGGCACGGTGCACAGCAGGTTGAGCAGGTCGGAGAAATCGATCTGCTCTTCCAGACCCTTGCCATAGCTGTTCACGTTCTGACCCAGCAGGGTGATCTCCTTATAGCCCGCTTCCACAAGGCTGCGGAACTCCGCAAGGATATCGCCGGGCTTGCGGCTCTTCTCGCGGCCGCGGACGTAGGGCACGATGCAGTAGGTGCAGAAGTTGTCGCAGCCGTACATGATGGGCAGCCAGGCGCGGAACTCGCTCTCGCGCCGGATGGGGATGTTCTCCACGATGACGGGGCGCTGAGCAGGCTCCAGAAGGACCCGCTTGTGCTTTTGCAGCTTCTGCGCAATGAGCTGCGGCAGGGTGTCGATGCCGTCCACGCCGAAGACGAGGTCCACATACGGGTAGCTCTGGCGCAGCTTTTCCACCACATGCTTCTGGTTGGCCATGCAGCCGCACAGACCGATCATCAGGCCGGGCTTTTTCTCCTTCAGGCCCTTGAGCGCGCCCACATTGCCGAAAACGCGCTGCTCGGCGTGCTCGCGGACGGCGCAGGTGTTGAAGAGGATGAGGTCGGCGTCTTCGGGCTTATCGCACAGGCCGTAGCCGATATCCACCAGCACACCCTTGATGCGCTCGCCGTCGTTGACGTTCTGCTGGCAGCCGTAGCTGTGGACGAAGGCCAGCGGCGGGGTGTCGTATGTCTTGCGCACCAGCTCGGCGGCGGTGGCGTTGTGTTCAAATGCAATGTACTCCAATGATGAAACCATCCTTCGGTTCGATATTTTCAGAAAGCTTCTTTTAGTATACCCTGTTTTGCGCCGCAGGGCAAGTAGGAAGTGCGAATTTTTCGGTTCAGACGGAGGCTTCGGCCTGCTTTTGGGCGCAGGCCTCGCACAGGCCGAACAGGACCACCGCGCAGTCCTGCACGACGCCCTTCTGGCTGCGGACCAGCTTCATCATCTGCTTTTCGTCCACATCGGCGTCCACGACGCTGCCGCAGGCGTTGCAGTAGAGATGGCTGTGCCAGCACAGGGTGTGGTCGAACCGGTCGGCCTTGCCGGGGATGGAGACGCGGCGCACCCGGCCCGCCTCCACCAGACTGTTCAGGTTGCGGTAGACCGTGCCGAGGCTCAGGCCGGGGCACTCCGGTGCAGCTTTGTCAAAAATCTCTTCCGCGGTGGGGTGGTCGCAGAGTTCTTCCACCTTCCGCAAAACCAGCTCACGCTGCTTGGAATAACGCATAAGTTCCTCCTGTTGTGGTTTTTATACTTTGTCTTCGCCCTTGATGCGGACCCAGTAGGCGCGGGTCGCCTGTTCGTTTTTGTTTTCTCCAAAGGTGTAGTACCGGACATCCCTGAGCACATCGGGCAGGTATTGCTGCTCGACCCAGTGGTTCGGGTAGTCGTGGGCGTATTTGTAGTTCTGCCCCTTGACGAGGGCATCCTCGCCGTCAAAGTGCTTGTTCTGCAGCTGGCGCGGGATCGGCCCGGTGCGCCCGGCCTGCACATCCGCGATGGCGGCATTGATCGCATCGTGGGCGCTGTTGGATTTGGGGCTGGTGGCCACCAGAATGACCGCATCCGCCAGTGGGAGCCGGGCTTCCGGCAGGCCCACCATGTTGGCCGCGTCGATGGCCGCCTTGACGATGGGGATGATCTGCGGGTAGGCAAGGCCCACATCCTCGCAGGCACAGACCATCAGGCGGCGGCAGGCCGAGGGCAGGTCCCCTGCTTCCAGCAGGCGGGCCAGATAGTGGAGCGCTGCGTCCGGGTCGGAGCCGCGCATGGATTTCTGGTAGGCGGACACGATGTCGTAATGGTCATCGCCGTCCCGGTCGTACCGCATGGCGGTGCGGCGGGTGACCTGCTGGATCATTTCAAGGGAAATATGCTTGCCTTGCTCGTCCTGCGGCGCGGCGGTAACGGCAAAATCGAGGCAGCCCAGCGCCTTGCGCAGATCGCCGCCGGCACTCTCGGCAAGGTACGTGCAGGCGTCCGGGTCCATCGTGACCGGGACGCCCTCCGATGCCGAGAGCTTTTCCAGCGCGTTGTGCAGGCCCTGCTCCACATCCGCCGCCGCCAGTGACCGGAACTCGAACACCGTGCAGCGGGACAGCAGCGCATTATAGATGTAGAAGTAGGGGTTTTCGGTGGTGGAGGCGATGAGGGTGACGCTGCCGTCCTCGATGCACTCCAACAGGCTCTGCTGCTGCTTTTTGTTCAGGTACTGGATCTCGTCGAGGTAGAGCAGGATGCCCCCTGCCCCGGCCAGTGTGCCGATGTCCTTGAGGACCGCCTTGATGTCGCCGGTGCCGCAGGAGGTGCCGTTGAGCTTGTGGAGGGTCATCCCGCTGTTTTCGGCAATGATGCGGGCCACGGTGGTCTTGCCGGTGCCGGAGGGGCCGTAGAAGATCATGTTGGGGATCTTTCCGCTCTCAATGGTGCGGCGGAACACCCGCCCCGGTGCCAGCAGATGCTGCTGCCCACAGACCTCGGCCAGTGTTTTGGGGCGCAGACGCTGCGCCAGCGGTTCGTTCATCGGTCGTTCCTCCTCTTCGCTCATCTGAGACAATTTCCTGTTTATCATAGTATACCGCATTTCCACGCTGAGGACAAGCGCTTCTTTGGCAGGGGCCTGCTCCGATATCGCAAAATTCATTTACAAACTCGTCGAAACATGGTATCATCAGGCTATCCTTATGTGAAACGAGGCGATCTCATGCGCAAAGCTTCCCCGGCGGAAGACCTTTCCGCAAAAAAAGCGCTGGCGCGCACGGTCATTGACCGATTGAAACAGGAATACCCGGACGCAGGCTGCACGTTGGACTACGACCACGCCTGGCAGCTGCTGGTCAGTGTGCGGCTGGCCGCACAGTGCACCGACGCGCGGGTGAACATCGTCGTGCAGGACCTGTTCGCAAAATACCCCGATGTGGCGTCGCTGGCAGCTGCCGAACCGGAGGACATCGAAGCCATCGTCAAACCATGCGGGCTGGGCCGCAGCAAGGCGCGGGATATCTCGGCCTGTATGCGGATGCTGCGTGACCGGTACGACTGCAAGGTGCCCACCACCTTTGAAGAGCTGCTGGCGCTGCCCGGCGTGGGCCGGAAGAGCGCGAACCTTATCATGGGCGATGTGTTCGGCAAGCCTGCCATCGTGACGGACACCCACTGCATCCGCCTGTGCAATAAGATCGGCCTGGTGGACGGCATCAAAGAACCGCAGAAGGTGGAAATGGCACTGTGGAAGATCATCCCGCCCGAAGAGGGCAGCGACCTGTGCCATCGGTTCGTCATGCACGGCCGGGCCGTCTGCAATGCCCGCAAACCCGAATGTGAACGGTGCTGCCTGAAGGATGTCTGCCGGTACGCGGCAGAGCAGGCAGCTGCACAAACCAAATAGGAGGTCTCATTATGATCACACTCTCGATCCTGATCGTCATCGCGCTCATCTGTGCTTTGGTTGGCTGCCTGATGGGCCTGTTCTCCCTTGTGGGGCTGCTGGCCTCGCTGGTCATCGGCGTACTGGTGGGCGCACTGGCCGGGTACATCGCAGGCCGCTTTATGGGCACCGAGACATCGTTTGCCCGCAACGCCGTTCTGGGTGTGCTGGGCAGCTTTGTCGGCGAGTTTCTGTTCGGCCTGGTCGGCATCCACGCGACCGGGAGCTTCAGCTCCTTTGTCATCTCCATCCTCGGTGCCTGCGTCTGCATCTGGGTGGACAATAAGTTTTTGAGAAAGTAAGATACCCTCTCAGGCGCTTCGCGCCAGCTCTCCCGAAGGGAGAGCCCTTGGCAAATCGGCCCGGTTTCTGCTGGACGCTGAAAGTATTTTGATATCGTAAACGAAAGTGCTCCGTTGTAAAGATCAGCGGCATCTGTACTGCGCTTTGACAAAGAGCGTTTGGATAGATGCTGTGAATCAAAACAGCGGAGCACTCTATTTTATGGTTTTATTGAACTTTGTTCCGTCAGCACAACCAAAACCGGCTTGCCAATGGCTCCCCCTTTGGGGGAGCTGTCACGCAAAGCGTGACTGAGAGGGTTTCCTGCCAAAAAGCTCTTGACAAATATATCGCCGCGCGATATAATGCAATTACGATATATCGCATGGCGATACAAAGTGAGGCGATACAATGGAAAATTTGGCTCTGACGGAATCCACTTACTACATCCTGCTTTCCCTCTACCACCCACAACACGGTTACGGCATCATGCAGCAAACCGAACAGCTCTCCGGCGGGCGAGTACGGCTGGCCGCCGGGACCTTGTACGGTGCTTTGAACGCACTGTGTGAAAAAGGCTGGATCTCTCCCCTGCCCATGGAAAGCGGGAGTCGCAAGAAGGAATATCAACTGACGAAAACGGGCCTGGCCGTGCTCAAGCGGGAGCTGGCCCGCCTGGAAGAGCTGGCCGCGAATGGCCGCACCATCCTGAAGGAGGAATTGTCATGAGTGAGACGAAAACCCTGCACAAATGGTTCTGGGTCTGGGAATACGAAAAAGAAGAACGATGGCTCAACGAGATGGCGCAGGAAGGCTGGGCTTTGAAGAAAGCCAGCTTCTGCACCTATGTTTTCGAAAAGACCGAACCGGGCGAATACATCATCCGGGTAGAAACACTGGACAACTCTTCTGATTTTGAAAATTTCATGGGGGAGCTTGGGGCCGAGTCCGTTGGCCGCTGCTTCCGCTGGGGGTACTACCGCCGCTCCGCTGAACAGGGCCCGTTCGATATGTTTTCGGATATGGATTCCCGCATCGCTCATTTGAATAAAATCGGGAACGATGTGAAACTTCTCTGCCTTGCAAACCTTGTCATCGGCATCTGCAACACCTTCAACGGGGCTTCCTTTTCGTGGATGAACCTTCTTTGCGCCACCCTCCTTGCCTACGGGCTGGGGCGCATCCGCGGCAAACAGGACACCTTGGAAGAAGAGCGCGCACTCCACGAGTGACCATTTTCCCTTTGGAACGTCGTTTTTTCAGAGTTTTCAAAAAGTTCATCTTTGCCCGCTTGCATTCCGGTGCAGGCGGGTATATTATTTCAATCGTGAATAGTTATCAAGTGTTAATTATTTGCATTCATCAACAAACGAGGAGGAAGCTATGCAGCCTGTGATCACAGACCTTGCGGGATTGTTCCACTACATTTTCCGGCTTCATGACGAGACCAAGCGGGGCATGAGCGCGGCGTTGTCCAGCTGCCCCAAGTGCCATTTTGCCATGTTGGAGACCCTGTCCACCCTCATTGCCAAGCACGGCCACGAGGGCACCATCTATGTTTCCCAGCTGGCCGAATCTTCCCGGCAGGCCATGCCGGTCATCTCGCGGGGGCTGCGGACATTGGAGCAGGAGGGCCTCATTGAGCGCATCACCGACCCCAACGACCGTCGAAAAACGCTGGTGCGCATCACCCCGCAGGGCCGCGCCGCCAGCGCCGCCGGGGAAGAAGCGCTGGTGCGGTATTTTTCCGGCATTGCCCACCGCCTGACCCCGGAGCAGCGACAGCAGTTTTTTGAGTTGAAGGACATTCTGCTGGCGGCCATTGAAGCAGAAAATGCGGAACAGAACCAAAAATTGAAGGGAGACAATCAAAATGGGTAAGATCTTCAAGCAGCTGGCCCGCCACTGGGCCGCCTGCCTGGTCGTGATCGGCCTGCTGTTCGTGCAGGCATACTGCGACCTTTCCCTGCCGGACTACACGAGCAAGATCGTGGATACCGGCATCCAGCAGGGCGGCATCGAAAGCCCCCTGCTCCAGACCCTGCGCTCCTCCACGCGGGATGCGCTGTCGCTTTTGATGAGCGAAGAGGACGCAGAGACCTTCCGGAACGCCTACGGATACTACATTCAGGACGACGGCGTTCTGAAGCTCCGCGACGACCTAACTGCCGAGGAGCGTACTTCTCTGGAAGAGATCGTCACCATGCCGGACATCGTGCTGTATATGGCTGCTTCGCAGGCTGCCAATGGCACCGGGATGCCCGCGCAGGGCATGGCTCCCCTTTCGGAGTATCCGGCTGTTTCCACTGCGGCCGATCTGGACGCCGTATGCGCCCAGTTTGCGGCCATGGCGCAGATGCCGGGCTTCTCCCGCGAGATGATCCAGCAGCAGCTTGCCAGCGCAATGGCACAGATCGACGAGACGACCCTTTCCAGCATGGCCAGCCAGGCCACCCTGCTGGTCAGCCTGGAATACGAGGCGCAGGGCGTCGCGCACGACGTCCAGATGCAGTATCTCTTCCGAGTGGGCGGGCAGATGCTGGGCCTGACGCTGCTGATGGTGGCGGTCGCCATTCTGGTGGGCCTCATCGCTTCCCGCGTGTCGGCTGCCATCGGCCGTGATCTGCGTCGGCAGACCTTCTCCTCTGTCATCCATTTCTCCAATGCAGAGATTGAGAATTTCTCCACTGCTTCCCTCATCACCCGCACCACCAACGACATCCAGCAGGTGCAGTTCGTCTGCGTCATCCTGCTGCGCATGGTGGCCTATGCGCCCATCCTAGGCATCGGCGGTGTGCTCCATGTCGTGCAGGGCAACACCGGCCTTGCCTGGATCATCGTGCTGGACGTAGTCCTTCTGCTCTGCCTCATCGTGTTCCTGATGAACGTCGCGATGCCGAAGTTCAAGATCATGCAGACCCTTGTGGACAAGCTGAACCTCGTCAGCCGCGAGATTTTGACCGGCGTGATGCCGGTGCGCGCGTTCAGCCGCGAGACCTTCGAGGAAGAGCGCTTTGACAAGGCCAGCAAGGAGCTGATGGGCACCCAGCTGTTCACCAACCGCGCCATGGTCGCCATGATGCCCTTTATGACCCTTATCATGAACGGCACCAGCCTGCTCATCGTCTGGTTCGGCGGCAAGGCCATGGATGCCGGCAACATGCAGGTGGGCGAGATGATCGCCTTCATCACCTACACGATGCAGATCGTCATGTCCTTCCTGATGCTGGCGATGGTGGCCGTGATGCTGCCCCGTGCCGGTGTGGCCGCAGACCGCATCGACGAAGTGTGCCGCACCACCGCTTCCATCCACGACCCCGACGAAGCCGCCGCCCAGCCTGCGCGGGAGCGCAGCCACTGGAACGGTGTGGTGCGGTTCGAGGATGTGAGCTTCCGCTTCCCCGGTGCCGACAGCGACGCGCTGGAGCACATCAGCTTTACCGCTGAGCCGGGCCAGACGACCGCCATCATCGGTTCCACCGGCTGCGGCAAATCCACCCTGCTGAACCTCATCTCCCGCTTTTACGATGTGACCAGCGGCAAAGTGACCGTAGACGGGATCGACGTCCGCGACATGCCGCAGGAGACGCTGCACAGCCTGCTGGGCTATGTGCCCCAGAAGGGCATTTTGTTCAGCGGCAGCATTGCGAGCAACCTGAAGTTCGGCGGCGAACAGATCACCGACGCCGACATGAAGAAAGCAGCTGCCATTGCACAGGCCGCAGAGTTCATCGACGCCAAGCCCGAAGGCTACGACAGCCCCATCGCGCAGGGCGGCTCCAACGTCTCCGGCGGGCAGAAACAGCGCCTTTCCATTGCGCGCGCCATTGCAAAAGCGCCGCGCATCTATCTGTTTGACGACAGCTTCTCCGCCCTGGACTACAAGACCGACGTGACCCTGCGCCGTGCCCTGAAGGCGGAGACCGGCGACGCCACCGTCATCATCGTGGCACAGCGCATCTCCACGGTGCTCCACGCCAACCAGATCCTGGTCCTCGATGAGGGCCGTCTGGTGGGCCGGGGCACCCACGCCCAGCTGATGGCCTCCTGCCCCGAATATCAGGAGATCGCGCGGAGCCAGCTGAGCCAGAAAGAGCTGGACCTGAAAGACCTGAACACCGGAAAGGAGGAGAAGTAACATGCCGAGACCCGGACGCCAGACGACGGAACGCGCCAAGGATTTCAAGGGCACGCTGCTGCAGCTGCTCAAGACCATGGGCGCGTATAAGATCTCCCTCATCGTCGTCATCGTTTTCGCCATCCTCTCCACCATCTTCAACATCGCAGGCCCGAAGATCCTGGCCAAGGCCACCACGGCCCTTGCCACCGGCTGGATCGCCAGACTGCGCGGCGTTGGCAGCATCGACTTTGGCTACATCGGCAAAATCCTGCTCATCCTGCTGGCCATGTACCTCTGCTCGGCCGCATTCAGCTTCATTCAGGGCTGGCTGATGACCGGCCTTTCGCAGAAGGTGTGCTACGACTTCCGCCGCCAGATCAGCGAGAAGATCGACCGCCTGCCCCTCGCCTACTTTGAGAAGCGCACCGTCGGTGAGGTGCTCTCCCGCATCACCAACGACGTCGATACTCTGGGCCAGAGCCTGAACCAGAGCGTCACCCAGCTCATCACCAGTGTGACCACCATGATCGGTGTGCTCCTCATGATGCTCTCCATCAGCCCCAGAATGACCCTCATTGCCCTGCTCATCCTGCCCGTTTCGCTGGCGCTGGTGCTGCTGGTGGTCAAATTCAGTCAGAAATACTTCAAGGCCCAGCAGGCCACTCTGGGCGTCGTGAACGGCCAGGTGGAAGAGGTCTACTCCGGCCACAACGTCATCAAGGCATTCAACCGCGAAGCCGCTGTGCTGGCCGACTTCAACACCGCAAACGACAAGCTGTTCGAATCCGCCTGGAAGAGCCAGTTTCTCTCCGGCCTGATGCAGCCCATCATGAACTTTGTGGGCAATCTGGGCTATGTAGCCGTGGCCATCGTCGGCAGCGTGTTTGCCGCCAACGGCGTCATCACCATCGGCGACATTCAGGCGTTCATCCAGTATGTCAAGAACTTCACCCAGCCCATCCAGCAGCTCGCGCAGGTGTCGAACATGCTGCAGAGCATGGCCGCTGCGGCGGAGCGCGTCTTCGAGTTCCTGAACGAGCCGGAAGAAGCCCAGCTCGCCGACCCGGCCCGCCGGGCAGACCCCGCCTGCATCGACGGTCAGGTCACCTTTGACCACGTCCGGTTCGGCTATGTGCCCGAAAAGACCATCATCCACGATTTCAGCTGCACCGTGAACCCCGGCGAGAAGGTCGCCATCGTAGGCCCCACCGGCGCGGGCAAGACCACCATGGTCAAGCTGCTGATGCGGTTCTACGATGTGGATTCCGGTTCCATCACCCTGAACGGCCACGATGTGCGCGACTTTGACCGCAGCGCTCTGCGCGAGGGCTTCGGCATGGTGCTGCAGGACACCTGGCTGTTCAAGGGCACCATCATGGAGAACATCCGGTACGGCCGCCTCGATGCCACCGACGAAGAAGTCATCGCCGCAGCCAAGGCTGCCAACGCAGACCACTTCATCCGCACCCTGCCCGGCGGCTATCAGATGGAGCTGAACGAGGATGCCTCCAACGTCAGTCAGGGCCAGAAGCAGCTGCTCACCATTGCCCGCGCCATCCTGGCCGACAACCGCATCCTGA
>OGHJ01003067.1_pt1 | contig 12778 bp, 13 predicted proteins | sample 1571351 | NCBI WGS metagenome assembly OGHJ01 (sample SAMEA2582037, study PRJEB24529) | metagenome | biome: Human gut stool | place: China | collected 2011 | reverse complement strand
AGGGCTGCGACAACCGCTGCTCTTACTGCATCATTCCCTATCTCCGGGGCCGCTACCGCAGCCGGACGATGGAATCCCTGCTCGCTGAGGCGAGGGAGCTTGCCGACCGGGGCGTGAAGGAGCTCATCGTCATCGCACAGGACATCACCCGCTACGGGATTGATCTCTACCACAAGAGGATGCTGGGCGAGCTGCTCCGGGAGCTGTGCAGGCTGCCCTTCCACTGGGTGCGGCTGCACTACCTGTACCCCGACGATCTGGACGACGCCCTCATCGACGTCATCGCCCGTGAACCTAAGGTGCTCAACTACATCGACATCCCCCTCCAGCACATCAACGACGGCATTCTGAAGCGCATGTGCCGCCGCTCCACCAAGGCGGAGATCCTCGCCCTGCTGGCCAAGCTGCGGGACCGCCTGCCTGGTCTGGTGCTGCGCACCTCCCTGATCTGCGGCCTGCCCGGGGAGACCGACGAGGAGTTCGAGGAGCTGTGCGATTTCCTGCGGGAGCAGAAGCTCCAGCGGGCCGGCGTGTTCCAGTTCTCCCCGGAGGAGGGCACCCTGGCCGAGCGGATGGAGGACCAGGTGGACCCGGAGACCGCCGCCCGCCGGGTGGAGCTGGTGGTGGACCTCCAGTCCCGCATTATGGACGAGTACAACGAGGAGCGGCTGGGCACCGTCATGGAGGTGCTGTGCGAGGGCTTCGACTCCCAGGCGGGCTGCTTTGTGGGCCGCACCTACGCCGACTCGGTGGAGATCGATGGCCATGTGTACTTCACCGCCGCGGGCGTGATCCCGGCCGGCGCCTTTGTGAACGTGCGCATCACCGGCGTGTCCGACGGGGACCTGACCGGCGAGATTGAGGAGTGATACCATGAATACAGCCAATAAGCTCACCATGACCCGGGTGGTCATGATCCCTATCTTCCTGGCGGTTTTGTACCTGGTCATCCCGCCCTACAACCACTACATCGCCCTGGCCATCTTCATCCTGGCCAGTGTCACCGACTTCATCGACGGCTACGTGGCCCGGCACTACAACCAGATTACCGACTTCGGCAAGTTCATGGACCCCCTGGCCGACAAGCTGTTGGTGGTCTCCGCCATGCTGTGGTTCATCGAGAGTGGGCAGATGCCCGCCTGGGCCGTCCTCATCGTGGTGGCCCGCGAGTTCGCCGTCACTGGCCTTCGGCTGGTGGCCGTGGACAACGGCCGGGTCATCGCTGCCGGTTGGTCCGGCAAGGTGAAGACCGCCTCCACCATGGTGTGCATCTGCATCATGCTGCTGAGCATCCCGGCCTGGCTCAATACGGTATGTGTGGCCGTCATTGTGGTCACCACCCTCTACTCCGGCGTGGAGTATTTTGTCAAGAACCGGGACGTCCTCAACTGGAACAAGTAAGAAAAAGGTCCCCGGCAGTTCATTGAACTGCCGGGGACCTTTTGCGTGTTTCACCGGTCAGAAGGCGTGGAGGAGGGAGGCCAGCAGAAAACCGGCCACGGTCCAGATCGCCAGAGCGCACAGGATGGCCCCCACCGTTTTCCCGAAGGTCATGGGGGCGGCAGCCCGCTCCGACCAGGCCCGGGACCGCTCCTGGGTGAGGTCCACCGGGGCGGCATCCTGGACGGCCTCCGGAGTCCACACCGACTTGTCACGCACTACTTTGCAGATACAGGCGCGGTGGAGGGCGTCGTTCAGAGCCCAGGCCTGCCGGAAGGTGAGACCCTGGACCGCCACGGCGGGAGTCTCCATCGTAAGGGACTGGGCCTCCTCCTGGGTCAGGGTGAGCCGATCATGTAGAATGGCAGCGGTCTTGCCGGGATCGGAGCCGGAGTCATGCAGGATAATGGCGTACCGGGCGGGGAGGCTGGCGGCACGGAGAGGGTAGCCGCAGTGGACACAGGCGGCGGCCAGGTCGGAGACCTCTCTGCCGCACTCGGGGCAGTGGGTGAGGGCCATGGAGTCACGTCCTTTCGATGTTTCCCGGGAAATGGCGCCCGATCAGCAGATAGTAAAGGGCGCCGCCGGACAGATAGGCGGGAAAGTCGTACCAGTCAAAGACGGCGGTGGGTTTGAGCAGAGGGGCAAGTCCCTCCCACACCACGCCGCAGAGGAGGAGAAAGGGAAAAAGGTGGGCGGGACGGTGGAGACGGAAAGGCAGGCCGGAGCGGGCCAGCAGCAGGTTAGCAAAGCCCAGAATGAAGATGCCAGCCAGAATGTCATACCCGTACCAGGCCAGAAAGCGGCTGGCGGGTCCGGTGGGAGAGGGCAGAAGGGCCTTGCCCAGAAGGTAGAGGAGGGCAGGAAGGGCTACCGCCAGGGCATAGGCGGCGGCCTCCCGGGGGCTTACAGGATGGAGAGCAGAAGGACGGCGGCAACGACGCCCACGATGACCGCCGCCACCGTCCCGCCAAAACCCAGGCCGTGCTTCTCCTCCTCCTGGGCGGGGAGGGGGACCTCCCGGGCGGAAAGGAGTTCCTCATCAGAACTACCCCGGTCCTGGACCAGCTTGACGGTGGCATTGGGCTGGAAACAAAGGGCAAGCTCCACGGCCTCCTCGTAGGTCATGTCCCGGCGGAGCAGGGCGGGGACCTGGTCCACCAAGTCCTTGGCCACGGTGTAGTCGTCGATTTGGAGCCGCTCCTGGACGGTGCGGATGATACCGGCGTAGTCGGAATCGCGGCTGAGGAGCACCAGAGCAAAGCGTTCCTCCCGGGCCTTGGCCAGGGGATAGCCGCAGTGGATGCAGGCAGGGGCCTGGTCGGAAACCTCCTTGCCGCACTCAGGGCAGTGGATGAGGGCCATAGATCTTCCTCCCTTGCTGTCTCTTTGTCGTTTCATCATATCATATATCGCCTGAGACGGGCAAGATGTGACAGGAATACGAAAAAAGTTGGGACAGTCTTCCCTTTAGGGCGGGACTTGACACCGCCGGGCGGGGATGATAATATACTAGAGACATAGGAGAAACCGGCGCGAGGAACGGAAAGAGTAGCGCGGGGGAGCATACCGGAAAGAGAGAGACCGTCACCGGCTGAAAGCGGTCTTACGGCAGTCCCGCGTGAAGTGCATCCGGGAGCGCGGGGGCGTAATGCCCCACGGCCAGGCCCCGTTAACGGCCCGCGAGCGAGAAACGAGAGTGGAACCGCGTGCGTGGATGAACGGCGCCTCTCATGCCTTCGGGCATGGGAGGCGCTTTTTGCGTCTGTCCCAACCCACATAGAACGGGAGGTACCCCATGTTCAAACGACTTTCTGAGACCCTGGGCGCCTATCAGGCCCGCGACCCGGCGGCCCGGAGCAAGCTGGAGATTTTTCTCCTCTACCCCGGCGTCCACGCCATCATCTTTCACCGGGTGTCCCACTGGCTTTTCCGCCACAAGCTCTTCTTCCTGGCCCGGCTCAATTCCCAGATCGCCCGGCACCTCACCGGCATCGAGATCCACCCCGGCGCTCAGATCGGCCGCCGCTTCGTCATCGACCACGGCATGGGCATCGTCATCGGCGAGACCACCGAGATCGGGGACGACTGCCTCATCTACCACGGGGTCACTCTGGGCGGCACCGGCAAGGACCACGGCAAGCGCCACCCTACCCTGGGCAACAACGTGATGGTGTCCGCCGGGGCCAAGGTGCTGGGGCCCTTCAAGGTGGGGGACGGCGCCCGCATTGCAGCCAACGCCGTGGTGCTCAGCGAGATCCCCCCGGAGGCCACCGCCGTGGGCGTCCCCGCCCGGGTGGTGCGCATCGCCGGGGAGAAGGTGGACTTCGCCGGGCAGGTGGACCAGATCCACGTGACCGACCCGGTGCAGAAGGAGCTTCAGGCCCTCTCCTCCCGGCTGGAGTGGCTGGAAAATTATATTGATGAACAACATAGAATGGAGAACAGATAAGGAGTCAGACCGCTATGAAACTGTATAATTCCGCATCCCATACCCGGGAGGACTTTGTCCCCCACACCCCCGGCAAGGTGAGCATGTACACCTGCGGCCCCACCGTCTACCACTTCGCTCACATCGGCAATCTGCGCAGCTACCTCATGGAGGACGTGTTGGAGAAGTTCCTCCGGTACGACGGCTACGACGTGACCCGGGTCATGAACATCACCGATGTGGGCCACCTGTCCTCTGATGCCGACACCGGCGAGGACAAGATGCTCAAGGGCGCTCAGCGGGAGCACAAGACCGTCATGGAGATCGCCCAGTTCTACACTGACGCCTTCTTTGCCGATTGCAAGAAGCTCAACATCAAGTATCCCGATGTGGTCCAGCCCGCCACCGGCATGATCGACAGCTATATCAAGGTCATCACCAAGCTGATGGACACCGGCTATGCCTACTTCGCCGGCGGCAACGTCTACTTCGATACCTCCAAGCTGGAGCACTACTACGTCTTTAACGACCACGACGAGGAGGACCTGGCGGTGGGCGTCCGGGAGGGCGTGGAGGCCGACGAGAACAAGCGGAACAAGACCGACTTCGTCCTGTGGTTCACCAAGAGCAAGTTCGAGGACCAGGCCCTGAAGTGGGACTCCCCCTGGGGCGTGGGCTACCCCGGCTGGCACATCGAGTGCTCCTGCATCTCCATGAAGTATTTGGGGGAGTACCTGGACATCCACTGCGGCGGCGTGGACAACGCCTTCCCCCACCACACCAACGAGATCGCCCAGTCCGAGGCCTATCTGGGCCACCCCTGGTGCAAGTACTGGGTCCACATCGCCCACCTGGACACCGCCGGCGGCAAGATGAGCAAGTCCAAGGGGGAGTTCACCACCGTCTCCACTCTGGAGGAGAAGGGCTACGATCCCCTGGTCTACCGTCTGTTCTGCCTCCAGTCCCACTACCGGAAGGCCCTGGTCTTCTCCTACGAGAACCTGGACAACGCCAAGGCCGCCTATGAGAAGCTGGTGAGCCGTGTGGCCGCACTTCAGACGGAGGGGACCGCCGACGAGGCCGCCATGGCCAAGTACGACGAGGCCTTCAAGGAGGCCCTGGGCAACGACCTCAACACCTCCCTGGCCGTCACCCGTCTTTACGATGTCCTCAAGGCCAAGGACCTGAGCGATGCCGACAAGCTGGCCCTGGTGGGTAAATTTGACCAGGTGCTGGGTCTGGACCTCCTGAAGAAGGCGGAGACCAAGCGGGCCGAGCAGGCCAAGGCCACCATCACTGCTTCCGCCGGCGGCTACACCGTCACCGGCGAGGGGGACGCCGAGATCGACGCCCTGGTCCTCCGGCGCGGTGAGGCCAAGAAAGCCAAGAACTTCGCTGAGGCCGACGCCATCCGCGACGAGCTGAAGGCCAAGGGCATCGAGGTTACCGACGTGCCCGGCGGCGCTGTGTGGAAGCGGATCTGAGCCGTTCACCGAAATAGGACAGAAAAAGGGGCCCTTGCTTCGCAAAATGCGAGGCAAGGGCCTTTTTACAGCCGGTTCAGCGGATGGTCCAGGCATAGTTGTCGTTGCCGGGGAGGAGGGAGATGAAGGTCTCCACTGCGCTGCGGGCCTTTTCGGTGGCGTCGGTGAGCAGCCCCTCATCAATGGCCTGCTGCTCCACCTCAGCTTTCTGGTCCCGGGTGAAGCCGGTGTAGTCCTCGATGGTGATGGGGTTGAAGATGTTGCGGGTCTCGTCAAAGACCTGGATGCTGTCCTCCGGGATCTCATGGGAGAGGATCTTGCTCTCCGGCAGGGTGATGGTCACAGTCTTCTGGATCTCGTCCACCTCCACAGTGGCCCCGCTCAGGTCCACGCCGGCCTTGATGACGCCGTCGTAGGAGACGAGAAAGCTCTTGGTGGTGAAGGGCACCTTCCAGCCGTAAAAGTCCAGCTGATTTTCAAATTTTCCCATATTGGTGTAGTGGTACTCCACCGATACCAGCTCCTGGACTGACCGGAGCTGCTGGCCCAGCAGATCGCTGGTGATGGTGGGCTGCTGTTCGCGGCCGCTCCAGAGGGCACCCAGCCAGAAGGCCAGGAGCAGGAGAAGGACGGCTCCGGCCGCCCAGAAGAGCTTGCGCTTCAAGCGAAAAAAGGTGTGGATTTTGGCCTCTGTCATAGGGTGTTTCCCCCTTTCTTCCGCATATCATAGCGGAAAAAAGGGGAAAATGCAAGCCATACAGGAAATATGGCGAAAAAGGACGGCAGCCGCCCGGGCCGGTGGGCCGGGGCGGCTGTCACTGTTACGGGTGGTCCTGCCGCCCCATCAGCCGGGCGGCATGGCTGCGCAGGTCGGAGAGAGTGTTGATCTGCTTCATCCGCCCGCTGAGTCGGGACTGGATGTCCTCGGGCAGGGCGTGGAGATAGGCGTCCGCCTCCGGGTCGTGGTGGCACAGGGCGTAGAGATCGGCGTAATCCCGTCGCATGGGGCATCACCTCGCCCCTAGCATTTCCACGTTCCGCCGCCACCACCCCAGGAAGATCATCCCTGCCAGGCCAGCCCCTCCAGGGCGGACCGGGCCAGCAGGGCGGCGTCGATGGCAAGGGCGGAGTCGTCGGTGCGGAATTTAGGGCTGTGCCAGCCGGCGTTCTCGCGGTCCGGGAAGCCGGAGCCCAGCCAATAGAAGAAGTAGGGCACCTCACGGCCAAATTCCGGGAAATCCTCGGAACTCATCTCCGGGGCTGTGCCCACGATGTTCTCCTCTCCCACAACGGAGGCTGCCGCCCGACGGGCTAGGGCGGTCATGACGGGGGAGTTGAAGAGGAGAGGGGCGGCCTCTTCACAGGTAAAATCACAGCCGCAGCCGTAGGCCGAGGCAATGTCGCGGGTGAGTCGTTCCACCCGGTTCTGGGCCATCATCCGGGTCTCGTGGGAGAAGGCCCGGATGCTCCCCGTCATGGTGAGGAGATCGGGGGAGAAGTTCTCCGGCGTCCCGGCGTGGATGGAACAGACGGCGCACACCAGCGGGTCCTCCGGGGCGGTATTGCGGCTCACCACGGACTGGATGCCCTGGATGATGGCCGCCGCCGGCACGATGACGTCTATACACTTCTGAGGGGTACCGCCGTGACCGGTGACCCCGTGGAGGACGATGGTGAAGTTGGCCTTCTCCGACATGAGAGGGCCCTCCTGAACGGCTACCTTTCCTGCGGGGATCTGGGGCCGGTTGTGGACCCCAAAGACACAGGCCGGTTTGCCGGGCAGCTTGTCCCACAGGCCGTGGGAGAGCATGACCCGGGCGCCGCCGGTGGTCTCCTCGGCGGGCTGGAAGAGGAAGGCCACATTCCCGGCGATCTCCTCCCGCATAGGGGAGAGAAGGCAGGCGGCGCCATAGAGCCCGGCGGTGTGGAAGTCATGGCCGCAGGCATGCATGACGCCGGGCACCTCCGACACAACTTCCCCTTCCTCCGGCGTCTCTTGGACGATGGCATCAATGTCGGCCCGGAGGGCTACGGTGGGTCCCGGTTTTCCACCCTGGAGCAGGGCAACGCAGCCGGTCTCCATATCAAGGTCGATGAGTTCCAACCCCAGGGCGGTCAGCTTTTCCTTCAGAAGGGCGGTGGTACGCGTCTCCCGCCAGCTCAGCTCCGGGTGGCGATGGAGGTCGTCTTTGAGCTGCCTGAGCGCCGGAAGAAACGACTGAGCTTGTTTCAGCAAGATATCCATAACGATCTGTCCCTCATTTCGTGGTGTTGTGTCGAAAGAAATAACAATTCCGAGGTATCACCAGTTGTTTTCGGCGGAGATCTGTATTATAATTATACGTTGTTCACCGAATGGACCCTAATGCGAATACCCACATATAGTATAATCCCTGTCACTTTAGATCACAAGGAGGAGACGCCGGGATGGCACAACAGCAGAATGATTTTTCCAAAGGAAGCATACCCAAGACCATCCTGACCTTGGCGGCTCCCATGACACTGGCCCAGCTCATCAATGTTCTATACAGCGTGGTGGACCGGATGTACTTGGGCCGTCTGCCCGGCCACCTGGCCCTCACCGGCCTGGGGCTTACCATGCCCATCATCTCCATCCTCATGGGCTTTGCCAACCTCTGCGGCATGGGCGGCGCTCCTCTGTGCTCCATCTATCGGGGCAAGGGCGAGAACGAAGAGGCCGAATATGTGATGGGTAACTCTTTCACTCTGCTCATCATTTTGGGCGTCCTGGCCACGCTGGGCTGCCTGCTGGTGAAGAAACCCATGCTCTACCTCTTTGGTGCCAGCGATGCCACCTTCCCCTACGCTGATGCCTACCTCACCATCTATCTCATGGGAACCCTCTTTGTGATGATCAGCTTGGGCCTAAATCCCTTTATCAACTCCCAGGGGTTTGCCAAGATCGGCATGATGACGGTGGGCTTGGGTGCCATTGTGAACATCGTGCTGGATCCGGTTTTCATCTTTGCGCTGGACATGGGGGTCCAGGGCGCAGCCCTGGCCACCATCCTGGCCCAGGGGTGTTCTGCCGTGTGGGTGCTCCACTTCCTCACCGGGAAGAAGGCCATCCTGCGTCTGCGCCTGAGCCGGATGCCTCTGACTCTCCAGCGGGTGAAAAAGATCCTCTCCCTGGGTCTGGCCGGATTCTTCGTCAACCTTACCAACAGCCTGGTTCAGGTGGTGTGCAACGCCACCCTTCAGACCTGGGGTGGCGACCTCTACGTGGGCGCCATGACCATTGTCAACTCCATCCGTGAAGTGGTGTGTATGCCGCTCACCGGCGTGACCAACGGCGCTCAGCCCGTGCTGGGCTTCAATTACGGCGGCGGTCTGTACCGCCGGGTCCGGCAGGGCATCCGCTTCTCCGCCGCCGTGGTGGTCATCTACTCCATTGCGGCCTGGGCGGTCATCATGTTGTTCCCCGAGCTCCTCATCCGTCTCTTCACTACGGAGGATGAGCTGGTTCGGGTGGGTGTACCTGCCCTGCGTACTTATTTCTCGCTCTTTATGTTCATGTCCCTGCAGCTGGCTGGACAATCCATCTTCACTGCTCTGGGACGGGCAAAGAATGCAATCTTCTTCTCCCTCCTCCGCAAGGCCTTTATCAACGCCCCTCTCACTCTGCTGCTGCCCTATGTGTTCGGCACCAACGGCGTTTTCATCGCGGAGGCTGCCTCTCAGTTCCTGGGAGGCCTGGCCTGCTTCACCACCATGTACTTTGTGGTTTACCGCCCCATGGGTCGACTGGAGGCTGCGGAAACGAACGCATCCACATAGCAAAGTGAAAAAACGGCTGTCCACCATGGTGGACAGCCGTTTTTTGCTGCTTCAGCCGCTTTTCAGCCAGCGGGGCAGGCGGTCCGGGTCCATAACCCGGAGCAGACAGAAAAAGAGTCCCGCCGCCAGGAGCAGATCTCCCACACTGGCAAAGCCGCCCAGGAAGGGGAGGGGGCAGTAGAGGACATCTCCCAGAAAGAGAAGTCGGGTGTGTTCTCCGGCCAGAGCATACATGGGAATCTCGCCGGCTGCCAGGCTGGCCGCCCCCTCGGGAGAGAGATGGGAGACGGCCCAGGCGGCAACCGGCATCCGAAAGCCGTTGGCGCAGATGACCAGGGTGTTGCAGCCCCAACCCAGACCACACAGAAGGGCGGTCTTGCGCAGATGGCGGTTTTTCCAGAGAAAGAGAAGAATGAGGATGTAGGAAAGGGGGACCAGCAGAGCGTGAAGGCCGGTCAGATGGGGAAGAAGAACCTCCTGCATCAGAAGGGCGATCACCGGCAGCCAGAGCCAAGTAAGGGCCGCCCCTTCATACCGAGAGAGACGGCCGCCTGTGAGATAGCCCAGAACGATGGCGCAGAGCACCGCCAGAATCAGCATGGGGTGTCCTCCTCGGCAGAAGCGGAACTGGCAGGTCCCAGTGCACCGCGCGCTACCATGGCAGAGATGGTCTCAACCACCCTGGGATGAAATTGTTTTCCGGATTCAGCCATGAGAATCGATGCGGCGGCCTGGGGAGAGCGCCCGCTTCGATAGGGTCGGTCACTGGTAATTGCATCGAAGGCGTCAGCAGCCCCCAGGATATAGGTGTCCAGGGGAAGCTCATCCCCCTTGGTGTGATCCGGATACCCACGGCCGTCGTAGAATTCGTGATGGTGGAGGATAAAGGGGAGAAGATCCTGGTAGCTGTCCAGGTTCCGCAGAATGTCCACACCGGTTTGGGGATGGCGCTGGATGATTGCCCGCTCCTCGGGCGTGAGGGCGGAGGGCTTCTGCAGAATGGAGTCGGGCACACCGATCTTTCCGATGTCGTGGAAAAGGGCGGCGTCATACAGCCGGCGAATGCGCTGCTCGGGCAAACCCATTTCGGTGGCGATCTGAGCGGTATAGGCAGCAACTCGACTGGAATGGCCCTGGGTATATGTATCCTTGGCGTCCAGCGCGGCGGCAAAGGCCCGAATGATGCTGTATTGCTGGCGCTGGCCGTCCAGGTAGAGCTTGAAAGAATATCGGGCCAGCAGCAGGGGGAGCATAAAGAGCAGTGCCAGCCACGCGCCGTTGTGCATCACCAGCAGCATGGCCAGAAAGTAGCCGATGGGGGAGGAGAGGGCGATGCTGGGCAGAAGCCCGAGGAACATGGGGGCCACCATGGTGCGGAGGTCCGTCTCCTGGCTGGACAGGTAGTAGAGCAGGATGACCACCACATTGGCTGCGATGGAGAGCACAATGTAGAAAAACGCGGGGGGGAGGACTCCGGGCAGGGTGATGTTGCCCGGTGTGCCGCCCAGCATGTAATAGGCCACACCGCCGATCATCAGGGCGATATTGCAGTTGCCCATGTTGAACAGTGTTTTGATGGGGGCGGTATTGAAAATGTGAATGTGTTCTCTCCCATCAGGGGTGGTGCTGACGGAGAGGGGATAGGAGATCAGGCTGATGATGACGGCAAACTCCGGGCCAAGAGTCAGGATGGATGCCAGCGTACTGATGAAGGAGAGGTCCACGGTGCAGTCATCGCGGACGTAGAGAGGCAGGCAATAGCAGATCCAGGAGAGGAGCAGCAAAACGCAAAATGTTGGGAGCTTGGCCGCAGACCAGAGGGGAGCATGCGAAAAGAAAAGGCGCCAAAAGGAATACAAGCCAATGCCAATTCCAATGGCGCCAATCAAAAGCATATAACATTTGGTCACACGACTCATAGTTGCCTCCAGCGAAAGGAAGTGCAGGTTGCTCCGGGCGGTCTCCGACCGCCCGGAGCAACGGGGGGGGGTCAGCGGATGCGGAAGTAAGCGCCGCTAGCCAGGATCAGGGAAACCAGAGAGGTCAGAGCCATCATAAGTTTCGCCTTATTCATCGAATACAGCCTCCTGTTGACAGTACTCTGTCAATCGCTAAAGACAGGCTATATCCGCTTCGCTAACAAAAGAGAGTCAATGGGAGGGGACGGTGTTGTTTTCCCGGCGGGGCAGGGTGGGAAGACGGCGGTTGACGGCATCCAGTGTGGCCAATGCCGCCGAAAAATTAGGGTCTTCTCCCTCGTAACAGGCGCCCAGCAGAGCTTCGGTCTTGCCCCCGTTTTTCAGCAGGAGCCCCACCAGCATGGCCTGGTGCTCCCCCAGAGAGATGGAACGGATCTCATCGAGAGAAAAGGAGCAGCCTGGGGCCAGGACCTGGTTGAGGGCGTCCACAGTGGCCAGTGCAATGGAGCGGAACCGACCGGTGGTGGAGAGGTCGCATTGGGAGCTGCCCCGATAGATTCTGTCTTCCAGGTTGAGGTAGACGGAGGCAGAGGCGCCGGAGCGCCCGGTCGAGAGCTCCAGCCGGTCGCAGATCAGCCGACCCTGACGGGCGATGGGACCGGGCACCTGGGCCACACTGACGACCCGGTGGTCCAGCTCCACCTGAAAGCGGGCCAGCAGGGCAGACTGGATGTCTCGAACGATCTGTTTGGGACTGCGGGACTGGTCAGAGAGGATATGTACTTCTCGGATGGAACCGTTTTCCAGGTTGAATTCCGCGCCTAAAACGCCTGGCAGCTGAATGACCAGGTCCTTCCAGGCTGCGGGACCGGATGACGGGTGGGACTGTGAGGTCATGGGGTCGCCTCCAATTGAAGGATCATCTGACCGGTGCGTAAAGCCGCCAGCCGGAGCAGGGTGAGAAATCGTATGCACATATTATACAGGATTCGACGGGGAGGTGCAATAGGATTTGCAGCTAACTCAACAGGAATTATGGCAGGAAAATCTTTCCTCTGAGCGCATAGGATAGAAAAAACAGAAGGGAGGAACAGGGCCATGGAGCGGCGGTATACGCTGGAGGGCGGCGGTAGTCTGGCCGTGCAGGCAGATGGGCTCCGCGCGGTTCTGACGGCGGAGCGGGCATCGGACAGCAGGGGGCTCTACAAGGCCTATCTCCGGGGGCCAACCGGCCGGGCGCTGCTGGGCACTTTGGCACCGGAAAACGGACAGCTGCGGATCAGACGCACCCTGACCCTGGACGCTCTGGAACGGCAGGGCGCCTGGCCGCCGGTGGGGGGTGAGCTGGAGCTGGCCTTTGCCTTCGGGGGGGAGAAGGCGCCAGACGGGTGGTGCTGGATGGACCCGGAGAGGCTGACATTTGGGGAGGAGGCCCTCCGGGCCATGGCAGTCCGGCAGGGACGCATGCTCTTCCGGCGGGTGGATGGGGGATTTCAGCTGGCCTATCCATTCTCCTGTGCCCGGCCCTTCCCGCTGCCGGGGCTCTTCTGCCTGGCCAGGCCGGTGGCACTGGAGGGGGAGCGCCATGTGTGCTTTTGCTTCGACCGGAAGGGCTGGCCAATCGTCCCACATGGGGGCGGCGGTACGGGTGTGTAGGATTACAATACATGTTGGACAAGTGAATAAAAAGGATGAAGGATAAGGCC
>OGHJ01003055.1_pt1 | contig 12815 bp, 7 predicted proteins | sample 1571351 | NCBI WGS metagenome assembly OGHJ01 (sample SAMEA2582037, study PRJEB24529) | metagenome | biome: Human gut stool | place: China | collected 2011 | reverse complement strand
TTCACAGTTCTTTTTTACGAATCTTTCCGCTTTCAGTCTTTGGAAACTCCTTTAGAAAGACAAATTCGCGTGGAATCTCATAATCTGCCAGTCTTCCTGCCAAAAATTCCCGAATTGCCCTATTGGTACAACCACTTTTTTCGCTGTCACTTCCGGCAATTTCTTCCCTTTCAGCTTCTTTCTCCCACACAATCCACACTTTCAGATAATCGCGCCCATGCTCATGGACTGCCTTCACTGCCGTCTCTGCCACTCCCGGAAATGTCCGCACCGCTTCTTCGACCCGGAGGGATGACACTTTTCTCCCATTTATGTTGCAGATATCATCATCCCGCCCATCAAAATAGAAGAGTCCCTCTGCATCTGTGTGACCGCAGTCCCCAATCACCGCGTCATTTCCAATTCCAAGGATTCCATACCGCGTTTTTACATGAAAATGGTCGTTTTCAATCCAGACATCCACCTCTGGAAATGCACGACCAACCAGCGTCGTATCTTCTTTCATCTCACTTCCATGGATATAGGTAATATAATTCAGCTCGCTGGCGCCATAATACAATGTAATCTCCGCTTCGGGAAATGCCTTTTTAAACTGCACTGCCTCCGCACCGCCCATACTCTGGGAGCCGCTGACAAAAGAAATAATCCGGTAATTGACCGCCTGTTCCCGCTCATAGATACGCCGCAGCGCCCGCATCTTGACAGGAATCAGATAGACGCAGGTCGCCTGTTCTGCCTCGATCATCCGCTTCCAGAGGCGCGGATCAAAGGAATCCGCCGCAACGACGCTTCCGCCGGACGCAAGCTGCGCCATATAAAGGTTCAGGTTGCCCGTAAACGCCAGGCTCCCCTGCATAAACGTAATGCTTCCCTCTCCCATTTTGAAAATTTTATTCTGAAGCTTAAAAAAATCGTGCCAGCTTTCAAAGGAGCGGAACAATACTTTCTGACGACCGGAGGTTCCCGACGTCATCACACCCATATATGCCCCTTCCGGAGGTGTCACGTCACGCAATTCATCGGAAATTTTTACATCGGACGGTGCAATCACCGGAACCGTATTTCCGTCTCCATATGCCAGAAACTGAATAAGCTGATGCGCGATCGTCGGTTCCTGGATCCAGTGGATGTGACGTTTTCCCTGTTTTTCTTCTATCTCTTTCGGATGTTTCCTTACACGTTCTGCCGCCTCGATGAGCTCCCCGAACGTATAGCGCTCTTTCTCCGTGATCAGGGCTTCCCACTCTGGCGGGTATGCCCGGAGCGCATCCAGATATGTATTTATACATTGTGTCTGTATTTCTTTCATGATTAATTCCTGTCTTTTACTTATTTTTATATAGAACTTTTTACCAATTTGAGCTTTTAAATTTACCACATTTACTTTTTATATCATTCAAACACTGTCTTCATCTACTTCATTACTTTCTCCACCAGAATACTGCTTCCGATCCCTCCGGCGGCTGCCACGCAGCACATTCCCAAGTGCCCATTTTTATGTTCCAGTGCTTTCATCAGATGCAGCAGAATCATTGCGCCGGAGACTCCATATGGATGCCCATAGGCAAGTGCCCCGCCCCAGATATTATAACGGTCTTCAATCCCCGGAAATGCACGTTCAAATAGAACATCAATAACGGCAAACGCTTCATTGACCTCAAAAGCATCGATCTCCTGATAAGAATGCCCCGTTTTTGCAAGTATCGCCTTAGCAGCGCTGACGGCTGATTTTGGGCTCATCATCGGATCATCCCCGATCGCTGTACCAAACCGGAAACGGCATTCTGCTTTCCGTCCCTGTTCCCGCAAAAACCGTTCCGAACAAAGTACCACAAATGCCGCGCCATCGTGCATCAGGCACGCATTTGCCGCCGTGATTTTCGTGCCATTTGGAAGCAGATACGGCAGGCGGTCGATCAGACGCTGGCTCATTGTCGGACGGATTCCCTCATCCCGGCTGCTACCGTCGATGGAAACCGTTATATCCTCCAATATTCCCTCTTTGCGCGCCTGCGCCGCCCTCTTATGGCTCCGGAGCACCCAGGTGTCCATCTCTTCCTTAGAGACATTTTCCCGGATCGCAGTCTCCTCCGCGCCCTCTAACATAACCTGCTCACCGCGCTTTCCCGGCACAAACTGTGCAACCGTATACACCTTTCCACCGTCATACTCCGGATGGTTCGGGGACATCATGCGGTACGGCTGTACCGAAGAACTCTCCATTCCCCCGGCAATGACCAGATCCGCCATCCCGCTCTCAATCTTGGCTGCTGCCGCGCTGATCGCCTCCAGCGCCGACCCGCACTGCAGATCCAAAGTAACTGCCGGAATCCGCTCTGGAAACCCTGCCGAAAGTGCCGCCAGACGCGTGATATTGCCGCCTCCCCCGACCGCATTTCCTCCTATTATATAGTCGATCGCATCGGTTGGAAGCTCAAATCGCGAAACCACCTCCCGCAGCACCTCCGCCCCCAGCTTTTCCGCCGGGATATGACGGTACATTCCATCTTTCACCCCGATGTAACTGCGCAAACCGCCCAGAATATATACGTGATTCATACTTTTCTCCTGTTTTTCTTCTATTCCTAATTAAAATTAAAGGGATGCGGCAACGGACTCCTCATACCTCCTGGCTGCATTTCTGCACTAAAAGGCTGATTCTGTTCACTACCACATCCCATCTTTATTTTCTATCTAATTTCCAAATAAGCCCGTCCGCTTCAGCGCCTTTCCAAGTGCTACCGCTGCCACACACTTAACGATGTCCAGCGGAATAAACGGAATTATCGACTGCACGATAACTGCACCCCACGGCTGTCCGGTCACGCGTTTCATCCAGCCTGCACCGAATGCGTAAATCACCGGAATACCAACTACAATCAGGAACGCTGTCTGGAATGCAACATTTTTCCATTTCCGGCAAAACAGGGAAATCAGGAACGCTACAACCAGAAATCCGATATAGTAACCGCCGCTCGGTCCAAGCAGTTTTCCCGGTCCTGCGCTTCCGCCGCTGAATACCGGCACGCCGCATAAGCCTAACAGCAGCCAGCTCGCCATAACTAAAATGGTATCCTGTGGTGCAATCAGCAGACCGATCAGGTTGACAATCATCGTCTGCGCTGTGATCTTTGCATCCGAAAACGGAAGCGGAATCGCAATATACGAAGACACACTGATAAGAGCCAGCATCATCGCCAAAAGTGTAAGCCGCTTCGCGCTCCATGCGCCGTGTACGTTCACTGCACTTGTCTCTGAACTCATTATATATACCTCCTCAGTGATAAAATTCTAAGCCGTGTAATGCATTTTCCTATGAATCACACACAGAGAATCTTTGCTAGAAAAGAGTATATCGGAATTTCAGAGGATTGTCAACCTTGTTTTTATAAATGGTTTACATATGCATCCATAGCTCCTCTGCACCCACTTTATCATCGGCATCCCTATTTTTCTGTAATCGAAAGAATTTCCTTTCCCTCTTGCTTCGCTCTCAGATACACCGCGTTTCTTCCCTCCTGCCCCGAATCCGACAGATATACCTCCTCATCAGGACGAAGTGGGGCAAGAAAACGTACTTCCAGAGCGGTCTGTCCCTTCATCCAGCCCTTCTTCCACAGACGAAGCAGGCAGGCATTCATAACAAGAAACCCCGGCAGAACTGCCGCTTCTCCCTGATGGATCGGATTGGTATCTGCCGCCTCCCGGAGATATTCTTCCATCTGGCTGCGGCTAAATGCCAGCGTATCATCATCCTCACTGCCCAGTTCCGTAATTGTTTTCATGAGCGGCATTTTCTCTTTTTCCGGGACAAGGACGCTCTGGCGCGGTTTTACCAGCAGCACTTCCATCTCCTCATTTTCCCGTTCCTTTTCCTCCTCCGCTGCCGCTATGCGGACCCGGATTGCCGAGCGGCCTTTTTTGATGATTTCCGGAGTTAATTTGGTATGGCAAAACTCATTCTCCCCCTGTTTGGGCTGCCAGTCCAGATGAAGTGTAGTTGTGCCTATCATCCAGCCCTCGTATCCTTCCAATGTGGAGAGAGCGCGCTCAAAGCAAAGAAGCTTCTTTTTCAATCTATCATTCACGGTATTTTCGACCTCTTCGTTATAAATTGTAAATCTGACTCGCATGCACTTTTCTCTGCTCATTATACTAGATCTGTTCCAGAATCACAATATCCGAATCTCCCGCGTCTCCCCCTGATCCACCGGAATAAACCGGTCTTTTAAGCCCGGCGTCAGCCAGATCGTGCCGCCCTCGTCAACCAGGACTGCCTCATAGTCCTGATGCGCCGCCCAGTGTGCCGCTGCCTTTTCCCGTCCCATGACAAACAGGGCGGTCGAAAGCCCATCGCAGCGCAGCCCGCACGGTCCGATGATTGTCACAGAAATCAGCCCGCTATGCGCCGGCGCCCCAGTGGACGGATCCATGATATGCCAGTAAATCGTTCCGTCATTGTCCGTAAAATAGCGTTCATAGCCGCCGGAGGTAATGACCGCCTCATCCTGCACCCTGACTCCGCCCAGATAGCCGTCGCTCTCCGGATCCTTGATGCCGACATACCATTTCTCGCCATCCGGTTTTGTTCCGATCGTCTGGATATTGCCTCCAAGACTGAACAGTGCGCTTGTCACGCCGTCCTCCTTCATAGTCTTTACCACCTCATCTCCGGTAAATCCCTTTCCGACGCCGCCTAGATCCACCATCATTCCTGGCTCGATCGATGCCGTATCTGCTTCTAAACCGACCAGACGATAATCGACCGATTTAAGCAGGCTTTCCCGCTCGCTCTCACTGGGGACCCGGTAATTTCCCGTTGTAAATCCCCAACTCCGCACAATCGGGTAAATTGATATATCAAGTGCACCATCTGTTTCCGCTCCCAGCGCCAGCGCCTCCTGCATCAGATAACGCGTATCATCGGAAAGTTTCGCTGTTTTCTCCTGATTTAGATAGAAAATATCGCTGTTTTCCTGCGTTGTCGAAAACTCCCCTTCCAGCTCTTCCCCCCGCCGTTTCACTTTTTCCTGCAAATTTGCACTTCCGCCGTAGGCGTCAAACTGCATCACAGTATCCATCGCAAACACTGTCCAATTCTGCCCTTCTCCCGGATTCTGGTTCGAATTTGAGGGATTTTTCTCTAAATTTTCGTTTTTTTCTACTTCTGCCACATTTTCTGCCGTCTCTTCCGTAGACGCAGATAAACGAGGACGGTCATTCTGGACCGCCCCCGTTTGATCCGGCTGCGATGAAACACCGCAGCCACACAGCAGCAGGGTTAATAAAATCCACCACTTCTGTTTCAATTTTTACTCCTTTAAATACAACTACTCTTCTTCAGAAACAGACTCTTCTTTCTCAGAAGCATCGCCTTTACCTCCGTCGGATTCTTCCTTATCAGAAGTATCATCTTTTACGTCACCGGTCTCATCCTTCTTGGAATCATTGTCCTTAGATTCGTCCGTTTCATTCTTCTTGGAATCGTCACCAGTTTCGCCGGATTCATCTTTCGAATCATCCTTGTCAGCATCGCCTTTATCTGAAGTTTCGTCTTTCTTCTCATCCGAAGTATCCTTGGACTCGTCCGAATCCTCCTTCTTGTCCTCGTCTACTTCCGGTGCCTTGTTCGCATCGTCTGTCTCGTTCTTCTTATCGCCATCCGGTACATCTGCCTTGTTTTCGTCATTCGTCTTCGGCTCTGCCGGTGTTTGCTCCGGTGTGGTTACTCCCTCGGTTGGGGTGGTGACGATCTCGCTTGGGAGGACTTCGTCGGCAAGAAGCGTTTTGGATTCCTTGATTAATTTCCAGTTTTTATCAAGTTTGCACTCAATCGTTCCGTTATTCTTAGTGTAGATAAGAATTTCATTATCCTCTTCTTCACTCAATCCGGACGCTGAAACCTTTAAACAATCATAATTATCATTGCTATAAGATGTATCCGTTGCATGCGGTGCAAACTCACCACTTCTAAGGAGCGAGGAAACGGATGCCTTGCTATACTCTTTTCTATTCACCTCAACCAAATCAATCTCCTTTAAGAAAGTTTTTAACTTTTCTCCCTCAACTCCATTGAAGCGAATCAGTAAATAATAATCTCCTGTCCAACTACGCTCTTTTACAACACTGGAAACCTCAATTTCTGTATCTGCTTTCTGGCTCTCAACTGTAACCGTGATCGACTGATTCTTGTAACCTTTTGCTTCGATCACAACCTCATTCAGACCACTATCCAGTGCGCTTGTCTGAATTGTCAATGTTGTACCATTTACTGCAAATCCAAGCGCAACATCCTCCTCATTATTGCCAGTTACTTTTACAGACTTAATTGCTTTCAGATACTCTTCATCACCAGTCAGAACCAGCGGTTCTCCCTCATCAACCGTAGTGCTGCCTGTCAGCTTCGGTGCTGGAAGCAGTTTCTCTTCGTCACCCGCTAACTTCATATCCTTTGTAACTGTAAAGGTAAGCTCTTCGTATCCTTCTGCCTGGATCGTTACGTCGGTGCTTTCTTCGGTGCTGAAACCGTCTAAAGTGAAATCGATGCAATCAAACTCCTGTACATTGTTATATGGATCATCTGCATCTGTCATCTTCCATGTAGGGTTATACGAACTAAGGCTGTAAGTTGCTTTCGTATACTCTTTATTTCCAACTTTCACGGATGTAATCTTAGCCAAGTAATCTTTTACACTCGTTCCCTTTGAAGCCTTAAAAGAAGCACGGCCAAAATCTGGTTCAAATGACCAGCTGGCTTTATGTTTGCTAAACTCCACTACTTCTGGAGCTGCCATCTCTTCCTTAATTTCTTCCTCTTCCTTCTCAACCACAAATTCACATCTCAGCGCCTCCGTGTAATAATTCGAACGAAGAGTCAGCTTATAGCTTCCCGGCTGAACCTGATGGAGAATCAGCTTCTTGCCATCCCCGGATACTTCATAGTAAACATCGTTGCTGCTGGACACGCCTTTCGTGTAGATATTTCTCTCAACCGCATCTTCCTCGTCAGAAAGCAGGGTAACAGATTTCAGGTTCTTCAGGAAATCTCCCTTGCTGCCATTAACGGTAAATTCAGCATTTGCAAAATAGTAGGTCTTATTAGAATCTTCTTTTTTCTCAGCTGCAAACGCCTCTTTACCATCCGCATAATCAACGGTCAGCAATAAATCGTTTTCCAGCACCTTATCGTATGTAAATGCAATACTCTGGCTCTTATATCCCGTTGCATCAACAGTCAGCTTGTACTCCTCACCAGCCTTGAATACATCCGCCTCTATGGTAATGGTGCCAGCTTCTTTATCAATGGAATATTTGTCCTTGCTGAGTGCCTGCCAGTTTCCGTTGACAACGATACTCTGAACCGCTTCGATATACTCTGTATCCTCTGTCCGCAGGACTACCGGCTCGCCCTCTTTGTTCTGTACAACTGTAATCGCCGGTGCATCCTGACGGGAGAAGTTTCCATTGTACTGGATATCGCCGAGCAGACCATCTTCAAGAACCTCTTTTGCCGTTGCCGGATGGTTCGGATCCAGTGCTCCATTTTCACGGTAATCTGCAAACGGAAGAATTCTGTCCTCTTTGTATTTCTGATTCTCGCTCTTATTTACGTAGTCTTTCCAGCTGAAGAAATCATCATCTCCAGTATCATAAACTGCATCCGGAATCGCATTGTACCACCACTCCATCACTGCCTTGGACGCATCATTTTCCATCTTGGTCTGTTCAAGGAGATGTGCATTTACAAGCAGATCTGAATCAAAAATCAGGTTTGCAGAGATTGCAGAGCTTCCTGAGCTACTGCCGCTGGAGCTTCCACTTCCGCTGGAACCGGTCGATGCGGTGCTAATACCGTCGAATCCGTATGCCGCCATTTTCTGACCATTGGTCTGTTCCTTCTCTTTTACCGGCTCTGCGCCCGTTGTCACCTTGAAGCTCTTGGAGAATGACCGGAAACCATTTGCATATACAGTGATCTTGTAATTGCCCTTGTATGGCAGATGGTCTGTATTATCATTGTACAGAACAAATAAATCCTGGCTGTAGAGATACCAGTCATCGATCATCTTAAGGTCGCTTACTGTTCCGTTCGGATCTTCCAGGGTCACACGCTCGATCGGTGTCTCAATTGCATATACCAGATCGCTGACTGCAAAATGGAGATTCTTGCCGGACTGCGGTGTTTCCTTAAGCTCCAGCGTCGGTACTGTCTCATTGACGACATGAATCGGGACGAGCGCGGAACCGCCTGCCGACGATACAACCCGCACATAATAACGTCCATTATTAAAGAAATTGCTCTGTCCTGTCTGGATAGTCAGCTGTCCAACGCGTCCCTGTCCGTGCGCCACATTCTTTTCACTGTCAAATACGAGACTCGAATTAATTGTGTTCTTCTGCTCATTGTATTCAACCAGTTCCAGTTTGCGGATGCCGTCAAACCACTCTTTTTCCTCATCTGTATTATAGTTAAACAGAATGGTAACGGCTGCTTTTCCATTTTTTGGAAGAACCGCATCCGGCGAATAGCTCGGATGAGTCTGTTTCTCTTCATTCAAGTTATACGTAGTCTTTTTCGGAGAAATGCGGGCATTTCCATTTTCATCGTAATTGGTCAGATAATAGTCCCAGTAAGCAACCGGCTCATGCGTCAGAATCTTCTCAGGCAGATAGCCGTCGTTTTCCTCATATACAGCATCTTCCTGGCTCTCATTGCTCAGAACCACCGTCTCTTCCTTTGCCCCATCTTCTTTGCTGCTGACGGTTACTTTGCCCGGTGTGCCAAGAAGCGCCAGTTTTGCCATACGTCCGTCATCTGTGATCGGAGTTAAAAGATTGGTTACATCTTTTCCATCGACCTTAACGACCGTATTGCCTGCATTGTATCCCTCATCAAATGCGATCGGAAGCCACCAGCCCAGGGAATTTACTTCGGTAAGCTTTGTCTTCGTCTCATCTACCAGCGAAACCATCTGCGGCTTGTCTGGATTTTCAGCGTTTCCGTTATCTCCGGCATTTCCGCCATTCTGATTTCCGTCATTCCCGGAATTACCGTTATTTCCAGAATTACTGTTATTTCCAGAATTACTGTTGCTTCCAGAGCCCCCCGAATGGCTACCGCCGGAACTGCCGGAATTCCCTGAACCGCCTCCTGATACGCTGCTTCCGTTGCCGGCTGCTGCCGGACTGCTCGCGTAACCTCTATCCGCACGGGTCTGGACCTCTCCATTTTCATTGACCCACTGTCCATCCGCATTGACGCTGTAGCCGTCCGGCGTCCGACCTTCGGTGTGCATCTGACCAAAGTTTTCTGCACTCAAGTTATCAAAATAATAGCATTTTCCATCAATCCACTGCCATCCGGTCACGGTCATACCTTCCGTTCCATCGGATGCAGTGCTGAAGAAATACCATTTTCCTGCATTGTCCTTCCACCAGCCGCGGCGCATCTGTCCTTCCACGCCATCGGCAGTTGTGTTCATATAGTACCGGCGTCCATCGACGGTGATCCATCCAGTCATCATCCGTCCGGTCTGCGGATCCAGATAATACCAGCCGCTCTCGGTCTTGACCCATCCAGTCTTAAGCGTTCCGTCCGTTCCCTGATATTTCCAGTCCTGTCCTTCCTGAATCCAGGCGCCGGTCTGTACTCCGGACTCCGATGCCGGTCCGGTTGAAGCATAAGCAGTACCTGCCTGCGCCGCCGCTAACACGGTCACCGCTGCCAGAATTGCCTGCCGGGATCTTCCCTTACCTTTCATACATATTCCTCCATATAATCTTTTGTAATATCTTACTCTCCGCACCGGATTAGGCATCCCTAACTCAGGTGGCCGAGGAGGTTAGTATAGACTAATCCAATAAAATCTGTCAATTATTTAAATCTGTTTAAAAATGAGAATTTTTATCTATTTTTAATTGAATTTTATTCTCAATAAAGCATTAGTTTTTTAGTTACTAAAACTAACATGCAAATTTCTTTTTCCATTCAGCACATGTTAAGTCTCATTTTGCAGCGATTTTTCCGCCTTTTTCCCTGATATTGCCTCGCTTGCCATGAATTTTAAAAAAACATATTTTGAGAATTTTTTTCTGTTTGCTTCATTTCGTATATTTTTATCCTTTTCGCACATACTCCATCTGTAAACATTTTGTCCCATTCCAGTCCCTTCGCGGTCACTGATATTGGCTTCTCTGATAGGAGATTTACACGATGCAGATTTCTTCATCCATTGAAAATAACCGGACTTTTTTTCAAAAAAAGCTCCGACCGGACATCAGTTTTGATGTCGTAGATCGGAACCTGATGATCGGCGGGCGCGATGCCTGCCTCTACTGTATTGATGGTTTTACCAAGGACGATACGCTTTTAAAAGTGCTGCAGGCGATGAGCAGCATTGAAACCGCCCAGATGCCTGACAATGCAAACGATTTTGCCGCCCTCTACCTCGCCTACGGCGAAATCGGGCTGGAAACGGATTCGGACGCGCTGATTATCCAGCTTCTCTCCGGTGTTCCTTTTCTTCTGATCGACGGGTATGCACAGGCACTCACGATAGACTGCCGCACCTATCCCGCCCGCGGAGTCAGCGAACCTGAAAAGGATAAGGTATTGCGCGGTTCGCGCGATGGTTTTGTCGAAACGCTTGTGTTCAATACGGCTCTGATCCGGCGGCGCATCCGCGATCCGAAGCTGCGGATGGAAATCATGAATATTGGGGAAAGTTCGCACACCGATATCGCCATCTGCTACATGGAAAACCGGGTGGACACCGAACTTTTAAACCGCATCCGCACCCGGATTCAAAAAGTGCATGTCGATGCCCTCTCGATGAACCAGGAAAGCCTTGCCGAATGTATTTATCCGCACAAATGGTTCAATCCGTTCCCAAAATTTCGTTTTTCAGAGCGTCCGGATACCTCCGCTGCCTCGATTCTGGAAGGAAATATCATCATTCTGGTGGACAATTCGCCATCCGCAATGATTCTGCCATCCTCCATTTTCGATATCATCGAGGAAGCCGACGACTACTATTTTCCACCGCTGACCGGCACCTATCTGCGCCTGTCGCGGACGGTCATCTTTTTCCTGACCTTATTTCTGACACCGCTGTGGCTGCTTTTTATGCAGAATCCCGGCTGGATCCCGGAATGGCTCGCTTTTATCCGTGTCACCGACGAGATCCATGTGGCGCTGATCTATCAGCTTCTGATCCTGGAATTTGCCATCGATGGTCTGCGGCTCGCGGCAGTCAACACCCCCAGCATGCTGACGACACCGCTCAGTGTCATCGCCGGTATCGTGCTTGGAGAATACTCGGTCAAATCCGGCTGGTTCAACAGCGAGACGATGCTCTATATGGCGTTCGTCACGATCGCCAACTACTCGATGACGAGCTTCGAACTCGGCTACGCACTCAAATTCATGCGCGTCCTGCTCCTGATTCTGACCTTTTTCCTCAATCTCTGGGGCTTCATCGCAGGAACACTCATTGCCGTCGGCTGCCTTGTCTTTAACCGGACAATCGCCGGAAAAAGTTATATTTACCCGCTAATTCCATTTCACTGGAGTGAATTAAAAAAGCGGCTGCTCCGGAACCGGCTGCCGCATGAGAAGAAAAACGGGTAAGAATGTCGCATAAAATGTCCGCATACCCACAACTGCCCGGATGGTTCCGGGTACTGGCTGTGGTTTATGCGGACATTTTAACTTCTATATCTATCTTCTATTTTTCTTTCTTATACACTACCTCTTTCAGCACCTCCAGCGCCTCCTCATACCGCTCTGCCCCCATCGAGGCACAGGACAACAGGAGCTTCGGATATCCCTCTTGAAAATGATGCTCCTGTTTTTCCAAAAGACTCCCGACCGACTCCACCGGGCGGACGGCGACGCCTGCCTGTGCCGCACGCCCGGCAATTTCCGCCGATGTAAGCGGGCTGTCAAGCTCCATGAGAACCAGAAAACCGGCATCGCCCAGATGCGTTCGCGCTTTTTCTCCAAAAATGCGCCGCACCGCATCACACAGACACTTTGCCTTTGCCGCGTACAATTTCTTGGACTTTCGGATCTGGCTTTCCAGATGTCCGTCCCGGATAAACTGGCAGAGGGCAATCTGCTCTGCCTTGGACGCCGTCTGGTTATAAAAACGCCCCCGCTCCTGATACCGTTTCAGCAGATCCGGCGGCAGGACCATGTAGCTCATGCGGATCGATGGCAGAAGCAGCCTTGAAAATGTCCCCAGATACACGACGCCCCGCCCTCCGGAAAGCCCCTGCAGGGACGGTGTCGGGCGGTTATAATAGCGGAACTCACTGTTGTAATCGTCCTCAATAATCAGCATATCCTCGCGCGCCGCATCCTTTAAAAGCTTCATCCGGTCGCCCACCGGCATGACCTCGCCCCAGACTGTCATCTGCGATGGAGTCAGATAGCAGACACTTTTCCCTGTATGTCTCATCGCCTCTGACATCTGTTCGGATAACCCTGTTTTCATCTCTCTTGCACATACATCTGGCTTTTCTATTCCGCACAAATCCTTTTTTGAGGACTCAATCCTCCTATCATTATTTTCCCAATACTCTCTTATATCCCCGGTCCGAAACCCATAATCCTCAAAAATCTGGCGTCCCTGCCGGAACGACGGATTAAAAAACCATGCGCTGTCCCGCTCCCGCAGCATCGGGCACAAAATATGCAAGAGACTCTGCACACCCGCCCCTACTACGATACTGTCCGGCGTACAGATCACATTGCGGTGGCGCCCCAGATACGCGCAGAGTGCCTCCCGGAATTCCCGCTCTCCCTGTGGTTC
>OGHJ01003053.1_pt1 | contig 12828 bp, 10 predicted proteins | sample 1571351 | NCBI WGS metagenome assembly OGHJ01 (sample SAMEA2582037, study PRJEB24529) | metagenome | biome: Human gut stool | place: China | collected 2011 | reverse complement strand
TGCTTTTTCATTTGAAGTTTGTTTTGGTTATACAATTTCGTTCATTAATGTCTTTAGACCTTGCGAAATTACGGAAATATTTCTTTAAAACAAACCTTTCATGATGAAATTCCATTTTTACACCGCATTTAGCTTACTTTTTTATGGTTTATACAGGATATATGCACCATTTTGTTATCCATGCTTATCAAGAACAATACTTTTAGAGAAACTAAAAGTATTGAGGATTTATTACTTTACATTCAGAAGAATAAATGCAAATAAAATGAATATTTATAAGAGAGTTTACTTAGCCTCCTCTATTATCGTCTTTATTCCTTTGATTTTTTCACCACGTATCAGCGTAAGCAATTGCTTCATTTTGCTACGGCGCACAGCTACAAAAGCATAATGTTCTTTCACATCTACCTGCCCGACGTCTTCACGTGCCATTCCACCTTTTTTATATAGGAAACCTACAATATCGATTTTATTCAATTTATCTTTTTTTCCTTTACCTATATATAATGTAGCCCAACGAGGTTTAGCAGGCTTAGGAAGCACCTCTGGAAATTCGTAAGTTTCAATATCATCAGAAATATATTCCGGTACAAATTCTTCTTCATGCAGAATCAAATAGACGTTTCCCGATGCCTCCCAACGCGCTGTACGCCCATTACGATGAGTGTAGGCTTCCTCATTCACGGGAGGATGATAATGCACTACATTTTCGATGCCCGGAATGTCCAGTCCGCGGGCAGCAAGATCAGTAGAAATTAATACGGAACAACTACCATTGCGAAATTTATAGAGTGCCCGCTCACGGTCAGGCTGTTCCATACCCCCATGAAACATATCACACGGGAACTTCTTTGCTTGCAGGTATCCGGTGACGCGTTCCACACTATCACGATAGTTACAAAATACAAGAGTGGAATGATAACCAAGCGTACAAAGCAAATTGTAGAGTATTTCCAGCTTATCTTTTTCGGGAGAAACAACTTTATGTAACTTCAGACGAGGGGCAAGAGCATCGGGATCAAGAAAATTAAGCTTAACCAGTTGAGAACCGGAGACTGAAGATTGGGAATCTCCTCCCACTCCGGCAAATTGGGGAATTTCTTCGGTATCTGTAGCTGAAAGTAATATACGCTTTTTTAATGAAGGTAACTGTCCGATAACTTCCGCCATCTCGTCATGGAAACCAAATTCAAGACATTTATCAAACTCATCTATTACTAATGTAGTAACAGTACCCGCATCAAAATTTTCTTTTCTCAAATGATCGTTCATTCGCCCCGGTGTACCGATAATGACTGAAGGATTAACACCTTTCATCGTCCTATGTTCCTCCATAGCAGGACGGCCACCATAACAACTCATAGCCTTAAAGGGAGTTCCCATGGATTTAAATACAGTTTCAATTTGCAATGCCAGTTCCCGCGAAGGTACCAACACAACGGCCTGCACACCTTGCACATTCGTCTTTAATGATTGTACCAACGGAAGAAGAAAAGCCAGTGTTTTACCCGAACCCGTAGGTGAGAGTAGCACCAAATCTTTATTTTCATGATAAGCCTCCCGAGTAGCCTCCTGCATCGGGGTGAGTTGTTCTACTTGCAGATTACGCAGTATATCCTGAATTTCCATAACATTCTTTTTCGATAACGGGCCAAAGATAACAAAAAAACTCCTGCACAGCCGTAGCCTTGCAGGAGTTTCTACAAATATCGAAGTTTTTTATAAACCTTGCCTAATTTTATCCGCCGAAGTTATCGAACATCAAGTTCTGAGCCGGAACACCAAGATCGTCGAGCATCTTCTCAACAGCCTTCGACATCGGGCCAGGACCACACATGTAATATTCAATATCTTCAGGAGCTTCATGGTCTTTCAGGTATGTATTGTAAATTACCTGATGAACGAATCCCGGAGTATACTTCACGCCTGCTGCATCTGCTGCGGGATCCGGACGGTCTAATGCCAAATGGAACGTAAAGTTCGGGAAATCTTTCTCTATTTGCAGGAAGTCTTCCAGATAGAATACTTCATTCAGGGCACGTGCACCATAGAAGTAAGTCATCTTACGGTCAGTAGTATGCAATGTCTTCGTTAAGTGCATGATCTGGGCACGCAACGGAGCCATACCGGCACCACCACCAATCCACATCATTTCCTTCTTAGAGTCGAATATCGGATGGAAATCTCCGTAAGGACCACTCATGATAACCTTGTCACCTGGTTTCAGCGTAAAGATATAAGAAGAAGCGATACCCGGCATCACATCCATAAAGCCCGGACCTTGTTCTTTGGGCTTAAACGGCGGAGTTGCGATACGTACCGTCAACATGATACGGTCGCCCTCTGCCGGATAGTTAGCCATAGAGTATGCACGAATGGTTTCTTCGTCATTTCGACACTTCAGTGTAAACAGACCGAATTTTTCCCATGCCGGCAAATACTCATCACCAATCAGGCTCTTATCAATGTCTTTGTTATAGTCCATATCGAACTTAGGTATCTTGATCTGCGCATAAGACCCCGGAATAAAGTCCATGTGTTCACCCTTAGGCAACGCAACGATGAACTCTTTGATGAATGTAGCCACGTTCTTGTTGGAGATAACTTCGCACTCCCACTCTTTTACACCGAGCACAGACTCATCAATCTTGATAGCCATATCGCTCTTTACCTTCACCTGGCAACCCAGACGCCAGTGATCCTGTACTTGTTTACGGCTAAAATGAGGAACCTCAGACGGCAGAATCTCGCCGCCACCATCCAGTACCTGGCATTTACACTGTCCGCAAGAACCCTTACCACCACAAGCGGAAGAAAGGAATACTCCATTCACAGACAATGTATTCAGCAACGTAGCACCAGACTCCACATCCAGTACCTTGTCACCGTTTATAGTCAGTTTTACATTACCTGAAGGCACCAAGAAATTCTTGGCAACCAGCAGGATAACGACAAGCAGCAGAATAACCACCAGGAATACTCCAATGCTCGCTAATATTAAATTCATATCCATTGTTCTATTCCTTTCTTTATTAGATGTTCAAACCAGAGAAACACATGAATGCCATTGCCATCAAGCCTACTGTAATGAACGTGATACCCAAGCCTTTCAGCGCATCAGGCACGTCAGAGTAAGCCATTTTTTCACGGATAGCTGCCAGACCGACAATAGCCAGTAACCAACCAATACCGGAACCCAGTGCGTAAGAGATGGCATCCCATATATCACCGATGTACTTCGGGTCACTCTCACCTACATTGATGCGCTGCTGCATGAACAGAGAAGCACCCATGATAGCACAGTTTACAGCAATCAACGGCAAGAAGATACCCAGTGAAGCGTAGAGAGAAGGACTAAAACGTTCCACAACCATCTCTACCAACTGTACGATACCGGCAATTACAGCAATAAAAAGGATAAAACTGAGGAAGCTGAGGTCAACGCCATCAATAATAGCATTGGCAGCCAGCACCTTGGTCTGCAATAAATAGTTGACTGGAAGCGTAACCACCAATACGAAAGTTACAGCGATACCCAGTCCTACAGCAGTCTTTACATTCTTAGATACAGCTAAGTAAGAGCACATACCCAGGAAGAATGCAAATATCATGTTGTCCACAAATATGGAGCGGACAAATAAACTTATTAAATGTTCCATAATTCTTTCTGTTTACTAGTGATTACTTTTCTTGCAATTCTTTGTGACGAGCACGTTGATACCAGATGATGCAAGCGCAGATGATCAAAGCCATTGGCGGCATCAGCATCAAACCGTTGTTCACATAACCCAGATTTGTCAGCCATTCATGGTTCAGGATATTGAAACCAAGCAATGTACCCGAGCCTAACAGTTCGCGGAAGAAAGCTACGATAATCAAAATCTTGGCATATCCCAAACCGTTACCTATACCATCCAGGCAAGATTCCCACGGACCGTTCTGCATGGCAAATGCTTCCAGACGTCCCATCAGGATACAGTTTGTAATAATCAAACCTACATACACAGAAAGCTGTACACTTACATCATAAGCAAAAGCTTTCAATATTTCACTCACAATGGTTACCAAAGCTGCTACCACAACCAACTGAACGATAATACGGATACGGTTGGGAATTGTCTTTCGCAACAATGAAATAACCACATTGGCAAAAGCCGTAATCACTGTTACCGAAAGACCCATTACGATGGCGGGTTCCAGTTTGGCAGTTACAGCCAGTGCAGAACAGATACCCAGCACCTGTACGGTAACAGGATTGTTCATGCCCAGCGGAGCTGAGAATACTTCTCTATTTTTCTTTGAAAACAACTGTCCCATATCCTTATTCCTCATCATTATTGGTTAAAAAACTCTTGTAACTATTCAGACAAGCTTTCAGCATGGCATCTACACCTACAGAAGTAATCGTACCACCAGAGATACCGTCCACTTGATAATCAGGTTTCTCAACCTTGCCGTTCTTCACAACACCCAAGGCAATTTCACCGTTTTCCAGTGTCTTCTTACCCAAGAATTCATCTTGAAAGTGTTGTCCGGCAATTTCAGCACCCAAACCCGGAGTTTCACTGGCATGAGAGAAATAGACACCATAAACAGTATCTTTATCGCTATTCAGTGCAACATATCCCCAGATAGCACCCCAAAGACCGGCACCGTAAACAGGGAACACATATTTCTTTTCTCCATTCACTTCTGCTACGAATACGTGCAGACGTTGATGTTCTTTAGCCTCTTTTTCGTAGCCAGTAGCAAATGCTCCGGTATTCTCGGTCAAAGTACCGTCTACGTTCATCAGCATATCTCCTTTTACATATTTATTATATTCAGCCTCGGCATCTTTCACGTTCTTGATGTTCAATGCAGCGAGTATTTGCTTCTTCGTATCCAGTTCCACGTTTTTGTTCTGAATGGTTCTCAATGAGGAACTAACGAATGCCAGCAAGAATGCAACGATAACAACCATTACCGAAGCATAAATGATAGTATAACTATTACTATTGGTATTCATTTTCTTACGGTATTTTAATTGTTAGACTTAATTGCACGTTTCTCGCGACGGCTGATATTACCTTGTACTACACAGTAGTCAATCAACGGAGCGAAGATGTTCATCAGCAGGATGGCAAGCATCATACCTTCGGGATAACCGGGGTTCAGTACTCGGATTACGATTGCCATGACACCAATCAGGAAACCGAAGATATACTTACCCATCTCGGTACGAGCCGAAGTTACAGGATCGGTAGCCATGAACACAGCACCGAAACAGAAACCACCCAGCACGAGATGTTCGTACCAAGGCATCTGAGCCATCGGAGTGTCGGGACCGACTGTATTGAACACCCAAGCCATGAATGCACCACCCACGAATACGGAGAACATCGTCTTCCAGCTTGCGATACCCGTTGCCAACAGCAAGATAGCACCAAGAGCAATGGCAATTACACTGGTCTCACCAATAGAACCCGGTATCAACCCCGTTACCATATCCCAAGAGAAAGGCGGAATGGCACCTGTAGTAGCAGCTTCACCCAGCGGAGTAGCTACGGTCAATCCGTCAACAGCCTGCCCCATACCGAAGATAGTATCTCCTGATACCCAAACAGCATCACCGGACATCTTCGTAGGATATGCGAAGAAAAGGAATGCACGAGTAATCAGGGCAACGTTGAATACGTTCATACCTGTACCACCGAATACTTCCTTTGCAAAAATTACGGAGAATGCAGTAGCCACTGCCAGAATCCACAGCGGGCAGTCTACCGGAACAATCATAGGGATCAGAATACCTGAAACGAGGAAACCTTCCTGGATTTCTTCTTTCTTCCATTGAGCCACAACGAACTCAATACCCAAACCTACTACATAAGAAACAATGATTTTAGGCAATACAGCCAGAAAACCGTAGGCAAACATTTCAATAAAACTACCCGTAGCACCGGTAGCATGGAAGTGCTGGTAACCTACGTTATACATACCGAACAACAACGCCGGTACCAACGCAATGACCACCATCGACATAATGCGCTTGCTGTCGATAGCGTCGTGAATGTGCGTTCCCGATTTCGAAGTCGTGCTGGGGACGAACAGGAATGTTTCGAATCCGTCGAACACAGACTGGAATGCGTGGAATTTGCCGCCCTCTTCAAAGTTCGGCTTTATCTTGTCGAGATAATTTCTTAACGCTTTCATCTTTAATTTTTAATTCTTGATTTTTAAATTGAATTAGGCCATTTCAGCACGGAGCATGTCAAGTCCTGCACGAACAATGCGTTGAACTTCTACTTTCGAAGAACATACGAATTCGCAAAGGGCAAAATCCTCAGGAGCTACCTCATAAATACCCAAAGCCTCCATACGGTCAATATCACCTGCTATGATAGCTTTTACCAGATATTCAGGGAAGATGTCCATCGGGAATACTTTATCATACTCATTAGACATGATCATGTGACGTTCACCACCCTTGATACGGGCATCAAGCACATATTCCTTATTATTACCCAGCAACCAGCTGAAATAAGAATGGTTCACACTGAACTGATTGAAACGCGGCATAATCCAACCCAGCATTTCGTGAATATCGTCACCTTCGGGAATCACTGTCAACTGGCTGTCAAAAGCGCCAAGAAAACCGTTCGGATTCACTTTTTTACCTGTAAGTACATTACCACTGATGTAGCGTAAATCTCTACCGGTAGTCACGTTTCCACTGAATACGTTTGTCAGCAGAGCACCGACTTTCAGTTTACAGTAAGCAGGTTTCAACACTTCGGAACCTGTTACGGCAACTTTACGTGTCATGTCCACACGACCTGTATTGAACAGACGTCCGATGAATATAACAGCTTCCGCACCGATTGTCCATACAGTTTCACCCTTCACAACAGGTGAAATATGGTTAATCTGTACGCCTACATTGCCGGCCGGATTCGGTCCGTCAAATGCGGTAATCGTTACATTCTTGGCTTGCGTCAACGCTGCTGCCTTTTGTTTTACACTAATACTTAAATACGTCTTTGCCATTTTGGAAAGAGCGTCCAATCCTGTTTGGAAGTTTGCTTCCTCGCCTTTCAGGGCGAATTCAAAATCAGGTGCCAGCGGGTTACTGTCGAAGGCCGAAACAAAGATAGCTTTCGGATACATCGTCGGATCAGCAATCACATCATAGGGACGCTGACGGATGAACGCAAACATACCGGCTTCCAACAATGCAGCTTTCACCGACTCGCCATTCAGGGCATTTACGTCTTTCTTACCGAATTCTTCATAGTCTTGCTCGGCTGCAGCTTCAACGACAATGTTCAGCACTTTACGGCGTGCGCCGCGCTCCACGCTTGTCACTACGCCGCTAACGGGCGAAACAAATTTCAATTCAGGATGATTCTTGTCGATAAACAAGGGTCCTCCGGCCATCACATACTCCTGTTCTTTCACAACTACTTTCGGAGTTACTCCCGGAAAGTCGTCGGGCACGAGCGCATAGAATCCCGGCTCCTTTACAGTGACGAGTTCTTCGGCAGCTTTACCTTTCAGGTTGATGTCAAGGCCTTTACGTAACTTTATTACATTTGCCATGTGTTATATAAAATAATGGTTTTTATAATTTGCCCGCAAAAGTAATAAATAATAATGTGAAAAAGGAGGAAAAAAGAAAGGAATTACGGAGATTTTTCCGTAATTCCTTTTGTTAACGTACACGGGGGAAATAATGTGCCAATTGGTCAATATGCCAATGTGCCAATGAAAGAGGGAATGATGTGCTAATTGGCTAATGCACCGATGTGCCGATGAGAGAGGAAATCATGTGTCAATTGACCAATGTGCTGATATGCCGGTGTACCAATTGGGAGATATTACTTGATAAATGCTTTCCGTGGTCGATCGGTGCACGAAGCCTGATTTTATTCTTCCGGAGCAAACATCGGATCCCATGCCGGGAGACGTATCGGCTTCTGTTTCAAGATTTCCTGTACTTTGGGAGTCGTGAATTTTGTTTCTACGACAAGACGGAACATGTATTCGTCGAACCATTTGTCTGTCATGATGAGATGCCCCTGATAACCACTGGCGGCGCCCCAACTGTTCTCTACCATCCATTTCACGGGTTTTCCGTTCTTATCGAGATCGACTGCCATCAGCGTCATGGCATGGCTCGAGCCGCTTGCAAAAGTCTGGATGCGCTGTTTCTTGTCCATGCCGAACGTGGTGCCCATCAGAGACTCGTAGTCATAGTTATTCACATCGAGCAGGCCGCGCTCCGAATGGAGGAATTTGCCCACATCGCATGAGAAATACATCATCGTGCTGTCTTTCAGGGAGGCGATCGCCATCGCTTTTATCTCCTCTACCGGCAGGTTCACATATGTCCAGTTCTTGCCATCATAGCGGTGACGGTCGAAATCGATCTCGTAGCACTTGTAATATTCGCGGCTCGGATCATTCATCAGCATCACGTAGTTACCGATCAGATTTTCGTCACCATATTTTTTCAGGAAAGTCATCGGGGTATGTTTTTCTGTCTCTACCGGTTTTCCACCCGCATCATAGCGTGTCCATGTGAACTCCGTAGGAGGCACACCCAAATTCAACACCAACATGCGGTAGATGGTACCTAACATTTCAACTTTGCTCTTCTCCAGTGCGGCCGCTTTGGCGCCTTTCGAAAACTGATCACGCAATTGCAGGCCGAACTCGCGCAGCTTCAATGAAACCAAGTTCGCCATGCGTGCGGTATTCTCACTGCTGTTGGTTTCCGGCATGATGTCTTTGGGCACCAGGCCGTATTTTCCTACAATATCGACTACCCCTGTGAAAGTGCCGCCATCACTCAGAGGATTGCGGAAAAGCCACTCCACCATTTTGTCATCCATCGGTTTCTCACGCGTATCGATCACTCCTTGAAGGAAAAGGTTCGCTTTCTCCAACTGATCGTAAAAGAAAGGATATGATTCGGAAAATTCAAACGAACCGAGCCCGTATTTAGCAATTGCCTTGGCACGCATCACGTTCAGTCCGGTGAACAGCCAGCAACGGCCCGATGACTTCTGGTCTGTAATGCCTTTGGAATCTACCCTGATGGAGAAATGGGTATCCATTCCTGTCATGTTCTCCTGATTGAGGGCGAGTTTACGGATATCGTTGTTGCCGATGGCATTGCGCAGCGCTTTATCTGCCGATGTTCCTTGATAGCTTTGTCTGATCTGATCCAGCATTTCACTGCTGATTCCTCCTTTGTCCTGTTGTGCCTGCACCGAGAAGAAGGCGGCACCCAGAACAAATAATGATAAAATTCGTTTATTCATAATATAATAATTATTTAATGTGTCAATATGCCAATGTGCCAATGAAAGAATGTGCCAATATGTTAATGTAATCAATGAAAGAATGTGCTAATATGTTAATGTGATCAATGTGCCAATTGAATAATTCACCATGTCGTGCAGTATATGTTCTTGAAAAAACAGCGCAGCCAATTGGCACATTGATCACATTGGCATATTAGCACATTATTAATCCAACCACAAAAATAGTATGCTTTTTGGAACTTTTATCCATTCCTTTAGAATTATTATCAATCCAAACGAAAACTATTCCAAATAAAACGGTTTTCTTTGCACCCACATTCAGAGAATATGAAAAGATACATAATAAGTATGTGCATGGCGATTATACCCGCCATAATCATTTTTGGCCAGGAAGAAGGCATCACGATAGTAAAAGACGGCAAGCTGGAAGTAAACACGGTATTTGATCCCGACAGCCTTCGCGACGGTTCCCCTTCCCTATCCAAGCGTGAACTGCGTAAACAACGGGTGGCACAGCGCAATCTCCATTACAACATACTTGGCGGCCCCAGCTATACTCCGGATTTCGGGGTGCTTGTAGGCGGTAGCGCACTCATGACGTTCCGTATGAACCCCAGCGATACGACACAGCAACGTTCTGTTGTCCCTGTCGCTATTGCCTTTATGTTCAAAGGGGGATTGAACCTTTTCTCCAAACCGCAGCTTTTCTTCAAGGGCGACCGTTTCCGTATCTTCGGGCAGTTTAGTTATAAAAACACACAGGAGAACTTCTATGGCATCGGCTATGATACCAATAAAGATTATGTACGGAGCGATACGACCAGCCAATACCGTTATAGCGGCGTACAGGTAAATCCCTGGTTCCTGTTCCGTCTGGGCGAAAGCAATTTCTTTGCCGGCCCGCAGATAGACATCAACTATGACAAAATAACCAAACCGGCGAAATATCTTGTAGACCAGCCCGACTACATGGCCGCAGGAGGAACATCGCACGGATACAGCAATTTCAGCTCCGGACTCGGTTTTCTGCTGACGTATGATACGCGGGACGTTCCCGCCAATGCCTATCGGGGTGTCTATCTTGATTTCCGGGGGGTGATGTATCAGAAATTCTTCGGCAGTGACAATGAATTCTACCGCCTTGAAATAGACTACCGGCAATATAAAACGGTGGGCCGGCGCAAGGTCATCGCCTGGACGGCACAAACGAAAAACGTATTCGGAGACGTGCCTTTGAACAAGTATGCCTTGAGCGGAACTCCGTTCGACCTCCGTGGTTATTACATGGGGCAGTATCGCGATAAGTCGTCTCACGTCGTGATGGCCGAATACCGCCAGATGTTCAATACCGACAAGACGAGCTGGGTAAAAAAGATGGTCAGCCATCTCGGTTTCGTGGCATGGGGCGGATGCGGATTCATGGGGCCTAACCCCGGCAGGATAGAGGGGGTGCTCCCCAACTTCGGCGCCGGAATCCGCATCGAAGTGCAGCCCCGCATGAATGTCCGTCTCGACTTCGGCAGAAACCTGGTTAACAAGCAGAATCTCTTCTACTTCAATATGACGGAGGCCTTTTAGATATATTTTTCCGGTATTTTTGGGCATAAAACAATAAAATGAGGAGGGATGAAGAATCATAAGTGAATAATTTGCTTATATTTGCGACTAACTTATTAAAGTATACAAGCAAATATCAATATATCAATGATGAAGCAATTTTGCTACTTACCTTTTATATGTCTGCTTATTTTGTGCGCAATTCCCTTGACGATATCTGCGCAGGAAGTACACGATGGCTCGGAATTCACAACAACCGATTACAAAAACCTCGTCCTTCCTCCACTCGATTTGCTTTTTGAGAACGCCAAGAAAGGCCCCATTTATGAGGCGGCTTACGTCAAAGAACAGATAGAACGTAAAATACTGGCTAAAGAAAAACGCGCTTTTCTTAGCTTTTTTAGTTTAAGGGGGAGTTACCAATACGGTATGTTCGGCAATGAATCTACTTTTACCGATATTGCCATTGCACCTTATCTTACTTACACGACCCAGGCACAAAAAGGATATACCATCGGCGGAGGTGTAAACATTCCGTTGGACGGGCTTTTCGATCTGGGCTCTCGCATCAAACGGCAGAAGCTGACCTTGCGAAATGCAGAGTTGGAAAAGGAAATAAAGTTTGATGAAGTAAAGCGGGAGATCATAGAATATTATGCCACAGCAAACTCACAACTCAGTGTATTGAAATTGCGGGCGGAAACCCTCGAACTTGCTACTCTACAATATGAAATAGCAGAAAAAGACTTCATAAATGGAACGATAGATTCCGGAGCTCTTTCGGTTGAGAAACAGCGTCAGTCCGTTGCTCTGGAAGCATATGAAAAGAGTAAGTTTGAAGTGACAAAGAGTCTGTTAATATTAGAGGTAATCACCCGTACTCCCATTTTACGAAAATAAGAAATACCATGGACTATATACTTTATATCTTTCGTGCCCTATACCGCAAAATGTGGTGGATCATCCTGGGAACAGCATTGGTCACCGGGCTGGTGATCTACAAAACCAAAGGAATGAGGGGAGGTTATAACGTTGAATCGACTTTGTATACAGGCGTCGTTTCCGGGTATAGCATTGAAGAGAACAATGCCGGTGTCAATTGGGCCATTGCCCAAAATGCCATTGACAACCTGATTCACATCATTGAATCCGAAAGCACCCTGAAACGTGTTTCAATGCGTCTGTTCGCACGCGTACTCGTAAAAGGGAGTCCCGACAGAGACCAGAACGAAATCACTGCCGCCAGCTATAATTACACCTATAACCACATGAAAAACAGTAAGCATGGGAAAGAACTCGTTGCATTGATAGACCGGAGCAGCGAAGACAAAACCATGGAAAATTTCATGAAATACGAAAAGCCGGACGCCGATAACTATATTTACGGTTTATTCTATTATCAGCATCCTTATTATAGCTATGGCACATTAAAGAGAATTTTAGTGACGCGTTTGGGAAACAGCGACTTGCTGAAAATCAGTTATTCGTCGGGCGATCCGGGCATTACTTACAATACTCTTGAGATTCTGATGAAAGAGTTCGTCAATGAATACCGTGTTCTTCGTTATGGCGAGACCGATAAGGTGATTGAATATTTTAAATCGGAACTGAACCGCATCGGCGGTGAACTGACGAGACATGAAGACGATCTCACCAAATATAATGTGGACAACCGTATCATAAACTATTATGACGAAACCAAGGAGATAGCCGCCATCAATAAGGAATTCGAGTTAAGAGAGCAAGATGTGTTGTTCGCTTATAACAGTTCGAAAGCGATGGTTGAAGAGCTGGAACGGCAAATGGATGAAAATACCAGACAAGCTATCACAAACCTGAACTTGGTGGATAAACTGAGGGAAGCTTCAGACCTTACCGGAAAAATCACAGAAATGGAAACGGTTTCCATACCGGCCTCGCCGTGAGGTACCTTAAGAGAATTATCTCTAACCTCTCTAGCCTT
>OGHJ01003050.1_pt1 | contig 12833 bp, 15 predicted proteins | sample 1571351 | NCBI WGS metagenome assembly OGHJ01 (sample SAMEA2582037, study PRJEB24529) | metagenome | biome: Human gut stool | place: China | collected 2011 | reverse complement strand
TAGCTTTTTGTTCTTTTTAGTTTGGTAAATAAGAGTGCTTGATAACACAAAAAGATAAAATACCAGATGGTTATATTAACACTCAGAGGCCATGGCAGGGCGTGTCTACTGAAATTTTTTGCAAATATCGGGGAAAATATTTTTATTTTTTCTGCCCAAAATTGAGCGTGCCCCGAGTAAAGCACATAAGCAGCTATCGAGGGTTTGCATGACATCCCCAAAAATTGCGGAATTAAAAGCAAAATTTTTTGGCCTGCTGCGAGAACACTGGCCTAATATTATTATCTTGATCTTTACTTGGTTCGGTGGACTTGTCGATAACGACTATATGGGGCATGTGGTGCAGGCTGTTGGAGCAGTTGGAATTATTGTGCTGTTGTCAATTTTTAAATTGCAAAAAACATATTGATTTATGTTTCAGGCATAGCTTTATGCTTCATAGGTGCTGCCGAAATAATAGACACTCAACATATCGCTGACATAATGGGCCTTGGATGGTTGTCATCATAGTCTATTATCATAATCACAATTGCAGTTCAGGGATTTATTGCTTCGTTCATATACTTACTGTTTTTGTATATACTTTTCTTTAGGTTGCAGATTAGCACCGCATGCTGTTCAAGATTCCCCTCTGTATGTTGTTTCTGCTCGCGGCCCTAGGGCCAACCTTTATGGAATTTTGGATGCTTATGGCCTTTAGCGGTCTATTCGGGCCAGTATAGTAGCGCACACCCTGGTTCAAACTGCTTGTGGTTGTGCGCCGTGAATGAGTAGCCGCCAAGCAGCCGGGTTTACATGACATTCCTAACAAGCGCGCAAATAAAACAAAATTTTTTGTTTTGTGCTGTTGTGCTGGCCTATCACCATTCTAATTATTTATAGTGGCGGGCCGGAAAAGTGGAGTTATAGCCTAGTTGTTCAGGCCGGGACGATTGCCCCTGTCTTTGGTGTAGACCCCACTCTTTTTTCAAATCGCGTAACACGCCAAAAACCCCCGATCATTTTTCAATGATCGGGGGTTTTAATTACCTACATGGTGGAGCTGAAGAGAATTGAACTCTTGACCTCTTGAATGCCATACTAAGGCATCATGCCCCAAACCTCACGCCGCCAACAAAATCAGCCTACTGGCTCTATATTCTCCTTCAAGGTTGATTTTTTATACTAGTGCGCCTGCATTAGCACATTATATGCTGATTTTTATTGCAATATTTGTGCTGATAAACCCAATTTGATATACCTATTATTTCACTTGGTGAAAAAAATTATCACTACTGCTCGACTCTCCACATCACTTGCAGTATATCTTGCATCCGGTTTTTACTACAGCCTCTTTAAAAGGAAAGTAATAATGGGCAGATATAGTGGGCTTTTGGCAGTGTTTTTTCTGCTTCTTACGGGCTGCGGCTCCACGCAGTATCCTGATGAAATCTGGGCTCCCAAGAGTGCGCCCTATAAATATGGCGGCTCGCCAGAAATGGAAGACATCGCCAAAAGGTGCAACAACGGATACTACAGCGGTTTTAGCCCAGAGAATCTCTTTCCCATAATGAGCCAGCGCTGCGAAAAAATCGAAAACGGCAACAGAATTTGTGCGGCAGAACTCATAGACTCTGAAACGCATGAGTATCTTGGCCAAGAATTCGACTCAAAAACAAACTCGTGGCATTCGGTAACAAAAGAGGACACCAACTACTACCACTACATGATAAATCTCTACATCAATACCAAGGGCCTGGTCTACGACTGCAAGGCCTCGTATGGCCACCATGTGCAAGTCAGCAAAAAGCCCAAGGAAGGAACTCTGGCAGCAAAAATGCCCAAGGAGTAGCCCGCATGCGACATAACTTGATTCTATCCCTCTGTTATGTGCTGCTGGGGGCGTGCGTGATAACTTCGTCTCCCCAATGGCGGCCTGCGGAGCTTGCCCCCATTAAAATCACCAAGGCGCAGGCCGAGCCAATAATCAACGCATGCCGCGATGGAGCCTATTTGGGTAGCGCTTTACAAAACTTTCCCCAATCAGATCAGGCCATTTGCCAGCCGCAGTATACTGGCCAGTTGTGCGCCATGGTGCTGGAATTTCCTGAAAAACGTGTGTTTTCGTATGCCGATGGACGCAGCTATTCGGCCACAGTGCAGGCTCATGCGTGGTTCAACATTGTGCTGAATGAGCAGGGCAACATAACCGGTTGTCGCACCAAAACGGAATAAAGGAATCAACATGCGTACACAAATCATGCTGGCTGGCATCTTTTGCTTGCTCACAGCCTGCGTCAGCTATGCCCCCAAGCCCTCGACGTTGCCGCCACCACCGCCGCCCATGCCTTTTGCTGCGGTGTGGGCGCCAGAACAGGCCCCGGCCATAAAAACATCATGGGAAAAGGTGATTGCCACTATGAAGGCCTGTAACGGTGGCGCACTTGAAGGCAAAACCATAAAAGATGCCACGCTGGCAGACATGAAGTTTTACAGCAAACCGCTGGAAGGCGGCAAAACCATGCAGGCAGGAAAGCTCTATTCACTGTATGCAACCGATGTTGAATTTACCACCGCAGTAATGCTTAACCTTACGGTGGGTAAGGACGGCAAAATTCAGGAATGCCTGGCCGAAAAAATTATTTACCAAAGCAAATAAGCAGCGGTAACTCGCTTTGAAAGCCCCCCGATCATCATTCGATGACCGGGGGGCTTTTTTATGCCTGCTTGCCAACAGGACGCTGATACTATTGAACAAGCCGTGCTGCGTTCAGCCTGTATAATTTTTATTTTGTAAATAGCCTATATGTGCAATTTTTATTGTATTTTTATAACATCTGATTTTAAAATACATAAATTAAATCTGGTGCGTAAAATATGTATGCAATTGCACAAAAAATGCGTGCAACTGATTTTGTTTACATAACTCACTATTTAAACTTTACTTTGTATTTTTCATGTGGTTATTCTTACATTAAGAACAGGAATGTTCATGAATTCATAACTCAAGTGTATTCAGCTAGTTGAAAAAGGAGGAGCCAATGGAAGTTCCGAGCAAAAGCCATGCGGGCTGGCAAGACATTATCACTGGCAAGAAGACCTTCGAACTCAAGTTTCTGGCAGCCAAAATCATGCTCGGTCGACTGGTGCGCGGGGTTCATGACAACCCAACACCGCAGAATATCGCCTCAAGTATAGACCAGCTGTATAACCTGTTTGTGCAAAACGCCAATTCGCAAACCGTGCAGGATGATGTCAAAACAATTTTCGGGAAGTGAGGAAATTATGAATCAGTCAATTATGGGGATACATGACGTTCAGAAAAAAATTTCCGAAGGGCGTTCACTTCTTCTTGCAGGCGAAGAAGCTGTTATCCAGCAGTTGCCTAAGGGCAACTGGGTTGGCGGAACAATTCCTTATTTTATTACAAAAGAGCATGGGGGGCTTGCCTCCCGTGAACTCATATTTGTTACAGACATTACCGATATTGTCCAAAGCGTCAGCATTGCCCAGTACAACAAAGACACGCTCGCCAATGTGTATGTGGAGGGGCCAAGGCAGGGATTCAGTTTTATTCTGATACCTGCGGCAAGCGAAACGCATCTTTCCTTTGCGGTGAATGCCCCCAACTACAAATCTTTCGGCATGTCGCCGCTCATCGGCTGGATTGCAGGCGTGCATCTGGACGATCTTGGCAACAAAACACCAAAGGTTTTTAACGGCAGTACGGGAAGCATGATTGAAGATGGCGCCATAGTACTTCGGGCAGAGCTCAAGCCCGGCAAGCTGGCAGAGATCGGCATCATCAACCTTTTTGAGCAGGGCGATGGCGACACGCTGACCTTTTCTGCCGACGGGTTTTCAGCCAAGGATGTCATGGTCAATGGCGTCCCACATAATTTCGCTGCCTACCTCAAGGAACACAATCTGGATACCAGGCTGCCAATCGTTGCCGACTACTATGGCGCGCTGGTGAACATCAGTTTTCAGTGCATAAACGAGGCGGAAAACATGGTGCACTTTTATGCACCGGTTTTCAGCGGCATCCGTTATAAACATGCAAAGCCGATTGCGGATTACGTGGCGGCCTTTGATGCGCATGTAAGCAAGGTAATGGGTTCGAATACAGATAAGGTTGTGTTTTCGTGCAACTGTATTCTGAATTACCTGTTCTCCAATCTTGAAAACAAGAAGACCGGCGCCTTTGTCGGGCCTGTTACGTTTGGCGAAATAGCCTACCAGCTTTTGAACCAGACTCTTGTGTATCTGGAAATCAAAGATTACTGATGCGCGTAAGGCAGAATAACCTTCTGCCATTATGCGTCTGCAAAAAGCTCCGGCCAGTTCATCACTGGTCGGGGCTTTTGTAGCATATGGGGCTCGTTTCTGTTTTAGTAACGTGTCCTGCTGTTGAATATGACCGCGAATCGCGATAGCAGTATGCGAGCGTGTAGCAGGTATGCCGCGCTGTTGCGTGGAGAATCGTTCGCATATCTTTTCGTTGCGCAATGGCGGGGCAATAGGTCAGCAAGCTTGTATAAACATTCAGAGGCACCATGCAAAGATATCTATTTTCGGTCTGTCTTCTTCTTTTCGTACTGGTTTGCGGCAGCAACGGCATAAGCCAGTGCCAGGCCGCCACAACCGAGATTGAAGTTGTCGCCTCCGGCACCACGGGCACGCTGGTGGTGTACTCCACAGCCAACGGCACCCGGCAGGAACTGCTGCGCACCCCGGCCTATGTGGGCAGAAACGGTTGCAGCGTGGACAAGCGCGAGGGCGATGGCAAAACGCCCGTGGGTGTGTATGAAATCCGGCGCGGTTTTGGGCTGGCTACGCCCCCTGTGGTGAACATTGCCTATACCAAGCTTGCAGGCGACGAAAAGTGGGTGGATGACGTTGCCTCAGCCCGCTACAACCAGTGGGTTACAAAGGATACAACCCCCGTTGACTGGAAATCTGCCGAAGATCTGTCCAAAGAAACCGTGGCCTACAAGTACGTGGCCGTGATCGAGTATAATACGGATAAAATCGTCAAGGGCGCTGGCTCGGCAATCTTTCTGCACTGTACGCAGGACAAGCCCACATCTGGCTGCATCAGCGTGCCGGAAGAAGCGATGGTCAAAATTCTGGGCTTCATACAGCCCGGTACGCGCATTGCCATTGCGGGTTCTGATGCAGAACTGAAAAGCCTGACAAAGTAGCCCGTAGGGGCAAGCTTTTGCATGGAGTCTGGCGGATACGCCCGGCTGCAAGGGTGTGAACAAAAGGCGGGGCAGTGGCGCAACATGATTGCGCGCCACTGCCCCGCCAATTTTATCAGAGTTGCCGATGGCTGGAATCAGGCGAATTTAAGGCCGATCACACCGGCGATAATCAAACCGGCAGAGGCCATGCGCAAGGGCGCAGCCGCATCGCCAAAGGCAACAATGCCCACCACAAAGGTACCCACAGCGCCAATGCCCGTCCATACCGCATAGGCCGTTCCCATGGGTATTTCCCTCTGGGCCATCAGCAGCATCATACCGCTGCACAGAATGCAGGCGATGGCAAAGGCGAGCCACAGCACGCGCAGCCCTTCTTCTGTCCAGCCCAGTTTGAGGCCGATGGGCCAGCCGATTTCAAGAAAGCCCGCCAGTACAAGATAAACCCACGCCATACAGCCTCCATGAGGGTTGATTTTTCAAAGTCGAACGCGACAAACAAAGGCATCTTGTGGTGCTATGTGCAAAAGGCCTGGCAAACACACTGCATACTGCGAACGCCAGATGCTGCGGCCACGGCAAAGCTACGCATCGTCCTCGTGAGCGGAATCAAGCAGGGTGGCAATATCCCAGCAGGCTGTTTCGATTTTGGAGAGTGATCTGTTGACTGAAATGCTTTTTTGTCGCCACAGGTCGATGGTGCGGAACGGCCTGACACCGTGCTCGCAATCCTTGACCAGCAGCACGCGCGGCAATGAGGGTGCATACGGGTCGGAATGGCACACAATGCCTTTTTGCCCGTTAGAGAGCACCACCGCCGTGCCGATGGGGAAGATGCCCACCATCTTGATGAAATGCTCGGCATAGCCGGGCGCCCAGGCATTCTCGCCCATCTTGAACAGGGTGCCCAGGGCGTGCTTGGGGTGGATGGCGTCTTTGTATACGCGCTTTGAGGCAAGGGCGTCATAGACATCGCAAATGGAAATGATGCGCCCGAAAATGCCTATCTGGTCGCCGGAAAGGTTGTATGGGTAGCCTGTGCCATCGTGCCGCTCGTGATGCTGCAAAATGCCTTCCAATACTTCTGCCGAAAATTTGCCCGTGGCTTGCAGCTTGGCATGACCGCGTTCAACGTGCGAATGCATGATCTGCATTTCGCCCTCGTTGAGTTTGCGCGGCGCGTTAAGAATGTTGGCGGGCAGCAGCGCCTTGCCGTAATCATGAAACAACGCCGCAATGCCTATCTGCCGCTGTTCTTCGTCATCCATCCCCAGATATTGCGCGAACGACACGGCAAAAATGGCCACGTTGACGCTGTGGCGGTACATGTAATCATCCAGACTCTTGAGATTTGCCAACAAGAGCAGCGCGTTGCGGTTGCGCACAATGCTTTTTTTGATGGCGCTCAGGCATGGCTCCACAGCCGTAACTTCAATGTTGCCGCTGGCGGCGCTCTGCATAAATGATTTTACATGCCCATAAGCAGCGGAAAACGCACCCCGTGCCGCACAAATTTCTTCGGTAAGCGGCGTCTGTGGCGCAGGGGGCGATTCCAGATTGCGCACAATCTGCGAGCGAATGGGATCGTAGCAGGCCTCAGCATAGCCCTGCCGAGTAATGGCCCTGATTTCATCCTGCGAGGCGATGAACCCCTCTTGCTGGTAAAGATTGGGTTCTGCCAGCCAGGAGATGCCGGGGTTGACCAAAAACATGCCAGGCTTGAGGCGGTCTATGGAAATACGCACTGATGACATGCCGTTCGTCACTTCACATCTGGAGTTTGACGCAATAGGCGCGCACGGGGGGGCATCCAAAAAGGAGGCAATACGCGCGCGGCAGCTACCAGTAAAACAAAAATCTTAACCTATATGCAACAAAATCAATTATCACTATGGTTGTCAAGCTGCTCAAAAATAAGTGGATTATAGTGGCCCCGAACCCAATTTTTACCTTTCCCCCCAAGGGGCACCCGCAGCAATGATGCATAAGGCAACAAACCATACTAATGCAATTGGTGGTACTATAAAAATAATTATGAAATAATCATGTTTCAGATTTTTTTGTGGATGCTGAATGCTGGAGGAGAGATGTTTCAAAAAATCGTGATGCTGCTTCTGGCCTTGGTTGCGTTGACCGGGTGCGCCGCCCAAGTGCCACCAGCCAAGACGCTTCCGCCACTTGAGAAGAACCAGAGTACGTATATTGCCGTGCCCAAGGACGTTCCTGATTTTGATGACAGCCCCGGAGGCGGTATTGTTGATGCAAAGCACTACCCCGGAACTGGCGCGGAGATTGTGGTTTTGCTCAAGGAAACCCTTGCCCCCTATGCCGGGGCAATATCCACCGGCAGCAGATATGAAACAGACGAAGAAGCCATTGAAAGCGGCAAAAAGGCAGGGGCCAGATATGTTCTTATTCCATTCTTTAACATCCAGATGCAGCGTAGAATACTGTGGGAACCACGTGTGTATAGGTTCTCGCTCATATTGCGCACATTTGACCTTCAGTCAGACGGCAAAGAGCCTGTCAGAAGTATAGGGATGCGGATATATCAAAAAAATACAATGCCGCCTGCGCAAACCCCAAAAGATATCGATGCATTATTTAAAAGCATATTGCCCGGCTATGCAAAGACAGTTTACGAAACGGGCGAACGTGCCGCTGAGCAGTGAGCCGCGCGTGCAGACCCACCAGAGTCTATAACACCAAAATCCCTCGATTTTTTCAATTCGAGGGCTTTTTGTATGTATGCAGGGGGGATGCAGTGCCGGTGCAGCCTATACGCCGTGCATTCATTTGGGCAACATGCCGCGCGCATGTATCAACTTCTGGTTCCAATTTCAGCCATGAATCAATAGTTTCACGCAATTCAGGCTTTGATGATAAGCATTCCTGTATAAATATGGAGCCGAATTTCCATTTGATAGATTAAAAAAATCAGATTAAGGTGATAAGTAATCACATTTCGCTTGCGAGGTGCATGGTCTGCCTCGGGCAAACCTATATTCATGGCAATGCTTTTGGCGGGAGATTTCATGAAGCCGATAAAGATATCCGTAACGCAGTTACGCCAGGGGATGTGGCTCGTAGAGCCCACGACATCCTGGATAAATGCTCCGTTTGTCTATGGCAAAAGTGGCGTCATCAAAAGTGCCGAGCAGATCAAGCATATTATTGCGTCTGGCTATACAGAAGCCTACTACGATCCTGACCGCTCCGTGCCTGTGCAATCAGGTACGTGCCATTGCGCGCCGGAGCGCAGCGGCGCACGGCAAACACCGCTCGCCGAGGAGCTTTGCCGGGCGCGTGACCTGTATTTTGACGCCTGCAACTACATCAAAAACCTGATGCAGGAAAAGAAGGTGGGCGCCATAGAGGTTGCGGAGCTAAGGGCCTTTGTAAACGAGATTATTCAAAGCCTGCACCGTAATTTCAACGCCCTGCTGCTTATCACAACCATCAAGAAAACCAGCGACTATACCTATAGACACAGCATCAACGTCGCCATCTTTTCCATCGCTTTTGCCCAGTTTTTGGGGCTGGACGATGATGAAACTTTTGATACTGGTATGGCCGGGCTTTTTCACGACTACGGCAAGGCCTTTGTGCCGCTGGAAATTCTGAATGCGCCGCGCAGCCTGAGCCCGGACGAAACCTCGGTTATCCGTTCGCACGTCAGGCTTGGCCACGATAACCTCAAGGATATCCCCTGGATTAACAGTATAATTCTTGACGGCATACTGCACCATCACGAGCGGCACGATGGCTCCGGCTATCCGCACCAGCTCAGGGGCGAGGCCATCAGTCTGCACGGTGGCATTATATCCATTTGCGATGTGTATGACGCGCTGACATCCTCCCGGGTGTACAAAAACGCAATCCCCCCTGCGCAGGCGGTAAAAAAGCTGTTCACCATGTCGGGGCAGGCGTGGGCGCCGGGTCTGGTAGAGCACTTTATCAAGCTGGTGGGCATATTCCCGGTAGGTACGGTGGTGCAGCTCTCAAACGAAACAACGGGCATTGTATGCCAGCAGGATCACAAGTCGCCCCTCAAGCCCACGGTGCTGGTCATACTTAAAAAAGACAGACCCTACGCGCCGTACTACCTCAAGCTTGCGCAGAATGATCAGGTCAGCATCAACCGGGTGCTTGTGCCGTCAGAACTTGCCAGCATCAAGAACAGCAAGTTTTACCGCATGTTTCTTGACCGGTAGGAAGGCCGCCTGAGGGACAGGGAAGATGCGCGTGCCCTGCGCGCCCGGCCCGAAGAGTACCACCGACGGAGCGCAATATCAGGTTGCGCTGGCGAGCAGGCTCAGATCGCAGCCAACGATGGCTTGCAGGTTTCGGCTGACCTTTTCAGGCGACCAATCCCACCACGCAATCTCCAAAAGCTGCTCCACCACATCTTCTGCAAATCTGCGGCGAATCAGTCGCGCCGGGTTGCCCGCTGCAATGCTGTAGGGCGGCAGGTCTTTGGTCACTACGGATTTCGCCCCGATAACGCAGCCGTGGCCTATGCGCACGCCGGGGAGTATTGTGGCGTCATAACCAATCCACACATCATTGCCGACAATGGTATCTTTGACCACAGGGGCCACCTGCTTTTGAGGTTCGCCAGCCTCCCAGCCCGAGCCAAAGATGTAGAAGGGGTAGGTGGAGAACGGGACAATCGCGTGATTGCCGCCGTTCATGATGAAGGTGGTCTTTCTGGCGATGGCGCAGTATTTGCCGATGATGAGCTTGTCGCCGATGAAGTCGAAGTGATAGAGGATGTTCTCAAAAAAGCGTTCCGGGCCGTCCGGGTCATCGTAATACGTGTAGTCGCCGATGATGACGTTCGGGTTGGTGCAGTAATTCTTGATAAAGGATACCTGGAGGAATTCTTTCATCGGGTGTTTTTCGCCAGGGTGTGGGCCGTTCATGCTGAAAACCTACGCCATGCAGAAGTGTTGAGCAACGGATGGATCTGGCCCTTTATTTAAAAATAAGAATGGGGAGTTTGAAGGGTTCGTTTGAAATGGGCGAATCGCTTATACTCTCCGTGTGTATATAGTCGCAGTCCAGCACCTCGCCTTTCTGGTTCATCATGACGTTGAAAATGTAGTCATGGTAGACTGTTCGGTTAACATCCGGCCCGTTTATCTGCGTTTGCCGCCCTTTATGGACAGAGTATGTGCTGCAAAACGCATAGGTGCGCACACCGTCGGCATCATCCCTGTAAACATCCTGCGGTTCAGGCAGAAGGTTTATATCCAGATACTGGCTCTGACCGCAGGTTTTTGCATAATCTTCCACAACGGACGAGAAATACATGCGCGTGTGCATATTTTTGGGAAGCCACATCGTAACGCCAGTTCCGGTTTCAACATAGTTTTCATCCCAGCCGTCATACCCGTTGCCGTGTCGTCCGCAGCCCAGCAGCACCACAAATACGCCAACCAGTAATATATTCTTAAGCATCAGATTCTCCGTGCATCAGTAGGTACGCAAAAGTGTCGCGGCGCTATGGGGCGGGGCGGGCTGCATCAGCATCCTGCGCCGCCTTTGCGCGCTGCTCTGCAAGATAGGCAGATGTGCCCCTGATCCACGTGCAGGCAAGGATCTTTCCGTCCATATCCGTAAAAATATTGAATATGGTGCTGGCAGGCTTTTTGATTATTTCGTTGCGGAGGAAAAATCCGCGAGACTTTTCCCTTTCTTCAACATACGAGATCGAATAAGCCCACACCTGATTTTTTTTCTGCGGCAGGGTCTTGTGCGTCATGTTGGGGTGGGACAACTCGCTGATGTTTTTGTCATTGTACAGGTTGTACATGCACCGGCGCTCTTGTGCACGCGCCTCAAGCGGGTCAACCTTTTCTTCATCGCTGAGATCAGGAAGCCACCATTTGGCGGGCTTGCCTGTTTCTGGATCAAGTGTGGGCATGCGGGCCAACTGCGGCACTGGCGCGCCAGTTTTATGCGAATACGACTCAACACAGCCAGCGAGCAACACAAAAATAAATGCTAGTGGAATAATATACTTCATGAACTGCTCCAAAAAACTCAGTAGCGGTCAGTTTTCAGAATGACTGCTCTTCGATATTTGATATCTTGTCAATAGAAAAAATATCGCATCGTGCATTACATGAATAATTACAGGAAAATATCAGCTATACAAAAATTGTCGCATTGCGCAATGTGAAGTGTATCAAAAAGATATTGTTTGCTGGCAAGGTGGAGAAGCAATTCGATACATTCGGAGGAAAATCTGGCGTGGGGTTGGTGCAAAATGCCTGCAGGGCATTTTGGGAGGGGAGGGCTTGGGCATGCAGAAAAATCTGTGACATGTGGGAGTATCAATAAAATTATATAATTACAGCATCGTGGCAACAGCGATGCATTTAACGGCAGTGCGCAAGCATCAGAGTTATGGTCATATATAAAAATATTTACCTATAGCTTTTGCTTTTTTAGTCGATAAGACAGGTAACATCGTCTGAGCGCAGGGAGGCCATCATGAGTATATCATCTGTTGACTCCAGCTTGATGTCCCGCAATTTTGTGTCGGCGTCATCGGGTGAATCAAAATACGTTAAAGCCTCTCGGGTTGGAGCTCAGATCGAGCAAAGTGCCAGCATGAATCGCCAACAGGCCATTCTTGAAGCAGGCATGGCAGCGTGCGCTGCTGCCAAAACCCCAGCAGAGATGGCGCTCGCGGCTAAAAAGGCAGCCCGGCAAATGGGATTTGCAATGCAGGCGAGCGTTTCTGAAGAATCAAGGCGCAACCTCAAAGAAATCAAGAAACGTATTGAAGAAATGGCAAAAAAAGCAGCAGAGGGCAAAGATTCAGCAGATGGAAAGGACGCTGTAGGCCAGCCGCAACAACTGCCGCAGACGGATCAAAAATCTCAGGCAGTAGCACCTGCGGCCAGTGCGCCTGCTACGGAAGCTACCCCTGCGGCAGTTTCTCAGCCCAGCCTTTCAACGGCGCAGGTTCAACCTGCCCAGGTAGCCGTTGCCAGTGATAGCGCGGGTGCCAGAGCGGCACCGCAGGCGGCTGTGAATCCTTCTGTGAATGTCTACGTTTGATTTGCTTGCTTGTTTCGCCAGCGGTTGCCAGTATCATAGCCAATTTTACTGCCTATTTCTTGAGCGGTAGGCACGGGGGCTATTGGGGGCTATCCCGTTGCCGCAGGCATGGCGTTAAGCACGCTTGAATGGCATTCAAGAGGTAAGAGTTCAGTTCTCTTCAGCTCCACAAGATAGGTAATTCCCCCCCCCGATCATTGAAAAATGGTCGGGGGTTTTTGGCGTGGTGACGCACTGAAAAGGGCTGCTCATGGCTTTACATCTGCGCAACACGCGGCCCTGACAAAATATCTGCAGATGATAAACCATTACTCCCCAGCTGCGGGAAAACTTGGCATCAACACGGCATGTTTGTCACAAAGCTCCCCAATCACAATGGGCCAAAAAGCCCTGTAAGCCCCAGGATTAACCGCATCAGCAGAAAGAAATTCCTGAAAAAAGTTTTTTATATATTCATCAAAAAATGATTCACAATGGCTCAAAAGCGTACATGTTCACAGCTATAACTAGAAGAAAATACTAATTTTTGATTCAATAAAAACCATCATTTCCAAACCGAAAATGATTAAAAAACTT
>OGHJ01003047.1_pt1 | contig 12836 bp, 10 predicted proteins | sample 1571351 | NCBI WGS metagenome assembly OGHJ01 (sample SAMEA2582037, study PRJEB24529) | metagenome | biome: Human gut stool | place: China | collected 2011 | reverse complement strand
TCAGGTTCTAGTGTCCGTTACGGACGTGCGGGTTCAAGTCCCGCCTCGCGCACCAGAAAGTCCCATCGGAGTTTCTTCCGATGGGCACCCTTCGGGGATTAACTTCATATTGATACGCGCGAGTGGTGGAATTGGCAGACTCGCTAGATTCAGGTTCTAGTGTCCGTTACGGACGTGCGGGTTCAAGTCCCGCCTCGCGCACCAAACAAGAGCATCACTGTAAAGTGATGCTCTTTTGTTCTTAGGCCGGATAGGAGGCGAAATCATGACAAAGGACGAACTGCGGGAAAAGGCCAACGATCTGCCCTTACAGCCCGGCGTCTATCTGATGATGGACAAGACCGGGAAGGTCATCTATGTGGGCAAGGCGAAAAAACTGAAAAACCGGGTGAGCCAGTATTTTCAGGACAGCGCGGCCCACAGTGTCAAGACCCGGCAGATGGTCAGTCAGGTAGATCATTTCGACACGATCTTCGTCACCAGTGAATTTGAGGCGCTGGTGCTGGAAAACTCCCTCATCAAGCGTCATATGCCCCGGTACAACATCCTGCTGAAGGATGACAAGGGCTATCCGCTGGTGCGCCTCAGCCGGGGGCGGTATCCGAAATTCACTCTGGTGAATCGACCCGCCAATGACGGCGCGAAGTACTTCGGTCCCTTTGGCGGGCGGTACGAGACCCGTCAGGCAGTGGATGCGGTATGTCAGGCTTTGCGCCTGCCCACCTGCCGCCGACAGTTTCCGCGGGACATCGGCGCGGAGCGGCCCTGCCTGAATTTCCACATGGGCCGGTGCGACGGGTTCTGCCGCCCGGAGATGCCGGAGGCGGAATATGACCGCCGGATGGAGCAGGCGGCCCAGTTGTTGGAGGGACGCTCCAAGCAGCTCCTCCGGGACATGACCGCCGAGATGGAAGCGGAGGCGGAGGCCCTGCGGTTTGAGCAGGCGGCCCAGCTGAGAGACCGTATCCAAGCCATCAGCGCCCTGAGCAAAAAGCAGACCGTCATCGCGGGACTGTGCGCCGATACGGACGTGTGGGGCGTGTTCCGGGGGGCGGGCAAGAGCGGCTATGCCGTTCTTCACATGGAAAACGGCGATCTGGTGGGCCGGGAGACGGAACTGCTGACCGCGCCTATGGAGGAATCGGCGGCGGAGCTGCTGGCGGCGGTCACGGCCCAGTATTATCTGCCGCGGGCCATTCTGCCCCATGAGATCTTGCTCTGCGTGGACACGGGGGACTGCGAGGAACTGTCCGAGGCCCTGACCCAGCGGGCGGGGCATAAGGTCTGGGTCCATGTGCCCCAGCGGGGAGAGAAGTCCACACTGGCGGATATGGCGGTCCGCAACGCACAGGAGGAGGTCCGGCGGGCCACCACCGCCGAGGAAAAAACGGCGTATACGCTGGAAGCCCTGCAAAAAATGCTGAACCTGCCCCAGCCGCCCAGACGGATGGAGTCTTTCGATATTTCCAACACCGGCGCCAGCGACATTGTGGCGTCCATGGTGGTCTATCAGGGGGCGAAGCCTTTGAAATCCGCCTATCGCCGGTTTCAGATCAAGGAGCTGACTGGCGGTCATCCCGATGACTACGGCTCCATGCGGGAGGTCCTGCGGCGGCGGCTGCAAAGGGCGGCGGACGGGGACGAAAAGTTTCTGCCCTTGCCGGATGTGTTTTTGATCGACGGCGGCGTGACCCATGCCGACGCCGTCCGGGAGGTGGCGGAACAATTCGGCTGCACGGTGCCCATCTTCGGCATGGTGAAGGATGACCGCCACCGCACCCGGGCGCTGGTCACCCCAGAGGGCCGGGAGATCGGCATTGTGAACGATCAGGCGGTGTTCTCCCTCGTCGGCCAGATCCAGGAGGAGACCCACCGTTTCGCCATCACCTATCACCACCAGCACCATACCAAGAGCGCCATGCGCTCCGCACTGGACGGCGTTCCCGGTCTGGGACCCAAGCGGCAGGCGGAGCTGCGGAAGCATTTCGGCACGGTGAAGGCCATCCGGGAGGCGGACGAGACGGCATTGGCGGCGGTGCTGCCGCAAAATGTGGCCCATACCCTTTGGATCAGACTCCATGAAAAGGAATCCACTTAAAAAAACGTCCTGCTGCCCTACGGGGCAGCGGGGCGTTTCCGCCATCGGGCGTATCCGCCCCGCCTGTCGCCTGTTTTCGCAAGATTTCAGTAGAAATACCATTGTGTATTTGCCGGTAAACTGATATAATAAAAAAACCTATCGGATGAATTTCATGATTTCTGAGGGACAGGCCAGCCTGCCCCATCGGAGAATGAGGTAAGGAATGAGCAATAAGAAACTCTCCCGCCTGTTGGAGCCGAATTTAAAATTTTATTTCGCCGTTATGTTGCTGTTCGCCGTGGCGGCCATCCCTGTCAACTGGCAGCTGGCCTTGGCTGAGGGAACGCTGACCGTTCTGCTGTACTTCTATTTCCGACAGAGCAATCAGAAGCGGCGGCAGGGCGTTTTGCAGTACATCGACTCTGTCACCGGCAGCGTGGACACCGCCAGTAAGTCCACCCTCATCAACTCCCCTCTGCCCACGCTGGTGTTCCGGCCGGATACGGGGGAGATCATCTGGAGCAACGAGAGCTTTTTGCAGCTGGCCGGCGTCCGGGAGCATCTCTTTGAGATGCGGCTTTCCGAGGCCGTACCGGATTTTCAGGTCCAGTGGCTGCTGAGCGGAAAGCAGGAAAGCCCGGAGCGGGTGGAGCTGAACAACCACCGTTTCCGGGTCTACGGCAGCCTGGTGCGCTCCCGGAACCGCACCGGCGTGCAGAGCCTGGTGGCCACTACCTACTGGGTGGAGACTACGGAGGCCGATCATCTGAGAGAGGTCTACGAGGCCAGCCGCCCGGTGGCGGCGATCCTGATGCTGGACAACTACGAGGACCTGATGAAGGCCTGCGAGGATACCCAGCGCAGCGCGGTTCTGGCGCAGATCGACGAAAAATTGCAGACCTGGGCCAACGCGGGCCAGGGCATCCTGCTGAAAACGGACCGGAACCATTACCTGTTCCTGTTTGAAGAACAGTATTTTCAGCATTTTGTAGACGAAAAGTTCTCCATTCTGGACACTGTCCGGGCGATCCGTGTGGCAGAGAATATCCACCCAACCCTGTCCATCGGCATCGGCAAGGATTCTCCCAGTATCCCGGAGCTGTACAAAAACGCCAAGCTCTCGCTGGAAATGGCACTGAGCCGGGGCGGCGATCAGGCGGTGGTGCGGAATCAGGTGGACTTCGCCTTCTACGGCGGCCGCACCAAGGCCACGGAGAAGCGGACCAAAGTGAAATCCCGCGTGATGGCCAATGCCTTCCGGGAGCTGATCGCAGACGCGGGAGAGGTCTACATCATGGGCCACTCCTTTGCGGATATGGACGCCGTGGGCGCTGCCGCGGGTATTTGCTGCGCTGCACGGAAGCGGGGAAAGCAGGCCCGGATCGTCATTGACCGGGAGCACACCGCGGCCGAGACCCTGATCGCCCGGCTGGACGCGCTGCCGGAGTACAGCGGTGTGTTCCTTGCCCCCGCTGAGGCATTTTTGCAGATGCGGGCCGACACGCTTCTGGTGGTGGTGGATACCAACCGTCCGGACATGGTGGAAAATCCCCAGCTTTTGGAATCCTGCAACCGGGTGGCGGTCATTGATCATCACCGCCGGGCAGCGACTTATATCGAAAATGCTGCCTTCAACTTCCACGAGCCTTACGCCTCGTCCGCCAGCGAACTGGTGACGGAGCTGCTGCAATATCTGGTGGAGCCTACCGACCTTCTGCGGGAGGAAGCGGGGGCGCTGCTGGCGGGTATCGTGCTGGATACCAAGCATTTCACTCAGCGGACCGGCGGCCGCACCTTTGAGGCGGCGGCCTTCCTGCGGCGTTCCGGTGCGGATACGGCTGAGGTCCAGCGGCTGTTCCAGGGCGATTTGAAGGATATGGTCACGAAATACGACATCATCCGCCGCGCGGAGATGTACCGGAGCAACATCGCGGTCTCCGTGGTGGAGGAGCCGGGCGTGGACCGCGTTGCGGCGGCCCAGGCGGCGGACGATCTGCTGACCCTGAAGGGCATTCAGGCTTCCTTCGTGATCTACGCCGCCGAGGGAGCGGTGCTGATGTCAGCCCGGTCTCTGGGCGAGATCAATGTGCAGGTGATCCTGGAGGCCTTGGGCGGCGGCGGCAACTCTACCACCGCAGGCGCACGGATCGAGGACACGGACCCGGAGAGCGTCCGTCAGCAGTTGATTGGGGTCTTGGACGCATACTTTGAAAAGTGAGGTGGCCTATGAAGGCGTTTTTGAAGGCGTATGCGGTCTGCCTGATCCTGATGGAGGTATTTATCTTCTTCGGTGGGTGGATGCTGTTTGATCTCAGAGGCGTCGGAATCTATCGGGCAGGCGCTGTGATCGCACTGATTCTGGCGATTGCTGTCTGCGCGTGGAGCAGCACGGCACAAAAGGTCGAAGCGCTGGAAGCAGAGCTTCAGGAATTGAAAAAGCAAATTCATTCAGAACATTCGGAAAGTGAGGATATATAACATGAAAGTGATTTTACAGCAGGACGTGAAGGGTCAGGGCAAGAAGGGCGAGATGATCGAGGTTTCCGAGGGCTACGGCCGGAACTTCCTTCTGCCCAGAAAGCTGGCGGTGCCTGCCACGGCGGACGCCATCAACACCATGAACCTGAAGGAGAAGGCCCGCAAGGCCGAGGAAGCCCGGCTGAAGGCTGAGGCGCAGGAGATCGCCGGGAAGCTCCAGAACTGCCCCGTGAAGCTCAGCGCCAAGGCCGGCAACGGCGGCAAGCTGTTCGGCGCCGTGACCAACAAGGAGATCTCCGAGGGCCTGAAGGCCCAGTACGGCGTGGATATTCCCAAGCAGAAGATCGTACTGGATGAGCCGATCAAGGCCTACGGCAGCTATCAGGTAAAGGCCAAGCTGGGCTTTGAGGTCAGCGGTACCGTATACGTCACCGTCTGCGAGGAGAAGTAAGACTAATTCAAGGGGGATCAGGATACACCGTCGCGGCAATACGATTTGCAGTCTCTATGATAAGACTGCAAATCGTGCCGCATCCTCGAAACAGCCTTGCTTATTCCGCCACTGGCGGCGCTGCGGCGGTTTCCCCTTGAGTAAACCCTGCACCAGTGAGATCCGCTCACTGGTGAACGCTGCCCAAGGCAGCTGAGTCAATGTGTTTTTGCCAGGTACAGAAGGTGAATTGCCCCGCAGGGGCAAGAGAGGCTCCCCTGGGGGACGCCCTGACAAAAATGATTGCATGTCTGAATGTCTAACTTGCGCTTCCGGAGAAGCGGGAAGGAGAGTTCCATGGCTAACGAAGATCTTCTGCTGCGGCAGATGCCCCATTCGTTGGAAGGCGAGCAGGCCGTTTTAGGTTCCATGCTCATCGACGAGGGCTGCGTCAAGGACGTGATGGATAAGCTGGTGCCCTCGGACTTCTACCTGCGGCAGAACCGGGAGATTTTTGAGACCATCTACACCATGTTCACCTACGCCCGGCCTATTGACGGCATCACCGTCTGCGAGGAGATGCAAAAGGCCGGGACTTATGACGAAAATACCACCCGCTCCTATCTGGCGCAGCTCATGGAGATCACCCCCACCAGCGCCAACGTGATGGAGTATGTGGCCATCGTTCGGGATAAGGCGTTGCTGCGGGGCGTTGCTCAGGCGGCGGGGGAGATCACGGTGCTGGTGCAGGAGGGCATCGGAGAAGCCGCTGCCATTCTGGAAGCTGCCGAGCAGAAGATCTACGCCGTCCGCCGCGGCCAGAGTGCGCAGGATATGGTGCCTCTGCGGATGGTGCTGCCGGATGTGCTGGACCGGCTCAACGAGATGAGCGAGAGCGAAAGCCGACTTCCGGGCCTGTCCACCGGCTTGTCCGCTGTGGACCGGAAGATCAGCGGCCTGAATAAATCGGACCTGATCCTGCTGGCGGCCCGTCCCGGTATGGGCAAAACCTCCTTTGCACTGAACGTAGCACTGAATGTGGCGAAGTCTGAGAAAAAGACCGTGGCCATGTTTTCGCTGGAAATGTCCCGGGAGCAGCTGGCGACCCGGCTTCTCAGCTCCGAAGCCTGTGTGGAGAACACCCGGCTTGTTACCGGCTCTCTGCGGGAGACGGACTGGGAGAAGATCGCCGCTGCTGCCGGCGTATTGAATAGAGTGGATATCCGTATTGACGATAACCCCATGCTGAGTGTGGCGGATATGAACGCCAAATGCCGCCGGATCGACAGCTTGGGCCTGGTAGTCATCGACTATCTGCAGTTGATGACCTCCGCATCCGGTGGACGCAGCGGCGAGAACCGTCAGCAGGTGGTCAGCGAAATGTCCCGTATGCTGAAGGTCATGGCCAAGGAACTGAATGTGCCGGTGATCTGTCTGAGCCAGTTGTCCCGTGCCAACGAGAAGCGGGACGATAAACGGCCCATGCTGTCGGACCTCCGTGAATCCGGTGCCATCGAGCAGGATGCCGACATCGTAATGTTCCTGTACCGCGACGATTACTATAACGAGGATTCCGAAAAGCGGAATATTGCCGAGTGTATCGTGGCGAAAAACCGTCACGGCGAGACTGGCAAGGTGGAACTGCGGTGGATGCCGGAGTACACCACCTTTGCCACGCTGGAAAACCGCTATGATGAGGATGGCTGATCCTCTGACGGCGGTGGATCTGCCGGAGGGCGGCGCACTGTGCGCCGTGTCCGGCGGACTGGACTCCATGTGCCTGCTGGAAATGACGGTCCGGCAGGGTCAGAAGCAGGGACGGCGGGTAGCCGCTGCCCATTTCAATCACCAGCTCCGGGGGGCGGAGGCGGACCGGGACGAGACCTTCGTCCGGGACTGGTGCGCCGCCCGTGAGATCCCTTTTTTCGCGGGCCGGGGCGATGTCCGGGCCTTTGCGGAGGAAACCGGGCGCACCGTTGAGGAAGCCGCCCGGCAGCTGCGCTATGAATTTTTGGAGAAGATCCGGCGGCGGGAGGGCTTTGGCTGCATTCTGACCGCCCACCACGCCGATGACAGCGCAGAGACCATGCTGTTAAATCTGCTGCGGGGCACGGGCCTGAAAGGGCTGACTGGCATTCCGGAAAAGCGGGACTGTATCCTGCGTCCGCTGCTGAGCGTGACCCGGGCGGAGCTGGCGGCCTACGCCGCAGAACACCGCATCCCCTTTGTGGAGGATTCCACCAATGGGACGGACGATGCGGCCCGGAACATGCTGCGCCATCAGGTGCTCCCGGTTTTGAAGAAGCTGAATCCCAGAGTTGTGGAGAACATGAGCCGCACGGCATCGCTGCTGGCGGCGGATGAAGCGGCTCTGGACGCTGCGTGTCGAAAACTGCTGGCCCAATGCGCCGTGACCCCAAACGTTTCCGGAATGATCCCCCTCGCCGTGCTGCAAGACGCGCCGGAGGCCCTGCGGGGACGGCTGGTGCTGGCGGTGCTGGCGGCGGTGGCAGGCCATGAAAAGGACTTGACCGCCGCTCATATCCGGGCGGTTTTGACGTTGGACCGGGGCCAGCTTTCCATGCCCTACGGCGTCACGGTCCTCCGGGAGCCGGCGGCGCTGCGCTTTTTCAAGGCGGCGTCTGCGCCGGCGGTGCAGGCCGTTACCGTGGGAGAGATCGTCACATTCGGTCAGTGGCAGATTAGTCTGGCAGAGTCGGCCGGTGAGGGTGTTCTCATTTCCATCTCGGAGACCGCCGACCTGACTGTGACGGCCTGGGACTCCAAGGACCGACTGAACGGCCGCACTGTCAAGCGCCTGTGCGGAGAACGGGGAATTTCCCCACAGGAGCGGGACCGGCTTCCGGTCCTGCGGGTGAACGGCATCGCGGCGGCGGTGCCGGGGCTGCCTATCCAGGAAAATTTCGCGCCGGACCGATATGAGCGGGCGGTGCGGGTGATATTTTTAAAAGTGACAGAGGAGAACAACAATGAATAGTGAGATGGAGAAAGACATTCTCAAGGTTCTGGTAACGGAAGAGGAGCTGAAGACCCGGATCGCGGAGCTGGGTGAAGCGCTGTACAAGCGGTATGAGGGACACCGCCCCCTGTTTCTGGGGGTGCTGAAGGGCTCCTTCATTTTCATGGCTGATTTGATGCGGGCTTCCCAGCTGATGTGCGACGTGGAGTTCATCGCTGTCAGCTCTTACCAGAACGGCACCGTGTCCAGCGGCCGGGTGCAGATCACCCATGATCTCCAGCAGGACATCACGGGCCGGGAGATCGTCATTGTGGAGGATATTCTGGACTCCGGTAATACCCTGGCCTTCCTGAAAAGCTATCTGATGGCAAAGGGCGCCAAGAGCATCTCTATCGTGACGCTGCTGGATAAGCCCTCCCGCCGGGAAAAGGCGGTGGAAGCGGATCTGTCCGGCTTTGTGGTGCCGGACGAATTCGTGGTGGGCTACGGCCTGGATTATGCCCAGCTTTACCGGAATCTGCCTTACATCGGTGTGCTGAAGCCCGCCGTTTACGAAAACACCTGAGCATGACCGGCGCTTCCCGGCAGGTGCGGGAACCGCCGCAGCCGCCTGTATGCGGCGATAATACAGAAAGGGGGGATCCCCCGTATGGTAAAAAGAAGACCTGGCGTCAGCATTCTGCCGCTGATGCTGATCGTGATTTTATGTGTCAGCTGGCTGACCCAGCTCAATCAGCGGGATGAGATGACCTATGATGAGATGGTGCAGCTTTTTGAGCAGCAGAAGGTGGAAGCCTTCCGCTTTACGGATTCCAGCACGCTGATGCTGCAGGTCAAGGGCAGCGACCAGCCGGTCCGCTGCCGGATCCATGACTATACCCTCTTTTACAGCGATCTCAACGATCTGGTAAAGGAGCAGAAAGCAGCAGGAATCATCAAATCTTACAGCTATCCCCCTCCGGAGGGGACTGACTGGCTGGGGATCATGCTCCCCTATCTGATGATGGCGCTGATGTTCGGCGGTATGTGGTACCTCATGAGCGTCCGGGCACAGGGAGGCATGGGGCCGGACCGGATGGCAAAGTTTGGCTCCGCACAGATCCGGGGTCTCAGCGAAAAGGATAAACAGGTCACCTTTGCCGATGTGGCGGGAGCCGACGAGGAAAAGGAGGAGCTCCGGGAGATCGTGGAGTTCCTAAAAAATCCAAAGAAGTATATCGATCTGGGCGCCCGGATCCCCAAGGGTGTGCTGCTGGTGGGTCCTCCAGGCACCGGCAAGACGCTGCTAGCCAAGGCGGTGGCCGGCGAGGCCGGCGTGGGCTTCCTGTCCATTTCCGGTTCCGACTTTGTGGAACTGTATGTGGGCGTAGGCGCCAGCCGTGTCCGGGACCTGTTTGAGCAGGCGAAAAAGCAGTCCCCCGCCATTGTGTTCATTGACGAGATCGACGCCGTGGGCCGTCAGCGCGGCACCGGTCTGGGCGGCGGTCATGACGAACGTGAGCAGACCTTGAACCAGCTTTTGGTAGAGATGGACGGCTTTGCCGCCAACGAGGGCGTGGTGGTCCTGGCCGCCACCAACCGGGCGGACGTGCTGGACCCCGCATTGCTGCGGCCCGGCCGGTTTGACCGTCAGGTGTATGTAGGCCTGCCGGATATCAAGGGCCGGGAGGAGATCCTGAAGGTCCACGCCAAGGGGAAACCCCTTGCGGAGGATGTGAGTCTCCGTAAGCTGGCTCAAGGCACTGCGGGCTTTACCGGCGCGGATCTGGAGAACCTCATCAACGAGGGCGCACTGTTGGCAGCCCGGAAGGATCAGCACTTCATCACCATGCAGGATCTGAAGGATGCGGAGATCAAGGTCATCGCCGGTCCGGAGAAAAAGAGCCGGGTGATCCCCCAGCACGAGCGGGAACTGACAGCCTATCACGAGGCAGGCCATGCAGTGGTCATGCACATGCTGCCGGGACAGGACCCGGTGAGCCAGATCACCATTGTCCCCAGAGGTATGGCCGGCGGTATGACCATTTCCCTGCCGGAGGAGGACCGCTCTTACCTTTCCAAGCACTACATGGAGGATCAGATCGTGGGTCTGCTGGGCGGCCGTGTGGCTGAAAAGCTGTGTCTCAACGATATTTCCACCGGCGCCAGCAACGACATCCAGCGTGCCACCGCCATTGCCCGGAAGATGGTGACGGTGTACGGCATGAGCGAGCGGCTGGGAACCGTGTCCTTTGACAGCGGCAATGACGAGGTGTTCATCGGCCGCACCATGGGACACAGCCGGGGCTATTCCGAGGCTGTGGCCGCACAGATCGATCAGGAGGTCAAGGATCTGGTGGACGGCGCCTACCGCCGCTGCCAGGATATTCTGGAAGCGCAGCGGGATAAGCTGGAGCAGGTGGCCCAGTACCTGCTGGAGCACGAGACCATGGAGCGGGACGCCTTCCTGACGGTGTTCGGGGAGAAAACCCATGAACAGCCGGAGAACGTTCAGGCTGCGGACGCCGAGGATCAAGACTAAAGTACACGCCGGAGGAGCTATGCTCTCCTGGCGTTCAGCGTGGCGAAAATATTTTCGCCACGCTGCTCTTATTTTCAGAACTTTATTAAAGTTCTGAAAATATTTGATTTCAATGGCGCGGGGAAACAGGTGAAGCGCCGCCAGTGGCGGATGCAGCGAGCCTGTTTCGAGGAAGGCTCCCAAACAGCGGATACACAGTATCCGCTGTTTGGCTTGAGCCGACGGTGTATCCCTTCTTGGGTTTCCCGCGCACACCCTTTACCCGCAAGGGGCATGCAGCATCCGTAAAGCGGCAGAGCCGCTAACGGCTGCCCTACCTTACCGTCACGGAGGATCTACCACTTTATCGATAGTTTCACACGCCGGAGGAGCATAGCTCCCCCGGCGTTGCATTTTAGGCGGACTTCGTGTATACTGGTAGCAATTTCTGAAACCGAGACGGGCTTGGAAAAGCCTTTGCAAAAAGGAGCGTTTATGTACTATGTGATTTTCGGCCTGCTGGGGGCGGCGCTGCTGGGCGCCGATCAGTGGGTCAAGGCCTGGGTCGTGGGCCATTTGCAGCTGGGGGAGACCACTTCTTTGTTTCCGGGATTTCTGGAACTGATGCGGGTTCACAACTTCGGCGCGGCGTGGTCCAGTTTTGCCGGGCAGAAATGGCTGCTGCTGGGTGTCACCGGCGTCATTTTGGCGGCGGTACTGTGGGTGCTGGCCCGAAGAATCGTCCGGCACCCGCTGGGGATCTGCGCCTGCTGCCTGATCCTCTCCGGCGGCATCGGCAATATCATCGACCGATTCCGGCTGGGCTATGTGGTGGATATGCTCCACTTCCAATTCTGGCCCAGCTATCCCACGTTCAACGTGGCGGATGTGTGCATCGTGTCCGGGGCCATTCTGGGCGCGATCTACTACGTGTTACTCTACGATAAGCATGACAGGAGGAAAACGGATGGAGCCTCTGATCCTGCAAACGGCCAGTGAGGATGCCGGAAAACGGCTGGACGCATGGCTGGCAGAGCAAACGGAGCTGACCCGCTCCGCCGTTCAAAAGCTGATGGAGGAGGGCCGGGTGACGGCGGCGGGAAAACCCCTCGCTAAAAACACCCGGCTGACCGGCGGGGAAACGGTGTCTGTGGAACTGCCGGAGCCGGAAGCGGTGGACATCGTGCCGCAAAATATCCCGCTGGACGTGGTGTACGAGGACGAGGATGTCATCGTAGTGAACAAACCGAAGGGCCTGGTAGTCCACCCCGCGCCGGGACACCCGGACGGGACACTGGTGAACGCCCTGCTGTATCACTGCGGGGACAGCCTTTCCGGGATCAACGGAGAACTGCGGCCCGGCATCGTCCACCGCATTGACCGGGACACCTCCGGTCTCATCATCGCCGCAAAAAACGACTTCGCCCATGTGAAACTGGCGGAGCAGCTTCAGGATCACACGCTGGCCCGGACCTACCGCTGCATCGTCACCGGCAATCTTCGGGAGGATACCGGGACGGTGAACGCTCCCATCGGCCGCTGTCCCGCAGACCGGAAGAAAATGGCTGTGGTGGCCGGCGGACGGAACGCCGTGACCCATTGGACGGTGCTGGAGCGCTATCCCGGTGTGAATTATGTAGAATGCCGTCTGGAAACGGGCCGCACCCACCAGATCCGGGTGCACATGGCCCACACCGGCCACCCCCTCATCGGCGACTTCCTCTACGGCACGGAGGATCACAGCCTCATCTCCCGCCCCGCCCTCCACTCCGCCCGGCTCTCCCTCCGCCACCCCGTCACCGGGGAACCCATGGCCTGGGAGCAGCCTCTGCCGGAGGACATGGCCCGGCTGGTATGAACGGGCGGCTTTCCCGCACGCGGGAAAGCCGCCCGTTTATTTATACCCCCGTGAGATCAAAGGCCGGAATGTACTCCGACTGCGCGGCCTCCGCCCCCTGGGTGAAGCCCTCCAGTCCCAGGGCGTCCATATAGTCCTCGGCCGAGCGCACCTCCGAGGGCCGCAGCCGACGGTTCAGCGCGGGGAACTCCGCCGCCCGCCCCCAGGGGAGGTACTGGCTCATGAGGGAGAAGGCCACCGCGCCGGGGGCGAAGTGCTCCGCCACCCAGTCCATCACCCGCTTGGCCTCGGCCAATTTCCCGGGAAGGAGCAGGTGCCGGATGATAACACCCTGTTTTAACAGGCCGTCCTGATACACGCAGGGGCCGGTCTGGCGGAACATCTCCAGGATGGCCGCCTGGGCCGCCTCCGGGTAGTCCGCCGCGCCGGAATACTGCTCCGCGTACTCCGGCGTGACATACTTCAGGTCGGGCAGGTAGATCTGGATTTTCCCCTCCAGGCCCCGCAGGG
>OGHJ01003044.1_pt1 | contig 12855 bp, 13 predicted proteins | sample 1571351 | NCBI WGS metagenome assembly OGHJ01 (sample SAMEA2582037, study PRJEB24529) | metagenome | biome: Human gut stool | place: China | collected 2011 | reverse complement strand
CCACAAACTGGAAATACTCTCCTCTGGCCCGCTTCATGGCAATGTTCCTGCTGTCAGAAACACCGCTGTTTTCCTTTTTAATATAACAGAATCTGGAATCCTGCTCTGCATATTTACGGATGATACGATCCGTATGGTCTGTGCTGCCGTCGTTGACTACAATAACCTCAATGTTCCGGTAGGTCTGGTTCTGTATGCTGCGGAGGCATCTTTCAATCGACCTTTCTCCGTTATATACCGGTACAATGATACTTACCAATGGCTCTTTCATAATATCACTCCTTAAATATAGGATTTTACACCTCTTCCCGAAAAAAGGCAAATTCCTGTCAGTTTCTTTTCCCTGCTCTATACTGGTAAAAACAGGAGGATCACTATGAACATATTACAGGAAGAAAAGCTCTCGGTCAGTCTTCTTGGTATTTTCCCATCGAAATAAGAGCATCCTTCACCATCTGCAGCTCATCCTCGTAGATGCAGTTTGGCAGGGTGCCGTTTCTGACCCTTGAAAGTGCCTCCTCCAGTTCAAAAAAGGCTGCACCTTCCACTTCACTTTCCTGAAGGATAAGATCAGTGATCCGAACCTGCTTTTCATAGAGATAAACAGCACTGATCTCCTGATCCAGAAAAGGCTTTCCATAAAAGGATGTCCTTAAGTCTGCCCTGTGGTATCCGATCAGCCGCAGCTCCTCTTCTCCTGCTTCGATACCCAGCTCTTCTGCAAGCTCCCTCCGTGCCGATGGCAGATAGCTGTCCCCTGCATGGATATGGCCTGCTGATGAAATATCATAGCATCCCGGATACGAATCCTTCTTCTTACTCCTTTTCTGCAGAAGCACCTGATAAGAGCCATCCGGCATCCGGTTCACGATCCATATATGGGCTGTCCTGTGCATCTTTCCATAGTGATGTACCATGCCCCGCTCCATCACTTCCCCGGTAGGCTCTCCCTTTTCATCACAGATATCAAAAAGCTCAAGCTCCCGCCCGTCCAGCACCGCCCGGTACCAGGTTCCATCCTCATGGTAGCAGAGCTTTAAGGAAAAGAAAGGTCTCTCTTCCTTTAACAGCTCAAGGAACAGTCTGTCCCCGTCCCAGAGCTTCAGCTTCGTGATCTCTTCTCTGGCAACAAAGGCAAGCTCCCCTTCTGTACACTCTGTCAGGGTTCCCGTATAGCCATCTGCCGTATAAAGACACATATATTCTGTCAGATAATTCTCACTGCAGAAGGTCACGATCCCACGGAATCGGTATGAGGTCAGGGTCAGTCCCGTTTCCTCAAAGACCTCACGAAGGAGACAGTCCTCCGGACTCTCTCCTTCTTCAAAGTGGCCTCCTACACCGATCCATTTATTCTTATTGATATCCTGCTCCTTTTTCACGCGGTGGAGCATAAGATAACAGTTCTCTTTTTCAATGTAGCAGAGAGTAGTCAGCTTACTTTTCACCGTTCAGTACTTCTCCCACGATCTTATTAACCATGCCGCCGTCTGCTCTTCCCTTGACTCTTGGCATCAGCTCCTTCATGACCTTACCCTTGTCCTTCATGGAAGGTGCATCAATGGCAAGTGCTGCAAGAACCGCCTTTACCTCCGCAAGGACAGCCTCTTCACTCATTTCTTCCGGTGCAAATTCCTGATAAACTGCCAGTCTCTTCTCACAGGCTTCCTTAATATCTTCCCTGTCTGCCGGTGCAAGCTCCATGGTTTCCTTCGTCTGCTTGATCTCCTTCTTGACTACCTCGAATTCCTCAGCCTCTGTCAGATCCTCTCTCTTGTCGATAGCTTTGTTCTTCAATGCAGAAAGCAGCATGGAAAGTGCATCCTTTCTGTCCTTTTCCTTGTTTTTCATTGCCGCAACCATTTCGCTGCGTACCTTGTCTGCCATACTCATGACCGTTACTTCCTTTCCTCTTAACTGCTGTATCTGATAATCAAAAGCTCAAGGCTCATGCTATCATTCATTCTTCCTGTCTTGACTGCTTCTTCCGCTTCCACACAGGCTCTTAAGGCTGCCCTCAGCTCTTCCTCTGAAAAGCCGTCTGCCTGCGCCATATATTTCCCGGCTATAAAGGCAGGCAGGCCTACCTTCTCCCCGACCGCCTTATTGGCATACCCCTTTTTCTTCAGCTCCTTCACCTGCAGAAGAAGGTTAAACTGTCTTGCTACCAGAAACAGGATCCGCATGGGCGGCTCCTTCAGTGCCACCAGCTCATAATAAAGAGAAAGCGCCCTTTTCTGCTTCTTCCCGGCGATAGCTCCTACCATATCAAAAATATGACTTGTCAGCTGCTTCACACAGATGGCATCCATATCACTGCCGGTGATCTCCGGTCTGTCAAGACAGTAGCAGAACAGCTTCTCAAGCTCCCTGCTGATCGTCTCCATATCAGTACCTGTCATCCGTATCAGGTGATCAACTGCCTGTCCGGAAATTTCCTTGCCTTCCTTCCTGACTCTGGATACGATCCATCTCTTTAAGACTGCTTCCTCCTGTACCTTGAATTCTGCCACATAGCCGGCATCCTTTACCGTCTTGTAAAGTCTGCTTCTCTTATCCGCTTCTGCCTCCACGAAAACGAAATAGGTGCTTCCGGGATCACCCTTCAGATAATCCGCCAGTTCTTCACCACCGCTTTTAAAAAGACCGCTGTTTTCAAGGAGGATCAGCCTCCGCTCTGCAAAAAAGGGAAGCGTCTCGGAAAGATCAATGATCTCCCCTGTGGAAAGCTCCTTTCCCTCATGGTAATAATAGTTCATGGTATCATCACCGATGATGGCTTCCTTCAGTCTGTCCCTGTACTGCTTCCGGAGATAGGCCTCCTCACCGCAGAGAAGGTAAATCTTTTTCAGTTGTCCTGTCTTGATATCATCATTGATCCTCTGCATGTGCCCTGCCTTCGAAAGTCCCTACAAAATTCTACCTTCTCAGTTTATCACATCCTCACCGGGAATCAATTCTTTTTTCGCCTCCCTGATCATATTTAATCCTCCGGCACTTCGATCCTCTGATTAAACTGATCCAACAGCAGGGCTGCCACAATACCGACTGCCAGGCAGAGCAGATTGTTCACGCAGGAAAAAGTGCTCACCGTAAAGCTCCTGAAGGGAATGATCACAAGTGTAGCTGCCATGACGATTCCGACGATTCCATGAAATACCATGGCATAATGATGCTCCATCAGCACCGTCACTGCCCTTGCCAGCAAAAGCACAGTAAGAAGTGCCCCGATCCCTGCCGGGATCAGAACCGCCATGTCCAGTCTCCCGATCCCATCCACAAGCGGCGTATACAGTCCCAGCGGCATCAGCAGTGTGGAAAAGCTCATACCGGGTGCGATCACGCTTAACGCAATACAGAAGCCGCAGAACAGATACCAGCCAAATGACGGTGCTATGGTAACCTGAATGATCTGCAATAAGGTCAGCAGTATCAGGATCATTCCAAAGCAGACCACTGTCATCAGCAGATCACTCTTTTTTCTTCCCTTTTTCCCTGCCTCCCGAAAGAGTGATGGCAGCATACCGCCGATCAGCCCTACAAACAGACAGACAGAAGGATCCGGATATCTGGTGAGCAGAAAGCCAAGTATCCTGGCTACCACCACAAATCCAAAGCCTCCGCCAAGGATCAGTGGAATCAGCATCCGGTAATACCTTTTCATGGCTGATCTTGGATGGGAGAGCAGTTCCATAACAGGCTGGTAAACCCCAAATACCACACTTAAGACACCTCCTGAGATCCCTGGCAGCACAGCTCCAAGGCCGATCAATGCTCCCTGCAGAAAATGCAGCAGCAGAAAGGAGGTCTGACCCTTAGTTCCATGATTTTTCTTTTTCTGATTCATACATGTACGTCCCCTTTTCCGGGTTCCTTACCCTGCAGTCATTATACAGGATACTATATGTATTTTCCTGCGGATTTATGAATCTGTACATTTTCTTATCAGGAAAAGCGAAGGACCAAAGTCACCTTCAGTCCTCTGCGCGTTCCCTGTATATACTTTTCACGTACCGGAAGGTATGACCGTCTTCTGCCCGGTACAGGCCGCTGGGATAACCGGTCTCATCATGGTAATCTCCATCCGGTCCCTGTCCCATCACAAGATAAATTGCTCCGTTCTCTTCATAAACCTCCTCCGGCATAATGAAGGGACAGTAGGTGGTATCATCAGAAAGGGGAATCTGCGGCTCGCTGATCTCCAGTGACTGAAAATGTCTGCCTCCGTCCTCTGTGATATAAAAGCTTCCAAGGCTCCCGCCGCTGTAGGCAAGTCCGGCATAGCCGGTCTGCCATCTCCCTTCTGTTTCCTGATCAGGAAAGGTAATAAAAAGTGCTTCCCCACCAGAACCGTTAAAGGGATCGGTATTGACAAAGGTACATTCACCGTCCTTTACTCCGATCAGTGTATAATAGCTGCTCCCGCAGGCTCTGTCTGTCGCAAGCAGACGCATCTGTGTACCATCAGAAAGCGTGTCACTGCAGGCAGCTTCCAAAGACAGATAATAGGCTTTCTGCTCTTCTGTCACAGGAGCCGGTGTCGGCTCCTCCGGTGCCGTATCAGTCTGCGCCCCGTTCTCTGATACATCAGTCTGTACCCCGTTTCCTGCTTCGCCGCTCTGTGTACCATCCATGACCGTTTTCTGCTGTCCTTTATCAAGCGGCACTGTTTTCCCATGTAATGCAATCTGTATACCGGCTGCCGGCAGCAGTAAAGCGATCAGTGTAACAATAATAACAATCCATCCGTTCTTTTTCATCCTGCAAAGTCCTGTAAGCCCTTTCCTGTATACTGCAATGCGATCCGATCCTCCGGATGGACTTCTGTCAGATACAATACGATAACAAAGAACCATTCAAGCGGCTTCATCAGCAGATACACAAGATCTGCGATCCACCTTTTCCGGATCATCCTGGCTACCGGAAATCCGTAGGTATCATAAAAATGCCGTACTCTCCGCTGAAGCCCCGGCGTCCTCTCCTCCAGGATCTGTTCAAAGGCATTGGCAATACAAAGCTGCCTGTTCACCGTCACCTCATGACCATGGCGGATCCCCCGTCTGATGGGATGCACGATCCTTTTATCTCCACCTGCTGCCACCGTGCAGAGATAATGTTCATCCACCATAACATTCGGCGGAGCGATCTGTGTGGAAAGCCTGAAATCGCTGGTTTCTGTAAAGGCCTTGATCACAGCATCCGGTGCCTGGCCAAACAGCAGCAGAATCAAAATCAGAATGCCAAGAAGGGGCCACATCAGCAGAAGCGCCGCTGCCGGCCAGCGCTTTGCTTCTTTTAAAAGATGATTGACAGCCCCAAGGAAAGGAACGCTGTCGATCTTACTGCTTCTCTCTGGATCCTCCCTGTACTCATCCATTTTCACAAGGATCATCCGTGCTGTGATCAGAAAATAATTCAGGGGAACCAGTACCAGATACAGATCCATCCAGTCCGCATATACTTGCCAGGTAAATATCACAAGCAGAGCACCTCCAAGATAAACTGCTGCCATGGCAAGCACAGTAACAAGCGGTGGTGTTTTTGAAGCGTCACTGAACTTTAAGATCAGGAACCCGGTCAGCGCCACGCAGGCGATCACGAGTATCGTCAGTGCTGATCCCGTATAGATCGGTGTGTGCATCTCTGCATTGATCAGCTGCTCCTGCCAGTCTGCACGGAATGAGATGCTTTTTCCCAAAAAAAGATAAAGCAGCTCATAAAAAAAAGCCAGCAGCATAACATAGAAATCATAGAAAAGCGGATCCGGCTGTCTGGTTACTGCTGCTTCTCCTGACATTTCTTCAGCTTCCTGCCTGGTACGCCTGCACATCCTGCTTACCAGCAGATAGACTTCATAGGCTGTAAGGAAAAATGGATAGCATAGAAAAGGTCCATAAAACAGGCATCCCATAAAGAGATAACTTAATTCCGGCATTCCATCTCCTGCTGCCACACTCAGCACAACAGCTCCAAGCGATCCCAATATCATCGATCCTGCGATCTGTCCGATGTAAACAAATTTCCTGTTCTTTTTCATATACAGTCTCCTCCCGGTGCCTGTCACTTTCAATGTAACTGTACTATAACATGTTATCCTATGTTCAGCAATAAATTGCATACACCAATTTGAGGTCAATTTCCACTCAAACCATATTGCTCTATCTTTTTCTTTGATGCTTTATTCAGCATTTTTTCATGACTATCAGCCAAATTTTTAGACTTTGAAATAATCTCTCAGCTTTTCTTGATTTTGTCTAACTAATATGCTATCTTTAAATAGAGGAAAAGTCAGATAAGCGGCCTACCCTCTATAGTGATGCTAAATTTTTAGTTCAGCCGTCGACTACTGGGAATAGTTGGCGGCTATTTTCTTCCCTTGAAGATTGCATAACACAATCCAATAAGGGTAACAATGAACATACTGAACTCTATAAGCTCTGAATATGTAACCATTGGCATCGCCCTCCTTTCTTTTGTCCGGAGGGATTAGCATCCCTGTATTGGCCTGTATTTTTAAAGACAGTGTGACACAACTTAATGTTGATGATGAAATTGTAATCTATTATAATGGTGACATTGCAGAAACTTATCCGGCAGAGATCGATACGGTCTACGCCATCACATTAAAATAATATAAATCAGGATTAATCAAATCTGGCATTCGCCATTTCAAATTCCTTGATCAATCCCCGCAATAACTTGGTCTGTTCATCTGTCAGTACAGAACTTTTTATCATTCTGTCATCGGACAGACCAAGGAGATAATCTGCGGAAACATTGAAAATCTGGCATATATTTACCAATACTTCCAAAGAGGGATATTTTGTTCCCTGTTCATAGGCAGAAATGGAGCCCTTTACCAAACCAAGACGATTTGCCAACTGCTCCTGTGTCATTTTCTTTTCTGTTCGAAGTTCTCTAATTTTTTCGCCCATGAAAATCATATCTGCTGTCTCCCATACTTTTATAGTATAATCTATGGATATCTACCCAAAGTATTCTTATATTCTATTAGTTGACTACATGGGAATATTATGTTAAACTTCACCTGTAATTATTCTGATATCAAAAATACAAAGAAAAGGGTTGGAAAACGATGAAACACAACTTTTTAATTCATGAGGAGGAATTATTATGAGAAAAAGAACGATTGCACTTGCTGCTTTCCTGTTAACCGGCACTCTTTTTACTGCCTGCGGTTCAGAAAGCAACGTTGAGACAGCCACTTCTGAATTTTCAGAAGAAGCAGACACCTCTGCCGAAGAGTCTCCTGCTGACACAGAAACTGCTGATACAGCTTCTGCCCCTGCTGTTGATCCTGAAGAAGAATATAAAAACGGTTATGACTACTTATTATACTATGATTCTGAAATTAACGAAGGTACCAGAGACTATCCTGTTATTCTTGGTTTTAACTATCCTTATAAAGCTGATTCCAAAAATAACAGTGCTTTTGCACCTTCACGATACGACTTTGATACAAAATACACCGAAGTAATAGATTCTGTTCCTTGCCTTGCTACTGATTACTTTACCATCACCTCCGAGCAATACGAAATCACCTCTGACAATAAATTAATCTATGCTGACCCCAATTTTACCGGAGAACAAGATGATACAGATGTAGAGGAAAAAGGTGAAGTGGAAACTCCTTACGGTACTGCCAAAGTCTATTTTGCAAAAACCCATGAAGAAGGCTTTGACGATCGCTGCAAAGAAGTAGCTCTGCTGAATACCGGCGACTACACAGTTACTCTCATCTGGGGTTCCTCTGGCGATCTTGAGGAATATTCCGGCACTCTGGAAACTTTGATTCCACTTGTCTTCTCTCCTATCGAAGTTTCCGATGATCAGAAGATCCAGATTGACGAAAACTCCATATCTGCAGATGAATCATACAGCGTTCTTATGAAAACAGGCCCCTATTATAATGATAAAGTTACTGTTTTTGGCTTTAATCCCATTCCTGAATCCGAAAACTGGTATGGTTCTTCTACTGTAACAGCTACAGACGGAAGTTCTAAAAAGTTTCAGATGAAGGATCGGAACAGGTCTTCCGAATCCGACTGGGGAAAACAACACGGCTCCGTTATTGTCACTTATGACCCTGCCTATTTTAATTATTTCTTTGGCGGCCGTGGTATGGTTACTATGGATGAAAAAGCCAGTGTTGAAACTCCTTTCGGTACAGCAAAGATTTTTTATGCTACCCGTCAAGAAACTGTATTTCCGGAGTCAGAAGAAGTTGCTGTTATCAATAATCTTGGTACAAATATCGTTATTGATTATTGTCCTTATGACAGTATTTCCGATGGCACTTACCGTGGTAAATTGGAAGAAATTATTCCCAAACTTTTTAATTAACATAATATGCACATCATTTTCCGCCTCTCACCAGCCGTTATTATCTCAAAGTAATAGCGGCTGTTTTCTTGCCATCCCGTTTTCACAATGCTACTATAAATAGTATAAAGTTATACTTGAACAGGAGGTATTTACGATGAATACAGATTTACTAACACTCATGGAAACAAGAAGAAGTGTGCGCAGCTTCAAGCCTGACATGATTCCCTCTGATATCATTGATCAGATCATTAAGGCCGGCACCTATGCAGCCACAGGTATGAACAGACAGTCACCCATTATCATAGCTGTTACAAATAAGGAAATGCGAGACAGACTTTCCAGAATGAATGCAAAGATCATGGGAAGTGACAAAGATCCCTTCTACGGTGCTCCCGTTGTCCTCATTGTTCTCGCTAAAAAGGAAGCACCGACCCACGTTTACGATGGCAGCCTTGTCATGGGCAATCTGATGCTGGCAGCACATGCACTGGATATCGGAAGCTGCTGGATCCACAGAGCCAAAGAAGAATTTGAATCCGCGGAAGGCCAGAAAATCCTGAAGGATCTCGGCATCGAAGGTGAATACGAAGGAATCGGCCACTGTGTCCTCGGTTATGTTGACGGAGAGTACCCCGCTACGCATCCCCGCAAGGACAACTGGGTCTATTACGTGAAATAATGATACTTTTTAGCCTGATACAACCTGAAAAACGGTACTTACTCAAACAAATACGCATATTTCTTCATCTGGGAGAGAAGAATATCCCTTACCCGGTTCTTCTCTTCCGGAGAATATATGCTGATCTTATCAAGCAGATCATTCACATCTTTCGCACGAAAATGGAACTTCAAATGATTCCCATACAGTTTTTCTGCCAGATCAAGCTGCTCATCAAAATCTGAACTGATCGTCTTTGCCCGGACTTCCTTCATCTGCAGATATACATCTTTTCCCAGTGGATAATCTAATGATGTATCTGCCAGCAGGCCTGCTCCATTGTCAAAAATTGGACTGTAGGCAAACTCCCCATCCCCGTTCATCATGATAGCAATATTATGAGTGTGACGATCCTCATTCAGGAAAAAAGCATCTATGGTAAACAGCTTATTCATATATGCACCAAAATCAGGAAGCTTTGTGACCCGTTCTACCTGTTCCACCAAAAAAGTCAGTCTTTTCTCTGGCTCCTGGATTTTGAAAACAGACTGATAAAGACTCTGTCCAAAAAAAGTTTTAAACAGCCTTTCCAGCGTAATCAACTGCCATCCTTCCCTCAGAAAATTATTACTCATCACCCCGGAATAAACTGATGCTTTATACTTGACCTGTTCAGGCTCATACAGGACAAACTCATCCTGACGCAGAGAAGATTTCATCAGGAGATGCGAGATCATATATTCTGCAAGCCCCTCATATCCCGTATAATCTGCTTTATACCATATTCCGTTGTTTTCCCATTTTAACTGATTTCCCTTGGAAGACTGTCTGTTATTCTGTCTTTCATCCTGCTCAAAAAGTTCTACCATCCCATTCCCCCATCTAACGTTCTATCTGGATCCAGAAATCATCCTCTGCCATTCTGCCCGCTGTCTTTTCTATGATCATAAGGGGGTCATAAAACGGCAGATCCAAATCCTGTAACACCAGTTTCATTTTATCCCTGCTGGCAGGAAAACATCTGGATTCCAGAAATTCTTCATACATCCTGTAGTCCGGATCCTCTACTTTACCAAATGCCCTGAACATAAGCTTATCCGTGTAATTGACAATGCGCACCCTCTGTTCCATTTCATTGACATCGATCAGTGTACAGGGCTTCTGCCGGTACATATACCAAAGTCTGAGAGGATACTCTCTTTTCGGAACCTGAAGCTGTTTTGGATAATCCGTATAACGATCCAGCATCTGAAGCAGCAAAACTACAGGCCCTGTAATATTCTCCTTACTGGTTTCCCAGCGCTCTACTGTTGATTTTGCGCAACAGATCAGTTCCGCAAACTCCCTTTGTGTCAGCTTCAGGCGTTTACGCAAAGCCCTGATCTCTTCTGCAGTTGTGTACGCCGGTACTGCAAAAAGCCTTTCTTTCATATGTCCCTCCAAAGAGAAAAACCATTAAAATGAGTGTTTTTTCTTTTATTTTACCCTCATTTTAATGGTTCTAATCATTTCCGTCAATATTTATTCTTCCATCCACCAGCTCCAGTGCGCCGATCGGGCTGTGGATCGTCTGAAATAAATCTGTACTCATTTCCTTTCCTCCTGTGCCGGATCAGATATTCTAAATCCTGCCGGCATTTTTAACTTCCTGCTTTCATTTCACCTACCATTCTATCATATTCTTCCTCGCTGATCCTGTATTTTTTACGGATCAGCAGATAGGCCACCAGCAGCGTCTGTACCGGTATCAGCACCATTCCAAGCCTTAAGGCAAAGGTCTGCCATGGCTGTACTGCCGCGATTGCTTCATTTGCCTGACTGAGTGCACTTTCACTGGTCAGTGTTCCTTTCCCGACTTCGATCTCCAGTTCGGAGATCCCCTGACTTGTCACATAGATCCCACTGAGGATCAGTACCAATGCAGAGATTCCCTGATTCAGTGCTCCGGCAAGCTTCACGCTGAAGGAACGGACTGCCGAAATCACACTGTCATGCCGTTCCGAAAACCGGTATTCATCATATTCTATGGTATTATTCAGCATTACGATCACAACCAGATTATAGAGTCCCTGGAAAAAAAAGATACCAAATCCTACAGCATTCAGCAGGATCAGATTTTTCGGCAGTACATAACCGAATCCAAGCAGAAGAATATACCCTGCTGTAACTGCTGCCATACAGATCTTCAGTATCTTCATCCGACTGCATTTACTGGACAGAAAAGCATACAATGCCTGTGAAGTCAACGTTCCCAGTCCATACATCACCGTAAACAGAAAGATCAGATTTCCACTGTCTGAATATCCAAATTCAAAGTAAAAGAAATTAACACCAAAAATAATCAGCAGATTACTTCCCACATTAAACAGAAGAGATGCTGTTCCGATCACTTTCAGCTGGTCATTTCTGTTAAACACCTGAAACATGCCCTTTAAAGAAAGTTTTTCTGCCTGATCTGTGCGTTCCTGTTCCTTCACGCCAAGCACAACAAGCGTCTGAAAGGCGATAAAGCCAAGTCCTACGATCAGGGCGATCACCCGGTAGGCCTTTACCGCATTTCCAGCGATCACCGTAGGCACGATACCGGCTACCGAAAACTGTCCGATGCAGATAAAGACACTCATCAGCGTCACCAGAGTATCTCTCACCTTCGGATCACTGCTGAGGCTTGGCAGCATTCCCCAGTAGGCAATATCATTCATGGTATAAGTCATGCCCCAGAGAAGGTATCCGATTGCAAAAAAGGCTACAAATCCCCAGCCCTGCGGCCTTAAAGTAAATAACCCGATGATAACCAGTGCATTCAGACAGGCTCCCGTCAGGATCCATGGCTTGAATTTTCCCCATTTGAAATGACAGTTTTCAATGATAATTCCCATCAGAAGATCATTCACCGCATCCCACAATACCTGCCGATATGACGAAAAACTGAGCCACAGTCAGCTTCATAGTATACTGCACATATGTCATCAGATACATGCTGACCAGCGCATACGCCGCATCCCTTCCGGTTGCTCCAACACAATACGACCACTTTGTCCTTTTATCCATTTTCCCCACCCCTTCTGTTCTTTAGCCGAATAAGAGCTTACAGACTGCCCTGCCTTTCTTTCCGTTTGCTGATAATACGATTGCTTCTGCCAGACGGTATGGCAGGACACCACCGCTCTGGCAGGAAACACAGTCTATGGTTCCATCTCTTATCCCTTCAAGCATCATCATGACCTCCGGATCATCTGCTGGCTTTCCGGGAAACAGAATGCCTACTGCTTTCTCTGCCAGCTTCAGAAATCCTCTGGACATGCCAGAGCGCTCCGAAAGCTGCCGCAGGGAATGATACATGGTATAGCTCCCCGGTTCTGCCCTGTCAAAATGACTTGTTTCCCTGCCATAGAGTCTCAGAAACTGCTTATGGGAAATCTCCTGGATCCTGACTGCCGGATCAAAATACTCAAAAACAAGCTCCCTATCATCCCGCTCATAAGAAACTCCCTTCACGGCAAGAGATGCCGATAACCGGACATCCTGACTGGACGCTGCCACCAGAATCTGATATTCTCCGGATGGCATGAGGAACTTCTGCATTTTCTCATCATAAACAGAAAAGCTTCCCTCATCCAGACTGACACTGACCTGTTTCGACTCTCCCGGCAAAAGTTCTGTTTTGATAAAGCCCTTCAGTTCCTTTTCTGCCCTGAGATAATGACACCCTGTGGGATTTTTCACATAAATCTGTGCCGTTTCTGCACCCTTCCTGTTTCCGGTATTGGTGATCGTGAAGCTTACTTTCATTTCTTCGCCGGTGAACAGATCCTTTTCCAGCTTCAGATCAGAATAGGCAAAAGCCGTAT
>OGHJ01003040.1_pt1 | contig 12873 bp, 11 predicted proteins | sample 1571351 | NCBI WGS metagenome assembly OGHJ01 (sample SAMEA2582037, study PRJEB24529) | metagenome | biome: Human gut stool | place: China | collected 2011 | reverse complement strand
AACAAGACGCAGACCGGGGAGCAGCGGGACCTGGGCACCTTCCAGACGGATGAGGCGGGCCAGATCGTCCTGGAGGGCATCGAGGACGGCTGGCTGACCATCAAAGAGACCAAGCCAGCCCCCGGCTACCAGCTCCCGGATGACCCTGTTACAGAGGTCTACGTCAAGGGCGGCGAAAACAAGACTGTAACCATTCCCAACACGCCCCTGTCTGCATTGGTGGTTTACAAGCAGGATAGCGTGACTGGAGCTGGGATCTCCGGCTGCCGCTTCCAGCTGAAATACCTGGGTGGCGAGGTCAGCGGCAGCGGCGGCACTGTGATCGGTACGTACACGACTTCGGCTAACGGCTCCTTCACCGTCACCGGGCTCAAAAAGGGCTACTACATCTGCGAGGAGCTGGAGAGCGACAGCGGCCACGTGATTGACGCCGCGCCCCAGTCCTTCTATATCAGCGGCGAGGATCAAGACATCGTAACCCTCTACTTTTCCAACGCCCCCAAGGGGGCCATTTTGGTGAAGAAGGTGTCCAGCGCAGACAACAGCCCCTTGAGTGATGTAGAGTTCCTAGTGACAAAATCGGACGGCTCCGTGGTGGGTGATGCCAACGGCAAGTTCGTGACAGACAGCACCGGCACTTTCCTGGTGAAAGGAGTAGAACCCGGGACCACGCTGATCATCAAGGAAACCCGTGCCAAGCCAGGCTATCTGCTGGACGATACGCCCCAAACCGTACAGGTCAAGGAAGGGCAAACCGTCACGGTAGAGTTCCGCAACCAGCCTATGGGAAACCTCATCATCCATAAGCTGTCCAGCAAGGACAAGACCCCGCTGGAGGGGGTGCAGTTCAAGATCACTTATGCGGATGGCACCTATCTCCCAGACGAGGGCGGTAAGCTGTCCTCCAATGGCCTGTACTGGACCAATGCGGAGGGCCAGATCATCCTCTCCGACATCACCGGCACAGTGGTAGCGACTGAAGTGGAAAGCATCCCTGGGTACACCATCGACCCCAACACCCAGAGCCAGACGGTGGTGGTCAACCCGGACGATACACAGGAACTCTGGTTCTACAATTCGCCGGTAGGCGGTGTGGAGTTTACCAAAGTCAATGAGGCAGATAAAACGGAAACCATCTCCGGCGTCACCTTTGAAATCCGCCGCGTCAGCGACGACGCTCTGGTAGATACCGTGACCACCGGGAAGGATGGAAAGGTATTCCTGCCCTTAGAGGCTGGCGACTACTACGCCCAGGAAACCAAGGCTGCGGATGGATTTAAGCTGGATGATACGCCCATCTATTTTACCGTCAAGGACGGAGAGACCACCCGCAAGACGGTGACCAACAAGGCATTCTCCGGCATCCTGCTGCACAAGATCGACGCAGACACCCGAAAGGGCATTTACGGCGTGACCTTCCTCCTCTACGACGGCAATATGAATCCTGTGGATCAGTTCACCACCGACCAGAACGGATACGCCTACATTGACACCCTGGATCTGTCTGGCAAGGTGTATCTGCGGGAGCTGGAGAACGAGGGCTACATCGTAGACGAACAGCTGAAAACCGTCTATATAAAGCCTGGCGAGACCACGGAAATCATCTGGGAAAACCGGGCCATCACAGGCCAGATCCAGATCGTCAAGAAGTCTGCCGACTACAACCCCACCAACGGCCTGCCTGCCGGAACGCTGCTGGAGGGGGCCGTATTTGAGATTTATGATAAGGCGGGTAATCTAGTGGACACCATCCGCTCCGACAGCCGTGGGCTGGCCGTGTCCAAACCTTTGCCTCTCTCCCGCTATACCATCCGGGAGGTCAAGGCTCCGGCCAATTACGGCGTAAATGAAACGGAACTCACCGCCTATCTGGAACATGAGGGACAGATCGTCAAATTTGAGGTGACTAACAAGAGCCTTACCACCGGCGTGTCCATTACCAAAACCGGCCCCAAGGAGATCATGGCGGGCCAGCCGGTGCGCTACACATTCTCTGGGATTGCCAACACATCCAATGTCCGGCTGGATAGTTTTTATTGGCGCGATACCCTTCCCGCAGAGGTGCGGTTGGATACGGTGGTCACCGGAACCTATAACTTCCCCGGCACCTATAAGATCACCTACCGTGTGAACGGTGGCGAGTATCGGACCCTGGCAGACAACCTGTCCACCAGCAAGAACTACACCCTGGCTGCCTCGGCCACCGCACTGGGCCTTGCCAGCAATGAACGGGTCACAGAGGTCATGTTCGTCTTTGGACAGGCCCCTGCTGGCTTTGCCCAGGTAGAAAAGCCGTACCTCCACTGCACCGCCGTGGCCAACCTGGCCTCCACCTCGTTTGTCAATGTGGCCGACGTGGGCGGCGTCTACAACGGCCAGTGGGTGCAGGCCATCAGCCGCTGGGTGACCACGGTGTACGGCAAGCCCGTCATTCCCACCCTGCCCCGGACGGGGTATTAAGCCCTTGGGGGACTCACAAAAGCTGTGAGTCCCCCTCTTTCTTACAACCAACTATTCTAACTGAAAAAGGAGAAATGAACAATGTTGAAGATCACTGCCACTGGAAATCTGACCAATGATGTGGAGCTGAAGATGAACGAAACCACGGGCAAGCCCTATGCCATCCTGCGCATCGCCTCGGACCGCCGCTATCGGGATCAGGAGGGCAACCGGCTCACCGACTTCATCTCCATCAAGGTGCGCGGCCCCCTGGCCGAGTTCTGTGCTGCCTATGCCTGGAAGGGCTGCAAGCTGGCCGCCTCCGGCGACTTCGAGACCATCACTTTTTCTGACGATCCCACCCGCCAGCCCGGCTTCCTGATCAAGGCTACGGAGGTGGAGCTCCTCTCCCTCCGTCGGGCAGAGGAGGCAACCGCTGCCGAGCAGAACCAGGCCGAGTGTGAGGCCGCCTGATGAAGAACACTGGGATCATTTACAGCAGCACAGAGCGCACCCCTGTTGTGCTGCCTGAGATGGCCGAGCTGCTCCCGCCTTTGAGCGAGGAGCAGCTCGGCGCGCTGGAGACGGACCTCCTGAAAAATGGGTGCTATACCTCCATCATCGTCAATGAGGATCTGGTCGTTATTGACGGACATAACCGAAAATCCTTATGCGACAAGCACGGCCTGCCCTATCAGATGCTGGTGTTCGCCTTTGACGATCTGCTGGAGGCCAAGCAGTGGGCGCTGGACACCCAGAAAGGCCGCCGTAACCTGGACAAGTGGGAACTGGGCAAGATCGCCCTGAAGCTTAAGCCGGAGATCGAAGCCAGGGCCAAGGCCAATATGTCTGCCGGAGGGCAGGCATACCGCCCATCTGAGGAAGGTTCGGCAACATTGCCAAACCTTCCTCCTGTTGATACCCGCAAAGAACTGGCAGACTCCGTTGGTCTGGGTGAGCGGACCATGGGCAAAGTGATGCAGATCGACGAGCACGCCCCCGCAGCGGTCAAGGAGGCGCTGGACAAGAAGGAACTGTCCATCAACCAAGGCTACCAGATCACCAAGCAGGTGGAGGATCTGCCGGAGGAGCAGCGGGAGCAGGCCGCCCAGGAGGCGTTGGACATCCTGAAAGCCAAAAAGGAGATCCAGGAAAAGGACGCGGAGATCGACCGCGAGGGAAAGATCGCCGGAGTCTTCTGCAAGGCGTATGAAAAGGCGGTCCTGCTGGACCCCACAGAGGAAAATGTCCGGATCTGGGCTAAATGCACCCGCATGACCAGGGACGAGATGGAAGATACGGTGAAAGAATCCCGTGAATTGGCGGAGGTGTTTCGGACCATTGCCGACCTCATGGAGCGCCTCCTGCCGGAAAGGGGGACGCTATGACGGAAATGAGTGTCCGCCAGTGGCAGGAGCGGTTCCGTGCCGGGGATTTTTCCTCGAAAGATCGTGCCGTTCAGTGTGAGGCTGGGTGGTATGACTGGTTCTGCCAGGATGACGCACTGGCCGGACGGCTCCAGAAGTTGAGCAAGGTGGTCATGGGAATTACCGACCCCTATATCCTGGACAACTACTATGTCTGGTTCAAGAACAATTGCCCCCTGTCCGGCCCGCTCTATGATGACGTGCGGTTTGAACCGCTGCATGGTGACCGCAACGGGAGATATTTTGTGGTTATCCGGGACAGTCCCCATGAGACCCATAAATGGACGCTTTACACGGAGCGCCATGGGTTTGAGCAGCCGGAATTCACATGTGCAAACGTGCGGGATATGCTCCGCCATATCAATTCCATGGCCCCGGAGTCCTGGCACGGAAATCCACCGCCCGAAAAAGCGATGCGTCCCCCTCAGAAGAAGCGGAAGGAGGCGGAACGATGAACCGGGAAAACGCGGGGGCAAAGCCCACCCCATCGCCCAAGCTGCCGCCAGAGGCGGAACAGGAGATTTTGGATGCGTTGTTCGAGGGAATGGAGATCCATTCCAGCGAGATCGCCGCGATCCTGAAAAAGCATGGCGTGTGCGGGGATGTGGAGGCTCTCCAGGACAGCTACCGCAAACGCCTGGGCCAGCGGCTCATGGCCAGTCTCCGGGATGAGAGTGGACGGCGTGAGGTGCTGGCCAACGGAAAAGGCAGCTATGTGGTGCTGGAGGGCTGCGGCGACAGGCGGCAGCTCAAGCAGATCCACCGCCGTATCCAAAACCAGATGAAAGGACTGGATCTCTCGGCGCGGAAAGTGTCCGGCAGGCTGACTATTCTAGAACGGCTGGCCCACAAGTGGAGAAGGGCTGGTTGAGATGGACGCAAAGACATTCTATGAGCAGATCGCCCCAGAACTGGACCCTGGCGGTTTCAAGCTATACTTTACGGCCCAAAAGCTGACAGGCTTTGATCTGTATGGGCAGTTCCCTTATGAGGACTCCCGCGGGACGTTTGAAATGATGAACGGTCACCAGCTCATGCGCTATCTGCTGGCGGATCAGTTCCATGCGGTTCGGTGGGAGATCGTACCTGGAACCTGCTACGAACGGGCCGTCCTTCTCCCTATCGACCGCACCACACCGGCATATCGGGCATTTGAGCAAAAGCTGTACACAGCGATACTGCAAAACTACCATCTAAATCCTCAGAAACAACATGATCGGAAGGAGCACGATACCAGATGAATGATGTGATTGTGATCGGCGTGGATCATGGCTATGCAGCCATGAAAACTGTCCACTTCTCCTTTCCCACCGGGTTAGTGGAGTACGAATATGAGCCGTACACCCAGAAAGATGTGCTGGAATACGGCGGCAGATACTATGTAGTGGGCAGCGGTCGCCAGCCCCTTCAGAGAGATAAGACTCAAACAGAGGACTACTATCTGCTTACCCTGGCAGCTATCGCCAAGGAGCTGGAGCACCAGGGTGCGGAACACACCGCCAGCATCCACCTGGCGGCGGGCCTGCCCCTGACCAGCTTTGGCCGGGACAAGAAGTCCTTCCGTTCGTATCTGTACCGGGATGGGAGTGCCATTCCTTTTCGCTATGAGGGGCAGGACTATACCATCACCATCCGAGAGGTGTCCCTGTTTCCCCAGGGCTATGCCGCCGTCCTGACCCAGACGGAGCTGCTGGACGAGCCGTCCGTCATCGTGGCAGATATAGGCGGCTGGACGGTGGATCTGATGCGTCTGGACAACCGCATCCCCAATGCTGCCTCCTGCCGGAGTCTGGAACTGGGCATGATCCGCTGTGTCGATGAAATCAGCGAACAGGTGCGCCGGTTGTTTGGGCTGTCCATGACTACCGCTCAGATCGAGAGCGCCCTGCGCGGCAGCTCCGGCGGTATGGATGAGCGAATCAGGGCGGTTATCCACGCCCAGGCAGGCAAGTACGCCCGAAACCTGCTCTCGGCAGTCACAGAGAGTGGCTTGGACATCCGAGCCATGCCCACCATCTTTCTGGGTGGCGGAGCGGCGCTCTTAAAACGCCACCTTTCGGCCACAGACGGCCTGTGCCGCCCGCTTATCCTGGATGACGTATCCCTGAACGCCAAAGGGTATGAGCGCCTTGTGGGGCAGATGTCGCGGGGTGTCGGCCATGGCGGATAAGCGGCGGCTCAACCTTTCTTTTTCTCTGACATCGCCCCAGCAGCGGGAAGCCTGGCGTATCCTGAGTTCCATCCCAGCGGGGCAGCGGACAGACACCGTGTGCAGGATGGTCTGTAAGGCCCATGAACAGGATGCCCTGCTGTCCGCCATCCGGGGGCTGATCCGGGAAGAACTGCGCCATTTGGATCTAACAATAGAAACTTCATGCCGCATCAGATGCTTGCACCACGATGAATGAAAACCAGGTGCAGTGGGTACGGTGGCATGATAAAATATAGATGCACGGTATGAAGTCGGGCCTTTTTGCCGCCACGAGCGCGCAATAGAAACTGATTTTGCTCTCCAGTTGAACCACAAATTGTCCCAGCCAAAAGGCAATAAGGACGTATAGCAAAATAAACGCTATTTGGGGAGCGCGCCGTGACGACTTTTATAAGGAGCGTCGGAATATGGAAGTTGTCTATCGGTGTTGTTGTGGAATAGATGTGCACAAGAAAGTCATCGTGGCCTGCTTAAATAAGGGCGGAGAGCAGGAACTACATGAATTTGGCACAACGACCAGCGAGATCAAATCTTTGGCAAAATGGCTCACAGAATCAGGCTGTGAAATGATTGCCATGGAAAGCACGGGCGTATTTTGGAAACCACTGTATAACCTGTTTGAACTGATGGATTTGGATGCCATAGTTGTCAACGCGGCGCACATGAAAGCGTTGCCAGGGCGCAAGACTGATGTGAAAGACGCGGAATGGATTGCGGATCTGCTTCGTCACGGACTGCTAAAAGCCAGTTATATCCCCAGCCGGGAGCAGAGGGAACTGCGCGAAATCACCCGTTACCGAAAAAGTCTGACAGAGGAGCGATGCAGAGAAACCAACCGTTTGCAAAAAATCCTGGAAGGCGCCAATATTAAATTGGACTCCGTGGTGAAGGACATCAATGGCAAGAGTGCCCGCAAGTTGCTGGAACGGATTATTGAAGATGATGTTCCAACCAGTGAAACAGAAGTATCACAGATTGTTCATAGTTCGATGCGCCCAAAGCTGGGGCAGCTTGTTACGGCAATTGAAGGAATCACCACGCCTTTGCAGAGAAAACTGTTGGCGCAGGTGATAGACCATATCGATGATCTGAACAAGCGAATCTCCAACTTAGACAAACTGGTTCAGGGTTACATGGATGAATATGAAACGGCGATTACTGCTCTTTGTGATATTCCTGGTATCGCCCGGCGCAGTGCCGAGGTAATTCTTGCGGAAATAGGCCTGGATATGAGCAGATTCCCCAGTGCCGCCCATCTTTGTTCCTGGGCCGGCGTTTGTCCTGGAAACTACCAAAGCGCAGGCCGGCGAAAACATGGGAAAACAACGAAAGGCAATAAACCCCTCAAAACGATTCTGACCCAATGCGCGAAATCCGCGCGTTCTGTGAAACGATCTTACTTCTCGGCACAATATCAGCGAATCGCCGCAAGGCGAGGCAAGAATCGTGCCACTTTGGCAGTTGCTCACTCCATGTTAATAGCCATATACCACATGCTCAAAGATAACGTGCCTTTCCGTGATTTAGGCGCTGACTATTATGATTCCTTTAACCGAGACAGGAAGATACATGGATACCTAAAACGTCTGAAAGCGCTGGGCTGGGAACCTGATGCTCTGCCTGGCTCCGCCTGAATTAACAATTTATACTGTCAATTAGCCTGCCCTCCGGGCAGGCCGGTTCGTTGCGCCTTTCTGGGGAAGGGTTTTCATAACAAAACACTATGCAGCCGGGATATGGTATGCCGGGACGGCAGTTGTTATACTGGTAAAGAACTTCGAACGGAATAAAAACGAGGAGGAGAGGGTATGTTCTGTCCAAAATGCGGTGAAAAATTGAAGGATGGCATGGTCGTCTGTGAGAAGTGCGGCAGCATTGTGCCGCAGCCCGCGGGACCAGAGAGCAAGGCGGGTTCCGGTTTGGGTGTGGCCGCACTGGTGCTTTCTATTTTGGGTTTTCTCACCGGCTTCCTGCTCATCGGCATGGTGTTGGATGTGGTGGCCATTGTACTGGCAGTATTGGTTTTCCGAAAGGCTAAAAGGACGCCTACAAAGACCGGCCAGGCCATTGCTGGCGCCATTGTGGCCGGGGTCTCCCTGGTGCTGTGCCTGATCCTGTTTCTCCCCAGTTTGCTCGACAACCCTGCCGGGGATCTCTACAAGGAGGCAAAGGGCTACTATAACGATGGCTCCTATACGCTGGCCATCACTACGGCCAATGAGGTGCTGGACGAGTACCCCGACACCCGGGCGGCAGACAAGGCGGAGGATCTGATCGAGAAGTGCGAGGCCGCCCTGCCGGCTGCTCTGCTCTCCGATATGGAGACGGCCCTGGAGGCGGAGGACTGGGATCAGGCGGTGTCTCTGGGCCAGGAGCTGCTGGAGAAGTACCCGGACAGCCCGGAGGCTGGCCAGATAGACGGCCTGATGGAGCAGGCCCAGGCGGGTCAGACAGCGGCGGAGGAAGAGGAGCGGTTCCAGGAGAGCAACGAGGCGCTGCAGGAGGCCTATGAGGATGAGGACTGGGGAGCGGTGCTGGAGAATGCCCGGACCGTCATTAACTTCAAACCGGACAGCCCGGAGGCTGCGGCGGCGGAACCCATGCGTCAGGAGGCCAAGAAGTACTTCGAAGGGGTTATGGTGGCCTCCTACGCCTATGAGGACTGGTTCCGCATGCGGGATAACGCTGCCATTCTGAAGCAATACTTCCCCGAGGATGAGAGCGCCGCGGAGATGTACGACACCGCCGACGACAAGATCATGGAGCTGGGCGCCCAGGCTGTATCCACCTTCCGGACCAAGTATGACCAGGTCCAGGGCATCACCTGGTATTATCCCAGCAGCGCCCCGGAGTATGTGAACACACGCAGTGCCGTCTATCCCTATATCGGGAAGTACGACTCCGGAAAACTCTACATGCGAATGAAATTCAGCTATACCGGTGACCGGTGGGTCTTTTTTGATAACGTGATCGTCAATATTGACGGCAGCAACTACACCCTGCCAAAGGATGCAGGGGACTATCGGAGCGACAACGGCGGCGGCGACGTGTATGAGGCTCTGGACATCTCGGTGGAGGGTGGTAACATAGACAACTATGGAGAGGCCGTGCGGCTGATGATGCCTCTCATCGCCTTCTCGGACCAGACCATCGTCCGTTTCCAGGGTGACCGCCAGTACGATCTGACGGTGAGCCAGGCCGACAAGGATGGCATCATGGATATCCTGTACGGTTACGAGTACATGGATCGGAAAGGGTAATCCATTTGCTGGTACAGAACGTGAACAGAACGGAAAGGAGAGAGTATTATGGCGGGAAAGGCAATCATTCATGGTTTCAACCAGGGCTTCCTTGCGGGCGGCATCGTGACCATCGTGCTCAACGGAGAGAAAGCGGGTACCGTGGATCAGAAGGGAACGGCTGAGATCCGCTTTGACGGCGAGAGCACTCTGGTGCTGAAATGCGGGATCAATCCCATGAAGGGAAAGGTCACGCTCCAGGACGGAATGGTGACCGAGATCCAGTGCAAGTACAACAGGCTCACCGGTGCTGTCCAGGCGGAGGTCCTGTCCACCGTCCCCTATGAGTCGGCTGAGGCTGATGCGGCCCGGGCACAGGCGGTGGAACAGCCTCTCGATATGCTGGACGGAGGAGCCAAGGACATCCTGTATCTCTATGAGGACCATGTGGTCATCAGCCACAGGGGGGCGCTGAACGCCCTCTCCATGGGCGTCAAGGGCGACAAGACCATTTATTATACAGACATCACCTCTGTCCAGTATAAAAAGCCTGCCCTCACTGCCGGTTATCTTCAGTTCTCCCTGCCCGGCGGAAAGGAGGATCGGGGCGGAGTCTTCTCCGCCGTGAGTGATGAGAACACAATCACCCTCAAAGCGGGCGACGGGCGTATCACTGCCAAGGCAGAGCAGGTGCTGGAGATGCTGAATCAAAAGATACGGGAGGCAAAGTCCGGGACCCACGCCGCCACGGTGGTTCAGCAGACCTCCGCCGCAGATGAGATCAAAAAATTCAAGGAGCTGCTGGACATGGGGGTCATTACCCAGGAGGAGTTCGACGCCAAGAAAAAGCAGCTGCTGGGGCTGTAACACCAGGACGAGCCCTGGGGATGGCGCAACGTCATCCCCAGGGCCTTGCGTATGGCGGGGACGTTGGCTGCGCGCCAAGCGCAAAACAGATCGGGAAGGAGACCGGAAGAACATGAAAAAACGCATCTTTTCCTTGTTGTTGACCTGCGCGCTGGCCGCTGCGCTCATACCCGCGGCCTCCGCCGCAGATGTCCCTCCGGACGAGATACCGGACGTCTTTCAGGGGGATGGGCTGTATATCACGGTCACCCCCTGGGAGATCAAAAACAACAGCGAGGGCTGGGCCCTGGCCAAGGAACTCAATTCCAGCGCCGATGAGAACTGTTTTCATGACGGCTACATTGCTGTGCACCGCAGTGCGGAGGAAGTAGACGACTTTGGTTATCTGACGGGCCGGACCGTCGAGTATATGAACTATGTGGATACGGAGGGCAACCTGCTGGACCTCTCCGGCTGGGAGAACCCACTTACCTTCCAGAACAGTATGGCCTTTCCCTTCAGCGAGGGAATGGCGGTCTATTATAATGATGAGACGGGCCTGTTCGGTTATATGAACGATCAGGGCGAGCGGGTGATCCCGGCACAGTTCAAACAGGCCAATGCGTTCAGCGATGGCTTGGCCAAGGTCACGGCCTTCACCCAGGACGGCGATACGGTGTATCAGTTCATCGACAGCACCGGTACTGCGGTCCTCACGATCAACGGCGCCGTCGGCGACCGCTTCAACTGCGGTCTGGTCCCCTACCAGGGGCAGCTGGACGGGGGAGACTACTTTGTGGGCTATCTGGATAAAAAGGGACAGCCTGCGATTACCCTCTACCGGGGAGAATCTTCCGGATATGATGAGGAAGACTTCCTTGGACTGATGCTCCTCACCACGGAGGGGGACAGCTGTTTCTCCGCCGACGGCCACGCCATCCTGCGTGACGCCCGGGGTGGTCGGACTTATCCGGCCTATGTGATCATTGACACCGATGGGAATCAGACGGGCGTTCTGGACGCGGCGCCCCCCGCCTATGTGAAGCTGCTCTACCATTCCAGATCGATCCATGACAGCCGGCTTCCAGTCTCCGTGGGTTCCGGCATGTTTGACCGGGCCGAGGTGATTATGGATGTCCAAGGAAACGAGGTGTTCCGCGTGGACGGCGGCTCCTACGGTGAGGACTACGGCCCCTTTGACAGCGGAGTGAGCACCCGGAGCGGCAGCGACGACGAGGAGGACCGCCCCATTGTGGTGGACGCCCGTGGGAATACAGTCATCCCGGCACTGAAGGATTTTGTCAAGACTGAGGCCTACTATGTGGGCCTGGGGCAGTATCAGAGGGGATACTATGTGGGCTGCGACCTGGATCATTTCCATGACGGGGCCTCCCTGATGGTCATGAGTCGGAGCGGACCCAGCGGAGGCGACTTTGACCAAATCAAGGAGTACTACGTTCTGGAAGTCCACCAGGGCACCTACACCGGCTCCGGAACGGTGTACAATGCCGCCACCGGCCAGGTGACCGGCAGCGGCACTGCGCCCAGCATCCCTGCGGACCCCAGTGTTGACGGGCCCTCTTCCTGGGCGGCGGAGCAGGTGAATACCGCCATCGCCGCCGGTATTGTGCCCGAAAGTTTGCAGGGCAAGTACACCCAGGCCGCCACCCGGGCGGAGTTCTGCGCCCTGGCCGTGGAGCTGTACGAAACTGTCACCGGAATGGAGATTACCCAGCGCACCACCTTTACCGACACCACCGATGAGAACGTGGAGAAGATGGCCGGTCTGGGCGTAGTAACCGGCGTGGGAGAGGGGCGTTTCAGCCCGGACGGCACGCTCACCCGGGAGCAGGCGGCCACCATGCTCTCACGGCTGGCCGCAGCCATGGGCAGTCCGCTGACGATGCAGGCCCCCACCTTTGCTGACAATACCGCCATCTCCTCCTGGGCCTTTGACGCGGTGGGGCAGATGCAGGGGAGCGGCATCATGGGCGGCGTGGGGGACAACGCCTTCGATCCCCAGGGCAGCTACTCCAGAGAGCAGAGCATGCTCACCATGCTCCGCCTGTATGAAGCATGAGCTGATGGGACCGGCTGGAGGCCGCATACCCTTTCATGTGCGAATGAAATAAACGAAAAACGGAGGAGACCGGAATTCCGGTCTCCTCCGTTAAATATCAGGAATTACTCCTTCTCAAAGACGTCCTTGCCCATACCACAGATAGGGCACTCCCAGTCCTCCGGGACCTGCTCCCAGGGGGTGCCGGGAGCGACGCCGTTGTCGGGATCGCCGTTGGCGGGGTCGTAGATATAGCCGCAGATATCGCAAACATACTTATCCATAAAAATACTCCTTTTTCATTCCAAGCCGAAACAGGCAACAGCCTTGCCGAATGTCCGGCCTTGTGGTATGATACGCTTGTTACGCTACTATTTATAACACATCGGGGGACACTGTGAAAATTGGCAATATCACTATAAATTCAAAGCTGGCGCTGGCCCCTATGGCCGGAGTGACGGACCTGGGTTTCCGCACCATTTGCCGGGAGCTGGGTGCGGGATATACCATCACCGAAATGGTAAGCGCCAAGGCTTTGTGCTATCAGGATAAAAAGTCCATTCCCCTCCTCAAGCTGGGGGATGGCGAGCATCCCGCCGCCGCCCAGATCTTCGGCAGCGACCCGGTGTGCATGGAGGAGGCTGCCGCCAT
>OGHJ01003039.1_pt1 | contig 12874 bp, 13 predicted proteins | sample 1571351 | NCBI WGS metagenome assembly OGHJ01 (sample SAMEA2582037, study PRJEB24529) | metagenome | biome: Human gut stool | place: China | collected 2011 | reverse complement strand
GTGACCAGCACACCGAATACCATAGTACCCAGCACGCCGCCCACAGCGCCCTCCACCGTCTTTTTGGGGCTGACCACCGGGCAGAGCTTATGCTTGCCAAAGGCACGGCCCGCGAAGTAGGCGCAGGTGTCGCCGCCCCAGGCGAAGCAGAGGATGAGCAGGATGAAGAAGATGGCGTCGTAGCCATATTCCTCCACCGGCAGCATCTCCTTGAGCCGGATGAACGAGTAGAAGCAGAAGATCACGATGCCCGAAAACATGGCGAGGCCGCTGGCTTTCTGGTAGCTGATGACGCCGTTGCGCACTACAAGGTAGATGGCATAGAACAGCACCACAAGGAAGGAAGCGGGCATCACCATCGCCCGGCAGACGCTGTAGCTCGACAGCATGATGAGCAGTGTGTAGGGTACCAGAACGGCCAGCAGCGGCCAGTCCTGCTTTTCAAAACCCAGCGCAGAGTAAATTTCATGCAGGGCGATGAGGGTGATAGCCGCGATGACCAGATTGAACACCAGCGTATCGAAGGTGAACAGGACGCCTGCCAGAACGATCAGGCCCACCACGGCTGTGATGATTCGTGTTTTCATAGTTTCATGTTCTCCTTTGTTTCGTCCGGGAGCCGCTCCCCTGCTCTGGCAGGGTCTGCAGCGTCAGCGCCTGAGGAAATACCGGACGCTCTCCGGGGGCCGCGCACACCGCGCGGCATCTTGCGTATCGTTTGCTGCGCTCAAAGTCCGCCGAAGCGGCGGGAACGCCGGTTGAACTCCATGATGGCGGCATCGAGGTCATCACGGGTGAAATCAGGCCACAGAACGTCCATCTCCACCAGCTCCGAGTAGGCTGCCTGCCAGAGCATGAAGTTGGACAGCCGCTTTTCTCCGCTGGGGCGGAGGATGAAGTCGGGGTCTTTCTGGCCGGCGGTGTACATCTGGGCCGAAAGAGCCTCTTCCGTGATGTCCTCGGGCTTCATCTCGCCCGCAGCCACCTTGGCCGCAAGACTCTGGGCCGCCCGGACGATCTCAGGCCGTCCACCGTAGTTGACGGCGATGTTGACGGTCAGACCGGTCTTGGAAGCCGAGTCGGTCTCCAGCTCGTTCATCAGCTTTTGCAGCTTGGGGTCCAGCGCAGTGCGGTCGCCCATGAAGCAGATGCGGATGTTCCGGTTCTTGTAGTCGAAGCCCTTGATGAGGTACTCGCCGAACAGCCGCATGATAGCACCCACTTCTTCGGCGGGACGCTTCCAGTTTTCGGTCGAGAATGCGTAGAAATACACCGACTCCACACCCAGCTCATCGCAGTAGTTCGCAATGTCCTGAAAGACCTGTGCGCCCTTTTTGTGGCCGGCGGTGCGGGGCAGGCCGCGGCTCTTGGCCCAGCGGCCATTGCCGTCCATGATGATGCCGATGGACAGCCCCTTCGCAAAATCCTTTGGATGTTCCATGATCTTATTCCTCTATTTTCAGTCTGGCAAAAAGTGCCGCGCACCTTCTTTCAGCGCACGGCACCTCCCTGCTTGCTTGCAGTCAGAATCAGACGGACATGATCTCCTTCTGCTTTTCTTCCACGGCAGCGTCGATATTCTTCACGTACTTGTCGGTCAGCTTCTGGACGTCCTCTTCCATGGTCTTCTGGGTGTCCTCGGTCAGCTCGCCAGCCTTCTTCATGGCCTTGGCCTTATCCATGGCCTCGCGGCGGATGTTGCGTGTCGCGACCTTGGCGTCCTCGCCCAGCTTGGAGACTTCCTTGGCCAGCTGCTTGCGGCGCTCCTCGGTGGGGGCCGGGAAGTTCAGGCGGATGGTCTGGCCGTCATCAATGGGGGTGATGCCCACATCGCTGGCCAGAATGGCCTTGCTGATGGCGCGCAGCAGGGTGCGGTCCCAGGGGGTGATGGTCAGGGTGCGGGCCTCGCTGACGGCCACAGACGCCACCTGCTGGATGGGGGTGGGAGCGCCGTAGTAATCCACGCTCACCTTGTCCAGAACGGCGGGGTTTGCACGGCCTGCGCGAACCGAAGCCAGCTCACGGTTCAGGTGCTCGACGGTGCTCTTCATCTTTTCTTCGAATGCCTTAGTGTTGCTGCTCATTGTCGTTGTCTCCTGTTTATACTTATTCTGCACAGGCAGCGGGGCCACCTGTCTCATTCTATTGCTGCGGGGTGCGGGCTATGCTCAGCCCTCGTAGACCAGGGTGCCGACGTTTTCGCCCTGCACGGCCTTTGCAATGTTGTCCGGGTCTGCCAGATCGAACACCAGGATGGGGAGCTTGTTGTCCCGGCAGAGGGTGGCTGCGGTGCCATCCATGACGGCCAGCTGATCTTCCAGCACCTTGGTAAAGGTCAGGGTGTCGTACTTCTTTGCGTCGGGGTACTTGTGGGGGTCCTTATCGTAGACGCCATCCACCATGGTCGCCTTGAACATCACATCGGCGGACACCTCCACGGCGCGCAGTGCGGTGGCCGTATCGGTAGAGAAGAACGGATTGCCCGTGCCGCCGCCAAAGACGGCGATCTTGCCCTCTTCCATAGCGCGCAGCGCGTCCTTGCGGGTAAAGGCCGGTGCCACCTGCGGCATGGTGATGGAGGTGAACACCTCGGTCGGGACGCCCAGCTGCTCCAGCTTGTCGGAGACGGCCAGCGCGTTCATCACCGTGGCCAGCATCCCGATCTTATCGGCCAGGGTGCGCTCCATCTTGCCGCTGGAACGGCCGCGCCAGAAATTGCCGCCGCCCACGACGATGCCGATCTGTACGCCCAGATCGTGCGCCTTTTTCACGCCGCCGCAGATGGCGTCCATGGTCGGCTCATCAAAGCCGGTGCCCTTTTCGCCGCCCAGAGCTTCGCCGCTAATCTTCAGAAGGATACGCTGATATTTCAATGCCATAATCAATACACCACCTATGATATTTGAGCCGCCGGGAAGGACGGCCTTGTTTCTTCTGTCTATTTTACAATAAAATGCCTGCAAAGTAAACAGAAAAAGCAATTTGTCCCGCCAAACGACGCAAAACTAAAATTTATGCTGGACATTTCGGCCAAACCATGCTATACTATTTCTTGCATTCGCGGGCATCGTACATCGGCTAGTATATCAGCCTTCCAAGCTGAGGAGGTGGGTTCGATTCCCATTGCCCGCTCCATCCTTTTCAGACGCTGGTTCGTTCAGAATCGGCGTCTTTCTTTATGCCCTCATACGTCACAAGGCCTGCAGCCAAAAATATCAGTCATTCTTTGGCAACGATGCTGCCCTTCTCAAAAATTTATCGCTTGTTCATCAAATGTCTTTACAAATACGTAGATACGTAGTATACTATTGATGAGGAGGAATTGAGCGATGCGAGATAAAGACCTACTGAAACTCATGCAGAAAAACGGCTGGAAGGTCGTCCGCGTGAACGGCAGCCACCATATTCTCGAAAAAGACGGCAAAATCGAAACGATTCCAATTCACGGCAAAGACGTCCCGAACGGATTGCTGAACGCGATTCTGAAGCGGCACGGCCTGAAATGAAAGGGGACTTTTGTATGACGCTTGTATATCCTGCTATCTTCCACGAAGAGGACGGCTCTTTCTGGGTAGAATTTCCCGACTTGGAGGGCTGCCAATCTTTCGGTGACACCATCGCGGAAACCATGGAGGGCGCGAAAGAGGCTCTCGCCGGATACGCTGCGGTTCTGTTGGAAGAGGGCAAGCCACTGCCCACTCCCACCCCCATCCAGAACATCAAGCCCGAAGAGCATTGCTTCGTTTCGTTAATCGACACGAAGCCTGCCAGCACCAAACGCGCCGTCAAAAAGACATTGAGCATTCCCGCATGGCTGAATGATGCAGCCGAAGCCGCTCACGCTCCTTACTCCGCCATCTTGCAGGAGGGCCTTGAAAAGTATCTGCATCTCGCATAACCTCAGATAAAAAGAAATCATGCAAACACAGAAACCCGGAACCCTTTCTGAGCTATTTCTGCTCTGAAAAGGTTCCGGGTCTTTTGCAATGTTTTTCAGGGCGCTATTTTGCAGCGGCCCCCTTGATTTTTATGCACTCAGACGAAGGAGAAATACAGAGCGCCTGCTGCTGCGCCCACGTTGGCGACGCCGAGCAGTGCACCGCCCAGCGAGCTGAAGTAGATCTTGGCTGAGTCGATCATGAGGTTGCCGTTGATGGTGCCCTCTTCTTCGGGGTACTGCTCCGGATACTGCTTCTGTACCTGCGCTGCAACAGAGCCGATGTTCGCAATGTTCACATAGGCCAGCAGACCCGCACCGGTGCCGAGTGCCGACGCCAGCACACTGCTGATCTGGCCTTTCTTGATGGCATTCACAACGTTCACGATGGCAAGCACGCCCATGGTCACGTTCATTGCCGTCGAGATCCAGTTGCCGACCGTTTCTGCGTCGAGTGCGCCGCCGGTCGTATATTCCAATTCCTCTTCGCTGAGGAGTGCGTAGCTGTTGGGATAAGTCATCATTTTTTCTTTACCTCCAAATGATCGTTCGAGAGGGGTCCATTTGTTCCCATTATAGAGGCTGCGGAAAAATCTGTCAAGAGACGAAACTTTTGTCCGAACACGCGAAACCGCCGCACAGCGAAGTTTTTGCGCTTCGCGTACAGCGGTTTCACGAGGATTTCACGTTTTATCCCCGGTGTTCACTTTTCTTCTGTCTTCGATCTCTGCTGCTCCTGCTCGGCGCGGAGTTTCCGGATGCGCTTTTTCTCGCTTTCGACGCGGGGCCAGGGCCAGGAGAAGCCCTCGTTCTCGCGGCACCATTTGACCAGCGGATAGAATGAGAATGCCAGACCGAACAGATACAGCAGCACGTACAGCACTGCATCCAGCGTGAACAGAGCGTCCAGCGCAGCGATGACCGACATGATGCAGCCCGCCTTCAGGAAGAACAGGCCGTTCTGCCGACAGTATTCGTCGAAATGTTCCGCCTTGACGGCCCGGCGGCCCTGTTCGCCCCAGACGCGGGGGTTCTTCATGACCGTGTAGCCATAAAAGACCATCATCAGACCGCAGGTCAGTTGAAATCCGAAAAACATAGCGCACCTCGTTCCAGTTTAGTCGTCGTAGCCCTCGAACAGCGGCTTCATGAAGGGCAGGAAGTCCAGCGTTGCGAAGTAGTCGCGCGGGGTCTCGGCACGGCGGATGAGACGGTGGGAGCCGTCCTCACAGAGCAGCACTTCAGCGCACCACAGTTTGCCGTTGTAGTTGTAGCCCATGGCCGAACCATGGGCACCGGTGTCGTGGATATAGACCAGGTCGCCGATGTCGATCTTGGGCAGCATCCGGTCGATGGCGAACTTGTCGTTGTTTTCGCACAGGCCGCCGACCACGTCGTACTTGTGGTCGCAGGGCGCATGTTCCTTGCCCAGCACGGTGATGTGGTGGTAAGCGCCGTACATGGCCGGGCGCATCAGGTTGGCCGCGCAGGCATCCAGACCGATGTACTCCTTGTAGATATGCTTTTCGTGGATGGCCGTGGCCACCAGCGCGCCGTAGGGGCCGGTGGTGAAGCGGCCCATCTCGGTGAAGATGGCGACATCGCCCATGCCGGCGGGGACCAGGATCTCCTCAAACTTCTTGCGGACGCCCTCGCCGATGGCCATGATGTCGTTCTCGGTCTGGTCGGGGCGGTACGGGATGCCCACGCCGCCGGACAGGTTGATGTAGGCGATGTGCGCACCGGTGGCCTTCTGGACGCGGACCGCCAGCTGGAACAGGATGCCGGCCAGCTCCGGATAGTAGGCGTCGGAGATGGTGTTGGAGGCCAGGAAGGCGTGGATGCCGAAGTTCTTTGCGCCCTTCTGCATCAGCTTCTTGTAGCTCTCGATCATCTGCTCCTCGGTCATGCCGTACTTGGCATCACCGGGCTTGTCCATGACCTGGAAGCCTTCTTCGTTCTCGCCCAGCTGGAACGTTCCGCCCGGATTGTAGCGGCAGAAGATGTTCTCCGGCACACCAGCCACACGGTCGAGGAAGTCCACCATGGTGGCGTCATCGAGGTTGATGTAGGCACCCAGCTCGTAGGCTTTCTTCATATCCTCGACCGGGGTCTGGTTGGAGGAGAACATGATGTCGCTGCCGGTAAAGCCGCAGACTTCGCTGAGCATCAGCTCAGTCAGGGAGGAGCAGTCCACACCGCAGCCCTCTTCCTTCAAAATCTGCAGGATGACCGGGTTGGGCAGCGCCTTGACGGCGAAATACTCGCGGAAGCCCTTGTTCCAGCTGAACGCCTTGTTGATGCGGCGGGCATTCTCGCGGATGCCCTTTTCATCGTAGACATGGAACGGGGTGGGCACGTCCTGGAGGATCTCCTGGGCCTGCGCTTCGGTCAGAAACGGTTTCTTTTCCATAATATACTTCCCTCACATTTTATAGTGTCACCGACACGTCGGTGCGGTATCAGGTCTTGAGGTTGCCGCGGGTGGGCGTGAACGTCGGGATCATCTCGGCCAGCTGCTTCACGACGCCCTCGTCGTTGTGGGCCGCTGCCGCGCTCAGATCCTGCAGCTGCGTGTAGAACCGGGCCAGGTCGATGTCCTTCGGCGGCGCAACGAAGATCTTGTTGTGCTCGGTGCGGCGCATCTTGTCCTGCTCCTCGTCCATCATCAGCTCCTCATAGAGCTTCTCGCCGGGGCGCAGGCCCACGACCTTGATCTCCATGTTCACGCCCGGCTCGTAGCCGTAGAAGCGGATGAGCTGTTTGGCCAGGTCGATGATCTTGACCGGCTCACCCATATCCAGAACATAGATGCTGCCGCTCTCGGCCAGGGCACCGGCCTGCAGCACCAGCTGGGCTGCCTCCGGGATGGTCATGAAATAGCGCTCGATGTTGGGGTCCGTCAGGGTAACGGGGCCGCCCTTTTTGATCTGCGCCTCGAACAGCGGGATGACACTGCCGTGGCTGCCCAGCACATTGCCGAAGCGGACCGCCACGCACTTCATGTCGGTGTTGCCCGCAAAGGTCTGGATGAGCATCTCGCAGATGCGCTTGGTGCAGCCCATGACGCTGGTGGGGTTGACGGCCTTGTCCGTGGAGAGCTGGACGAACCGCTCTACGCCGTGCTCGCTGGCACTGGTGAGCAGATTCTTCGTGCCCAGCACGTTGTTCTTGACGGCCTCCGCCGGGCTGACCTCCATCAGCGGCACATGCTTGTGCGCCGCCGCGTGGAAGACCACCGTTGGATGATACGTCTCGAATACCTCGTCCAGACGCTTTTTGTCGCGGATGGAGCCGATGAGCACCGTGACCGGGATGTCCCGGCCATACTTCTGCTGCAGCTCCATCAGCAGCTCGTAGGCGCAGTTCTCGTAGATATCAAAGATGAGCAGTTTGCCGGGCTGAAAGCGCATCACCTGACGGCAGAGTTCGCTGCCGATGGAACCGCCGCCGCCCGTGACGAGGACGGTCTTGCCGGTCAGGTAGCCGGAGATCTGCTCCATGTCCAGCGTGACTTCCTCGCGGGAGAGGAAATCGGCGGTGTTCAGCTCGCGGAACGCATTCTGCTGCGGCGCACCGGTGCCCACCAGCTGCGGGTCGCTCAGAATCTGGACCGCACAGTGGGTGGAGACGCAGAGGTCGATGACATGGTTCAGTCGGCTGCCCTGCAGCGTCGGGATGGCGATGATGATGCTGTGGATGTTGTATCTCTCGCAGACCTGCGGGATCTGCTCCAGTGTGCCCCGCACCGGGACGCCGTGGATGGTCTGGCCGAATTTGGCCGGGTCATCGTCCACAGCGGCGACCGGGTGGCCGTAGCTCTCATTGGATTTGCAGACGTTGATCGCCCACGCACCGGCCTCGCCTGCGCCCACGATCAGCACCGGGCGGTTCGGGTCCTTGGATGGAACGCCGCGCACCCGCTCGCCGATGGGGTGGTTCAGGAACAGCCGCCAGGCAAGGCGGCTCCCGCCCACCAGCAGGAAGATGAGCACCGCCGCCATCGCGTTGGCCGAGTCGAACAACACGCCATGGATGAGGCCATGGTTCACGAAATAGACCACTGCCGTGGGCACTGCGATCATGCCCGCCAGACGGATGAGGTCGCGCTCGCCCGCGTACTTCCACAAGATGGAGTACAGCCCGCCCACCAGAAAGCTGATCAGATAGAGCGCCGTGATCCAGGGCAGGTTCTCATACAGCAGGGCCCGGTTGTGGGGCCACCAGGCCGCTTCCACCGCACCGTCTGCGCGGAGCAGCAGCGCAAAATAAAAGCTGAACAGGATCAGCGCCGCATCCAGCACCACCAGAAACATCCGGCGCAGCCCGACCTGCGGCGTAATTTTTTTGATATTCTTCACAGAAAATCCTCTTTATCTTCGGCGCTCGTTCTGCGCCGGTTCATTTTCCAGGCCAGCGGGAAGAAAGCCTGCTGCGCCATGGTATCCATTGTATTATACTCGTTTCGTGCCCCGGTGTCCAGAAGATTTCATCGTCTGGGTCGATTTCATGCCTTTTTCGCCTTCTGCCGGGCCCGGTCCGGGTGGAGCGCAGCCCGCACCTCGGCACCCAGCCCCAGCGGCCAGGCGGCGGCCAGCCCCGCCAGCCCCATGCCACAGCAGCCGATGCACAGCGCCGCCAGCTGCTCCGGCGTCTCCCCGGCCCGCCAGCCGGACAGCATTTCCCGGAGAAACACCCCCGCCCCGGCCGACACGCCCGCCGCCAGCAGCGGTGCCCCCAGCCAGCGCATCAGCGCCGGACGCATCCTGCTGACCCGCAGCAGGCGGGCCGTGTTGGCCAGGCAGGTATATACGCTGGACAGCAGGATGACGAACAGGAAACCTTTCATCCCGAACCGGGGCAGCAGCACCATCACCCCCGCGATGCGCAGCACGGCATCCCACAGGCTGTACCGGAACACGGCCTTCTGCTCCCCTACCCCCTTCATGGCACCGTCCACCATGCTTTCCAGATACATCAGCGGCATCGCCGGGCCGAGCACGGTCAGATAGAAGCCCGCCTCGGCCCCGTCCGGCCCGTAGAACAACCGGGCAGCCGCCGCTCCCCACACCCAGAACACCGCCCCCGCCAGCGCGGAGAAGTAGCCCGTGAGCCGGAGCATCCGGTCCAGCAGCGCCGAAAGCCGCCCCGTCTCGCCCCGGATATGCGCCTGCGTGATCTCCGGCATCAGCAGAACGGACAGGCTCCCCAGCAGCCCGAACGGAAAGGTCAGCAGGGGCAGGGCCATCCCCTTCAGGTTGCCATACTGGGCCACGGCGGCACTGCGGCCCCCGGCATCCAGCAGATAGACCGTCAGGCAGGCGGGCACCAGCATGTTCTCCGCCGTGTGGAGCGCACTGGCAAGGCAGCGCCCGCCCTCCACGGGCCAGAGGATCTCCCACAGGCGCTTTGCCGGGTCCATGGGGCGTCGGGCCGGGCCCGCACCGAATGCGGACACCGCCTCCCGCCGGTAAAACAGAAGCATCAGGCAGGCTGAGACCGTCTCACTGAGGGCCGTTGCCGCCAGAACGGCCGTGCACTTGCCGCCCACGTCCAGCGCACCGCCCCGCTCCAGCGCGAACCAGATGGCCGAGATGCGGACCGTCTGCTCCACGAGCTGACTCACCACGTTGGGACCGACCTGCCGCCGGGCAATGAAAAAGCCGCGCAGCACCGCCGAGACCGCCATCCAGGGCAGGCCGAATGCCGCCGCCCGCAGCGCACCGGCGGCGCGGACATCACCCAGCCACCACGCAGCGGCCAGCTCCGCCAGACCGAACTGCCCCGCCCACGCAGCGCTGCCCAGCAGCAGCGCCGCCCCCAGCAGACGGAGCAGCATCCCGCGGGCCTCGGCCCGGCTGCGGCTCAGCTCCTCGGCCATCAGGCGGGTGGCCGCCACCGAGACGCCGGACGTCGCCAGCGTGACGAAGAGCGAGTACACCGCCAGCACCAGCTGGTACAGGCCCATCCCCTCGCCGCCCAGCGCATTGGCCAGCCAGATGCGCAGCCCCATCCCGGCCAGCCGGAGCACCACATCCGCCCCTGTGAGCAGGGCCGCGTTCTTCAGGTAGCTCGGACGCATCGCCGCACCTCCCCTTCTTCCTTTTATTATATGGGCACCGCTTTGCAAAATATGAGCCGCCGTGTGGGTTGTTTCTCTTCTGGTTTTATGGTATGATAGGAGCCGGTCAAGAGATTTTTTCAAAACATCAACGAAGGAGGAAAGGCCGCATCCCACCCGGACCGGCCTTATGAGAGTATGAGCGAAGAATGCACCCATGACTGCTCTACCTGCAGCGCAGCATGTTCTTCCCGCGAGGCTGCCCCGCAGCACGATGCCCCCAACCCCAACAGCAGCGTCAAAAAAGTCATCGGCGTCGTATCCGGCAAGGGCGGTGTCGGCAAGAGCATGACCAGCGCTCTGCTGGCCTGCGCCATGGCCCGCCGCGGCTACCACTGCGGCATCCTGGACGCCGACATCACCGGCCCGTCCATCCCCAAGCTGTTCGGCATCCATGGCCGTGCCATGGCCGACGAGAAGGGCTGCTGGCCCATCCAGAGTCGGATGGGCATCGACGTGATGAGCATCAATCTGCTGGTGGAGAACGAAGAGGACCCCGTCGTCTGGCGCGGCCCCGTCATCGCCGGCGCGGTGAAGCAGTTCTGGACCGATGTGGTCTGGAAGGACGTCGATTTCCTGTTCGTGGACATGCCTCCGGGAACCGGTGATGTGCCACTGACGGTGTTTCAGTCCCTGCCTGTGGACGGCATCATCATTGTCACCTCTCCCCAGGAACTGGTGAGCATGATCGTGAAGAAGGCCATGAAAATGGCCCAGCTGATGGATGTGCCCGTCATCGGCGTGGTGGAGAACATGAGCTATGTGGAGTGCCCCGACTGCGGCAAGAAGATCATGATCTATGGCGAGAGCAAAACCGCTCAGGCCGCCGCAGAAGAAGGTCTGCCCCTGCTGGCTCAGATGCCCATCAATCCCAAACTGGCCGCTTTGTGCGACGCCGGTAAGATTCAGGATTTCGAAGGTGATTTCCTGGACAAGGCCGTGAAAATGGTGGAGGATTTCCAGAACTGGGATCTGGAAGAGGACGAGGATTTCTAAACAAGCAAAACAGCAAAGCGGCGGCCAACCGGCTGCCGCTTTTTCTCAGAAAGGAGGGGGCTGCTTGAGGGTTTTGGTGGATGCCGATGCCTGCCCGGTGCGGGAGATCATCGTCAGGCTGTGCCGGGAAAAGCAGATCCCGCTGGTGATGGTCACCGACACCAGCCACCGGATCGATGACGGATACAGCCGGGTGATCACGGTGGACAAAGGGCAGGACAGCGCCGATCTGCGCCTGGCCAATGAAATGGAAAAAGGGGATATTGTTGTGACCCAGGATTATGGGGTGGCGGCCCTGGCCCTGGGGAAGGGGGTCACCACCATCAAGCGGTGGCTGCGGGAGCTGGAGGAGCGGGAGCTGATCTTCCGCACCGTCTATGCCCTCTCCGGCTGCACCAAGCCCATGAAACGGCTGTGGATCTCCAGCATGGAGGACGAGGCCATTCGGGAGGGCTTTGAAAACCTGCGCCCCGGCAGCGAATACGATGCGCTCTATGAGGCGGCGCTGTGCCGTTCCCGCGCCGACTGGCTGGTGGGCATCAACGCCACGCGCCTGTTTTCCGTCCTCTACCACCGCACTCTGAATGTGGGGCGCGTGGTATCTCCCACGCTGGCGCTCATCGTCCAGCGAGAGGCGGAGATCAAGGCGTTCACGCCTGTGCCGTTCTATACGGTGGACCTCACCGCGAATGGCTTTGAGGCCGCAAGCGAACGCTTTTCGGAAAAAGCAAGTGCCGAGGGGCTTCAAAAGGTGTGCAAAGGGGCTTCGGCCACTGTGACCGGCGTGGAGCGCAAGGAGAAAACCGAGAAAGCCCCGGCGCTCTACGACCTGACCACCCTCCAGCGGGACGCCAACCGTCTGTTGGGCTATACCGCCCAGCAGACCTTGGACTATCTGCAAGCCCTCTATGAGAAAAAGCTCTGCACCTATCCCCGCACCGACAGCCGTTTTCTGACGGACGATATGCAGGACAAGGTTTCGGAGCTTGCCGCCATCGCCGCTGAGATTGCCGGCAAACCGCTGGGCGAGGTCAATGCCGGTCAGGTATGCAACAGTAAAAAGGTGTCTGACCACCACGCCGTTGTCCCCACCATGACGGCGGGCAGCGCCGACCTGTCCGCCCTGCCTGCCGGAGAACGGGCGGTTTTGGGGCTGATCGCCCAGCAGGTGCTTTGTGCTGTGGGCAGTCCCCATATCTACGCGGAAACGGCGGTCACGCTGGACTGCGGCGGTGCGGCCTTCACCGCAAAGGGTAAAACCGTCCTCTCTGTGGGTTGGAAAGCCTGTCTGGAACAGGAACAGGCGGACAAGCCCCTGCCGGATTTGGCCGAGGGTGTGAGTTTTCCTGTGGAGTCTGCCGCCGTCAAAGAGGGCAAGACCACGCCGCCCAAACGCTACACCGAGGACACGCTGCTCTCCGCTATGGAGACTGCGGGGGCAAAGGATATGCCGGAGGATGCCGAGCGCAAGGGGCTGGGAACGCCCGCCACCCGCGCGGCTGTGCTGGAAAAGCTGGTGTCCACCGGCTTTGTGGAGCGGAAAAAGGCGAAAAAGGCGGGGAAAAACTGAAAGCAAAAGCCGGCCGCGGACTTCCGCTCGCCCTGCTGCTCTTCGTCGGCATTCCGCTCCCGGGAACCGGCGCATGGACCGGCACACTGGCCGCAAGTATCCTCGATATGGACTTTAAGACCAGCGTTCTCGCCATCATGGGCGGTGTTCTCCTTGCAAGCGTCATCATGCTGCTTGCAAGTTCCGGCGTATTCGGGGCAATTGGGGCGCTTTTGGCGTAAACGGCTCTGCTTCCGTTTCAATTCCATAA
>OGHJ01003038.1_pt1 | contig 12876 bp, 6 predicted proteins | sample 1571351 | NCBI WGS metagenome assembly OGHJ01 (sample SAMEA2582037, study PRJEB24529) | metagenome | biome: Human gut stool | place: China | collected 2011 | reverse complement strand
TCCTTCGAGAAGCTGGCTGCCATCTCATCACTGAGCTCAGCCGTCAGCGTCTGCGTGCCGTCTCCGTTGTCTGTAAGCGCAGCTTTCTTAAAATTCTCTTCCGTCAGATCCAGGTCATCTGTACCGCTTTCTTCGAGACTGAGCGCCTCGTTTAATTCTTCCTGCGAGGCGATCGGACTCTTCACCTTCTGCCCCATGACCGACATATAAGCGTTTTGATCTTTATAATACACCGTGTTGGTCATGTTCTGGCCCATAAATTCCATCTGCATATCCATCAGGATGGCATCAAAGGTATAGGGCAGAGACGTGGCAAAACACTCCACCGCCTCCTGCCCATCCCACGCCTGGGTGACCTTCATACCGTTCATGGTAAGGAGCTCCGTGGCAATCTCCATATTCACTGCGTTGTCCTCCGCCAGAAGGATGTGCTTTCCCTCCAGAGAGATGGGACTGTCCAGCGTGCCGCCGCAGGGGTGCTCCTCCTGCTCGGCTGACTGGAAGGGCAGCTCCACGGTAAATGTGGTCCCCTTCCCCAGCTGGCTCTCCACCTGGATCTGGCCGCTCATCTGGGTGACCAGGTTCTTGACGATGGGCATCCCCAGACCCGTGCCCATCACCTGACCGGCACTGAACCGTGTCTCTCTGGCATAGGGTTCAAATATCTTGGGCAGGAACTCCTTGGACATACCCAGCCCGGTGTCCCGTACCACGATCTGATACTTGATCTGCTCCTGGAAGGAGAGTTGTTTCACCTCCACCGCTACGGTGTCGCCCTTCTGGGTAAACTTGAACGCGTTAGAGAGCAGGTTATTCATAATCTGGCTGATCCGGAAGGGATCTCCCAACACCATGGCGCTGCGGATCTCAAAGCCGGTAACGAAGTGTTTTCCCTCCTCCTCCGCCTGGACACGGAAGGGTGCGGCGCAGGACTCAATGCACACCTGGAGATCGAACTGGCGGTCATCCAGAACCACCTTGCCCTGCTCCAGACGGGACATGTCCAGAATATCATTGATGAGTCCCAGAAGCTGCCGTCCGGAGTCCGTGATCTTCTCCAGGTAGTCCTGAACCCGCTCCGGCTCCCGCACACGCTTCTTCGCCACATCGGTGAGCCCAATGATGGCGTTGAGCGGAGTGCGCATGTCGTGGGACATATTGCTGAAAAAGGCCTGTTTGGTCTTTTCACTCTTTCTGGAGGATTCCAGCGCATTCTCCAGCAGCTTACGCTCTTCCAGCTGCCGGCGCTTCTCCTGGTCCACTTCCCGGAAGGACAGCACCGCCTCGCCCTCCTCCAGAGTTTTGTCAAAGAGAATGCACATGTTCACCCAGCGGTACTCTGTCCCAAAGCGGCGGCGGAAATCGCCTCCAAACTCCCGGACCCCCTGCTCCACCAGTTTTTGGACGTTGGCCAGAGAAAAACCCTCCATGTACTCCTGATAGGCGGCCTCCTCCATAACCTCTCCAGCCATACGGATGAGATCCTGATACCGCCCATGGACAGGCAGGCTCTGCTCAGCTTCCTCCGAGCCCTTGATGATCTCATAGGTGTCCCGCAGTACATCCACACGATAGAGAGCGTAGTAGGAGTTGCCCAGGACAGTCACCGTCTCGTTGGTCCGCTCCATCCTGATACCGAGCCTGACCTCCCGCCAGGTGAGAAAACCTACACTGAGCAGACTGAAAAGATATACGAGCACAAACACTGCTTTCGCCTGCTGCAGATCCGCGAGGATCGTGTCATACGGTATCGTAATGATCGAGAGCCAACCGTTGGGCATGTTGCTGTAATAGACGCTTCTCAGTTCTCCCGTCAGGTCAACAACATGGGTATCATATGCCTCCAGCTCCCCACTCCATATCTGCTTCTGCAGGTCTTCGACATAGGACTCCAGTCTCTCCTGCTCATAGGACGCGGCGGTCTGAAAGTAGACCAGGTTGCCCTCTGTATCGCAAAGATAAAAGGAGGCATTCTCCGGCAGGTCCAGCATGCTGGAGCGGAATTGAAAGTCCTCCAGGAAAATATCAAAGGCCAGTACCGCATCCGAGTTCCGGCACTTCTGCGCCACTGTGATGACCGGCGTACCGTATACTGTGTCGGTATAGACATTGGTGAAGATCACAGCGCCTCCGGCCATCATGGCCCCTTGGTACCAGACGGCGTTCTCCACGTCGTAGTGCTCCATACCCTCCCACGGGTTGGCCGCCAGGATCTCACCGTTCAGAACTGCATAGGGGTCCACGCCTCTCTCTCCCAGCACATCCTGAAGGCGCTGAAAATACATCGATATCCACGACTGCATCTCCTCCTGGTCCGCGTTCTCCTGAAGTCGCCAGTCGATGGCCTCCGTGCCGAAGGCAATGAGCGTCTCATAGACAGTCAGGTTGTTCCGTTCTTCCGCCGCATAGGTTTTTGCCAGAGAGGTCCCCAGTTCTTTTGCATTTTTCAACAGATCTACACGTAGGATGTGGTAGCATACCATACCGATGACCATAAATGCCAGCAGAACCAGGAAATTGGTCCGCACATTCCGGAAGATCCGTTTCCGCCTTCGTCTGGCGGCCTTCATCCAAAGTTCTCCCGTATCGCCTGGTTCACCCGCTCATAAGACTGGATGATGGCTGGCATCAGGCCGACGGCCCCGGCTTCATCTCCCTCCCGGAGCATCTGCACCTGCCGGGTGAAGAGATCAAACAGTTCCGTCATGGAGAGGTTCCCGCACACGCCCTTCAGGCTGTGGGAAGCTGCGACGGCCCCCTCCCGGTCGCCGGTATCCAGTGCCGTCCGGAGCGCCACATAGTTGCCGTCTTCCAGGAATTTTTTCAAGAATTTCTCCAGCAGCGCTTCACTGCCCATGAAACGCTCCAATGCACCGTCCACGTCAATTCCAGCCGCCTTCAGGCGGGTACGCTTTCCCTCGTCCATGCCTTTTACGCCTCCCCATTGGTCCCGTAAAATTTCCAGATCTCCTGCTCCACGGCAAAAAATCGCTCCAACAGCGCCGGGTTAAAGACCCCGCACTGTCCCTCACGAATCATCTTCAGGGCTTCCCCCCGATCAAATGCATCCTTATAGACCCGTTTACTCACCAGAGCGTCATATACATCTGCCAAGGAGACGATTTGTGCCCAAAGGGAGATCTCATCACCCTTCAGGCCGTCGGGATAGCCACGGCCGTCCCAGCGCTCATGGTGATGGCGGGCGATGTCGCAGGCGTAGTGATAGGCACCGTGCTCCTTGAGCTGGGGAATATGCTCCAGCATCCGCTCCCCCTGAACAGTGTGGGTCTTCATAATCTCAAATTCCTCCGGCGTCAGCCGTCCCGGCTTGTTGAGAATGGCATCCGGAATGGCAATCTTCCCCACGTCGTGGGTAATGGCCGCCAGGGCGATGGAGTCTATCTCCTCCGATGTCAGCCCTTCTCCCAGCTCGGTCTGGGTGAGCATATACCGGGTGATATTGTGGATACGGCGAACGTGCTCCCCCGACTCGCCGTTGCGGAACTCGATCGCGGCAGAAAGGGATTCGATCATGCCCCGGTTGAGCTCGATGATCTGTTCCGCCTGGCGCAGCAGCTCCGACTGCTGCCGCTCCACCACGCTGCCCAGACGCCTCCGGGCCTGGTAGAGCTCCACCACCGACTTCACCCGCCGGTCTACCACATAGGGGATGACCGGTTTGCTGATGACGTCCATGACCCCCAGCTCATAGGCTTCCCGCATGGTGACATCACGTGCCTCTGCCGTGATGAGGAAAATGGGGATTTGGGCGGGGATCCCCTCCTCGTTCAACCTCCGTAGTACCTGCAGGCCGTCCATCTCCGGCATCACCACGTCCAGGAGCACTGCGCATAGCTGCTCCTTATTACGGAGGATCTTCTCCAGCCCTAACCGCCCGTTGTCGGCCTCCGCCACCTTGTACTGGGAGGAAAAAATGTTCTCCAAAATTGCACGGTTAATCTCATCGTCATCCACGATCAGGATCGTGTCATAAGTGCTTTCCGCCGGTATATTGGTCCGTTCCTCTTTCATCCGTCTCATTCCTTTCCGGCGTCACGTGCTCTTATTTTGATGCCAATTTTAGTACCTATATTCTTCATCATTATAATACCTTCTACTTCCAACCGCAAGCCTGAAAGCCAGTATTCCCAAGCCATTCCGCTCCATCAGCCTGCCAGGGAAAGCAAACAGTACCCACCCTGCACAGCAGTAGGGACTGTCCAAAACAAGAACGCCGCCCATGCCATAACATGGGCGGCGCTGTGATCACTCCGTAAAGGTCAGAGTGACAGGTCCGGTGTACATTCGGTAGGGCACCTGGGTCGCGGGAAGTGTGGCAGTACTTCCCAGCAAAACTACGGCAGTGCCCGGCGTCTCGGAGAAGAGGCGGCCGTTCTCATCCATTTTCACCACTGCATCTCCGCCGATCTGGAGGAAACAGTCGGCATTGACCGTCTCGCTGCCGCACCGGGTCTGACGGACTACCTGGAGGGCACTGCCCCCCTCTGTGCCGGCCTTGAGGTCGGCCTCCGCACTGACGGTCTCCACCGCCGTAAGATAATAGGATGCGTAATCGGGCCGGTCGGTGGTGATGCCGTGGTAGCCGTCATAGTATTTTTGCTCAAAAAGCTCGTACTCGTCCACGGTCCAGGGGTGGATCAGGATACCGCGGTGCCGGGCCGCCCGGGTGAGGGCGGTGGTCTGGGCCTCCTGGGGGCAGCTGTAGAAGGCGCACAGAGGGTCCAGCACCTCCGCCATGGCCTTCAGATTGGCAGCCGTATCCGCCCCGCTCTGGGTACAGGCGGCCAGATAGCCCACCGCCGCCTCCGGCATCCGGGCCCGAATCCTCTGGAGCTGCTCTGTGCTGTAAGAGAGGAAGACCACCCGGTTCTCCATGCCGGCGGCATACACCGTCTGGACCAGGGGCTCGATCAGAGCTGGGTCCTCACTTTTGATCTCCACCAGGAAAACGGTATCACTCTCCCGGACCGCCTGGAAGAGCTGGGCCAGGGTGGGCATCCGATCCCCGGCAAGGGCCTTGTCCCGGAACATCAGGCTCTGGAGCTGGAGCCGGGTGGCGGCAGAGATCCAGAGATTCTGATCCATCAGGGCACCGGTGGTAGCGTCATGGTTCACCATTACCACCCCGTCAGCGGAAAGGTGGACATCGCACTCGATGGCGTCCGCGCCCGCCTGCGCCGCCAGGACGGCGGATCGCTCCGTATTCTCTGGCGCCGTCTCGTGAAGGCCGCGGTGGGCGGTAATGACAGGGGTACGGGTAAGAGTGCGCTGCCCTGCCGGGAAGGACTCAATGGCGTCCATGACACCCTCCCAGTCGTCGGTGACCAGGCCATCCGCCCCGGAGAGGATAGCGGTATAGGCCGCTTCTCCGCCGTCCGTACGGACCCAGACGGCTACTCCTCTGGTCTGAACGGCTTTCACCGTCTCAGGCAGGGCGTCGGACTGGTCCAGGATCACCACTCTGGCCCCCGCCCGGCCGGCCAGGGACGCGGCCTCAGTGGGGTCTGCCAGATCCATGGCGGAGCAGTCCAGGACGGCCCGGACTCCCGGACTCCCGGCACAGGCCGTCTGGAGGACCTGGAGCTGGCTGGAAAAGACGTTCACATCCACGATGCCGTTTGCCGAGACATACTGGGCAAAGGCGGCGGCGGTGGCCAGGTCCTCGATGCGGAATCCCGCCAGCACCCGCTTATCCAGCCGTGACAGATACTCGTTCAGTGGAATGCGGCTGCCCCGGTCCACCACCGTGAGGTCGGAGAAGACCCCCTTAATCAGCGTGGCCGGGCGCCGCTCCCCTGCCGCCGTATCCACAGCGGACAGACTGTCCCCCTCCGCCACCACCGTGGGGGACATGACCAGCCCCGTTTTGGGCTCGTATACCTGGGTATCGTAGCCGTTGGCGGTGAGGGGCACCTCCGTGGGAAGGTCGGGCAGCTGGTCGGTGACCGACAGGGAGAGGAGCTCCGCCGATGCCCCGTCAAAGGTGAAGGCCACTCGGCCATCCACCGTGGATCGGTCGGCCACATCGGCCCGCAGCACCAGAGCTCCGTCCACGTACTGGCAGACCACTCCGTTCTGGTAGAGGATGGTGAGGGTATAGACCTGTCCCTCCTCCATCGCCGCACTCAATGGGGCGGCGCACTGGGTGCTCCATGCCCCGCCGGACAGCATACGGGCACACTCCACCCCGTTGGAGGCGGTGGGGTCCTGCCGCAGGCCCAGCTGCCAAAAGGAATATTTGGAGTTGGTCCCACTTCCGCCGGCGGAACCGACACCGAAGGCTAGTCCGCACCAACGGCTGCTGCTCACAGCGTCGTTGATCCGGACCTCTGCCTGAATACAGAAATCCCGGCCATAGTTCCAAACAGGAAAGACCACCGCCTCATAGCCGTTACCCGCCACCCCCACGGTGTTGATGGTGCCGCCGGCCACGTAGATGTCGTCGGCGGCGGCCAGCCGGATGCCGCAGCGGTTCAGAAGCGCGGGGCTGTCGAAGGTCAGGTCCACCCGGCTGTTGAGGTAGAGAGGGGCCTCCAGCTCCTGGCCCTGGCGCTTGAGAGTCACATACCAGCAGCTCTCCTCCTCGCTCCAGTGAACAGTCACCGTCGTCTTCTCATCTCCCACCATAGCGGAAGCCTGGGTGGCAATGGCCTCCGCCGTAATCTCCTCCGCCGTGTCAAAGGAAAAATCCCCTGTCAGGACGGCTTGCAGCTGTCCCTCCAGCACCTCCTGGCCGGAAGCGTCCCGGCGGTAGAGGCTCACCTTGGTGGGCAGGGTCACCGTCTGTCCCTCGCCCGTCAGGGTGATGGTGAAGCCCTTCTGCTCCTCCCCCGTGACCCGGATTTTCCCGCCGGCAGCGGTAAATCCGGAGGGAGCAAGGGTATTCTCGATCTTCTCCGCCACCGCTGTCCGTACCGTGAAGGCGGAGGCATCCTTCGCCACCGTCACCGTCAGCCGGTCGGGCGCCAGGGATATGGCCCACTCCAGGGCCGAAACCACCTCCAGGGACACCGTCCCCGTCCGTCCGCCGGCTTCCAGGCTCAGAGCACAGTCTCCCACCGCGCTGCCCACCACCGGCAGCGTCGCCTCGCCTTTGTCAAATTCCAATGTGAGCTGGGTCTCGCCGTCGGCCTCCAGGGCCTGCCCCCCCACCGTGAGAGCGGGGACCGCTCCCGTCTCGTCCAGGTAACCGGAGACCGTCACGGTTTCAGCTCCGTCCAGACTGCGGGTGCCGCCGTCCAGCTCCAATACCTGCTCCGCTCCCAGAGGAAGTCGGTCCGGCGCCTCGATCTCCAGCCGTCCCGCCGCCTGGGCTCCCACGGGGAGAAGCAGCAGGGCCAGACAGCTCCCGCACAATAAATTTGACAACGCTCTGACTTTAGACATGGGCATCCTTTCCGCGCTCACTCGCTGTTTTCTGTCTCTATGGACCTCTCTGTTAGCATGACCAAATAAAATAAAAAAACTCGCCGCAAGCCTTTTCACGCTTGCGGCGAGTTGGCGCAGAAGGAGGGATTTGAACCCTCGCACGGTTTAACCCGTCTACTCCCTTAGCAGGGGAGCCCCTTCGGCCACTTGGGTACTTCTGCATGCCGAATCAATCTCTCTGATTCACTTGTGAGCCCCGCCGCGGGGAGAAGAAATATGGCGGAGAGAGTGGGATTCGAACCCACGGCTCTTGCGAGTCACCGGTTTTCAAGACCGGCTCCTTAAACCACTCGGACATCTCTCCACGACCCGAGCGCCACCATCATATCAAACGCAGGTGTTATCATACCATAACGTCTCCTGCTTGTCAACACCTTTGGAGAAAAAAACCGGGGCCCGCAGGCCCCGGTGGATTTTGCTCAGCTGAAGAAGGCGTGCGCACCGATGGTGGTTACATAAGTGCGGTTGCGCTGGGCCCAGCTGTTGGGGGAAATAGAGGGATTGACGAAGTAGAGGCTGCTGCCACCCACCCGGACACCCTCCAGGATCAGCTTGGCCGCCACCACGCTCTCGGCGTTGGGCTCCCGATAGATGCTGCCGCTGCTGGCGGGGGTAAACTGGTTAGGGGCAAAGATGACATCATAGATGGTGTTGGGGAACCGGGGACTGTCCACCCGGTTCATGATGACGGTGCCCACGGCCAGCTTGCCGTCCAGAGGCTGGTTTCCGCTCTCCGCGTTGATGATGCGGGAGAGCCAGTAGAGGGAGTCGCTGTCATAGTAGCTGTCGCCGGAGGCAATGGGGCTCTCGCCGCTGTAAACCTCCACCACGCCGCTCTCCTGGTTCCAGCTCACCCAGCCGCCCAGGGCCTGGGCGATGGTGCGCACGGGCACCAGCACGCGGCCACCGCCGTCGATGACACCATTGAGGACGTACAGGCACCGGTCGTTGGCCTGGATATACTGGTCACCCACCCGGGCCCGGAGGTCCAGACCTTCGGCGGTAACCACCACGTACTCGCCCTCCCAGCCAATGATGGCGTCGGGCCGCAGAGCCAGCACCGCATTGACCAGAGAGACATAGGTGATCCCGTTATACACGGTAAGACCGGGATCCTCACAGACATTGCCGTCCACCAGGAAGTAGCTGCCCTCAGCGGGTTCCTCCGCCGCCAGAGCCCAACTCCCCATGGGAAGAATCGTCGCCAGACAGAGCATCAGGCATAGGATACGCATGCGCATGTCGTATGCTTCCTCCTCGCTGTTGTTGTAATCTTGTCGTTTCTTTTGTAACCAGATTGTAACCGATTTGAAGGAGAATTGCAAGACTTATTTTTTGACGAGCGCTGTCATATCTTCTGAACCCATTGGGGCACAACGGTTTTCCCCATCCTAGCCGCTTTGACTTTTCCAAATTTTTGGATCACAAAAGCGGTTACAAAGTTGCTCTCCCCCACCGCCCTGCCAGGTCCAGAACCGGCATCCGGCTGGCATAAAAAAATCGGAGCAAGCGATAAACGCTTGCTCCGATTTTGGCGGAGAGAGAGGGATTCGAACCCTCGAGACGCTATTAACGCCTACACGATTTCCAATCGTGCGCCTTCGACCAGCTCAGCCATCTCTCCAAGGCCGGGACAACGTTGCTTATTATAACCACTTTCTCTCCATTCGTCAAGAGGTAAAATGCAAATCTTTGAAAAAATTTGACGTCGTTGCAATCCCACCCCAACTGTGCTATAACAGTAGCATCCTAACGCTATGATTGTATAAGGAGTGTTTGACCATGGAACTGACCCGCGCCCAGGCTTTGGAGCTGCTGAAAGAATATAATAAAGAGCCCTTCCACATCCGCCACGGCCTTACCGTGGGGGCGGTCATGGAGTGGTTAGCCAAGGAACTGGGCTACGGCGACAACGCTGAATTCTGGTACCTCGTGGGTCTCCTCCACGACCTGGATTTCGAGCAGTGGCCCGAGGAGCACTGCGTCAAGTCTCAGGCCCTCATGCGTGAGCTGGGTCTGGATGAAGCCCTCATCCATGCCACCGCCAGTCACGGCTGGGGCGAGGCGTGCGACATTCAGCCCGAGCATGAGATGGAAAAGGTCCTCTTTGCCTGCGACGAGCTCACCGGCCTCATCGGCGCCGCCGCCCTCATGCGTCCCTCCAAGAGCTGCTCCGACATGGAGCTCAAGTCCCTGAAGAAGAAGTTCAAGGACAAGAAGTTCGCCGCCGGCTGCTCCCGCGAGATCATCCAGAAGGGTGCCGATCTGCTTGGTTGGGACCTGGACAAGCTGCTGGACATGACCCTCCGGGCCATGCAGGCCACCGAGGCCGACATCGAGGCCCAGTTGGCCTGACACCCGCCACATCATTTAAAAGGAGTTTTTTATGAACGGGAATTCCCCCCGCAAGCCCATGGGCAAAGCTGCCCGCGTCCTCATCAGCCTGGCCGTCACCCTGGTGTTCGGTCTCGTCTACTTCTACCTCTCCCTCCCCGCCCTGAATCTCCAGGATGGGAACTTCTACACCTTTGTCTTTGTCCTCTGCATTGTCTTCGTGGTTGCCTCCCTCTTCACCTCCGGCTTCCGCATGGCCCCCGGCTCCGGCGTGAAGGAATACTTCCGCTTTGTGAAGACCCAGTGCCTCCCTGTGGGCGTCCTCATGGTGCTCCTCATCGCCGTGGGTATCATCGGCACCCTGGTCTCCATGCCCATCTTCCGGGCCTCCGCCTACCGGGACCTGCTCACTGTGGAGGATGGCAACTTCAACCAGGATATCGCCCAGATCTTCTTCGACAAGATCCCCACCCTGGACCGGTCCTCCGCTGAGTACCTGGGAGACCGCCAGATGGGCACCCTCAGCGATATGGTGAGCCAGTTCGAGTACTCCAACGACTCTACCCAGATCAACTACCAGGGTCGGCCCGTCCGGGTGGCCCCCATCGACTACGCCGACCTCATCAAGTGGTTCACCAACCGCGGCGAGGGGCTGCCCGCCTACGTGCTGGTAGACATGGTCACCCAGGAGGCCAGCGTGGTGCGGCTCCAGGAGGGCATGAAGTACTCCTTCTCCGAGCCCCTCAACCGCAACATCGTGCGCCACCTGCGTTTCCGTTACCCCACCTACCTCTTTGACACCCCCCAGTTCGAAATCGATGAGGAGGGTACGCCCTACTGGATCGCCCCCCGGATTGTCCGGACCATCGGTCTCTTCGGCGGCACCGACATTCAGGGCGCCGTACTCTGCAACGCCATCACCGGCGAGTGCCAGTATTACGACATTGACGATGTCCCGGCCTGGGTGGACAACGTCTATACCCCAGACCTCATCATGGAACAGTACGACTACCACGGAACCTTCATCAACGGTTTTCTCAACTCCATCCTGGGGCAGAAGGGCGTCACTATGACCACCGAGGGCTACAACTATATCGCCCTCAACGACGACGTGTACGTCTACACAGGCGTCACCTCCGCCAACGCCGACCAGTCCAACCTGGGCTTTCTCCTCTCCAACCAGCGCACCAAGGAGACCCGGTTCTACGAGGCCCCCGGCGCCACCGAGTACGCCGCTATGGGCTCTGCCGAGGGTGAGGTACAGGACCTCAAGTACGTGGCCACCTTCCCCCTCCTCCTCAACATCGCCGGAGAGCCCACCTACTTCATCCCCCTCAAGGACGCCACCGAACTGGTGAAGAGCTACGCCATGGTCAATGTGGCCCAGTATCAGCTGGTGGCGGTGGCCGGCTCCGTGTCCCAGTGCGAGCAGGTGTATATCGACCTGCTCTCCCAGCGGGGCATCGTGTCTGAGGAGGAGCGGCCCGAGACCCAGATCTCCGGTGTGGTGGATGACATCCGCTCTGCCGTCATGGACGGCAGCACCTACTACTTCCTCCGCCTGGAGGGCGGTGAGGTCTATTACGCCGTCTCTGCCTCGGAGAACCCGGTGGCGGTGCTGCTGAACCTGGGTGACAAGGTCACCATCGGCCACGCCGTCCAGACCGGTGAGGAGGACACCTCCATCCTCAGCGCCTACTCCCTTACCATCGACGGCAAGGCGGCCCCAGCCGAGCCGCTGGTCACCCCCAACGAGACAGAACCTGCCGGCGATTCTGCCGACACATCGGAGGACGGCGCCGTTACGGTCCCCATCTACGGCTGACGGTTCCAAGTCCATGAAAAAAGCGTCTCCCCTCCGCAAAGGAGAGGAGACGCTTTTTTCAGTCCGCTGCGGCCTTTCTGGGAATGGTTCGTCTCTCTTCTCGGCGTTCTGCCCAGGTCCGGAGCAGGCGGAAGGCCTCCGGCGACAGCAGCAGCAGAGCGATCAGATTGGGCAGAGCCATCATGCCGTTGCAGATGTCAGCCCCCTGCCACACCGCCCCCACATCCCCCACGCTCCCCACCACGATGAACAGAAGGAAGCACAGCCGGTAGAGCCCCGTCCAGCGGCGGGTGCCGGTGAGGAAGGCCAGGCCCTGCTGGCCGTAGTAGCTCCACCCCAGCAGGGAGGAGAAGGCGAAGAGGAGGAGACACACCGCCACAAAGGGTCCTCCCCACCGGCCCAGCACCGTGGAAAAGGCGGCGGCCGACAGGGCGGCCCCAACCATGGCGTTTTCCACCGTCCCTGCCTCCAGAGCGGCCAGGGCAGCCTGCGGGTCATAGACCCCGGAGGTCAGGATGGCCAAGGCGGTGACGGTGCAGACCAGCCCGGTGGCCACAAAGACCTCAAAAATCCCCCACATACCCTCCTCCGCCGGGTGGTCCACATCGGCGGCGGCATGTGCCATGGCGGAGGAGCCCAACCCTGCTTCGTTGGTGAAGACCCCCCGGGCTACCCCGTAGCGCATGGCTGCCGTCATAGAGTAGCCCAGGCCGCCGCCCACCGCGGCTTTTGGGGCAAAAGCACCGTGGAAGATGGCGGAGAAAGCCTCTGGCAGGGCGTGGGCGTGGCAAAGGACCACGGCACCGCCGCCCGCCAGGAACAGAATGGCCATGGTGGGCACCAGCCGCTCGCTGACCCGGCCGATGCGGCCGATGCCCCCCAGAATAACCGCTCCGGTGAGCACGGCGGTGACCACCCCCACTGCCAGCCGGTCCCAGCCGAAGGCGTGCTCCAGGGCGGCGGCAATGGAATTGGCCTGGACCAGGTCTCCGCCGCCGATGGAGGCGGTGACGCAGAAGAGGGAAAAGATCAGGGCCAGAGGCCGCAGCCCAAGGCCCTGGGTCATGTACGCCATAGGGCCTCCCTCCCAGCCGCCCTCCCGGCTCCGGCGGCGGTAGCGGACGGCCAGGGTCTTTTCCACGCAGCCCGTCATCATCCCCAGGAGAGCGGAGACCCACATCCAAAAGACGGCGCCTGGTCCGCCGTAGAAGATGGCGGTGGCCACCCCCGCGATGCTGCCGGTGCCGATGGTGGAGGCCAAAGCGGTA
>OGHJ01003033.1_pt1 | contig 12893 bp, 12 predicted proteins | sample 1571351 | NCBI WGS metagenome assembly OGHJ01 (sample SAMEA2582037, study PRJEB24529) | metagenome | biome: Human gut stool | place: China | collected 2011 | reverse complement strand
CGCGGATGCCGAACGCGAGACCGCCCTGCTTGACGTTGGGGCAGCTGATGTTCAGCTCAATAAAATCCACGCCCGCGGCGCAGAGCATCTGCACACCCTCGACGTTTTCTTCAATCGTGTGGCCGCCGAGGTTCGCCCAGACGGTGGTGCCGCACCGGCGCATGGCAGGCAGCTCGTGGTCGATAAAGTGCTGCACACCGGGGTTCTGCAGGCCGATGGAGTTCATCAGGCCCGACGGCGTCTCGTAGAGGCGCTCACCCTCGTTGCCGGGCTGGCCGTTCAGGGTCAGCCCCTTGCCGGAGATGCCGCCCAGCACGCGCAGATCCTCAATGCCCGCGTACTCGGGGCCGAAGCCGAAGGTGCCGCTGGCTGCGATGACCGGCCCGGCCAGCCGCTTGCCGAGAAAATCAACATGCAGGTCTGCCATCAGTCAAACACCTCCTGTGCGTTAAAGACCGGGCCGTCCTTGCAGACGGTGACCGGGCCGATTTTCGTATGGCAGGTGCAGCCCAGGCATGCGCCCAGACCGCAGGCCATCTTCTTTTCAAGGCTGGCCAGGCAGGGCACGCCAGCGGCGGCGCAGAGCTTAGCCACGCCGCGCATCATGACCATGGGGCCGCAGGTCAGCACAATGTCGTACTTGCTCACGTCCAGCAGGTCGGTGACCAGGCCGTGGTGTCCCTCCTTGCCGGAGTCGGTTGCGGCGTAGATGTCGCGGCACCAGGGCACAAAGCGGTCCATGCCGTAGGTCGTGTCGCGGAAGCCCACGAACAGGTCGGGGCGCACGCCCGCGCGGCAGAGCTCCTTGCAGAGCAGCAGCAGCGGCGCGGTGCCGATGCCGCCGCCGACCACGGCAATGCGCTTGTACTGCCCGGCCAGTGCGGCAGTGTCAAAGCCGTTGCCGCAGGGGCCGGTCACGGTCAGCGTGTCGTCCTTTTTCAGCGCGGCCAGCTTGTGGGTGCCCTCGCCCTTGACCTGATACAGGAAGGTCAGTGCGCCGGTCTGGTTGTCAAAGTCGTCAACGCTGATGGGGCGGGAAAGAATCGGCGTGGCGTCCGCGGCCCAGGCGCGCAGCATGTAAAACTGCCCGGCGTGGGGCTCGCGGCTGCGGTCCTGCCACTGGACCGTAAGGCGCATAATATCCTCTGCGACGGTTTCCTGACGCAGGACCGTCAGATTACAGCTTGTTGCATTCACCCTGAATATCCTCCCGCATACGCACGCACTCATTGTAGGCAGCCTCGTCAAAGGCAACGCCGGGCTGCTTCTTGTAAGCCAGCAGGATGCCGCGGCTGGAGTTGACAACGCCGCCGTTGCCCTTGGTCAGGTACTGCGCGATGTCCGCCGCCTTGCCGCCCTGTGCGCCGTAGCCGGGGATCAGGAAGAAGGTGTCCTTGTAGGCCGCGCGGATGGCGGTGGCCTCCTCGGTGTGGGTGCCGCCGATGACCAGGCCGATGCTGGAATAGCCGTGCTCGCCCATGTAGTCCTTGCCAAGGGCGGTCAGGCTGTCGCCGACGAGGTCGTACACATGGCGGCCATCGTCGAGCTTTTTGTACTCAAAGTCCTTCGCGCCGGGGTTGGAGGTACGGCAGAGCACGAACACGCCCTTGCCCTGCTCGGCGCAATACGGCAGATACGGGCTGATGGAGTCAAGGCCCATGTAGGGGGCCAGCGTGATGATGTCGGCCTCGAAATCACCGGTAAAGTGCGCCTTAGCGTACATTTCGGCGGTCTTGGCAATGTCGCCGCGCTTGATGTCGGCAATGACGGGCAGACCGGTGGCGCGGGCCAGCTTCAGCGTTTCGGCGTAGGCGCGCATGCCGTCCAGGCCCAGGGACTCATAATAGGCGATCTGCACCTTGTAGCAGCCCGCGACGCCCTTGGTGGCGTCGATCAGCGCACGGTTGAACGCGACGACGTTCTCCCCCGCCGTCTTGGCGGTGTCGGTGGTGGGCAGGTAGCTGATTTCGGTGTCCAGGCCCACGCAGACCGGGCCGTTTGCTGCGACGCTCTCGTAGAGCTTGTCCATGTTGGTAAGCATGCTGATTCCTCCGTTTGATGTATATAAATTGCGGCTCTATTATATAATGCTTGGAATCGTAGGGGCGGAGTCCATATCCGCCTGCGGGACTGTGCCAGCGGCAGCTTTGCACGGGCGCATATAGAATGTGCCCCTACGGGTGTTTTGTGCGTGAAGGGGTGTTATTCCTCAATCTGGAACGTAACCTTCCCACCTTTGATCGTGGTTACCACTTTTCCGTACAGCAGTGCGCCGTCGTAGGGGCAGTTCTTGCTCTTGCTGTGCAGCTCGTCGGCGTGGACCTCGTACATGTGGTCAAGGTCAACCAGCACGATGTCGGCGTCGTAGCCCGGCTCCAGCATGCCCTTGCGGTCGGCCAGGCCCAGCACGGCGGCGGGACCGGCGCTCATCAGGAAGCTGAGCATTTCCAGCGGCAGACGCTGCTCACGGCAGAGCTTGGTGTAGCAGACGCCGAAGGCCGTTTCCAGACCCACCATACCGGCAGCGCCCTTCTCCTTCTCCTCGGCGGTGTGGGGGGCGTGGTCGGTGCCGATGCAGGTCACGGTGCCGTCCTTGATGGCGTCGATCAGCGCGGTCACGTCGTCCGCCTTGCGGATGGGCGGGTTGACGCGGTAGGTCAGGCGGCTGTCGTCAAACCACAGGTGGTGCGGCGTGACCTCGCAGCTGACCCGCGCACCGCGCATCCGGCTCATGCGGACGGCATCGACGGATTCCCTGGTGGAGACGTGGCACATGTGCAGCCGGGTGCCGTAGTACTCGGCCAGATGGCAGTTGCGCACGGTCTCGATGTTCTCGGCCAGGCGGTAGTCCCAGGGGCTGATCTCGCGGTCCTCGGCGTGGGACATGATGGTCAGGCCGCGCTCGGTGGCAATCGCGAACGCGCGGGCCATGACGGCGTTGTTCATGACGCCGTTGCCGTCCTCAGTGATGAACTTGATGTCCTCGGGCAGGGTCAGCAGATGATCCAGCGTTTTGCCGTCGAAATCCTTCGTGATGGAGACGGTCTGGTTTGCGTCGCACAGGCCGACGCGGGCGGCCTCGGCCTCGACGGCGTGGGCGATCTCGGCACTGGAGCAGACCGGCTTCGTGTTGGGCATCAGGTTGACGAAGGTGTACCCACCCGCGGCAGCCGCGGCGGAGCCGGTGGAGATGTCCTCCTTGTACTCAAAGCCCGGGGTGCGCCAGTGGCAGTGGGTGTCGATGAAGGCGGGCAGGACCGTGCGGCCCTTCGCGTCGAGCACCTCCTCCCCTTCCGGGACAAGCAGCCCCAGACCGACAGCGGCAATTTTTCCGTCGCGCAGCCAGACCTCAATGGCCTTGCCCGCGCTGTCCTTTGCGTTGCGGATCAGCATGGTGGGAACCTCCTTAAAAATAGGAAACTTTGTCATAGCTGAGAGTGTAGGGGCGAACATTGTTCGCCCGTCAACTTTGCGTGGTTGAGCTTCTGCGGGAAAGCCGCGCATGAGGCAAACGGCCTGCGGGCGAGCAATGCTCGCCCCTACAAAGCCCCATGCAAAAACATCCCGCAGGGATATTTTTGCAAAAAAAAACTTTTCCCAAAAAGGGAAAAGTCAAAAAGTCATACACAAAGCGGCGACGGGAAAGAACACTGTGCCGTGATTTTTAAAGACAGAAATAAAACGCATCATCCCGGCACACTCCTTCCTATGACTTTACCTACGTTTTACTTATTGTACCATGCAGGGACGGCGGTGTCAATGCAAACGGGCTTTTTGCAAAAGTAAGGATTTTATAGATTTTTGCGCTGACTTTTGGAGGATTTGACAAAATCCGCAAAAATCCGCGCGCGGCGCGTACAGCATTGCACTTTGTCCGGCTTTGTGGTATATTTATAATAAGTATGGTAAATAGGAAGAGGAACGAACTATGGGCCTTTGGGAAGATGCAAAAAATATCCGTGATAAGGACCCCGCCGCGCGCAATGTGGCGGAGGTCATCATCCTGTACCCCGGCTTTCATGTGCTGGTCACGCACAAGATCGCACATTTTCTGTACAACCACCGGTGTTTCTTCCTGGCCCGTTTTGTCAGCCAGCTGGCGCGCCACCTGACCGGCATCGAGATCCACCCCGGCGCCAAGATCGGGCGCAAGCTCTTTATCGACCACGGTATGGGCATCGTCTTTGGTGAGACGACGGAGATCGGTGACAACTGCACGATCTACCACGGCGTCACCCTGGGTGGTACCGGCAAAGACACCGGCAAGCGCCATCCGACGCTGGGCGACAATGTGCTGATCGGCGCGGGCGCGAAGGTGCTGGGCCCGGTCTACATCGGTGACAACGTCCGCGTCGGCGCGGGCAGCGTTGTGCTGAAGAACCTGCCCGCCAACGCCACTGCCGTCGGTGTACCAGCGGAGATCGTCCGCGTCGGCAATATCAAGTGCTGCCCGGCGGACGATCTGGACCAGCAGGATCTGCCGGATATTGTCAACCAGCGCATCTCCGAGCTCGAAGCCCGCTTGAGCCGCCTGGAAGCCGAAAAGCAGGGTGAGTTCCCGCCGGATAAAAAAGAATAATAAAAACGCACGCCGTAAAATTTACGGCGTGCATTTTTTGTCAGTATGGCTTCCCCAGAGGGGGAAGCTGTCAGCGGCCCCGCCCGCTGACTGATGAGGGGCAAACTTACCGGGAATTTCCCACTGACGGGCAATAGGGCAAACCCGCCCCTCATCCGCCCTCGGTCGGGGCCTCGGGCACCTTCCCCCACGGGGGAAGGCAATCAACTCATTTCAGATTCCGCAAATCCCCGCTCTCGCGGAAATCCTCATAATCCAGCGACAGCGACGGGCTGTAATAGGGGTCATGCAGAATATTTTCCCGCCCGTGCACGGCGTAGAGACGTTCATGCTCGGCGTCAAAGCGTGCTTTTTTGGCGGGATCGTTCTCGTCGGAGCCGCGGGACTTGCTTTCGTAGTGGTAGAACTCGGCGTAGGGCGTCCAGACAATGCGCCAGCCCGCGTCGCGCGCACGCAGGCAGAAGTCCACATCGTTGTAGGCAACCGTGAACTCCTCATCCAGGCCGTGCAGCTCGTCGTAAACGGCGGTGCGCACCAGCAGGCAGGCCGCTGTCACGGCGGAGAAATCCTGCACCGTGGCCAGCCGGAACATATACCCGCTGCCGCCGCGCTTGTGGTACTTGTGGCTGTGCCCGGCGTAGCCGCCCAGCCCCGTGATGATGCCGGCGTGCTGGATCGTGTCGTCGGGATAGTAGAGCATTGCCCCGCAGAGGCCGACGCCGGGCTGGCTGCACTCGCCCACCATCTGGGTGAGCCAGTCGCCGTTGATGACCTCGACGTCATTGTTGAGCAGCAGCAGGTACTTGCCCGCCGCGTACCTGCGGCCAAAATTGTTGATGCGGCTGAAGTTGAAGCCGCCCTTGTAAGTCACGACCCGCGCGCGGTCATACCGCTCCGGCAGTTTTTTGTAGTAGGCCGCTGTGGCCGGGTCGGTGGAATTGTTCTCAATGACGATGACCTCGAAATTCTCGTAGGTCGTTTTGGCGTAGATGCTGTGCAGGCATTTTTCCAAATCGTCGGTGTGGTCCTTGTTGGGAATCAAAATAGACACGAGCGGCTGCGGCTCGGGAATGTCCCACACCACATGGCAGGTGCCCGGGAATTTGCCCGGCTCCACCCTGCCCTGCCGCCCTGTGGCGGCCAGATGGTCGGCCACGGCCTTTTGCGCAGCCTTTTCCACATAGGGCTTGGCCGCTGTGCCGCCGCTGGTGGACGCCGCGTGCACACGCCAGTAATACAGCACCTGCGGGATGTGCAGCGGCTTGGCTGCGGGGTCACGACGCTGCATTTCGTCGATGAGACGCAGAAATAAATCGTGATCCTGCGCGCCGTCGCAGGCCGGGCGCTCACCGCCGACGGCGTCGAACAGCGATTTTTTGAACACAGCCAGATGGCAGATGTAGTTGACGGCCATCAGGTACTCGGGCGCATAATCGGGCTTGAAGTGGCCGACGCGCGGGTGCTCGGGCGTTTTCTCAAACAGGGCCTCGTCGCTGTAGGCAAACGCCGCGCCGCTCTCGGCCAGCGCTTTGCTCATGCAATAGACGGCATGAGGCGCGAGCATGTCGTCGTGGTCGGCAAGGGCCAGATACTCACCCGCTGCGAGCTTCGCGGCCTCGTTCGTATTGGCGGCAATGCCCTTGTTCTCGATTTTGGCGTAGACGATGCGCTTGTCCTGCGCGGCGCGGGTGCGGACTGTCTCGCCCACGTCGGGGTGGGCACCGTCGCTGGCGTCCACCAGAACCAGCTGCCAGTTCGGTGCGGTCTGGGCCTGCACGCTGTCCAAAAATTGCTGCAAAAACTGCGGCGGAGTGTTGTACAGCGGCGTTAGAATGCTGATGGTCGGCCAGCCGTCGGCGCGGGCGGCTGCGTCGGAACGCTGGGTCTCCAGCGTCTGCTTCGACGGCAGATACCGCGCTTTTTTGCCGAAGAACCGCCGCTTAAAAAAGCCGACGGCCCGCCCGGCCATGACGCCGATGCCCTGTTCTTTCGTCAGCGTCCGCGCATAGCCGAATAGCTCTTTGATGCGTTTTGTTTCAAGGCTCATGGGATGGCTCCTCATAAAAGCAGTCTTTGTGCCAAAGGCGGGGGTTGGATTGAATGTATTCCGCAATCATGCGGTAATCGGTTTCATTGCGGATGACGTGGTCGTGAAAGGAACGCTGCCAAAGGTGCTTATCGAACGGTGCGGCTTGCCCGCGCTTGACAAGACGGATGTACTCGACGGTAGAATACCGTTTGAACGCCTGCACGATGCTGATAATCGTAGGGGCGGATTCCATATCCGCCCGTGCCCGTTCAATCTCGACCAACGCGTGAAAATGATTGGGCATCACCACAAAATAACGGCAATGGACCGCCGGATATTGGCCGATGATCTCCCGGAAAACGCGCGCCGCCATGCGGGCGGATATGGAATCCGCCCCTACGGGAGCCCGGTTCGGGCCAAACAACATTCTGCGTTGGTGCGTGCATATTGTGATAAAATAGGCGCCGTTTTGGCTGTAATCGTAACCCTGCAAATGGTGAGACTTGCGCTTCGGCAATACGGTTTCCATCACTTCAACCCGAAATTCTCAAACAGATTGTTGAAATGGGGGTTGTAATAGGGGTCGTAATTGTCGATATACTGCTGATATTTCGCGTAGAAATTCGCCTTTTCGTGCTCATACCGCTTGGCGTTCTCGCTTAAGGTATCAAGGCCGCGGCTCTTGCTCTCATAGTGATAGGCCTCGGCGCGCGGGGTGTAAACGTTCAACAGCCCCTTCTGCCACAGCTTCAGGCAGTAGTCCACATCGTTGTAGGCGACGGCAAACTTTTCCTCGTCCAGCCCGCCAAATGCGCGGTAGAGCGACGCTTTTGTCATCAGGCAGGCACCCGTCACGGCCATATAATTCTGCGTCGTGACCAAGCGGTACATGTCCCCCACAGCGGTGCGGGGGTAGCTCTTGTGGCTGTGGCCCGCGCTGCCGTTGATGCCCATCAGCACGCCCGCGTGCTGGATCGTGTCGTCGGGGTAGTAGAGCTTCGCGCCCACCGCACCCACGTCGGGGCGCTGGCTGTAGCTGAGCAATTCCCGCAGAAAGTCGTGGGACAACACCTCAATGTCGTTGTTGAGCAGCAGCAGGTGCTCGCCCTCGGCGAACGTCGCGCCGAAGTTGTTGATGGCCGAGAAGTTGAATGCGCCCTTGTAGTAGACGACGCGGCAGTCGGCAAAGCGGTTGGGCAGTGTCTCGTAATAGGCAAACGTTGCCGGGTCAGTGGAGTTGTTCTCGATGACGATGACCTCAAAATTTTCGTAGCCCGCGTTTTTGTACAGGCTCGTCAGGCAGCGGTCCAGGTCGTCAATGTGGTCTTTACTGGGGATCAGTACGCTGATCTTCGGATGGCCGGTCAGCTCGTACCGCACCTGAAATGCGCCGGGCGCGTCGGGCACGGCCATGGCGTGGCCCGGCAGACCGAGACGCTTGAGCTGCGCGTCGATGGCGCGCTCCCCCGCCGCGACGGCGTAGGGCTTGGCCTCCATGCCCGCGGCGGTGGAGCCGGCCGCGGCACGCCAGATGTAGAGTACCTTCTTGATATGCTCGATGCGCGGTGCTTTTTCTGTCAGGCGCAGGATCAAATCATGGTCCTGCGCACCGTCAAACTCCTTCGACTCATACGCGCCCGCCGCGTCCAGCAGCGGACGGCTGAACACCGCCAGATGCGTGATAAAGTTGACCCCGCGCAGGTAGTCGGGCGCAAAGTCGGGCTTGAAGTGGTAGCCGCCCAGCTCCTTCAAATCGGCGGAGAGAACGATTTCGTCACTATAGACAAAATCCGCTCCGGTGTTTTGTATCGTCTGCACAACCTCGAACAGCGCGTTCGGGTAGAGCACGTCGTCGTGGTCCAGCAGCGTGATGTACTCGCCGTGCGCCAGCGCAAATCCGCGGGTCGTGTTGAGGGCAATGCCGCCGTTTTCAATCGGCTCATACACAATCGTGCCGGGCACAGCCTTGGGCAGACGGCGCTCCAGCCGCTTGTCGGCGTCGGATGCGTCCACCAGCACCAATTCCCAGTTTGTGTAGGTCTGCCTGACGACGCTTTGCAGCATCTCGTCAAACAGCTTGGCGGGCGTGTTGTACAGCGGCACGATGATGCTGATCTTCGGCCCCTGCAGGTGCGCGGCGCGCTGGGCCTTCAGCTCCCGGCGCAGCGGAATGTCGGCGCGGTGCCGCCAGTCGTCGTGGTGCATCGCCAGCCCGACGCGGAATTTCACATCGCGCCAGAGCTGCTCGGCCCCCTGCTCCCGCAGGGTCTTGACGCTGCGCCCCGCGAGGTCCCGCAGGTGGGCGGGGTTCAAAAGCCGCCGCGCCATGCCGCCGACGCTGTCCTGTACGGCCAGGTCGGCAGGGCGCTCGTTGTTCGGTTTCGTGTTCTCGGACATAGCTTATTCCTCGGTGACTTTGGCCGGCATGGCGTCCTTTTTCTCGAACCTTCGGTACTCGGCGGTAATTTCCTTCGTCGCGCCGATGCGGCGCAGATGGCCGTGGTCGAGCCAGGCTACCTTGTTGCACATACGCTCGATCTGGTCAATGGAGTGGCTGACCAGAATGACCGTCGTGCCGCCGGACAGCAGCTCGGCCATGCGCTTCTCACACTTCTCCTGAAACAGGAAGTCACCGACGGACAGGATCTCGTCGGCAATCAGAATGTCGGGCTTCGTTATCGTTGCCACGGCGAACGCCAGACGCGCGACCATGCCGGAGGAGTAGTTTTTTAGCGGCACGTCGAGAAAATCCTGCAATTCGCTGAATTCGACGATGTCGTCGAACTTTGAGTCGATGTACTTGGGTGTGTAGCCCAGCACGGTGCCGTTTAAATAAATGTTTTCCCGTGCGGTTAGGTCCATGTCAAAGCCTGCGCCCAATTCGATCAGCGGCGCAATCGTACCGTTGACCGTGACCTTGCCGGCGCTGGGCTTGTAGACGCCGGAAATCACTTTCAGCAGCGTAGACTTGCCGCTGCCGTTCAGGCCGATGAGGCCGTAGAAATCGCCGGGCATAATATCAAACGATACATCGTCCAGTGCGAAGAACTCGTCAAACCGCACACCGCCGTGCAGCAGCGCGACAAAGTACTCTTTCAGGCTTTCGTGCTTTTCCTTGGAGAGGTTGAAGCGCATCGAAACATGGTCGATGGAGATGATGGGTTTCTGCTCTGCCATTTCGATGCCCCCTTACATGTACAGGACGAACTTGTCCTGATTCTTTTTGAACACCCAGATGCCGAGGCCCAGGCTCAGCGCGGCACAGAGGAACGGAATCAGCACCATGTTGGGGGTCAGCCCCTCGCCCCACATGACGCAGGAACGCACGGCGGTGATGTACCAGTAGATGGGGTTCAGGTTGATGACGTACTGCATCCAGCTTTCCATCTGGCGCGGGTCGTAGAAGATGGCGCTGCCGTAGACAAGCAGTGTGCAAAAGACCTCCCAGATATGCATGATGTCACGCACAAAAACGTAGAGCGTGGACAAAATCAGCCCGATGCCCAGACTGAAAATAAACAGCATCACAAGGGGATAAATGGCCAGCAGCACAGTCCCGATCGAGATGTGCGACCAGGTCAGCAGCGCGACGATAAACAGTGCCACGAGACTGAAAAAGAAGTTGACGAGCGCAAAGCAGCACTTTTCCAGCGGGAAGATGTATTTGGGAATATAGACCTTGCGCAGCAGCGGGCCGTTCTTCAGCACGCTCTCCATGGCCATGGTCGTGCTCTCGCGGAAGAAGTTGAACATCAGCTGGCCGATGATAAGGAACAGAGGAAAGTCCTCGATGCCCTGACCGCGCTGGTTGAACAGCGCACCGAACACGGCCCACATGACCAGACAGGTCAGCAGCGGGTTCAGCACGCTCCACGCCACGCCCAGCACGCTGCGGCGGTATTTCAGCTTGAAATCACGGGAAATCAGGTTTTGCAGCAGGTAACGGTATTTCCAGAAGCCTGCGAAGGTGTCTTTCAGTTTCTGCACGGTTTACCCTCAATATTTCTCAAAATATTCGAACTTCTGGGCGGCAAACGGGGTGTGCTCCTTGTCCTTGGCGCTGGTCTTGTGCTCGCAGCCGCAGTCGGGCCACTGCACGTTGACCGTCGGGTCATCGTAGGGAATGCCGCCCTCGGCGGTGGGGTCGTAGACGTCGGTGCACTTGTAGCAGAACTCGGCCACATCGGACAGCACGACAAAGCCGTGGGCGAAGCCCTCGGGGATCCAGAGCATCTTCTTGTTGTCGGCGGACAGCGTTGCGCCCACCCACTTGCCGAAGGTCTTGCTGTTGGGGCGGCAGTCGACGGCGACGTCGAACACCTCGCCCAGGGTCACGCGGACGAGCTTGCCCTGGGTGTGCTTGGTCTGGAAGTGCAGGCCGCGCAGCACGCCCTTGGTGGAGCGGCTCTGGTTATCCTGCACGAAGGGTTTGTCGATGCCCGCTGCGGCGAACTCGTCGATCTGGTAGGTCTCCATAAAATAGCCGCGGTCATCGCCAAAAACAGTCGGCTCGATGATCTGCACGTCAGGAATATCGGTCTTGATGAAATTGAACTTGCTCATGGTTTGGAATCTCCTTTTTATATTTCATAAGTCTAATACATAGCGATACAGGATATATTATACTCTATTTCACTGCGCCGGGCAAGATGGCGGAAAAATTTTGTCGCTGCTGTAACAACAGGACGGCTTTTCCGTCTTGTTAAGTAGAGGGCAGATATGGTATGATAGCCCGGAAGGTGGTGTGCAGAATGACAAAACGCGAAGCCCGCGCATGGGCCAAGGCCCGGCGCGCGGAACTGGATATGGCGGCTGTGGGCCGCGGCATGGCGCAGGCGCTGTTCAGCCTGCCGCAATGGCAGAGTGCCGGGGCAGTGCTGGCCTTTGCGGCCATGCCGGATGAGCCGGACACGGCGGAAATACTAAGACGCGCGCTGGCCGACGGCAAGCGCCTGCTGCTGCCCCGCGTGCGGAGCAAAACCGAGATGGACTGGGTGGAGATACCGGCATTGCGCCTGCTGCGGCCCGGGGCGTTCGGCATTCAGGAGCCGCCCGCCGACCTGCCCGCCGCCGACCCGGCGGGATACGCCGCGGCGCTGGCCCTTGTCCCCTGCCTGGCCGCCAGCCGCGACGGGGTCCGGCTGGGGCGCGGCGGCGGGTATTATGACCGATTTCTGGCACACTATAAGGGAGCGGGGCTGCTGCTCTGCCCCGAGGCCCTGCTGCTGGACAAGCTGCCCTGCGACGACTGGGACGCACGCTTTGCCCCCGAGAATATTCTGACCGAGAAAGGAATTTTACGATGAAAAAGCTGCTTTTTGCAACAGCCCTGCTGACCGCCCTGTTCCTGTCTGCCTGCGGCAGCCAAAAGGCTGACAGCAACGATCTTGCGAACCAACCTGCCACAAGGCCCGAGGAAGGCGCGGAGCTGGACCCGGAGTTCAGCGTTGACGACGAGGATACCGGTGAGACCGCCGAGCCGCAGCCGGACGCGGAGCTGAGCGAGATGGTGGATGCTATTTATAACGTCCAGCCGGTTGACCTGATGGGCATGGAGACGGTGGCCATCGACCTGACCGACGAGAGCTGGTACGGCTATCTGGCAGGGCTGACCGCGGACAACGTGGACAAGGTGGATGCCGCAGTAGTCAGCGAGTCGATGACCGGAAGCCAGGCGTACAGCCTGGTGCTGCTGCGCCTCAAGGACAAGGCCGATGCCCGCGAGATCGCCGATTCGATGGAGAAAAACATCAGTATGCGCAAGTGGGTCTGCGTGGAGGCAGATAAGGCCCGCGTGGTCAGCTTTGATGATAAGCTGCTGTATGTCATGGCAGACAGTGAGCTGGTCGATGCCGATCTGGTGGCGGATGCTGCCGCAAAGGCCTTTGGTGCGACATTTGATGTCGATGATTCCCTCGTCAATGAGGACGAGAGTGAGCTGCCGCCGGAACTGCTGACCGCCCCGGCTGTGGCAGACTGAGCAATACAAAAAGACAAAGAGCCGTGCCCTTTGCGGGGCACGGCTCTTGTTGATTACGGGCGGGAATCAAGCCTTGGCGGCCTTGATCTCCTTGATGAGCTCGGGAACGACCTTGTACAGATCGCCGACGATGCCGTAGGTGGCAACATCGAAGATGGGGGCGTTCTCGTTCTTGTTGATGGCGATGATGTTCTCGGAATCCTGCATACCGGCAACGTGCTGGATGGCACCGGAGATGCCCAGAGCAACATAGATGCGGGGATGCACGGTCTTGCCGGTCTGGCCGACCTGATGGTCAGCAGACA
>OGHJ01003032.1_pt1 | contig 12902 bp, 7 predicted proteins | sample 1571351 | NCBI WGS metagenome assembly OGHJ01 (sample SAMEA2582037, study PRJEB24529) | metagenome | biome: Human gut stool | place: China | collected 2011 | reverse complement strand
GGATCCGGGCGATGTAAATGCGGTCTACTATATTATACAGCAGATTCAGCATCTGGGCTACCAGCATTGGGACTGCCGCTCCCAGAATATTGCCGGTTACCGTGCCATGTTCAAAATCGATTCGTTTCATAAATCCTTCATCCCTTTTTTATTCTTGCATTTGAGTATAGCACGAGGTATTCTATATGTAAATTATTGTTTTTGTATAGAAATACAATAAAAATTATATAATACAAGAGAATTTTTACATTCAGACCATGATTGTTATGATCCGGGATCAGGACCCCGCAATTCGTACTGTTGCGGGAGTGGAGGTCTGCAGATCACCGGTCAGAAGGAGAGATTATGGAGATCAGACAGTTAGAATATTTCCGGGCCATCGTTGACGCCGGAACCATCAGTGGGGCGGCGAGGGAGCTTCATATGACACAGCCGCCGTTAAGCTACCAGATGAAAATGCTGACGGAGGCAGGAAAAACGCTCTACGAACAGGCGGGAAAGATCCTGATGCTCTCGGAGGTAACGAAGCGGGAGGTCATAAAATCAAGTCAGGCGGCGACGATCCATATCGGAATGACTCCGTCCACCGTGTCCATGATGTCCCATTACCTGATGCGTTTTGCAAAAAGCCATCCCAATATCCATTTTGATATCCACGAGGGATCCACATTCACGATGAGGGATCAGCTTGAGAACCGGATCCTTGACCTCACGACCCTGCGCACGCCAATTACGTTAAGGGGCTGTGAGACGAAAACTCTGGCAGAGGAACGTCTTCTCGCCATGGCAGTTCCGGAGTTTCCTCTTTTAAAAGGACGCACATCGCTCCATCTGCAGGAGCTCTCGGAACAGCCCCTGATCCTGTCCCACCGGTTTCAGAAATATATCGCCTCGAAGTTTGAGGAAGCGGGACTTGTCTGCGATATCTACCTTGCCTGTGAAGATGCAAGGACCGCGATCACGATGGCGGAACGGGGAATGGGGATCGCGATCCTGCCGACTTCGATGCTGGAACTTTCTGATAAGCTGAAAGCATGTGAGGTCTGTGATGCCGATTTTACAACAGAGGTCCTTCTTGCCTGGAGGAAAAGTCGGATTTCGTCGGAAATACAGGAATTTCTGGAATTTTGGAATTAAATGGCTTTTACAGGCAGATTATACGAGTGATTTTCTGAAAAATGTGCCATAATGAGAAATAATGAAAAGCTTCATATTATGAAACATGTCAGGTGCAGAGAGCCTGACAGAACAGGAGAAGAATCGTTCATGAAGTATGATCTGGAACATTATGGGCAATATTTAACAGAATGCGAGAAAAGTAAAAATACGATCGAAAAGTATCTGAGGGATGTGCGGACTTTCCTGATATTTTCAGGGGAACGGGAGCTGAGCAAGGAGATCATCTTGGAGTATAAGAAGCTCCTCGTAGAAAAATACCGGACGTCCAGCGTAAATTCCATGCTGATCGCGGTGAATGGATATCTGAGCTGGACCGGCCGGGATGATCTCCGGGTGCGTGTGTGTAGAACACAGAGACGGATCTTTCGCGAGGAGGAGAGGGAACTGACGCGCGAAGAGTACCAGAGACTTCTTATGACCGCGAGACGGGAGAATCGCGAGCGCCTGTTCTGCATCCTTCAGACCATCGCGGGAACGGGGATGCGGATCGGAGAATTAAAATATCTGACAGCGGAGACTCTAAAGGAGCGAAAGATACAGATCGACTTTAAGGGCAAAGTTCGGATCATCCTGATCCCAAGGTCCCTTCTGATCATCCTGAAGGACTACTGCCGAAAGCACAAGATCAAGGAAGGAAGTATTTTCCGATCAAGGAACGGAAGACCGCTGGACCGGAGAAATATATGGGTTGAGATGAAAAGCCTCTGCGAGAAGGCAAAGGTGGCAGCAAGCAAAGTATTCCCGCATAATCTGAGACATCTCTTCGCGAGATGCTTTTACGAAAAGGAACACGACCTTGCGCGGCTGGCAGATTATCTTGGACACAGCAGCATTGAGACAACAAGACGGTATACGATGATCACAAGCGAGGAGGCCTGCGCAAAGGATTTAGAGCTTGGACTGGTCCAAAGGGAAGAAGCGATATCGGAAGGTGAAAAAGGTAATATGGAACAAATGGGAAAAAAGGAGGATCCGTTTACGACATAATGTGTATTATGTCATAACGAATCCTCCTCTGTATTCATATATATACATAACAATTCTAACACGAAAAACCTTTGTTTTCAACGGATATTCCGGGTTTTTTACATTTTTGCGTTTTTTTAACATGATTTTCAAAAAATATGCGGTCCTGGAAACAGATTCGCAGATCGGATACTTTTTTAAATTAACTTAAGAAAGCGTAAAAAGTATGAAAATTTCATGTAAGAACGATGCAGATCTTCTAAGACAAGCCGTTCATGACATAATACACATTATGTCATGGACGGCTTTTTTGAATGAAAAAATGTATGATCGGAGAACGATACGGAAGTCTTGTGGTAATTGAAAAAGTGAAGATTCCTGGGAAACCGAAAACCTATTGGCGGTGTCGGTGTGACTGCGGGAATACATGCACCGTGGAAGATTCACACCTGAAAAACGGACATACGAAGAGCTGTGGCTGCAGAAGACGGATCCGCCTTCAGGAAAAACGTCTCGATCTCACCGGACAGCGGTACGGCAGGCTTGTCGTTCTGGGACCGGCAGCGGGGCTGACAGAAGAAAAAGAAGGCACGGTGGAGCAAAGCGGATCGTCTGCAGGTGATCGCGCGGATCGTCCGGGCAGGATGAGTGACTACTGGCTTTGTCAGTGTGATTGTGGAAAACAATGCATCTGCCGAAAAGAGAATCTCCGCTCCGGGGTCACAAGAAGCTGCGGCTGTCTTCAGGAAGCACAGAGAAAGGTAAATATGAAGAAAGCCATCCATTTTATGGACGGAACCTGTGTGGAACGGATCGCGTGCAGAAAGACATTTTCCAATAATACTTCCGGTCACCGTGGAGTGTACAGAAGAGAAAACAACCGATGGAGAGCCTCCATTGGCTTTCAGGGAAAGTCCTACAATCTTGGCAGCTTCGCAACCTATGAGGAGGCAGTTCAGGCACGGCTGGACGCGGAAAAACGGTTATATGATCCGTTTTTAGCGAAATACCGCGAAAAGAATTCCTAAGAACGCAGGGAGATCACAATACTGATAAAAACACTTCCAAACGCAGGAATACCGGGCAGCGCTGCTGCATAGAATGCAGTTTAGGGAGTGATTTTTATAAATTTTTAGGAACAAGGGGGAAAGGAGGAGATTTGTGAGCATACAGAGGCAGAAGAATCCTGTGTGCAGCAATTGAAATATTGACTCACAGTAACTGTTCGACAGAGATACAGTTACGATCCACGATTTGAAAAAAAGGAGGAAAAGAGAGATGAAGAAGCGCGGAATAAAAAAACGTGTTCTGGCAGCACTCATGACGGCCTGTATGGTCGTTGGGTCTGTGCCGGGAGTGTCGTTGGCGGATGCTACTACAGACAACTCTGGAATAAGCTATACGCTTGATGGAGTTGAGACAACAGATAGCGCGCAAACGGCTATTACATTAAACAAAGAAGCAAAACCGGCCGGTGATGGCAAATATGACATTACATTAACGGTCGATGCAACCAAGGCAAAAGATCAAATTCAGGTAAAGCCTACAGAGGTTGCGTTTGTGTTGGATGCATCCGGATCTATGGCATGGTGTACGGATGAAACACATAACCACAAGCGAAGTGTCTCTGGCAAAAAATGCGGCAAGGTTGATGAGACGAATCCAAGCCGTTGGAATGTAGCAATTGATACAATTGAAAGTATGAGTACAGAGTTAGAGAACGCCGGTGTAACGTGCCATTACATTTATTTTCAGGGTGATGAAGGAGCGTATCAAGTTGATAAGGCGGCGGATTACAAAACGCAAGTCGTTCCGGCAGGCGGAACCCCTATCAGTGCTGGAGTGAAAAAAGGAATTGAGGTTTTAAATGCAGCACCGGAAGGCACAAATAAAATCTTAATTATCATTGCTGATGGTGGCAGTACTGATACATATATGGAACATGAAGGCGAATACAAACTTTGGCCTTGGATTCGTTATGATAATGAAAAACAAATACTAAAAGATTTCAAGGCAACAGGTAAATCATACACTGTAAGCTTCGCCTTAAATAAGACAGACAAAGGCACCTCAATGGATGAAAATAAGTTTAAAGCGCTTGCCAATGCAGGTAATTTAAATGCAAAAAATGCTGAGGACTTAAAGAAGGTATTTGAAACAATCTCTAAGGATATCACGAGTGGCATTAACGATCCGTTAGGTGAAAACATCACCATGACAAGCGGAACGCTTAACGCAAGTGATGGATCTGCCAGCTACGATGAAAATACGAACACGATCAAATGGAATTCCAACGGTACAATGAAAGATAAGCTGACATTGACTTACACCGTGGAACTGACAGATGAAGCGAAGAAAAAGGTCGGAAAGATTGATTTAAACGGCAATGCAGAATTCAACTATTCCTATACAAAAGATGGTAATAAGGTAGATAAGCAGATCAAATTCCCGAAACCATCTATTACAGGTGCAACATTGACAGTCAATTATGTTGATGAAAAGGGTAATTCTGTACAGGAACCGGTAACTGAGTGGGTAGGTTTTACCGGCCAAAAAGCTTTTGAGACAACGATTCCACAGATCAATGATGAGATTGCAATTGGCACGGAGAGTTATCGTGTAACCGGTGTAGAATCAGATGATTTCGCGATGACATCATTGATGGTGCATCCACTGATGGCAACAGAAGGAAAGGCATACAGTGTTACGGTTCGTTTGACGAAGGTCGAGACACAGCCGACTATTTACAAGGTCACTTATGATGCAAACGGCGGTGCATGGGATTGGTCCTTCTCAAAAGATGGATACAACTTAAATGCGACAGGCGGTGCCGACAAGCTTACAAAAGACAATGCAAGAGGTGAAGAAACTCTTGAACTCTTAAGTGGTAATGAACTTCCGACACGTGAGAATTATGATTTTGACGGATGGTATCTTGATGGTCAGAAACTTACTGCTGGAACGACAGTAGCAAGTGCTGCCGGTACAAGAACCGAGGTTGTGGTAAAAGCACACTGGACAGAAAAGAAACCGGAAGTTCCGCGTAAACCTGTGGATACGGAAATTGTGCCTGCAGTGATCGTAGAGTGCCTCAATGCTTCCAATTCCGGTCATGAGGCAAAACAGTATGATTTAAACATTCCGAATAGCTATGAGATCGGAGAAGTAAGATCTGTTAATGGAAAATACGTCAGCACAGTAAAAGTGATCAGTGCATATTACGCAATGCAGTATAATGCGGATGTGGATTATGATCATGCAGTGACCGTAGAAGATATTACATACGATCTTACATGGAACCCAGTGACAAAGAAATGGGAAGCACCGGCTCTCACAAGAATTCCAACCATTAAGGTAGATTGCTCAAAGGATACTCCAATCCCGACTGATCCGGAACTTCCGGGCTTTAGAGAGTTAGAGGATCTTATCGAAGGAGTCGTTCTTGTTCATACAGGCAGCAATGCAGCAGCTCATCCGGATGAGAAATACACTCTGATGGAGGATGGATATGAGATTTCATGGTATGGAACTACAAAGGCAATCCTTACAGTAAAGGCAGCGCCGTATGTAAGCAAATATATTGCAGACCATGGCAATCATGACGTTAAGGGAGCCGCTTCAGCAAAACTGATCCTTGCTCGTACAGATGGCGGCTGGGGTGTTGAAAAGGGTACAACACCGATCAGATTCTTTGTGAAGTGTACCGAAAACAATCCGGAGAAACCGGCTCTTCCGAAATACGATGATCTGAAGAAGCTGTTTGGAGAAACGATCAATGTAACCTGTGAAACAGATGAGCAGCACGCTCCGCAGTCCTTCGGTCTTATGGCCGGAACTTACAGCGTCACAAGAGATAAGGAAGACGATAACGAGGCAGTTGTTACTGTATTTGCAAAAGATTATATCAAGGCATATGCAGATGGAAAACATACAAATGCAGGAGATGATGCAGCAACAGTCAAGCTCTTCTGCGATGAGGACGGCAAGTGGTATTCTGAAAATCAGGAGATCGTGATCAACTTCAAAGCAAAATGCGACAAAACACCGGAGACACCTGAGAAGCAGTACACCGAAATCAAGTTCGTTGTTGTAAACGGAACATTTACTGAGAACGGTCAGACAGAACTTACAAAGACCTTTGAGGTTGGAACGAAGCTCACGCTTGCGGATATTCCAGCATCCAAGGGTAAGAGCAGCAGTTACAGCGATCAGACCTGGGATAAGTTCCCGATTGGATATGTTGTAGGAAAAGATGGAACGACCTTCACGATCACCTACAAGTGGAGATCAAGCGGAAGTGACAGTGATGACAGTGATTATGACTATGGCACTTCCACAAGAGGCAAAGCCACAAACGCAGCTGGTAAGTCCGGACGCTGGATCTTAGAGGGCGGCGAGTTCACGGAGGACAACGGAAGACTTCCGTCCAACGAGTACTTAAAGATCGGTGATACGATCTACGGTTTCTACACCTACGGATTTGCCATCGACTTTGACCGTCCGGAATACTACACAGACGCGGCAATTCAGGCAAAGGGCGGCTACCGCGACGCGACAGGAACATGGAGATTAAACGGCTGGTGGTTCTGCTATGATGACGGTACATTCCCGCATGACGAGTGGGTATACCGGAACAACAACTGGTATTATCTCCATACTCAGTACGACAACACAAGAGGACACATGTACACCGGCTGGCATGAGATCGACGGCAAGTGGTATTACTTCAACACAGCATCCGACAAGGGAACACTTGGCGTAATGCTTGCGAACACCACAACACCGGATGGATATCAGGTAGATGCAAATGGAGCATGGATCCGGTAATTCCGGCAGGAAACCTTCATGGCTCACCGGGCGCGGGATCCTCATAGCAGTCATATTTCTCCTGGGGCTGGGAATTTTCCTGTACCCGCATATCTGTGACTGGTACTATCAGTATCAGTTCAACAAGGCGATCGCGGCGTATGACCGGTTTCAGGGGATCGACTGCGAAGGAATGATCCAGGCGGCAAGAGAGTACAATGAAAGACTTGAAAAGAAAGAGGAACAGTTTCTGGTTCCCGCAGAGGAACGGGAGGAGCTTGACCACCTTCTGGATCCATGGGGAACAGGGATGATGGGATATGTGGACATTCCGAAGATCGGGGTCCACATTCCCATTTACCACGGAACGGAAGAGCGGGCGCTTCAGTCGGGCGCTGGTTTCTGGTATGGGACAAGCCTGCCGGTGGGCGGTGAAAATACCCATTGTGTGCTGGCCGCCCATAACGGTCTTGTGAAGGCGAAACTGTTCACTGACCTGGACAAACTGGAAGTGGGAGATCGGTTCACTCTGGATGTCTTAAACGAGACATTCACGTATGAGGTGGATCAGATCCTCGTAACACTTCCGGAAGAGACGGAAGAACTTTATATCCAGAATGGAAAAGACCTTGTGACGCTTTATACCTGTACTCCGTATGGGGTAAATACCCACAGGCTCCTTGTCCGCGGACACCGGGTAACAGAACCGGAAAAATGATGGAAAAAATGCGCCGGTTCACAAAAAAGTGAAAACGGCGCTTTTTTCGATATAAATTGACATGGAGGGGATCGAAAATGAAAAAGAAAATAAACAAGGTTTTCATGGTCTGCCTGGCAGCGACTGCGATGACGGCGGGAATGTCGGTTTCGGCATTTGCGCAGGTACATATTGGTGAGACTACCTATAGGACGTTTGATGAGGCAGTGACTGCGGCAGCAGATGGAGCGGTGATCGTTCTTGATACGGATGAGACGACAAGTGGGCTTAATCTGAGCAAGAACTTGACGGTAGATGGCGGTACGGATAAGAAGAATCTTACATTTACGGACAAAGGAATTGCACTTTGGGGCAAAAAGCTGACCTTTAAGAACTGCGCTCTGGAACTGAAAGGAATCGGATCGACACCATATACAGCGGAGTGGAATTGGATGACGATCTCTGCATCAAGGAATGCAGAGCTGCATCTGGAGAACGCAGAGATGGTAATGAATGGTGAAGGTGTTGCTGCAAAAACTCATGCGATTTATTTCGGTTCGAATAATAAGCTGAATCTGAAGGATTCCAAGTTGGAGATCCGAAATTATCCGCAGGATGCCCTGGAGTGGGATGGCGGTGACGGAGGCTATAATGTGAATCTCGAAAATTCGACCTACATCTCGGATAATAACCGCTCAGGTTTTACGGGAACGTTTTATGCCACGATCGATAACAGTAAAGTTCAGGTGTTAAACAGCCATGGAAACGGATCAAACGGTACATACTATACGATAAAAAATGGATCGGAAGTTTTGTTTGATGGAAGCGGTACCTGGGGAATTTCCGCATGGCGGATCGACATGAGCAATCAATCCTCCTTAACAGCAACAAACAACGGGTACAGCGGTATCTGGACCAGAGTGCTGAATGTGGATAAGACATGCAAGCTGGATGTGGAAGGAAACGGGGTGAAATCTTCATCCGCAGCCACAAGTGGCGGAATCGTATTTTTTGGAAATGGAACATATAAAAGCATGATCGAGAAGGGCGCAGATGTGACGATCATGAACAATGCCGGTTCCGGAATCTATACAAAACAGGCAGCCTGCAATTTGACAATCGGTTCCGCAACGATCGTCAACAACGGAACGGGAATACAGAATGAGAAGAAGATTGGTGCCGAATACGGCGGAGGTATCTATAATATCGGTACCATGCGTCTCGGCTCATCGGTTATCCTCTACAATAACCATGCCGGAAAAGGCGCCGACGATATCTACAATGGGGAAAGCGCGACACTGAAATTCGGAGACACAAACAAAGAGTGGATCCTCGACGATTGTAATCACGCGATCGACGGCTGGTATGATGACACAGAAGGAAGCCGCTGGAATGCCGATGGCGGTGAAAGTGAGCACCATATTGTTCTTGTAAACAGCGGAAGTAAGACCGGTATGCTGCAGATCAAAGCTGCGCATGGACTTGATGCGGACGATAAGGAGAGCAGACCGGATATCGATAAAAAGGCAGACGGTGAGGATGAGATCAAGGGCGTAAAACCGGGCGATAATATAAGCTTTACTCTGGAATCCCATCTTCCGGCGAGACTGGCCGGATTTGTAGTGCGTTCCGATTCTAATGCAGAGAGATTGTATATTCCGGAGAAGTTCTCCGAACGTATGATCTTCCATGACAAGATGAGCAAAAATCTGGAATTTGACAAGGAAACTCTGAAAGTGACAGTCGGAAATGATGGAAGTGTACTTTCGGAAGACTATTACAAGGTAGAAACCGGAAAAGGCGATGAGGCATTCCGGGTAAGTATCGCTCTGATCGCAGCATTCAATGACGGATATATTACATATGATGAGTTAAAGAATGCAGAGCCGGTTATTGTTTCCTATGACGCAGCTGTCTCTGACAAAGCCATTGATGGAGACAAGGTGGAGAACCGTGCATGGGTCAACGACAGCGAAGAGGATATCGTTGACGGCCCTGTCATCGATCCGGATGTTCCGTCTACCGGTGGAATTGGAACAAAAGCCTTCACAGCAGCAGGAATCGCCATGATGGGAGCTGCAGCAGGTGCTGTGATCGTGATAGGTAAGAAAAAGAAAAAAGAGCAGTAATTCAGACTTTTCGGATTGTTGCTAGTTATGAGAACGAGGTAGAGACATGAAAAAATCATGGAAAAGTTTCATGACCGTCACCGCAGCCGCCGCTGCGATGACGGCTGCCATGGCATTTTCTTCGCTGGCGGCTGTGGCGAAGGTAGGAACACAGGAGTTCAATAGTCTTCAGGATGCGATCAATTCTGCGGGAGAGTCACCGGTAGTGATCGATCTTGAGGAAAATGTAAGTCTTACGGACGGACTTGTGATCGGTGCAGGAAAAGATGTGACGATCCAGTGCAGCACGTCGGATCCGAAGACGATCAAGATGGAAGGAAAGGGAATCCACACAGAAGGAACTTATGATGCTGCAGCTAAAAGCTGGAATACCAGTCGGCTGACATTTAAAAACTGCGTATTGGATATTGCTGCGAATGATAATCCGGGTGGAAGCGGCGGCACTGCGAATCTGATCTCGAATACAGATCTCACCTTGGATCATGTGACATGGATACAGAATAGTGCGGATGGCGGCAGCGGAAGCGGAATGTATTTGTATCAGGAAAGTAATTTATACCTTGTAAATGGTACAGTCATGACGATATCCGGCTATAAAGGATCCCGGGCAAGTGGTATTTTCGCAGACAATTCAGAGTATGAGGATATGCCAAACCGGAATATTAAAATTTCAGATCATTCCAGTCTCAATATCACCGATTGTGACTGGCACGGAATGACGGTCAATCCGGTAGACGTGACGGTAGAAAAATATTCACATATCGATATTACGGGGTGTGGAAATCCGAACTACGGTGGTGGAATTGGCTGCTATTACGGAAAACTGAGCGTAACAGATCATTCTGATGTGACAACGAATCAGAATATTGGTAGCGCCTGGGGAATTTTTGTTAAAGAGCTGTTTGTAGACGGCACTTCAAAACTGACTTCCTGTAATAATACCGGAAATGGGCTGAATGCCGGAGGAAAAGGAACCATTGAGGGAGGAGCTGAGATCAGTCTCGACGGAAATGGGAAAAGAGGTCTTCAGGTATATAGCGGCAGCGATTATTGGTACGGCGATGTTGAAGTCAAAGCAGGGGCAGTTGTATCGGCCTGTGAAAATAGATCAAACGGGATTTTAAATACGTATAAGCTGTGTGTTGAGAATGGAGCAACATTTAAGGTTGAAAAGAATCATGATCGCGGAATCCGTAACGTGAGAGAACTGACTTTAAATGCAGGCAGCATTTGTGAAAATCAAACGGGTTCAACCGGAGCAGGAATCTTCAATGAGGGAACCTTGAAGATCGGCACCGGCGTCCGCATTTGTAACAACCACGCAGCCACCTACGGCGGCGGCCTCTATAATGGGGAAAACGGAACCGCAGAGCTTTCGGACGGCGTGATCCTCTACAACAACCACGCAGCCCAAGGTGCTGACGATATTTACAACACCGCAGGGCGGAAGCTGACCTTCTGTGCGGTCGGAACCGGTTGGAACCTCGATGACTGCAATCACCGCATCGACGGCTGGGATGACGATACAGAAGGCTCAAGATGGAACGCAGACGATAATCTTCCGGAAAACCGTCATATCGTATCGGTAGCTTCCGGCGGATATGAGACGGGATTCCAGATCAAGGCGGCTCATGGCGCGGACATCTATGAGACGACAAGTTATCCGATCGATAAAAAGGCAGACGGCGAGGATGAGATCGGAACCGTAAGTCAGGGAAAGAGGATCGAGTTTACACTGACCTCCACTCTTCCAAAGCTGCTTGCACGCTATGTTGTAACGGCATCCAACGCCTCACCGGCAAACTCCGCAAGGGAGATTCGCGAAGTCCGCGTACACAGTGCGTCCGGCGCGGAGACAGTCCGCGTGTACAGTGCGTCCGGTGCCAGCAAAGTCCGGGTGTACAGCGCATCCGGTGCCGGAAGAGCGGGAAGCGTAAGCAGGGACAACTACGACAATGAGATTGCCAGACAGTCCCTTTCTGCAGATGAAAAATATGCGATCCCGGATTCTGTTGTGGAGACTATGATCTTCCACGATGAGATGAACCGATATCTGAAGTTTATTGACGGTACGCTCCGTGTGACTGCGGGCAGGGCTGGAAAAGAAGTTCCTTCCGGGTATTACACGGTAACAGCCAGTGGTTCCAACGCATTCCGGGTTGAGGTTGATCTTGTAAAACTCTTTAATACCGGAATCATCGATTATGAAGATCTGACGGATGGAAATCCGATTACAGTGACCTATGAAGCGGTCGTGACAGACGACGCGATCCAGGGGGACGAGCTGTTTAACGAAGCCTGGGTCAACGATGGAGAACATGACTCCGTGGAAGGTGATGTCCTTGATAAGAAGGTTCCGTCCACAGGCGGAACGGGACGGGGAATGTACACGGGTCTGGGACTCCTGTTTATGGTCACAGCGGCAGCAGCATGGAAGAGAAAAAGAAGCATATAGATCAGATACAGAAATCGATGTAGAAGGAAGGAATCCAAGATGACAGGAATTCGGAAAAAGAATAAGATCCTGGGCTTTATTTTTGCCGTGCTTGCGGTATGGATGGTGATATTTCAAAATCCGTCCTACGCGGCACAGCGGGGCAGTCTGAACGTAAAAACAGAACAGGCCGGAATGACGGTATATCTCTATCGGGTTGCCGAAAAACAGGCAGGTGTCTATGTGATGAATGAGAATTTTCAGGCTTCCGGCGCGGATGTTTCCGGAGGAGGCTCCAGAGAGGCTGCGATCACTCTGGCAAATTTTGTGAAGGCGCAGAGGATCCAGCCTTACCGGACCGGAACGGGAAGCGGAAAGCATGTGTCTTTTCGGAATCTTCCGGATGGAGAGGCTCTCTACCTTGTGACAGGTGATCCGCTGACCGTTGGCGGTAAGACCTACATTCCGGCACCGGTTCTCGTGGAAGCGGGCGGTGCCGCGGCGGAAGCAGATATCAAGTGTGATATTGAAGAACCGGAAAACCCGACAAAACCAACGGAACCGACGAATCCGACCGAACCCACAAAACCAACGGATCCGTCGAATCCGACCTCTCCGACCCGTTATCACGATGACAGTGATGATGACGACTGGGATCCGACCCCGAATAAAAAGCCGACTATCACAACAG
>OGHJ01003025.1_pt1 | contig 12954 bp, 10 predicted proteins | sample 1571351 | NCBI WGS metagenome assembly OGHJ01 (sample SAMEA2582037, study PRJEB24529) | metagenome | biome: Human gut stool | place: China | collected 2011 | reverse complement strand
TAAATACGTGTCATATAGTTTACCCCCGCGAATCTGTACCTCAACTTCTTCTCCCCGTTTGCAAAAACCATTTAAAACAGCCGCTACAACGGATGCACATGTGCCTGTTCCGCAGGAAATCGTCTCCCCGGAACCGCGTTCCCACACCCGCATCTTTATCGTGTGGTCATCGATTACCTCAACAAACTCTGTGTTAATCCGGTCCGGAAATAACTCGTGGTTTTCAAAAGATGGTCCAATTTTTTCCAAATCTAAATCATCAATTCCCTCTGTAAAAATCACACAGTGTGGATTTCCCATTGAAACACAAGTGGCTTCATACTCTTTTCCGTCAACCACAAGTTTTTTAGCAACAAATGTATCGCCATCTGCTGATACCGGAATCTTTGCAGGTTCCAATACCGCCTGTCCCATATTTACCGTTATGTAAGTAACCAATCCGTTTTCCACGGTAAGTTTTAATGCTTTTATGCCGCTCTTTGTTTCAATCGTAATCTCATCTGAATGAACTATTCCATGCTCATACGCATACTTTGCGACACAGCGAATCCCGTTTCCACACATCGCACCTTCCGAGCCGTCTGCATTATACATAATCATACGACAGTCCGCAGTTTTAGACGGTGCAATCAGAATCAAGCCATCGGAGCCAATTCCAAAATGTCTGTCGCTCACAAAAACCGCCAGTTTGGATGCATCGTCTATTTGTTCTGTAAATAAATTTACATAAACATAATCATTGCCGGTTCCGTGCATTTTCGTAAAATGTAATTTACTCACACAACTCCTCCTTTATTCTTCAATGAAAATATCTACATTGCAGTTAGACAAAAATGTCTGGTTCAGTTCCAAATCATAATCTAACTTCAAATGAAATCCCCGCTCGGTGAGTATCTTCTGGAGCGATTTCGTGCTAAGCGCAATCTCCAGCTCCCCAACCGGCGTCGAATAATATGAATACGTCGTCTCATTTGGCACAAACACCATGTGGCTTTCCGCCGGACCATGCTTGATAATCTCTAACTGGTCGTCTTTGTATTTCACCAGATTTTTCACAACGGAGACAAGTCCATTTTCTTCCTCTTCCACAACTTCCTCATAGGTAATCCATGCAAATCCATCTCTCTCACACATCTGCCCAACAGAAATCACTTCCACATCATCGCGGTCGCCGTCTTCGCCGTGCATATGCATGCCGCAGATTCTAAGTTTAACCTCTTTTGTCATGTTCTGACTCCTTATCTTTCAAATGCAAGTGCAATAATCTGATCTAACAATTCTTCTTTCTCAAACCCTGCTGCCTTCCAAAGCATCGGATACATACTGATGTTGGTAAATCCCGGAAGTGTATTAATTTCATTAAAAATCACTTCGTTCGTTCCCTGCTCCACAAAGAAGTCAACACGCGATAATCCAAAACCGCCCACGGCACGAAATACCGCTACTGCATTTGTCCGGATTTTCTCCTTCACTTCATCCGGCAAATCCGGGTCAATTACCGTCTTCGATTCCGCATTGTTATACTTGGCATCAAAATCATAAAACTCTGCTGCCGCCAAAATCTCACCAACCGGCGAAGCTTTTGGATTTTGTCCGCCTAAAATGGCACACTCCACTTCTCGTCCGATAATCGTTTCCTCAATCAATACACGATGGTCATGTTTTTTCGCAAGTGCCAGCGCTTTTTCTAACTCTTCTCTGTTATGTGCCTTGCTGACACCCTGTGAAGAACCGGCATTGGATGGCTTTACAAAAACCGGATAGGAGATCAGACCGGCCTCTTTGTCACGGAAAAAGCTTTCCAGATCCACATAGCATCTGCCGGTAGGAATATTCATTTCCTGTAACAGCTTATACATACGGTACTTGTCAAAGCAGGTCTCTACAAGATCATAGGGGGATATGATAGGAGTTGTTCCAACCGCAAGGAATTTTTCTCTTTCCTTTGCTAAAAGGCTCAGCTCCGGATCGATCAGGGAAAAGACGCCGTCAATACTCTCCTTTTTACAGATTTCAAGGATCTGATCCAGATATCCCGGTGCCGTGATCCTGGGTACCAGATAAAAGGCATCCGCCTCATACACAGCCGGTGCCAGATTGGAACAGTCTGTAGCGATGACTTTGCCCTCTGCACCCACATTTTCCTTGAAATACTGCACAACCTTATTTCTCGTTCCTGCACTCAAGATCAAAATATTCATATGAAAAATCCTTTCCTATATCGGTATCACTTTTCTTATCTTCTTCCGGTCTTCAGAAGCAGGTCAAAATACAGCGGTGTCCCGCCTGTGTGAATGAAGAGCACATTTTTGTCTTTGATGTCATGCTCCTTCAGAAAAGCACACATGCCGTAAAATGCTTTTCCCACATAAGTGGTATCCAGGGGGATCCCTTCCCGTTCCATAACACGGTCTATCAGGGAAAGTACTTCCCCGCTGTAGTTTCCATATCCGTCAAACCGGTACTCATCCGTAAACAGAAGGGCATCCTCCCGGTACAGCTCTGCAAAACGCTCTCCCAGATATTCCCGGATGCTGTCCTTTACTACCGTGCGGCCTCTACCCTGTTCCCTGGCAATGCTGATGCCAACAATCTGTCTGTCTCTGTCCCCGTTAAGAAGCTGTCCGCATACAAGTCCTGCCTGGGTAGCGCCGGTTCCGGATGCGTGGAAAATATAGTCAAAATAGATTCCGTTTTCCTTTTCACAGGCACAGATTTCCCGGTAAGCCTTCACATAGCTTTCCGTACCGGGTCTGCCATGTCCTCCGCCTATAATAAAATAGGGATGCTTTCCTTCCCTTCTGTAGGCTGCTTTCCGGTTTTCTATGGTCTCTGCTACTTTTGTTACCGGGCAGGTCTCGATCACTGCCCCAAGCTGCTCCACAAAAGCAGTGTTATACAGTCTCTCCCGGTTTTCCTCCGGCGAAATCACATGACAGGCAAGTCCCATAGAGGCTGCCATATTCGCTATGATCCGGCAGTGATTGGAGCTGTTACTGCCATAGGTCATCACTACATCCGTATCACTGTTTTTGATTTCCCTGTAAAATTCCGCCGCTTTCCTTACCTTGTTTCCTCCAAAGCTGAAGGGCAGCATATCATCACGTTTTATATAAAAATGGTTATTACCATAGTCACCTGACAGCGGTACAACCGGTGTAACCGGAAGTGGTTTTTCAAAAAGTGTGATTTCCTTCAAATCAGCCAGCCTGTCCTTTCGATCTGTATTTGTCAAAATCTTCTACGGTCTGCTGATCTCCGGAAAGAGTGTCAGAACGTTTCAGCACCTTATAAACCGTCATGCCAATGATCTTAAGATCCATCAGGAAGGTAAGATGATCTACATATTCAATATCATAGGCAAACCGGGCTTCCCAGCCAAGAGCATTTCTGCCGTTTACCTGTGCCAGTCCTGTCAGTCCCGGGCGGACATCATGGCGTCTTCTCTCTTCCTTCGTATAATACGGCAGATAACGCACAAGCAGAGGCCGTGGCCCGATCAGGCTCATATCTCCCTTGAAGATATTAAACAGCTCCGGCAGCTCATCCAGGCTTGTGGAACGCAAAAGTCTCCCAAATTTCGTAAGCCGCACTTCATCCGGAAGCAGTTCTCCCTTTTCATCTCTTGCATCTGTCATAGTACGGAATTTATACAATTTAAAGATCCTTTCCCTTCTGCCCGGTCTTTCCTGGGTAAACAGCACCGGAGAACCCAGTTTACACCGGATCAGAATCCACAGGATCAGCAGCAGGGGAGAAAGGATCAACAGCCCTGTGCCGGAAATGATGATATCTAACAGTCTTTTTATCCACCTTCGGTACATACTTTCCTCCTGCAGGCTATTTTCCAAAGCATCCTCTGATTATCCTGATGATACGATCCATATCTTCATCCGTGTTCTTGATATCGCTTGGCAGGCAGAAGCCTCTGTCAAAAATATCCGCAGCTACGCTGCAGCCGTCCTTTTCTGTGACATAATCATATTCTGCAAAGACCGGCTGTAAATGCATGGGCTTCCAGATCGGCCTTGATTCAATATTCTCTGCTGCCAGCGCATCCATGATCTGATCCGGTGTCACACTGCATCCCTTTTCAATGGTCACACAGGAAAGCCAGCAGTTGGCATCTCCCTTTTCATTCATGGGGTTCATGGTAAGCTCTGGAATATCCGCAAAGGCTTCCTTATAAGCCGCATAGATCTTCTTTTTCAGTGCCTTATGCTCTTCCAGATGCAGGAGCTGGCCTCTGCCGATCCCTGCAGTGATATTGCTCATGCGATAATTATATCCGATCTGGGAATGCTGATAGTATCTGGCAGGATCTCTTGCCTGGGTGGCCAGGAAGGTAGCCTTCTTCGTGATTGCTTCCTCATCTGATACCAGCATGCCGCCGCCGGATGTGGTGATGATCTTATTGCCGTTAAAGGAATAAATACCGATCTTTCCGAAGGTTCCGGTCTGCTTTCCTTCATAGGTACTGCTTAAGGACTCTGCCGCATCTTCTACGAGAGGTACCTGATAGCGGTTACAGATCTCCATGATCTCTGTAAGCTTTGCCGGTGTACCATAAAGATGTACCACGATCACAGCCTTGGGCTTTCCATAGGTCTTAAAGGCCTTTTCCAGTGCTGCCGGTGACATATTCCAGGTATCCTCTTCACTGTCGATAAATACCGGTGTTGCCTTTTCATAAACGATAGGATTACAGGTTGCACTGAAGGTCAGCGTCGGTGCAAACACAAGATCTCCTTCTCCAATCCCAAGGATACGGAACGCCAGATGAATGGCTGCTGTCCCTGCACTCAGGGCAGAGGCATGGGCTGCTCCAGTATAAGCCTCCATCTCTTTTTCAAAGGCATTTACATTGGGTCCAAGAGGCGCTACCCAGTTGGTATCGAAGGCCTCCTGAATAAATTTCTGTTCTTCTCCATGCATGGTAGGACTGGATAAATAGATCTTCTTGTTCTCCATCAGTTTCCGCTCCCTTTCTTTGCATCTTCCTTTTTAAAATGATAGGTCGGTACGATCTGCTGTACCATTTCCCTGATATCCTGGTCTTCACTGACAGAAGCATCCTTCAAATGCTTAAGCTGTACAAAGAACTCCTCTTCGTTGATCTCAATAGGCTTACCAATATGGATCAGCTTATTGGAGGTCTCCTTCATGCCCTCTTCTGCCATCAGGAGCTCTTCATAGAGCTTCTCTCCTGGACGAAGGCCTGTAAATTCAATCTTGATATCCTCATCCACACGGTATCCGGACAGCCGGATCAGGTTCTTTGCCAGATCCAGGATCTTCACCGGCTTCCCCATATCAAGAACAAAGATCTCACCGCCCTTTGCAAAGGCTCCTGCCTGCAGTACCAGGGAAACTGCTTCCGGGATCGTCATAAAGTAACGGATGATATTGGGGTCTGTTACCGTAACAGGTCCTCCTGCCGCAATCTGCTTCTTAAATAGCGGAATCACACTGCCGTTGCTTCCAAGAACATTGCCGAAGCGAACCGCTACAAATTCCGTATCATAGTGCCGGTTAAAGGTCTGGATGATCATTTCACAGATCCTCTTGCTGGCTCCCATGATATTCGTGGGATTGACCGCCTTGTCTGTAGAGATCATGACAAATCTCCTGACGCCGTTCATGGCTGCCGCCTGTGCTGTTTTAAAGGTGCCAAATACGTTATTCTTAATGGCCTCGTTTGGGCTTGTCTCCATCAGAGGCACGTGCTTATGTGCTGCTGCATGATATACGATCTCCGGCTTATAATGCTCGAAGATCCAGTTCATCCGGTTGGTATTGCGCACGGAGGCAATGAGCACCACCAGGTTTAAATCCGGGTAGGTACCAAGAAGCTCCTGCTGGATATCATAGGCACTGTTCTCGTAAATATCCACGATGATCAGCATGGAAGGCTTATGGCTTGCGATCTGTCTGCAGATCTCACTGCCGATCGAGCCGCCGCCCCCGGTAACAAGGATCCTCTTTCCCTGAACATATCCAAGGATCGAGTTCAGATCTACCTCAATGGGATCTCTTCCAAGCAGATCCTCTACCTCTACGTCCCGCAGCTTGCTGACACTGACTTCTCCGTTTACGAGCTGATACATACCTGGCAGGGAGCGGAGCTTACAGTTCGTCTCCTTACAGATATCCAGGATTTCAGAGAGCTCTTTCCTGGAAATAGAGGGCATAGCCACGATGATCTCATCAATATTATAAATATCGGCACACTCCATGATTCTGTCCCGGCCGCCGACGACCTTGATACCCTGGATAAACCGTCCCCATTTTCCCTTGTCATCATCAATGATACAACGGATGACCATGGTGGAAAAGTTGCTGTTTACAATTTCCTTGATAATGGCATTTCCGGCTTCTCCCGCACCGATCACCATAACGGCAATGCTGTTGTTCTTATTCTGCTGCTTATGCTTAAGGCTCCTGAAAAACCGATAGGAAAACCGGCTGACAAAGATGAAGCTGATCAGCAGGAACATATACAGGAAATAATAGCTGGAAGGAACTGCCTGCTCTCCCTTTATCCTGAAGAACTGGATGCCGATGCTGTAACAGATCGTAGAAAGCACACTGGCGATCACCAGGTTCTGGAGCTCTGTTTCTCCGGCAAATACCCACATACTGGAGTACATCCTAAACAGATACAGGATCAGAATCGTGATCAGTACATTCAGTGGCAGGAACCGGTTGACCGGTGCCAGGAAATGTCCTGGAATCTCTGTCAGTTCAAAATTATAACGGATCAGGATCGCCAGATAGCTGCAGGCAATGACACTGATAATATCGTAGATCAGCAGAAAGGTTCTTCTATATAATTTTTTGACGTTAAAAACTTTTTTATCCTTTTTCATATCCTTTTCACGATAAACCTTCACTTCCGGTTATTTGGCAGCCTGCTTTTCCATGAAGAAAAGGGGCGTGATGACCAGCATCAGCAGATATCCACAGGGATTGGACAGATGATAGATCCACTCCACAATACCCGCTACTGCTACTGCCACTGTGATCACTGCAGGCAGCGCCGCATAGGTGATCGTTTTCTTCTGCTTTCCATAGTAAATCAGGGAAGCCACAAGGGTTGCTGCCCCGACCAGGACAAACACGATACCCACAGGGATACCATGATCATAGGCTACCTGCAGATAAATATCATGGGCATGGGTCGCGATCTCGCCATCCTCAAGCACGGCTCCCATTTCCTCATGTCCTGTCATATTGAGCTGCTCTATATAGGAACGGTAGATATCCACTCTGCCGTTGGTATAATCATTATCCTCCGGAATATCCACCGGATTTCCATTTTCATCCAGCTCACCTGCACTGGCAAGCAGAAGCTCACTGCCCTTTGCCGGGTAAAGATCATCTACAGACGGCACATAATTAAGCGATGCCACCTGCTTCAGATGGGTTCTCTGATATTCTTTGATCTCCCCGTATATGTCAAAGGTTCCCTCCGGGATACCGAAGATCTTTTCGCAGAAAACATCAATAAAACGGCCCACTCTCATGAAATTCTTGGAATCCGCATGACGTCCTCTCATCACATCCTCCGGACAATACATGGAATACTCGATCTCATACAGATAGGGTTCACTGACAAGCGCCGGGATATTCCTCTGCAGGGTAAAGGTCACAGGCAGAAGAACGATCACGGAAAGGACTAACAGTCCAAGGTTCTTTCCTATATTGAAAAATCTTGCTTTTCCCTTTCCTGCTGCAATCAGGATCAGGGCAAAGAGCACCGTGGCTCCCACTGCAAAGTAGGCAGTCCTTGCCATAGTAAATATCATATAGGAAGAAACTACCCCGAAGAAGCTAAGCTCCTTCCAGATATCTCTCAGCTTTCTCGTTTTGGTCAGCTTGGTAAGAAGCAGTACTGCTGCCACGCACTCGATCATGGTCAGATATGTCGCCGTGATGGTGACCGTATGGAAAATATGGGTATATCTCGCATTCCGGAAGGTCACATAGGGTCTGTGGAGCAGGCAGTAGCCTGTCGCCAGCACAAACTGCAGGACAGCGCCACGCAGTACATTGGTCAGGAAGCGTTCCTTATGCTCCCACATCCCATAATTCAGATACAGCAGCGTAAAGGCAGCCGCCATAGTAACTGTCCACCATCTGCCATTCCTGAAAATAATGATCAGGGCAAAGAAAACAAGAAGCAGGGCACTGTACCATACATTTGGCTTTGCCAGCTTCTTCTGGCAGAGTGCGATCACCGTCCGGATCACGATAAAGCCAAGCAGAATGGCGATCCATACCGTATATTTCAATACCTGTCTGTTCAGGTCATCCATATCCTCTGTCAGATGTGCCTGATAGTAGGAACGACCTGCAATCCCTGCTGCCACCAGATAGATCAGGTTATATACCCGGAAAATATCCTTCAGCCTGAACATGGCGATCACAGAAAGAGCAAACCAGATCATTTCCTTCCGCTCTGCCACAGCATGGTGGATATCATAAAGACCGCTCATATATTCACAGCAGGCTGCCAGTGCCCCTGCAATACAGATGGACTGGAGCAGATCTCCCGCATGACTCTTCAGATAATCTGCCGTGATCACAGGATCCTGTCCCTCTCTGCTGTGGTTGATCCCATAGAACAGGATCACTGAAAGGAAAAGGATACTGATCACAAATACTGTATTATCCAGTGCATAGTGACTAAAGGTACCCCGGAACGTTGCAATTAATGCTGCAAGGGTTCCTGCTGCGACCAAAGGGTTCATCACCGTCTTAAAGGCCTTTTCCACAGTGATCAGCTTATCTTCCCGGTTCCGGTAGATTCCCTTTACCAGAAGCAGAAGAAGTGCTGCCACTATAATAATCGCTGCGCCGTAAACCAGCATACCCATCTTGCGGAGCGGCATGCCATAGTCATAATCTGCCACAAGGCTCATGCCATCCATGGATGCATCCTGATAATACAGTTCTCCAAGGAACGGCATATCTGTCATGGCTGCCGGAACCGACATGACCTGAATCTCTGACTGGTCTCCCTGTACAATGATATAGTAAAGTGCATTGACTTCCATATCTACATCGATCTCCACCTCCTGATAGCCGGGAAGTGCAGCCTCGTCAATATCCACCTTTTCCTCGCAGACCTGCTGCCAGTCCTTGTCAAGGATCCTGACATAGAAATCACTGCCCTGTGCATCTGCTCCCAGATAAAGGTGCAGGGTGTTCATATGGTCATACTGGGCGGCAATGGTCTGCATGACCATGCTCTCCTCATTCACTGTATATGCCTGCATCTCTTCTGCAGGGGATCCTACGGAGGTTGTAACGGTTTCTTTAAAAATGCGGAGCGGCCATATGGAGAGTAGCAGAATCGCTGCGATGATCACGATCACTGCCTGTATCGCTCTGCTCTGATATATTGTCTTGTTCATCTGTCCTCTTATCTGCAGCCGGAGGGCTGCCTTAAAATCATGGGTAGTATAACACAGATACCCCTATTTATCAAACCTGCCGGAAATTCCGGCATCGTCCTTTTCTCATTTTTCTGCTGCTTTTCTTTCTGATTTTCTGCACAGCTCCCACAAAAGCACCGGCAGAAGCACCCACAGAAAGACCACATACCTGACAAGGTAGGTCGGACCAAGCAGTACGGTCAGGAAAAGCAGTCCCGGAAACAGGAATGGCCACAGCTTCCTGTCCTGTCCTGTATACCAGAAAAAGCAAAGGACAAAGGTCCACAGAAAAAACATTGCTCCCGGTGACAGAACCAGCGATAAAAGCGGAATCTCCTGTGCCCTTTCATCAAGGGAAAGGAAACGGTAAGCCCTGTCGACCACCGGGATCATGCTCTTTCTCTCTCCCGGCTCCTCTACCTCATAGCCAAAATAGGAGCTTCCTTCATAAGTAAACGTAAACACAGTATTTCCTTTATACACATCAATGACTGCCCCGGGATACCAGAATCCATAGGAGGTCATAAACCAGGCATTGAGATACCCGAAGGGATGCTCCCTGAAAAGATCAGACCAGAGCCTTCTGTACTTTCCCTTATCAGCTTCATAAGCTTCATTATCAAAGTCCACCTTGACCGGATCAGAAACCTTTGGATTGTAGCGCTTCAATACCTCCTCCGGCAGGATCTCAAACAGCGTCTCCTTCTGCTGCTCTGTCAGGGTGTCACCCTCCATACTGTACACTCTGGCAAGCTGCTGGATCGGAACTGTCAGGATCTCCTGATTTTCACTGTCATCAGCATGCAGTACAAAGGCAAAGCCTTTGTTGACCACAAGGAATGCAAGCATGGCGCCTGCACATAACAGCAGCATTTTCTTTCTGTAGGGCTTCCATTCTGCCTTGAGAAAAAGCAGAGCCAGGAGCACCACGAATACAAAAAAGGCATAAAAGCCGTTGTTCCTAAGGAGCATCATCAGGCAGCTGGAAAGAAACAGGCATGCGCAGTGCCCCTTCTTCTGAAAAAAGCCTGCCGGATCCCGGAAGAATGCACACAGCATCAATACCATCAAAAGCACCATGCCGGTAAATAATCCATCCTTGGCCGAGCAGAGGGAAAACATGACGATCGTAGGAAATCCTCCAAAATAAGCCAGTAAGAGAATACCTCCCCTTCTTCCCATGCCTTCTTCCTTAAGCTTCCGGATCCCATATCCGAAGATCAGGGACAGCGCTGCCATCTGCAGCAGTGTGTAGCAGGCAATTCCTGCATTATATGAGCCTGTCAGCTTATGGATGAGCTGTACTGTACCTCCCATCAGAAGTACGTGAAACAGCGGATGATGGGTGGAGAAGCTCCGGGTAATGACCTGCATCAGTTCATCCTGTGCATCATATACGAAAAATCCCGGGTATACACCAAGGAATACAACCAGATAGCAGAGGAAAATTATGCCTGCATATAAAAATGTCATGCGGCCTGCCGGAACCTGTCTGATCTGCTGTCCTGTCTCATGCTCTAGACCTTTTGGCAGCAATCTCTTCTGAAGCTGCTTCATAATTACTGTCAGAACCGCCGAAAGCAGAATACCAAGGATCAGGATCGTAAGCCATAGCCTGCCATCCCTGTAGGCTATACTGCCTTCTTTTTCAAGGCTGTGTCCAAAGACAAGACAGACCGCATACACAAATCCCGGTATAGCTGGAATTATTTTCTTTTTCAGATCCACATTCATTCCTCTGTGTCTTCCTTTGTTAGATCCGCCTGTTCCCAGGCTTCTTTTCCTACGACCTCACGGATCACAAACTGTGGGGAGCTGTTCATGGAAATATAGACCCGTCCCATATATTCGCCAACAAGCCCGAGCATCAGCATGAGCATACCGCCCATAAATACGATCACCGACATCAGTGCACTGAAGCCGGTCACCAGTCCCGGGGGCTGGATAAATATCTTCTTGATGATCGTGTAGATACCATACAGGAATCCGCAGACTGCACAGACTACTCCGGCTGCCGTGGCGATCCTGAGAGGCTTTACACTAAATGCCGTAAAGCCGTTAAACCAGAGTGCCATCAGCTTTTTCATCGTATAACCGGATTCTCCTGCCTGCCTGTCTCTGTGATTCACATCCACATTTACGATATTTTTTGTTGTGCGGAGCACAAGTCCGATCACATACGGATAGGAATTTTCATAATGCAGCATTTCCTCCACAACAAACTTTCTTGCTGCGAAGTAGCTGGATACATACAGATCCTTCGGCTTTCCAAGCATGACTCTCGTCATAAGCTCATTAACCCTGCTGCCAAAATTCCGAAATCCGGAGTGATGCTTATGTGCGTATCTGGCATAGGCTACATCTGCACCATCCTCGATCGCACGGATCAGCCTGTCAGCCTCACAGGCTGGTGTCTGTCCGTCATCATCCAGGCAGATCACGATATCCCCGCTGACATGGTGGAACCCTGCCATCAGGGCCGCATGCTGCCCAAAATTCTTTGCCAGGCTGATCCCGGTAATTCTCTTATTCTCCCTGCATAGCTGTCTGATCGTTTCAAAGGTATCGTCCGGGGAACAGTCATTGATCAGTACGATCTCATGTCTGTAATCCGGAAGCTTCTGCATCGTCTCCTCAATCTCTGCCACAACTCCCGGCAGCGTTTTCGACGAACGGTAGCAGGGAATCACAAAACTGATTTTTTTCATGCCCTATGCCTTTCTTCATTCAGATTTTATCTCATTCAGGATGCCCATAAAGATCACATCCTGATATCCTCCCGGAAGAAGGACGTCATCCCTGAAATATCCTTCCTGTACAAAGCCGGCATGCTCATAGCTTTTCTTAGCCCGTTCATTCCCTGCCAGCACCCGCAGATACAGCTTGTGAAGCTGAAGCTCCTCAAATGCGTAACGGATCATCAGCTCCGCTGCCTCTGAACCATATCCCTTTGACAGGGCTTCCTCTTCTCCGATAAAAATGCCATACTCTGCCTTATTGTGGGTTCTGTCAATATCCCGGAGATACACACTGCCAACCGGCTTTTCTTCCTGGGTACAGATGATAAACTGCACGGCCCTGCCGGTGTTTACCATAGTCTCTGCCCAGTGCTTATGCCCCTCTGCTGTAAAAGGCTTCTGATAAATGAAATTTTCCCTTACAAATGCTTCATTCCGCCATCTGACGATATTTTCTGTATCTTTCTCTGTCATCGGACGAAGCAGGATCTTTTTTCCTCTGATCCACGCTGTCATGATACTGCCTTTCCTTCTGCCGTTTCCTGCAGGCTGTAGATCTCAAAGCCCGCAAGAGCCTTTTCCCGTATCAGCGTAATTTCCCTTCCATGATCCCTGTAATACCGGATCAGCCACTTAGTATCAGCGTCCTTTTCCTGCACATAATATACATTATCCTGTGTCAGCAGCGCCTCTTCCATATTGCTGATCCCAAAGGCCGCCAGCTTCTTTCTCTGAAGCGGGCTCTTGCAGGCCCAGCCGCCCATAATATCATAGTT
>OGHJ01003023.1_pt1 | contig 12965 bp, 13 predicted proteins | sample 1571351 | NCBI WGS metagenome assembly OGHJ01 (sample SAMEA2582037, study PRJEB24529) | metagenome | biome: Human gut stool | place: China | collected 2011 | reverse complement strand
TGGCGCCGCTTGCTGGTCTGGTTATGGGCGATATCCGGACCGGTATTTTAATGGGAGCCGCGTTGGAGTCGGTTTATATGGGAATTGTCCATATTGGCGGAGCGACGCCGGCGGACGCGCCTCTGGCGGCCATTATTACCACAGCCTTCGCGATTTTGACCGATGCGGGAATGGAAACTGCCATCGCGCTGTCGATTCCGATCGGAACCGTCATGGCGTCCTTTAACAGCCTGTGCCAGCCGATTTGGGCAGGGCTGGCACCCTCGCTGACGAAAATGATCGTCAAGGGAGAGGTAAAAAAATTCGAGATTTCGGCGCATCTGCTAACTATTGCTGCGGTGCTGGTGCCAGGTCTTGCCTGCGCGGCTGCGGTCGCCTTTGGGGTGGAAGGGCTGGAGTCGCTGCTGACCATAATGCCGGGATGGGTTATGACCGGCATGGGAGCCGCCGGTAGTATGATGATGGCGATCGGTTTTGCCATTCTTACCTCCATGATCTGGTCAAAGGAAGTCGGCTATTTCTTCTTCTTTGGATATGTACTGGTCAAATATCTGGGAATGGACACGTTGGCGCTTGCTATTCTGGGAGCGATTGTCGCAGCTACGGTTTTCCTGTCCGAAAAGCGTACCATTGACCTGAAAAATAAGCTGGAAAAGATGGCGGCTGTCGGCGGTGTGACAAAAGAGGAGGAGGAATTCTTTTAATGGAAAAAATGATGTTAACAAACGAAGAAAAAAAGTTGCTGCGGAAGGTACAGCTTCGTTCTCATCTGTGCTTTCTGCAGGGAAATATGTTAAACATGCAGGCTACCGGCGTTACCTATTCACTGATTCCGGTCATTGAGGAGATCTATAAGGACGATCCCCAGGGCAAAAAGGAAGCCTATGAACGCTCGCAGCAATTTTTTAATACCCATTCCGTTCCTTTTTCCTTTATCATGGGGTTAAACTGGGCGATGGAAAAAGAGCATAAGGAAATGAATACGATTGATGGAAAAACCATCGAAAGCGTAAAAGCGGCTCTGATGGGGCCGACGGCCGGCATGTTTGACAGTCTGTTCTTTAACTGCCTCCGGGTAATCGCCGGCGGAATCGGAATCGGTCTGTGCGCGCAGGGCAATCCTCTGGGGATCTTTTTGTTCATTCAGATTTACGAGGTTCATCAATGTGTTTTGAACTTCATTTTTGTAAAAATGGGCTATGTATATGGTACCTCTTTTATTGAAAGAGTATTCAATTCCGGTCTGATGAACGCTTTTACAAAAGCGGCATCGATTCTGGGAATCGTCATGGTGGGGGCAATGACGGCGCAGATGGTGAACGTACCTCTGAATGTGGTGCTTACCATGGGAGAGACCTCTCTGAATATCGCGGATGTTGTCAATTCTATTTTTCCCGGATTGTTGGGAGTGCTTCTGTTGTTTGGTGTCGCCGCTTTGATTAAAAAGGGAGTCCGTCCCACGACGCTGGTGGTAGCTACGCTGGCGGCAGGTCTGTTCGGCGCTCTGATCGGGATATTCTAATCGGTGGGGAGAAAAGGAAGGAGAATTAAACGGAAATATGAAGCTTTTAGTGCAGGCGGATGATTTTGGCTTTACGAAAGGAACGACATACGGGACCATGGAAGGGATTGATCACGGGATCCTGACCTGTTCCGGGTTGTTTACCAATATGCCAACCAGCGAGTTCGCCGCGGAATTTATCAAAAAACGCCCCGATTTTTGCTTTGGTATGGATTTTAACATCACGAACGGGCCCTGCGTCAGTGACCCGGCGGATGTGCCGCATCTGGTGGATGAAAAGGGAGAATTCATACGGTCTGGCCTTCGGATCCGGGACCCCCGCTTTGAAAGCGAGGAAGGACGGCGGGAAATGTTTCCTTATGACGAAGTGTATCATGAGCTGGAAGCGCAGTATGAAAAATTCAGGGGACTGACCGGAAAGAAGCCAAGATACATACAAGCGCATTCTCTCAGCCATGAAAACTATTTGGCTGCCATTCGGAATTTTACAAGAGAGAGGAACCTGCCCTATGCGATGGACGTGCTGGAAAAGTATGGTTTTCAGTTTTATGTGGATTATCATGATAATGAGGCGACGATGAAAAAGATTTTCGATCCGGTCGCCCAGATTAACCGCTCTCCGCTGAAGCTGCTGCTGGAACGTAGAGAAAGCCTGGCCAGGTATGAATATGTCTATATCGGAGGCCATGCCGGATATGTGGATGCGGATCTGATGAAGCTGAGTACCTGCTCCATCGAACGCTGTAAGGATCTGGAACTGGTTCTTTCGGGGGAAGTCAGAAAATGGATCGAGGAGGAGAAAATTGAGTTAATCTCCTATGATGATTTGGAGTGGCAATCATGAAGCTTTTAGTACAGGCAAGTGATTTTGGGTTTACAAGAGCTTCTGTCTATGGGGTGATCGATTCCATTGAGCTGGGACTGGTAAGGAACGTGGGATTATTTACCAATATGCCGGTCAGCCAGTGGGCCGTGGACATGATTCAAAGCCGGCTTAGAAAGTTCAAAATCAAATATATCTGAACATAGAACAAGACCGCCTACACAATGTAAGCGGTCTTTGCTAATTTTGAGTAAGTTCGACAAACTGAAAGTTTACTATTTCTTTTTCTTCGGGTTTGGAAGTTCATCATACATAGCATTGAAAAGCTGTGTTAGGAAATCCTTATTGTCAACATCGTCCACCAACAACATTTCTTGTGCTCCTTCATAGGGCAAGGCATTCCAACTCCGGCACAGCAGAAAGCAGTCACCAGAAAAAACTCTACCAAAAAGCCCCAGTGGACACATCGCGCCCTCTTAGCTATGATTGAGAATATCAAGTACACAGGCACGATGGTCAACCATACACGGGAGAGCCGTTTTATCCGCGACAAGAATCAGCGTCGTGTTCCGAAGGAAGAATGGTATATCAGGGAAAACGCCCATGAAGCCATTGTTACGCAGGATGAATATGACCAAGCTCAAGACGCGATCCAGAGACGGCGTAAGTCAACCAGAGCCTCCCACGATCAGACTGACAGAGTTTACTACTGCGCTCATTGTGGCGGTAAACTTGAAAAAGCCAACGGTACAGTCTTCGCTTGTCCTTCTCATCGTTATCACGACGGAAGTGCTTGTGAGGGTGTCCGATGGAGAAAAACCGCTCTGGAAGAGGTAGTCCTTGAAGCCCTCAAAGGTCAGATTGAGATTACCAGAATTGAAGCATCCGCAGCAAAGAAGGCTGCAAGGAATAAGGGTGACAGCTTACAGCGTCAGCTCTCCTTGCTCAAGGCTCAGTACGATGCTTGCGGAAGAGAAAAGTTCACGATGTACGAGCAGTACCGTGAAGGCAAGATCACAGCCGACGAATACTTGACCGGCAAGGATGAACTTGCCAAAAAACAAGCTGCCCTGAAAGAGCAGCTTGACGAATGCGAAGCTCAGTATGAAGCGAATCACCAGAAGAGCCTCGTAGCATCAGAACAGCAGCAGACAGCCAACCGGATGACCGGTCTGTCTGATGACAAACTCAGAGAGCATCTATATGATGCAGTCGAACGCATCCTTGTTCACGACGCCGAGAGCATCGAGATCATCTGGAAGTTCGATGATATTGAAAAAGACACCGAGAGCCAAACCGGTGTCACAGCATGATACCGGCAATGGCTTTTACATAGGCTCTGTCGAGATTTGTCCCTAAAATAACATAATCTGTCGAAACATCGTAGGCGCGTTGCGGCAACCTTCAAGAAGCTCCAAACCCTTGTAACCACGAGCTTTTTGAAGAATCCGTTAAATTTTTTTGCACCTACTTGACATAATGGGATGATTGCCATGATAACAACAGAAGGTCTTATTGCAGTAATAAGTCTCGTGCTTACTGCTTTTGGACTTGGCTATGCCATCGGAAGTAATAATTCACAAAAATAATCGCCTCGGTCTGGACAACTAGGCGATTATTTTTCATCAAATATTGTCTGGGCTAACCGTCTATCGGTAGCACCTCTTTATGTCTTCATTATAGCAAAACTTTTATTTTTGTCAAATTGGATTTTCCCCGTCTTACCGCTTTTCCATTAATATTATGATCAGGATATTCCATCATTTTCCAGTCAAAAGACCAGTCACCTGTAACCATAGTAAATAAAGTAGGAATTTATTGCCGGGCTGATCCTCTCCCCTAATTTTTGATTTGTCTCCCCTCATGGTTCATATGATACTGATCCCGGTAGATCAGTTCTGACAGCGGCACAAAGGTATACCCCTTTTCCTGCAGCGTCGTGATCAGGGTATCCAGTGCATCCGCTGTATATTTTGCTCCATTATGGCAGAGAATAATTGATCCATTCCCCAGATGCTTATGCTCTGTTACTGTCTTCAGGATCGAATCCACGCCATAATCCTTCCAGTCAAGGGAATCCACATCCCATTGTATCGTATAATAGCCACATTCCTTAGCCGTTTTCACCACGGCATTATCATAGTCCCCGTAGGGTGGACGGAACAGGAACATCTCATAACCGGTCAGTGTCCGCACCTTCTCATGGACTGTCATCAGCTCCTGTTTCTTTTCCTCATCAGAAAGCTGGCTCATATTCTTATGATTTTCACTGTGGTTTCCAAGATCATGCCCGTCAGCCAGAATCGCCTTTACATCATCCGGATAGCTTTCCACCCATCCCCCTGTCATGAAAAACGTCACGTGTACCTGATGCTTTTTCAAGATTTCCAGTATTCTGGCTGTATCCTCATTTCCCCAGGCAGCGTCAAAGGTCAGGGCAATCTCAGGCTCCTTCGTTTCCACACAGTAAATGGGAAGCTCCCTCCCGTCCACCGTACTGCTTGTGAAAAAGCTCTGTCTGGCATTTATCACAATTCCCCGGACTGTGGCAAGCACTGTCAGTACAAGAACCCCATACTTTGCCATCCGGATCAGCTTCTGCTTTTTCTCCTCCAGTTTTTTCTGATAATCCGTCATACCAAATCCCCATTATCCCTGCTACTCCTGTTATTCCAGTGTATGTCAGCATGGCTTTGTCCTATCACTTTACTTTACCGTAAAGCTTCTGTTAAGGAACGCCCCATTTTCTTGTAACCGCTGTCCTGACCTGTTATGGTAAGACCATGAGCAGGAGGTTTTATTATGAATATTGATGCATATTCCATTATTGCAATTATCATTATGGCTGTTGGTATGATCTGGGCCTTTTATGAAGAAAATATCCGGAAATAAAGGTTTGTTTGTCTATCTCTTTCTCAAAAATCTTCCGTGGCAGCGGAAGATTTTTTTGTTTCTTTTATCTATTTGTCATATACTGTAAGTAGACCATTTTAATCAGCAGATGCCTGCCCGCCTTTTGGGGTGCTGTGCAGGGAAAGGATGGATGATTTTATGAATATTTCCGATGCAATCCGCAGTATCATCAAGCCTCACACCGATGATGTCCTTGCACCGCTTTCCACAGTATTTTCTGAAACCATGGACAGAGAAAAGCCCTGGCAGGAATATCCCCGTCCCCAGCTTGTCCGTGATTCCTATTTCAGCCTGAACGGTTTCTGGGACTATGCTATTACCGGTGACAGGATGCTGCCCACCTCCTTTGACGGGCAGATCCTTGTTCCCTTTTCCCCGGAATGCTCCCTCTCCGGAGTCAGACGGAATCTGCAGCCCGGTGAATATCTCTACTATCACAGGCTTCTCCCGGAGGACTTCTGCCGCCTTCCTTCCGGGTACAGGCTTCTCCTCCATTTTGGTGCTGTTGACTACGAAGCTGATATTGTGCTGAACCACAAGCAGGTACTCCATCATACCGGCGGATATCTCCCCTTTACCGCAGATATCACAGACTTTCTCCTTGATGGGGAAAACCATCTGTCCATCCGTGTGCGGGACGATACGAACAGAACACAGCAGTCCCGCGGAAAACAGAGTCTTGAACGGGGCGGCATCTTCTACACAGCCCAGAGCGGTATCTGGCAGAGCGTATGGCTGGAGCAGGTTCCGGGCAGCTATATTAAAGAGCTGTACTTCCTGCCCTCCTATGACAATAAGACCGTTACTGTAACTGCTGTGATTGCCGGTTCTGCTCCCTCGCAGGCACCATTTATCAGGGTCACTGCCGGTAACAGGGAGCTGCTGTCCACAGAATTATCCAGACAGAAGGCTGCCCTGTCCACATATACTGCCGTCTTCTCCATTTCTGAGGAAGACTTTCATCCCTGGACACCGGAAGATCCTTTCCTTTATGACGCAAAGCTTTCCTGCGGCAGGGATCAGGTTTCCAGCTATTTCGCCATGCGTCTTTATTCCATTGAATCAAAAGCGCCTGGAGATATCCCTGTTTTCTGCCTGAATCATACACCCTGCTTCCTGATGGGCGCCCTGGATCAGGGCTACTGGCCGGAGAGTCTGTATACAGCTCCCTCCGATGAAGCACTGATCTATGATATCAAGGTAATGAAGTCTCTTGGATATAACATGCTGCGTAAGCATATCAAGGTAGAAATGGCACGCTGGTATTACCACTGTGACCGTCTTGGCATGATCGTCTGTCAGGATATGGTTAATGGGGGCGGCTCTTATTCCATGCCCCTTGTAAGCTACCTTCCTACCGTTTCCCAGACCCTGTGCAATCAGATCCGTGATCACAATTATTCTCTGTTTTCCCGGAAGGATGAGACACACCGGAACCGTTTCGAGCAGGAATGCAGGGACACTGTTGCTTACCTGAAATTTTTTCCTTCCATTGCTATTTACTGCCCTTTTAACGAAGGCTGGGGACAATTTGATGCCGTCCGTATCACAGACATGATAAGGCAGCTGGATCCCACGAGGCTGATCGACTCTGCCAGTGGCTGGTTTGATCAGGGATGTGGGGATTTTGTCAGTGTCCATAATTATTTCCGGAAGCTTTCCGTTCCTGTGGAACACTTTTTGGGGAAACGTCTGAAGAACCATTCCTGTCCGGACGGTAGAGCCAGATTCCTGTCCGAATACGGTGGTCTTGCCTGCCAGATCAAAGGGCACACCTGTGTTGACCGGATCTTTGGCTATAAACACTATGACACTCTGCCACAATTTCAGGAGGCTTACAGCAGGCTCATACAGGATTCTCTCCTTCCCCTGAAGAAAAAAGGACTTTCCGGAGCAGTATATACACAAGTATCGGACGTGGAAGAAGAGGTCAACGGTCTTATGACCTATGACAGAAAGGTGATCAAGATTCCCGTTCCTGCAGCTTCTGAACAGGAATTATGATACCGGCATAATGGGCATCCGCATACATTTTGGCATTTTTCATGACATTTTGGCACTTTTCCTGATTTTCTCCGGCATACTCTGTATAATATTTTCAGACAATGTAATAGGATTTTCACATCCGGAATGGAGAAGCTATGGGAATTGGAGAAATACTGGGGGTCAGGACGATCAAGATCAGCACCTCGTCCCCTTACTCACTGGAAGAATTTTTTGAAAAAATCAAGGATACACCCTTTGATGCCGGCAAGCCTGCTCTTGTCAAGGATGGTCTGACCTATGTGATCGCATTTCCTCAGATTGACAGGAATAATCAGGTGCAGATTATTGGAAATAAAGGCCTCTTTTACGTTCAGAGAAGTGTCCAGCCAGCCGGCATTGATAAGATGGTCGCCAATATGGCTCTTGAAAAGCTGACAGATGGTCTGACCGGTCTTTCCGGTGCTTTTGGCAGTGCCAAGAAGAAGTGCATGGAGCTTGCTCAGAATACTGCCGATATCATTCTTGCCATGAATTTGTAAAAACATATATAATTATTCATATTTTTCTATGCTATAATAACAGGGTTAACTATTTAAGTCACCCTGTTATTATCTTATTAATTACTTACAAGGATAACTATATGATTATTTACCTTTGCGATGATTCCCAGGCTGATCTGATGCGGCTTTCCCATTATCTGTCCAGGGCAATCTCCCACCTCAGCACAGAAGTAACCATCCAGTCTTTTACTTCCGGCAAGGATCTTCTTACAGCCTTTGCAGCTGCCGTAGAAAAGCCTGTCCTGCTCTTTCTGGATATTTATATGCCGGACAGTGATGGCATGCAGACTGCCGTCACGCTCCGTGAAAATGGTTTTACCGGCGGCATTATTTTTACCACCAGCTCCACCAGCCACGCCATGGACAGCTATAACGTAGACGCCCTGTATTATCTGCAAAAGCCCTATGACAGCACAGACTTTCTGAATGCCATAAAGCGCTGCTCCAGTATTCTGAAGGATGCTTCCAAAACCTATACCTTCCTGTCCAAGGGCAGTAAAGTGCAGATTCCCCTGAAGGATATTCTTTTTTTTTGAAACAGGCAGACATGTGACCCTTCTGCATACTCCCTCCGAGGTGCTTTCGTTCACCAGAGTACTTTCGGAGGTCTGTACGGATTTTGCAGATAATCCTGACTTTATCAGAGTCGGTCACAGCTATCTGGTCAACCGGCTTTATATTTCATCCTTTACAGAATCTGAGATCACCATGACCGATTCCACGGTGATCCTGATCCCGTCAAGGCTGCGCAAGGCAATCTGCCAAAATCTCCGGGAGCCCCTGGGCTGACCTGCGGATTGCTTATATTTTTTCAAAAAAAGGAGAGAGCCACCCAACGGGCAGTTCTCTCCTTTTCTGATACAGATCACTTTGCTTTCACCGAAAGCAGACAGCTTCCTGATTTTTACATAGCATCTACAACGGCATCCAGTACATCAAGTAATGTAAGCATGGTGTCGTTTAATGTCTCAGCATCCAGCTCTGTAATCGCATCCTGGGAAATCTCTCCCATCTCATTCATTATGTCTGCAGTCTGAGCAAGTGCATTCTCGATCTCATCATTCTGCTCGATCTCATCGGACATATAAGCATCGTAAACCGTATTGTAAACATCGGTCAGTGTTGCGTAGTTGTCCTGAAGTGCTGCAAAGGTTTCATCAGAGCATGCCTCATCAGCTGTGCTCTCCCCATCTCCGTTTACTTCCATGGCATCAACGATACCTGAAAGTCCATCAAGGATGTCCATCATTACACCATTTAAGGTTTCAGCATCTGCCTCTGTAATAGTATCCTGGGAAATCTCTCCCATTTCATTGATCACATCTGCAGCCTGGTTCATCAGATCTTCGATCTCAGCATCACCAGCGATCTCATCGCTTTCATACAGATCCTTCACCTGATTGTAAGCATCAACCATGACAGCATAATTATCCTGAAGTGTTGCAAAGGTTTCATCAGAGCATGCCTCATCGGATGCTGCGTCCTCTGTTGTTTCTACGTCTGCGGTTTCTGTGGTTTCTGCGGTTTCTGCAGAGCCTCCACATGCTGTAAGCATGGACATCGCCATTACACCTGCTAATACTACTGCTAAAATTTTCTTTTTCATTTTTTTCTCCTTTACATATGTTTATCTTTCACACAGATGAGATTATATGAAATTCCAGGCGATTTTACAACCCCTGACTGCCAATTTGTAAATAATCGGTTTTCTTTTTACGTAAATTCGTTTTATATCCTGTGGTCACGTATCTTCCATATCCTCCGGATAGAACCATATATTCCCTTCCTCATCTATTTCCTGCGTGATATAAGGTGTATAGTACACATTTCCATAAATATCATGAAGCTCAAAGCTGTAAAAATAATACCCTGCCGGCAGATAATCATACGTCAGCTCTACCTCCCCGTCTACTGTACAGGCATCTCCAAGATACCACTCTTCTGTATCATCATCCAGAGACGTCCAGTAATAAACCGGCTCGAACACATCGCCATCCTCCAGTTCGTAAACCTCACGTGAGGCTGCCCCGGTTTCCGGATCGATACCGTCCCATATCCCGATCACCGACCACTCTCCATACTCCCAGTCATATTCTATCCTGAGTGCTGTGTCGTATTCCCCGTTCAGCATGATCTCACAGGCATAAATGCTGCAGGTATCCGTACTCTCTGCCAGCTCAAGCGGCAGCATAACTCCATCTGCTGTCAGCCAGAGTCCATCGAAATCATCCCTGATCAGATTGTTTTCGTAATCATAATAAATCTCTTCTGTAGACCCCACATAAAAGATCCCATCCTCTCCATCATTCACAAAAACACTGCAGCAGGCATAGGCCAGCTCATCCATATCCTCAAATTCCACAACATAATTTCCATTGCAGTCAAAATAGATATCTGCGATCCCCAGTTCACTTTCGTCCACAGAAGCAAATTCCCCTATATTTGTCGTAGGATTGGAAATACCGGCTGCCGAAATTCCAAACAGCTCTGCCAGATCTGCAATATCCTGTAAAAGGGAGCTGTTGTCATAATCCTGTGCACTTCCTGTTCCGGCACCGTAAGCCACCTTATCCACCAGTGCATAATAATAATTGCACGGACACAGCTGCGCAAATGTCTGAAGCTCTTCCGATCCCTGGACAGAGATCGGATAATAAACAGAAAGTCCTCCGGCCTGCTTATGCAGCCGCCCATTCACATTATAGACCACACACTCTTCCAGCTTTTCCCTTGCTCTTTCTATTTCCTCTCCATAATCAGACAGATTATCCAGCATCATACCAAGATCAACCATATTGGTATAACCCTCTGCCCTCGTATTTCCTCCAAAATTATCTGCCCCAAGGATCTTTCTTGCCGCATCTCCCAGGTCATCCTGTTCATATACCACCTGAAAAGCCTGATTACATGCCTGCACCAGATCATCGATCCCAGACAGCTCCGTTACAGAAAAGGTTGCCATTTGCTGTGCATCTGCCTCCCGGCAGTGGACATAATAATCCTCACAGATCTGCTTTCCCAGTGCCTTTCCGTCCGCAGCCGGATTTTCAGCCAGATAATCCAGCATTCCTGTATAGTCCCATCCCGTTCCCGGCTCATACTCTTCAGACGCATAGAGATAACGTGCATATGGCACCAGCTGATTAGCCACTTCTAATGTGCTCATCAGGCAGGCATCAAAGCCGATAAATTCAAACCGGTCTGTCATACTGTCATAGACCCGGTCAAAGGCAGCCGCCATTTCAGCAACGCTCAGACTATCATATTCATACTGTTCATCAAAGCACACACCATTAATGCTGCCGCTTCCATGATCCCACAGAATCACTCCCATCCTTTCAGCCGGGTAATGCTGCACACCCCATATCAGAAACTCTGACAGTGTCCCTGCATCTCCCATATTGGCATTCGGTCTTTCATCTACCTTTTGCAGCTCTCCGTTTTCCAACACAAACCGTTCCAGCCTATCATCCGAAATATCCTGATACCAGTAACTGGAGCCTCCCGTCTGATAAACTACCCGGATCTGCTGTGACGGATATGCAGCCAGTGCTTCCTCAATATCATCACTGGCTGCTCCTCCGTCAGACTCAAGATCACTTCCGCAAAGATACACAAAGATCGTCCAGCCATCCTCTCCCATCGGAATTTCCTGCTCTCTTGATCTTCTGTCGATCACAAGCTTCCCGTTTTCCTGGGATATGACAGTTCCCCTCTCTGACAGACTGACAGTGCTCCCGCTATCTTCTGTTCCATCTTCTCCTTCTGTTTCCTGTTCTTCCTCATAGAAGTCTTCCTCATCCTCCAGAAGCCACTCAATAAAACCACAGCCACTGAGCATTCCTGTCAAAAGGCACAGCAATGCCAAAAGCCCCGGAATACGTATTCTTCTTTTCCAAACTCCTTTGTTTACCTTCATCCCTTTTCTGTAATCCCCTTCTTTTCCTGTCATTCTGCAAAGTTCAGTATAACTCCATATTACAGACTATACATGACATACGCTGTATGATACAAGAAAAAATGCCAGATTGTATCTGAAACTGCCAGATTGCCTGCTGTGACGCAAAAAGACCTGACAGCTTTCACCATCAGGTCTTCTCTCTGTTCTTTATAAAATTCCGTTTCCGGCACTCCCGGAAATCTATTTGGCAGCCTTGTCATCCTCTGCTGCTTCCTCAGCTTCTGTCTCAGGTACTACATTGTGTACTGCTGTTACAGTAACAACTGGTGTGTCTGGATCTGTCATCAGAACGATATCTTTATCTTTGGCAATATCCAGATCTCTTACCTTAACGGTATCACCAATCTTCAGGGTGCTTAAGTCAACCTTAACGCTGTCTACCAGTGCAGAAGGCAGTGCCTTGTAGGAAACCTCCTTCAGAAGCTCCTGTCAATTCCCACTGCAATACAGGATATCCTTCATTCAATCCTTTTGAATCTGATACGAAATATCTGCTTCCTACCTGATTGTTAAGCAAAGTAATGAAATTGTCTTTTTTCATTCCGGAAGAGCTTACTCCCGTGGCAGTTTTATCTGTAGCCATACTTTCATCTTCCGCAAGATAATAACTGCCTGTTGTCTGCGTTATATATTCGGTTCCTGAAATGTTTCCCAACACGCCATACGAATATGCTCCCGATTCTACTTCACCGATATTGTAACAACCTTGAGGAGCCGCACAAACCGTCGCTTCTCCGGCTATTCCGCCTTTATATTTACTTCCTTTCACTGCTGCAGTATTATAACTTGCCTCCACTACAGCATAATTAGTCATGACCCCCGAAATTCCTCCTACATAAGAAGATGTCCCGCTTATTCCTACCTGACCTGTATTGATACATTGACTGACAGTACCGTAAGCAACCGTACCTGTTATTCCTCCTATACGTTCTTTGCCGGTCAATGCCGCCGAATTCCTGCACTGACTTATTTTTCCGTTAAGTCCCAGCTGTCCGGCTATTCCGCCTACTTCACTGATGCCTTCTATGCTTCCCGAGAATGTGCATCCTACGATTTTTCCTTCGGTATATCCAGCTATCCCTCCTGTATTTGATGCGGAGCCACTGACCTTTATATTGCCTGAAAGGTTCAGGTTCTTCACCGTTCCCTTCCCATCTATGCTGCCAAACAGTCCCTGATCATCTTTTGCCGCTGATATAA
>OGHJ01003020.1_pt1 | contig 12974 bp, 12 predicted proteins | sample 1571351 | NCBI WGS metagenome assembly OGHJ01 (sample SAMEA2582037, study PRJEB24529) | metagenome | biome: Human gut stool | place: China | collected 2011 | reverse complement strand
GAGACATAATCCTGAATCTGCGGCATCAGGTCGTTGCCCAGTTCATCCGTAACGCTGGTCCACCAGCCGAAGTGGTTCAGGCCGAAGTAGCGCACATCCAGATCCTTGGGGTCCTTATTCACAATGTAGGACATGCGGGTCTTGGTGGCGATGGGCATATCGCAAATATTGATGATGCGTGCTTTGGGACGCATAACGCGGCAGGCTTCGGCTACGATGGAAGCGGGGTTGGAGTAATTCAGAATCCAGCCGTCAGGAGAATACTTATCCATGTAATCGATGATCTCCATCATGCCGGTAATGCTGCGCATGCCATAAGCGATGCCGCCGGGGCCGCAGGTCTCCTGGCCGACCACGCCGTAACGCAGGGGGATCTTTTCGTCCTGCTCACGCATGGCAAACTTGCCTACGCGGATGTGCGCCATGCAGAAGTCCTTGCCCGTAAAGGCTACCACGGGGTCAACCGTGTACTCGTAACGGATCTGGGGAGCCTGCTCATGCATCAGAATCTTGATTGCCTCACCAAGAACGGCCTGGCGCTCGGCATCGTTATCATACAGCGTCAGCGATTCCAGCGGAAAACGATCCTGGTTGCTAAGTAGCATCATAACGATGCCAGGGGTATAGGTGCTGCCACCACCGGCAATAACTACGTTAAACTTTTTGTTCTTCTTGTCCATCATAATAAGTCATTCCTGTTCTGTAAATTTATTCTTATTTGGAAAGTTCTTCATCAACCGCTCTGCGTACGGCGTTGATCTTCAGGCCGTAGATGACCTGCACGATTTGGCCTTTGATCATGACACCCGAAGCGCCGGTCTGGTTTTTCAGTGTTGCCTGGTCTATTTTGGTGTTGTCTTTAACTTTCAGGCGCAGGCGGGTGAAGCAGTTATCCACTTCCAGCAGGTTGTCCTTGCCGCCGAGCGCGGCTACGATGGTAGCAGCGTCGATTTTGCCAGACGGAGCAGCGGCGTTTGCATGGGCCTGCTTTTCTTTAGCCTGCTTTTCCTTGTACTCTTTCTTGCTGTACAGCTTCATCTCTCCACCTTCATCCTCACGGCCGAGAGTATGCAGGTTCAGCTTGGTGATGAGGAAGTAGAACACCACATAGTAGACCACGAACATGATGACGCCAGCCAGCAGGAAGGCAAGCCAATGGGTTTTGTTGATACCGGCAGGAACATTATAAAGAATGAAGTCAATAATGCCATTGTAAGCAATGGTGCGAGCGCCCAGCAGGTTTGCCAGTACCAGGCCAGCGCCACTGAGGATAGCATGGACCACGTACAGGACCGGTGCCACAAAAAGGAAGGAGAATTCGATAGGCTCGGTGATACCGGCAATGCAGGAAGTCAGCACAACGGGCACCAGGATGGATTTAACACGCTGTTTGTTTTCGGGGCGAGCCGCCTGATACATAGCCAGAGCAGCGCCGGTCAGGCCGAAGATCTTGGTAACGCCGCGGCACTCGAAGATCGCAGCAGTAGAAAGGGTAGCCACATTGGGGCTGGCCAGTTCGGCCAGGGTAATGTTGCGGGCACCCTCGACCAAGACGCCATCGATCATAGCACTGCCGCCCAGCGAGGTGTAGAGGATCATCGGGTTCAGGACGTTGTGCAGACCAACGGGGATCAGCAGCCGTTCCGAAGCACCAAAGAGGAAGTAGCCCAAGTTACCGGATTCACCAATGATCGTGCCGAACTTGGAGATCACGCTCTGGATTGGCGGCCAAACATGGGTGCAGACGACCGCAAGAAGGATGGTAACCGGAATCATGACGATGAACACGAAACGTGCACTACCGTAGATCTGGAACGCACCCTTGAATTCGGTGTTGATAAAGCGGTTGTGCACCGCGGCCACCACAAGGCCCAGGATAATACCCAGGAAGGCACCCATTTCCAGCACCTGCACGCCCAGAATAATGGACTGACCTGTACCGCGCAGTGCATCCGCCGGGGCCAGCAGGCCGCGCAGATTCATGTACTTGTTCATCGCGTTCAGGAACACAACGTAGGTCAACACACTGATGAACGCGGCATCCGACTTTTTCTCTTTCGCCAGGCCAATCGAAACGCCAACTGCGAAGATCAGACCCAGATTGCTCAAAATTGGCTGCATGCAGCCGGATAAGATTGTGCCAAACCCGATCGTTACCGGGTTATTCAAGAAGGGGACGTCTTGGATCAGACTTGCGTTCGTGAATAGATTGGCGACCGCGATCAGCAGACCCACGATCGGCAGGATCAGCACCGGCATGAACATTGCGCGGGCAAAATTTTGCATGGATGACATTGCCCTGTCTTTAAATTTCATCTCGTTTTCCTCCTGTTTTTTACATGTCTCTTTGCGTAACAGGCAGTGGACTGTTTTTTGCAAAGAGGAATATAAAATTCTCCATTTTATTTCTTCCTAGCCACGGAAGATTCGCACGTGCCTTTGACGATTCTTATTTTAGCACAGCGTTTTGCGTTTGTACATATTCCACAGTTAAAAAGAAAAATGTTACTGAAAACAGTAACATTTTTACAATAGTCTATTCGGTTTTGATTTTTTTAGTTGTGACTATCCCTCTTTTTTCGCATCGCTTATTTTTTGCTTTTCTTCGTTTTTTCGTTCTTTTTTATGCGCTGCATTTCTAAAATGACCTGTTCCATTTTTAAAAGGATGCCAGCAAAGAAAAAACACGGCTTCAGGTTGCGGTCATCATTAAGATCTTCATCCTCCATCTTGATGAGGATGTCGCTCGCTTTTGCCAATGTACTTTTGGCGTTTCCCGTAAAAGCTGCAATACGGATATTACCCGCCTGGGCACGACGCACACGCTCCACGATTTTAGGCGTTTCACCCGATTTGGAAACGGCGATAAACAAGCTAATAGAGGCAAGATTATTTTCAAAAATCCCGCTGCTCTCCTCCGCCCCGGAGAAAATGCAGGTCACGCCTTGCACCAACAGTTTTTTGCAGAAATAGTCCGCCGGGAAACTGGAAAATCCCATGCCGCAGATATACACAATGCCTTTGCACTGGCACAACGTTTCGGCCAAAGATGTAAGCTGCGCATAGTCGTTCTCGCTCTCCCGCATATTCTCGGTAAAGCGTTCCAGGAACGGAACTGCCTCCCACTGTTCCTGGCGGCCGTTTTCCGCTTCCTTCATCAGCGCATAGTACATATCGGTAAAGCCCTGATAGCCAAGTTTTTTTGCCAGGCGGATGATCGTAGTGGTGGAAGTAAAGTTGCGAGCTGCTATTTCGCGGATGCCAACCTTTTTACCCTGGTGGATCTGCGCTTCAATATCTGCAAGGATGGTGCCCTCCAACGCCGTCAATGAGCCGTTTTTGATTGCTTTCGTAACGTCAGCCACAAAAGGTTCCCCCTCTCTGTTTTCTTTTTCAAACACTGGTGCTTTCCTTTATTATAGTAAGCGCGCCTGAACTTTGCAAGCATCCGCTGCGCAGCAAGATAACAACTACAAAAAGCCGGGCGCGGCGTGGCGCTCGGCTTTCTGGGTAGGTGTAGTTTAGATGATGATACCGTTACAATGGTCGACTTCGTGCTGGATGATCTGGGCGGTCCAGCCGGTGAAGTTTTTGATGTGAGTGTGCATTTCGCGGTCCTGCCACTGCACCTTGATGGTTTTGTGGCGCTTGGTCTTGCGCTGGCCCTGCAGGGAGAGGCAGCCTTCCTCGGTAAGATAGAGGCCCTTGCGGTAGACGATCTCGGGGTTGAACATCTCCCGCAGGGTACCCTCGTCATCAAACACAATGATAGCTTTGTTGACGCCGATCATGTTGGCAGCCATGCCTACGCAGCCATCGGCGTGGGCACGCAGGGTGTCCAGCAGGTCGTCCGCCGTGGGGATGTCATCAGCCGTGGCGGGCTGGGCTTTTTGGGCCAGGAATACCGTATCTTTCATCAGTTCGCGTACCATGGGGTTCTCCTTTGTCTATTGTATAAGGTATTATAGCATAAAAGCAGGCGGATGCAAGCATCCGCCTCTACGGCAAGAGCGGCTATCATATTGTAGGGGGCCGATGCCCGCCATCGGCCCGCAAGTGCCACCCAAAATGTGAATTTTTTTCCTCCGTTGCACAGCTAACGTTTGTGCTATACTGGCATCGTTGCCGACCGACCGGTCGGTCGGTTTTTGTAAGCCCACGGAAAGGATCTTTTCAACCTATGCCGAAATACAGTATCAAAAAGCCCTTCACCATTCTGGTGGCGGTCATACTGGTGCTGGTGCTGGGCGTGGTCAGCCTACTGCGCATCCAAACGGATCTGCTGCCCTCGATGAACCTGCCCTACCTGCTGGTAATGACCACCTACCCCGGCGCCAGCCCTGAACAGGTGGAGGCCGACGTGACCCAGCCGCTGGCCGACGCCGCGGGCATCGGAAAAGGCACCGTGTAGGAATACTTTTCCTCGAAAGAAGAGATTTTGCAGGGCGTGGCCCGCTACTGCTTTGCGCAGGAGAACGCACGTGTTGCGGAGCGGTTTGCCCGCTGCCATACGCTGACCGACTTAGAAAACGAGCTGGTGGCCTACCTGCAGGAGGTTGCTACCCAGCGGATGAGCACCTACCGGCTGTTGGCCGTCAGCTTTGGCCAGCAGGCCGCTTTGCCCGAATGTTCCAACGCATGTCGCAGCCAGCTGACTGCCCTGACCGATGCGCTGGTGGCCCGCCTGCAGGCCGCCGGGGAGATCGACCCCGGCTTGACGATGGAGGCTTGCCGCACCTCAATCTTCTGCACCGTAACTGGCGGGTTGATTGCCCTGTGCTGCAGCGCTGGCAGCGGCACCTCCCTGCCCGCCCTGCCGCAGAATTTGCGGGAGGCACTGCATAGAAGTTTGCAAGCTCCCAAATAAATACTAAACAAAAACAGCCCTGCGCTTTGGAGAATGGCGCAGGGCTGCTTTTTTGATAGATTTAAAATGGCACTCCAAAGTTCCGCTTGGTCACAAGGCCAAACGGAACTCTGGTGGGAGAAATCCTTGTATAGATGGAGTAAGTTACTTTTTGATGGTCTCCTTGATCATGTTGAATAGCACGGCTGCTCCAATACCCCAGCCAGCCAGAATAATCAGGTAATCAATAATTCCCATAGTATTCACCTCTATAAAGCGTTCAGTCTGCTTTTTCTGTCTCTTGCTTGGGAACATAGCATGCGCTGTTTGCAACGAACATTGTGATTGCCGCACAAATCAGGCCAAACAGGAAATGGCTGATTCCCAGGGGCGAACCCAACGCCCAGTAGCCCAGCGTCGATACGATGGCAACAACGATTGTGATCAGGGTTCCCTTCTCATTCATCTTTTTACGCCAGTAGAAAATACCACAGAAAATCGGAACCAATGCCGCACCAGCCGGTGCACCAACATCTTCCATGATCGACACGATCGAAGATCCGAAATAGCCAACGATCAGGCCCGCGATTGCGACAAGGATCATAAAGATGCGCTGCAGGGTAAGCGTTTGTTTGTCATCCATCTTTTTGAAGCGGCCGACCACATCGCGGGACAGCATGATGGAGCAAACCATCGTAACCGATGCTGCGGTCCCCATAACAGCTGCCAACAATGCTGCCAGCAGGATGGCACCCAGGAATGTACCCGTGTAATTATTGATCATAGCAGGCAGGATGGAGTCCGAAGTGCCCAGTTCCGGGATCAGCGCAGCGCCAACCAAACCAATCAGGCTGGCAAACAGCAGATACGGTACATAGATCAGCAGAGTTGCGGTAAGGGAGGCGTTCCGCGCCTCACTGCCGCTCTTGGCACCGCATATACGCAGGAAGTTCTCGTTGTTGATCATGTTGCTGGTGCCAAAGTAGAGCGCAGAGGAAATCATCGTGCCCCAACCAACCGTAGCGCCGACTTTGAGCATCTCGGGACGGCTTTCCTGCAAGGCAGCAGTCACACCGGCCATACCATTTGCCTGGATCAGCGCGACCAGCGGCAACACCATAACAACAGCGAACACCATCAGGATGATGTTGACCTTGTCCGTCTTGGTTGCAGCCACCATACCGCCAATAACCGTATAGACCAGCATAACAGCCGTCATAATGATCATGGCGGTCAGCAGGCTGAGCTGCGGCACAAACATGTTCAGGATCGTACCCAGTGAACGGATCTGCGATGCCACCACAGAGAACACCGAGAAGATGCTGAGCAGTGCGATCGCATCGGCGCACTTGTTGCCCAGATGTTTACGGATCAGTTCCGGAATGGTGCTGACGTTTTCATCGCGAATCTTACGAGCAAACAGCAGGCTGGACAACATAGCGCCAATGCCTACGCCGATAGCCAGATAAAAACCAGACACACCGTACGCATAACACATACTGGCACAGCCCAGAGTAGAACCTGCGCCGATCCAGGCGCTGGACATGGAAAACACATTGGTCCAAAAAGGGATACCGCGGTTCGCGGTTGCAAATTCTTCCGAAGTCTTTACATTGCGTCCTGCCAGAATACCGATTACAAGAATGGCAGCAATGTAAACGACCGCAATAATAATGCGTGCCATTTTTTACCTCTCTTTATATCAAGCCCCTTATTGCTGCAGGGCTTACCTCTTATTTAGCGGACATAAGATCTTTCAGGCAGGCTTCCAAGCGGTTCAACCCTTCTTCCAGCACTTCGTGGCTGGTGGCAAGGCAGATGCGCACATGCCCTTCCGATCCGGGACCAAAGAAGCGCTCACCACCGGGAACGATCGCCAGCTTATACTTGGTTTTCAAAAGCTCTACAAGTTCCACCGGATCCATTCCTGTTTCAGTGATATCCGGGAAGATCACGAAGGTTGCCTGCGGCTTGTGGCACTTAATTCCCGGCATTGCGGCAATCCGCTGCAGGGCATAATCGCGGTTTTCTGTGATTTGCTGCACGAATTGATCCACACGATAAAAGCCCTTTTCCAGGCAGGCAATACCAGCCACCTGAGAAAGCAGATTGATGCCGCCGATGGTAGAATCCACCATAGAGGCTTCTACAAGTTTATCGTAGTTTTCCTGATTGGTCGCATATACGCAGCCAATACGCAGGCCGGCCACACCGAAAGTCTTGGAGAAGCCATACACGGTAAGGGTGCGTTTATTGCGCTCCGGTCCAAACTCCAGCAGGCTGTTGAAGTGAGCTTCCGGGTAGATCATATCCGACCAGATCTCATCGTTCATGATGTAGAATCCATACTTTTCGGACAGGGTCAGCAGATAATCCAGATCCTCTTTTGTATACAGCATCCCCATCGGGTTATGCGGGTTGCAGAAACCGATCATTTTGGTTTTTGGGGTGATGTAATTTTCCAGCCCTTCCAGGCTGATACGGTCCTCTTTCAGATTCGAGGGGAACAGTTTGATGGTTGCACCGGCGTTCGACATCGAGGTACGGAACAGGAAATCCACGGGGTCAAACACAAGGCACTCATCCCCCGGCTGCAGGAACGCATCCGCAATCACCTGCATACCACGGGCAGCACTGTCAATGGGCAACACATATTTAGCTTCCACCGGCTCGTTCTTACGCTCACGGAAACTTTTTGCGAGATCCTCTTTAAATCGTTCCATGCCGCGGTTTTCGATATACGGGAAGTAACCATCCTTAATGTAATCCGTCAGGGCTTCTACCACTTCAGGTGCACAGGGGAAATCATGGTCAGCTGCCGTGAGAGGAATGACACCATCGGGGACTTCGGCCCAGCGAAGGTTATGGGCACGTTCCTTTAAAATGTCGAAATTGATCTGTTTGTTGGTGAAGTTTTCCATGTTGTCCCCCTTTATACTTCTGCAACTGCCTCGATTTCGCAGCGCACACCCTTGGGCAGGTCCTTGACGGCACAGCAGCTGCGGGCCGGGTTACTGGTGAAGTACTGTGCATAAACACTATTGAAGGTTGCAAAATCTGCCATGTCTGCCAAGAAGCAGGTGGTCTTTACTACTTTATCGATACCGGTGCCGCCAGCGGCCAGCACAGCCGCCACGTTTTTGCAACTCTGGTGAGCCTGTGCCTCGATTCCATCAGCAATCGTACCATCGGCAGGGTTTACGGGAATCTGGCCGGAGCAGTAAGCGAAACCTCCAGAAACGATGCCCTGAGAATACGGGCCAATGGCTGCGGGTGCGTTGTTCGTTGCAATGATTTTCATAAGATAGTCCTCCTTAAAAAATTCGTTCTTTTTGCAATGAAATATATTTCATTGCTCGTTGTCCTCATTATATCAATAAACTATTTTTCAGTCTATTGGCAAGTTGTAGGAAAGTTTCTTCTTTCTTTTGTTTAGTCTGACGAGTCACGGATTCTGCAGCAAAAATCGTCACATTTATGCTGTTACGCAAAAAAAGATGCCAGCCGGGTTGTCTGCCCGGCTGGCATCTTTGCCTTACTGAACTGTCTATAGTATACACATTCTCCGTGCAAATTGCAACTAAGAATGAAAAGTATTTTATTGCAAAGGCTTAACTTTTTTATTCAAGTCCCTTGCAGTGGCGCAAATGAAGGTACACGGTGTTTTTTGAAATGTTCAGGCTGTCTGCCACCTGAATCACTGCGTCCTTGATATTGAAAATGCCCGAGGCATACAACTTACTGACAATTTCTCTGTTACGCAGTACACTTCCCGCCAGCCCTTCTGCATCGGTTTCTGCTGCCGCACGCTGTACGGCAGCCTGCACCATTTCTGTAGAATTCTGTACATAGGTTTCCGCTACAGGCTGGCTCTGTGCGGGGGAAATCGTTTCCAGAAGCTGCGAAAGCGGGGTGTCCATATAAAAATTGATACACAGTAACCCGATGATTCGCTGTTCACTGCCCCGGATTGCGATCGTACAAGAGCGCAGCGGTTTTCCATCGCGGTTTGTGCTGGAATAGCAGACCGTATCCCCCTGGGTCTGTGCGTGGATACGTCCCAACATCGTAAGGGCCAATTCTGTGATAGGTGCGCCCTCGCTGCGGCCCGTGTGACTATTCATCACCCGAATTGCCGAATGTTCCAGGTCTTCCAAGCTATGCAGCACCAGTTCATAGCCTGTGCCCAAATATTGTGCCAGACCGTCCAGCATCTGGCAGTAGGAATCCAATATCAGCCGATCTTCCGGCGTGAACTGCACCTCAGGTGATTTCATAGTCGCCTCCATGTCCCATCTTTTTTGCTTTCATGATACTGCATTTTAGCCAAAAAATCAAATAAATTCGCGTTCTTTTTCTTATACAAAATCGTTTACCGGACCCATCCGGTCGGCTGTATAATATTCGCTGCGCTTGATCTCGCCGGGCAGGTCGATGCCAGTAGCCTCCCGCAAGCCAAAGGCGGCAAAATAATCGCAGAATCGTTCTTTCCCAAGCCGTGCACCGATCTGGATAAAGCAGGGGTTGCAGCTGACAGCCAGCCCTTGTGCGAAAGTCTCGGCTCCGTGGACATGGCCGTTGGCGCAGCGGAACCGTGTGCCTGCCACGCTGATCTTGCCCGCGCATACAAAGTAATCGGTGGGCTTGCAGGCACCGCTGTCCAGCGCGGCGGCCGCTGTGATGAGCTTGAATACACTGCCGGGCTCGTACAGGTCGCTGATGGCCTTGTTGCGCCACTGGGCCTGCTGGGCCTTTTGCAGGGCGGCGCTGCGCTCCTCACCGATCAGGGCATCCACCGCCGCGCGGGCATCGTCATCGATGAGCCGCCGGGGCGTGTTGGGGTCGTAGTCCGGCTGGCAGCTCATCGCCAGCACAGCCCCCGTCTGCACATCCATCACAATGCCCACGCCCCGCTCGGCCACATGGTGCTCCTGCACGGCAGCGGAGAGAGCGCTTTCCAGCCAGTGCTGAATTTCTGCGTCGATGGTCAGCGTCAGGCTGTTGCCGGGCACGGCCTCCTGCAGGGTCTGGTAGTGGGTGGGCATGTCGTAGCCCCAGGCGTTTTTGGCCGTTAAGATCTGCCCGTTCTGGCCGGTCAACTCCTTATTATAGTAAAGTTCCAGCCCCCACAGGCCCGCGTTGTCTACATCGGTAAAGCCCAGCAGGCCGCCCATAAAATCTCCCTGCGGGTAGACGCGGCGGGTATCCTGCCGGATCTGGATGCCCTGGGCATTGTGCTCCTGACACCAGGCACGCACGGCGTCGGCCATCTCCCGGTTGGCGCGGCGGCGCAGCAGGCAGTCGTTGGAGGTGCGGATCGAGAATTTTTCCAGCGTTTCCGCATAGTCTAGTTCCAGGATCCCGCTCAATGCTTTGGCGGTAGGCTCCACCAGCTCGTCGGCCAGCTCCCGCGGGGCGGCACGGATGGTCCAGCAGGTCTCGCTGGCAGCCAGCAGCGTGCCATCAGCCGAGGTAATCTCCCCGCGGGCGGCGGGCAGTGTGGCCCCGCGCAGCTGCTGGTCGGAGGCGCGGGCGGCATAACCGTCGGCGTCCACCAATTGCAGCACGGCCAGCCGCCCTACCAGCCCGCCCAGGCATCCCACAGCCAGCACACCTGCCAGCAGCCGGATGCGCAGCCGCATCCCCTTGGTTTGCAAAGGTGAAAGGTGACGCATGAGAGAAGCCCCCTTTTCAGCGTAGTTCAGTTCTTTCCAAGCTATGAAACGCAATCTGGCAAAATGCCGAAATTTGGGTCGCAAATTCGTTCAAACGTCAATTGACCTTTAAACGGAATCAGCGTAAAATGTTAAGTAATGAATTTGACAATAATTTGTCAAGCTATAAAGGAGGCAATTTTATGGCAAGATTTACTCTCCCTCGTGACCTGTATCACGGCCCCAAAGCCCTGGAGGCATTGAAGACCCTGCCCGGCAAGCGCGCAATGATCTGCGTCGGCGGCGGCTCCATGAAGCGGTTCGGCTTCCTGGATCGCGCCGAGGCTTACTTAAAAGAAGCCGGCATGGAAGTGGAGCTGTTCGAGGGTATCGAGCCTGACCCGTCCGTTGAGACCGTCATGAAGGGCGCGGCTGCAATGGAAAAATTCCAGCCGGACTGGATCGTTGCCATCGGCGGCGGTTCCCCCATCGATGCCGCCAAGGCCATGTGGATCAAGTACGAGTATCCTGACATCACCTTTGAGGATATGTGCAAGGTCTTTGGCATCCCGCCGCTGCGCCGCAAGGCACACTTCTGCGCCATCTCCTCCACCTCCGGCACTGCTACCGAGGTGACTGCCTTCTCCATCATTACCGATTATGAGAAGGGCATCAAGTATCCTATCGCTGACTTTGAAATCACCCCCGATGTCGCCATCGTCGACCCCGAGCTGGCCCACACCATGCCCAAAAAGCTGGTGGCCCACACCGGTATGGACGCCATGACCCACGCCATCGAGGCTTACGTTTCCACTGCCAACTGCGACTTTACCGACCCGCTGGCCCTGCATGCTATCGAGATGATCCAGGCCAACCTCATTGGCAGCTACAACGGCGATATGGATAAGCGCGACGCCATGCACAACGCACAGTGCCTGGCCGGTATGGCGTTCTCCAACGCGCTGCTGGGCATCGTGCACAGCATGGCACACAAGACTGGCGCGGCCTTTGCGGATTACGGTGCCCACATCATCCACGGTGCCGCCAACGCCATGTACCTGCCCAAGGTCATCGCCTTCAACGCCAAAGACCCCACCGCCAAAGCCCGCTACGGTGTGATTGCCGACAAGATGAACCTGGGCGGCGCCAACGACGACGAGAAGGTCGCCCTGCTTATCAAGTACCTGCGCGGCATGAACGACGACCTGAACATCCCGCACTGCATCGGCCACTACGGCCCCGACTCTTACCCCTGCGAGCAGGGCTTTGTTCCGGAGAATGTGTTCCTGGAGAGACTGCCTGAGATCGCCAAGAACGCCATCGCCGACGCCTGCACGGGCTCCAACCCGCGCCAGCCCAGCCAGGAAGAAATGGAAAAGCTGCTGAAGTGCTGCTACTACGACACCGAGGTCGACTTCTAAACTTTATACCAAAAAACCGGGTCCCCGCTGCGGGGCCCGGTTTTTTTGCTGCCCCCAACCGGGCAATATCCATCCGATTGCAAATTTTATGCCATCGGCAGCCGGACAGCAAATTTGCGCAATTTTTGCCTGTTTGTCTTGCTTTTTATCAATTGCATCACCGCGGATGTTGGGCTATAATGATACATAATTCGTGCAGATATTATGCCCTTTGGGTTTAGGAAAATGAAGGAGGAACTCCCGGTATGGGTACCGCAACGCAAGCAAAGGCGCCGCTTTTTACGCGGTCTGCGCTGGTGGCGCTGATCTGGCCGCTGTTTTTGGAGCAGACCCTAAGCGTGACGATGGGCATGGCTGACACCCTGATGGTGGCCGGTGTGGGCGAGGCGGCTGTGTCCAGCGTGTCGCTGGTGGACAGCCTGAACATTCTGATTATCCAAATCCTGGCGGCACTGGCCACCGGCGGCGCGGTGGTCGCCAGCCAGTACATGGGCCGCCGCGACCAGGAGAGCGCCCAGCGCAGCGCGGCCCAGCTGTACAGCGTGCTGGCCATCTCCACGGTTGCGGTGGGCGTGCTGTGCCTGGCGCTGTCCCGCCCCATTCTGCGCGGGGTGTTTGGCAGCATTGACGACGAGGTCATGCACTACGCGCAGCAGTATTTCATCATCAGCGCTATCTCCTACCCGTTCATTGGGCTGTACAACGGCGGCGCAGCGCTGTTCCGTGCCCAGGGCAACAGCCGCATCAGCATGCTGGCCAGTTTGGTGATGAATGTCATCAACATCGGCGGCAACGCGCTGTTGATTTATGGCTTTGGCATGGGCGTTGTGGGCGCGGCGCTGGCTACGCTGATCGGCCGCGTGTTTGCGGCAGTGTGGATCTTGTGGCAGAACCAGAACATCCACAACCCGCTGCGGGTGGCCGGTTTTGCCGACCTGCGCCCCCGCAAGGAGCCAATCATGAAGGTGCTGGCCATCGGTGTGCCGTCGGGTTTGGAGAACGGCATGTTCCAGATCGGCAAGCTGTGTGTCAGCAGCCTGACGTCTACCTTAG
>OGHJ01003018.1_pt1 | contig 12976 bp, 9 predicted proteins | sample 1571351 | NCBI WGS metagenome assembly OGHJ01 (sample SAMEA2582037, study PRJEB24529) | metagenome | biome: Human gut stool | place: China | collected 2011 | reverse complement strand
CATTAATAGAAATAGAATATGAAAAATCAGATAGAGATGGAAAAATTAAAATAGAATTATGTGATAAAAAAAATATATTTATTAATGGAATAAAAATTAAAAAATTAAGTGAATTATTAGGAAATATAAATACTGTAATTTTCACACCAGATGATATTAATATCTTAAAAGGCGGACCACAAAACAGAAGAAGATTTTTAGATATTATGATAAGCCAATTAAGACCAAATTATATGCACATTTTAAATTCTTATTTAAAAACAATAGAGCAAAGAAATAAATATTTAAGACAAATAAAAGAAGAAAGAAAAGATGAGAATTTATTAGATATTTGGGATGAAAAGTTAGCAGAATATGCAATAAAAATTTGTGAATATAGACAAGAGTTTATAGAAAAAATAACTAATAAAATAGAAAAAATACATAATAATATAACAGATGAAAAAGAAAAAATAGAAATTGAATATATTACAGAATGTAATAATAAAGAAAATTATTTAAAATTATTAAAAGAAAGAAGAAAATTAGACATAATAAAAGGTTTTACAACAAAGGGTGTACATCGAGACGATTTTGTGATATATATAAATAAGAAAGAAATAAATATATATGGTTCCCAAGGACAAAACAGAACAGCAATGCTTTCTTTGAAGTTATCTGAATTACAAGTAATAAAAGATGAAATAGGGGAATACCCAATTTTATTATTAGATGATTTTATGTCTGAATTGGATAGTACAAGAAGAAAAAATTTTTTAGAAAATATAAAAGATACACAAGTAATAATTACGGGAACTGAAAAATTAGATATTGAAAATTTAGAATATTTGGAATATAATGTGTCTAATGGAAAAATATTTAAACAGAAATAGGAGGAAAACAAAGTATGGAAAAATACAATCACAAATATGGTGCAGAGCAAATCCAAGTCTTAGAAGGTCTAGAGGCTGTAAGAAAGAGACCAGGTATGTACATAGGAAGTACATCAGTAAGAGGTTTACATCATATGGTTTATGAAATAGTTGATAATGGTGTAGATGAAGCTTTAGCAGGATATTGTACAGAAATAAATGTTAAAATCGAACCAGGAAATATAATATCAGTTCAAGATAATGGTAGAGGAATTCCTGTAGAAATACATCCAAAAACACATATATCTACTGCGGAAACAGTATATACAGTTCTACATGCTGGAGGAAAATTTGGTGGAGATAGTGGTTATAAAGTTTCTGGAGGACTTCATGGAGTAGGTGCTTCAGTTGTAAATGCTCTATCTGCATGGACAGAAGTTACAATTGAAAGAGATGGCGGAATTTACCAAATGAGTTTTGAAAAAGGAAAAACTGTTAAAAAACTTGAAAAAATAGGTGAATCAAAGAAAACTGGAACAAAAGTAAGATTTTTAGCAGATGATACAATTTTTGAAAGCTTAGATTATGAATATGAAGTTCTTGAAAAAAGATTAAGAGAAATAGCATTTTTAACAAAAGGTTTAAAAATAACATTAGAAGATAAAAGAGACCCAGAAAACATCAAAAAAGCAGATTTTTGTTATGAAGGTGGATTAATTTCATTTGTTGAATTTTTGAATAAAAACAAAGAAAAAATACATCCAACACCAATTTATATAGAAAGAGCTGGAGAAGTTCCAGTTGAAATAGCAATTCAATATACAACAAGTTATTCAGAAAATATATATACATTTGTTAATAATATAAACACAATAGAAGGTGGAACTCACTTAGAAGGATTTAAAAGAGCATTAACAAAAGTATTTAATGATTATGCAAGAAGTCATAATATAATAAAAGAAAAGGAAGCAAATTTACAAGGCGAAGATATAAGAGAAGGAATAACAGCGGTTGTTTCTGTTAAAGTTAAAGAACCACAATTTGAAGGACAAACTAAAACAAAATTAGGAAACAGTGAAGTTACAGGTGTTGTTCAAAGTATGGTAAATGATGCATTAGCAACATTCTTAGAAGAAAATCCTCAAGTAGCAAAAGCAATATTAGAAAAATGTGTAAGTGCATCAAGAGCAAGAGAAGCAGCAAGAAAAGCTAGGGAATTAGTAAGAAAGAAAAGTTCACTAGAAACATCAACATTACCAGGAAAATTAGCTGATTGTAGTAGTAAAAATCCAGAAGAATGTGAAGTATACATAGTCGAAGGAGACTCTGCTGGAGGAAGTGCAAAACAAGGAAGAGATAGAAAATTCCAAGCAATATTACCATTATGGGGAAAAATGCTTAATGTTGAAAAAGCAAGAGCTGATAAAATATATGGAAATGATAAATTAAATCCAGTTATTTTAGCCGTTGGAGCTGGAATTGGAAATGACTTTGATATAACAAAAATAAGATATGGAAAAGTAATAATCATGGCAGATGCCGATGTTGATGGTGCACATATCAGAACATTATTATTAACATTCTTCTTTAGATACATGAGACCATTAATAGAAAATGGAAATGTATTTTTAGCACAACCACCACTATATAAATTATCTAAAAAGGGAATGGAAGATATTTATTGCTATACAGATGAAGATTTAGCAAAATCATATAGCGATTTAGAAAAAAAAGGTATTTCTAGAGACCAATTAGGATTACAAAGATATAAAGGTCTAGGAGAAATGAACCCAGAACAATTATGGGAAACAACAATGAACCCAGAAACAAGAATTCTTGTAAAAGTAACAATGGATGATGCAATAAAAGCAGATGAAACATTTACTTTATTAATGGGTGATGAAGTTGAACCTAGAAGAGAATTTATACAACAAAATGCAAAATATGTTCAAAACTTAGATATATAATAAAAATTTAATGGCAGGTAATTATATAAATTACCTGCCATTAATCTATAAAGCTGATAATAATCTACACTCAGACTAATATACCTAATATTTAAACCTAATATATATTGCTATATAAATAAGCCCCATACCAAATATATTAATCAGTCGTTCGACTATTAATCCACCATAAATAACTATATTCATCCAAAACGAGGGACTAATAATAACCATTTAGAGATAAAAGAATAATCTTAGCTCGAATATATTATCTATTATTTGACCATATATGATTATAAAAAATTAAAAATAAAAGAAAATAAATTTAATAAAATATAGCCTACAAACAAATAATATATTCTTATCGCCGACATGTAATAATATTAAAAACACCATTACACATCTTTGCTCAAGTAATAATAAACTAAGTTGTAATCTATTATTATTCTTTGCTCAACTATTATCAACCTTACAATCTTATTATGGGTAAATAAAAAAAATATATACAAAAAAATAAAAAATTTTAAAAAAAAATTTTAATGTCGAAAAATGTCAAAATGTTTTTCTTGACAAACCAATAAATGCGGTATAAAATATTTTAAAATTGGAGGTGAGGAAAAATAAAAAAAGTACAGCAATGGTTGCCAATAGAAAATATTTATGAAAGTGGAATTATAAAGACCAATAAAAATAAATATATAAAAATATTAAAAATAAATCCAATTAATTATAATTTAAAATCAGATTTAGAAAAAAAGACAATTTTAAATTCCTACAAAATATTTTTAAAAACTTGTAACTTTAATATTCAAATTTTAATTCAAAGTAATAAAGTTGATTTAACTCAAAATATTTTAAATATTCAAAAAAATATCCAAGAAAAAGAAAATTCAAATTTAGAAGATTTATCAAAAGATCAATATGCCGATTCTAATATTCTATACCTTGGAAGAGTTAGCGATAATGAACTCATTTCTTTATATGCTAATTGTTTAGCAACAATTATATCTTCACGCTTTGAAGGATTCGGATTTCCTATATTAGAAGCAATGGCTTATAACGTTCCCGTTATCTGTTCCGATGCAGGATCGCTCCCCGAAGTTGCAGGAGATGCGGCATTAATATTCAAATCAGAAAATTCAAAAGAATTAAGTAATACCATAAAGGAAATACTCAATTTTGACAATGCTCAATTAGAAGCCCTCAAGGCAAAAGGACAAAAACGGCTACAAATTTTCACATGGGAAAAGTGCGCTCAACAAATGTATGACGTATTTTTAAATGCAATATAAATTAATATCCGACAATCCATTCAATCAACTTCTCGATATAATGAAAAATATAATACTCGCGGACTTTAACGTACCTCAAGATTGGGCTTTCAGCAAAGAGCTATCCAAAGACAATACAAAATGGGAGGTCAGGTGCTGCAAGTCCAATACAAAATTTCACCACACGAAAATCGGAAATCTATTGCGCTATTTTTTATACTTCGCCTTTCCCCTTTTAATTATTCCTATCCGGAAAAGATACAATTATATTGTAGGATGGCAACAATTTTATGCTATAAATATGGCTTTTTGGCTAAGATTACTTCATCTTAAAAGAAAAAATAAAATCATTATAATGACCTTTATATACAAAAGAAAAGAGGGAATATTAGGCAACATTTACCACAAATACATACATTACTCTATCACAAATAAACATATCAAAAATATAATATGTCACTCCCAAAACGAAGTTAAGTATTACACCGATTTATTTGGTTTACCCAAAGATATAGTCCGATTTATTCCTTTGGGTATTGATGTTATGAAGATCGCAGATGAGCCAAACAATGACAACTCCTCATCTTTCATTTTCTCTACAGGAAGAAGCAATAGAAATTACATTTTCTTAACAACGGCCTTATCAGATACTGCATATACCTTAAAAATAGCCTGTGAAGATAATATTCAAGGAAATGAACATACTGAAATAATACACAATTGTTACGGAAACCAAATGCTCAACATACTAAAACGAAGCTATTGCGTCTGCATTCCATTGGAAAAGCCTGATATATCTTCAGGTCAATTAGTTGTCTTACAAGCCATGCAGTTAGGAAAACCCATAATTATTACTCGTACCGATAGCATCGCCGACTATATAATAAATAACTACAATGGATTCATTATCGGTAATGATAAAAAGGAGCTTTTAGAAAAATTATCATTGTTATATAGTAACCCAAACATTTATCGAACAATGTCCCTAAACTGCATTTCATATTTCAACAATAATTTCACATTAGACAGAATGGCTCAAAACTTATCAAACATAATAAATATAAATTAGCAAAAAAATAACAGGTAAATTCTCACTATATTCATAAATACACTTAAGACCTAAATATACTTATATCTTTTTAAATATTTCATCATATATACTAGAAGCATGAATTTACAAGATATATTTTAGCTATTTGATCAGCCCAACATAATAAAGCATTCTGTTTTACCGTTAATAATAAGGATTAAATTAAAGTTTTCAATAAATACGAATAAAATTTATAAACAATCAAATGAAAGTAAAGATCATTAGTGCTGCCATCGGGATAGCCTTACTTAGTTCCTGTAAGACAACCAATCAGATTACATATTTTCAAGATATTAACAGCTATTCACCAGAGCTGTTACAAGAAAAAAACATAGATTATGAAGCAAAGATATGCAAAGATGACCAACTGTCCATATTTGTATCTAGTGTTGACCCTAATGCGGTAGCAGCGTTCAATTTACCATTAACGAGTTACCTTGCGGCAGGAGAGAAAGATGTAGTAACAACTCCGACAGTTCAGACTTATTTAGTTGACAGTAAAGGAGATATTAATTTTCCAATATTAGGGAGAATACAAGTAACGGGTATGAGTAGAAGCGAATTAGCCAATTATTTGCAAACTAAAATTTCAGCTTATGCAAAGTCGCCATTAGTTACTGTCCAAATTCTCAATTTTAAAATATCGGTATTAGGTGAAGTAAACTCTCCTGGCACCAGACAAGTGAATAATGAGCGGATAAGCATACTTGATGCCATTGGTATGGCAGGTGATTTGACTATTTATGGAGAGCGAAAAAATATATTACTGATCCGTGACAACAACGGCAAAAAAGAGTTTCATCGCTTTGATTTAACTGCAACTGATTTATTGGAATCCCCTTATTTTTATTTGCAACAAAACGATATAGTCTACGTAGAGCCTAATAAAGCTCGAAGAGGAAATGCTAAATATAGTCAAAGCGATCAGTTTAACGTTTCTGTAGTTTCCACTATTATAGGTGGAATATCTGTATTTGTATCATTAGCCATAGCCTTACTTGTTAAATAAATAACACTGTCATGAATAAAAAAATTTCAAACAATAATGTTCCCTTAAACATAAATTCTATCCTAAAAATGGGACTACGTTATTGGTACATATTTATCATTTCCGGAATCATTAGTGTAGGAATAGGAGGAATATATTTTAAGATGTCAAGACCTGTTCTTAAATTTATGGCAAATATTATAATTAAAGAAGAAGGAGGGAACAAATCTGCTATATCTACTATGATGCTGAAAAGTTTTCCTTTCGGCAATTTGGGAAGTGTGAAAGTAAATGATGAACTATTATTATTAAATACTTTTACAACTTATAGAGAAGCCGTAAAGCAACTAAATTTGAATACGACTTACACTATTAAGAAATTTCCTAAAAATATATATTGCTACAATAATGAGCCAGTAGAAATTAAGCCAATAGCAAATATTGCAGATACATTAAAAAGTATTTTATATTTTAAGGTAAAAATATCCTCAAACAAATGCAATATTAAAGTATATAAGTCGGGAATACTTAAAAAGTTAATAGGTGAAACAACCTTTACCTCTCCCTGTGGGGAAATATCTACTCTCTATGGCAATTTTACAATATCACCAACCTCATACTATAACCCAGAAAAAAATTATAATATAAAAGTCGAATACAAAGGTTATGATTTGGCAGCTGAATTGCTGCAAAAGAAAGTAGAAGTAGATTTGATATCCAAAAAGGCAAACTTAATCAACCTTTCTACTACCGAATATAATTTCGAAAAAGGAAAAGATATTCTCAATTCTTTAATAAAAGCATATAATAGCCGAGGATTGGAACAAAGACACAAAGAGGCAAGTGATAAGTTAACTTTTTTGGACGAGAGATTAAATATAGTACAAAAAGAACTTTCTAATTTGGAAATTGATATAGAATTGTATAAAAAGCAACACAAACTTGCCGACATAGGAGCTGAACTTAAAGCCATCTATACAAATAACGGTCTTCTAAAAAAGCAGCAACTTGAAATAGAAACTCAATATGTTGTCATAGAATACATGGAGAATTTTATTATGGATCCCAAGAATCAATATTCGTTAATACCATTAAATATAGGACTCAATGACCCTAAAGCGATAGAAGGATTACAGCAATACAACGATGCACTATTGGAACGTATGAAATTATTAAAAAGTACTAATATCAATAATCCAGCAATAGAAATAGGTAATGAGCAACTAAATGCAATGCGCCTTAACTTATTGAACACTGTAAAAGGAATAAAAAATGGACTTAAAGTAACTCGCGACAAATTAATGGAACAAGACGAATTTTACGAAATGCGTTTAAAAGACGCCCCAACTCAAGAACGCGAATTCACAAATATACAGCGGCAAATGTATTTAAAACAAGAATTATATATATATCTGTTGCAGCAGAGAGAAGAAAGCTGCTTAACATTATCTTCAAACACCCCGAATTCTCAAATAGTTGATGCCGCATACTGTTTATCTAAACCGGTTTCTCCAAGATTATTGGTTATATTTATTATGATCATTTTCCTAACTTGCACAATGAGTATAGGTTATATTCTTATAAAAGAACATAACCATAGAAATGAAAGCCTAAATGACTAAAAAAAAAGTTCTAATCAATAATTCTATAAGTGGGGTATGTCAGCTAGTAATAACCGCTTTATTAACATTCTTCAGTATTCCTGTTTTTATCCATAAATTAGGAACTGATTTATATGGTGTATTTGCCTTAGTTTCCGTTATTGGAAATTTAAATTTATTTACCAATTTAGGATTAGATGTATCATTAACAAAATTTATAGCCGAGCAAGGGAAAAGTACAGAATCGGACAAGGATATATTAGTATCATTAATACTTTCGAGTTCAATTATCGTTCCAGTCAGTATTATCGCGTACTTATTACGTTCTTTTTTCCTTGGTAGTTTATTGGATATTCCTGATATTTATTACCAACAAGCCGAAGCTCTATTCTGTATGTTATTGCCTGCTAATGCAATATTACTAATAGGGCAAACTTTTATCGCCGTATTCAATGGCATGCAACGAATTTATTTGAGTAATATGATTCAATTAATTTATAGTTGTGTATATTGGGGAGGAATTATAATTGTTGTTTCTATGGGCTATCAATTGGAGACTATAGGATTAGTTATCTTATTCGCTGCAAGCCTATGGATGGCAACCAATATCTATTGTTTTTTTCGATATTGGAAAGGAATACAAATACAAAAATGCAGAAATAATCTACGAAGCAATGCGCAAAAACAAATAAAATATGGGGCAAAAATATATGCATCAGGGGTTGTTGCTTTCTTTAATGAGCCATTATTTAAAATACTAATATCAAACTATTTTGGAGTAAACGCAGTAGCTTATTTCGAAATAGCACTAAAGATTAGAGGTCAGGTGTCCGGGTTGTTTAATAAATTGATGCAACCGCTTTTCCCATATATATCACAATTAACAGAAACTAAACTTATTGCCAACTTAATAAAAGATATGACAATAAAAATATTTTGGTTAGTATTACCATTCTGCTGCATTCTATTTTTATCCTGCCACAATATCGTAAACTTGTGGCTCCGCTACGACATTGATAATTATTCATTATTCATTAATGGAATCGTTATTCCCTATTTACTGTTTTCACCACTTACACTACCGATCTACTATTATTTAATGGGTAAGAATCACCCCGAAAAAACAATTGTAATTCAGTTCTCATCAGTAATAGTTAACGTTATTGCATTCTATGCTTTATACCGTTTCACTGGATTTTATAGTATTATACTAAGCAATGCATTGTCTTATTTTGCCAGTTATCTTTTGGGAGTATATTATCAAAAGACTTTCCTTCAAATTAGATATAGAATTAATAGAAATAATATATTTAAATTAGTAATCATCATCGTTAGTTATGTTGTTTTATTTTATTTAATACAATATATAAACAACAGCTGGCTGGCTCTCTCTGTTACCATAACCTCAGTTTTACTGATTACTCTCATATTATACAAGCGCTTTCAAATAATTACAAAAGAAGATATAAGTCGTTATTTCTTAAATAATAAAATCGCCGTCTCACTTTATAATCGATTATAATCATGTTATTAGCTCTTTTTATATTGCTTCTAATTATTGCTATTGTATTGTATATATCGGATAAAAAGATAATATCATCCATTATATTTTTCTTTTTTCTATTCGATAGCTTTCAATTAATTCCAGAAGAATGGGTTGGATTGAAAACATTAGACCTTGCTATCATTTATATATGTGTACTGTTTATATATGGGCTCTTCCAATATGATAATTACATTCCCAAAAATAAAACGATTTTGGCCATCAGCCTTTTTTTAGGATTTATATGCTTCGAAATGCTATTGAGCCATTACTATTATTCTATCGGTTGGGGAGAAATCATACGCACAGGACGGCAACATATACTACTATTATCTTATTTCGTATTCCGTAAGGTAAATAGGCAAGAATTAGATATTATCTTGAAAGTTTTATTTATCATTGTTATTTTCGAATCTTTTCTATTTACCATACAGATGTTTACAGGCATTGGTATTCTAAACGGGAAAGAGGTTTATGCTAAAGTTGGTTCTTTATACCGCTTTTATAATATTTCTCTCATGCATTATTTTTTTGTATTCTATGCAATCTTCTATAATCCGTTCAAAGGCTTCTGGAAGCACATCACAATGCTAATAGTAGTTATAACAATTTTCTTTCCAATGCACCGTTCTTTAGACATGACCTTTGTAGTATTACTTATTTTAGGTATTTTATGGAAAAAGAAAGTTTTCAACTCTGCAAAAAAAATAGCAATAACATGTAGCTGCTTTTTTCTACTTTTGATTGTGGCAAGTGCCTATATAAGCGTACGGACAATGGAAGATATTAATAAAGTTGCAGCAGGCGATTTTCAAGAATTTGAGGATATTCAAGCCTCCTCCGAAGCGACATTTTTATTCCGAGTTGGACACTTTTACGAAAGGTATACTACTGTTCTTGAAAACACAGTCAGTAAATGGTTTGGTTTAGGCTTTATGACAGAAGGTTCTTCTTATACTGAAAACCATTTTGATTTTATAATAGGATTAGATAGTAAGGAAGGAGGGATTGAGCAAGTAAATACTCCGGATATTTCTTGGTCTATTTTAATAATACGTTATGGGATAGTTGGCACTTTACTCTTTATCATATTTTATTTCTATTTTGTCGGGTATTATGTTCAATACCGAAATAAAAGCACCATCAATATGGTCATGGTACTATATTTGTTATTAATATTTAGCAATTCATTGACTTCTGATTTGCTATATAAAATGAATATGCTTATATTTCCACTGATTTATATGAATCAATACGAAGAAGAGATATCATAATAAATACATAACTTATACTCTTATTTATAAAACAAATATAATACCATAATGTTTTTTAGTATCATAACAATTAACCGTAACAATGCAAAAGGTCTAGAAGATACCATTCAAAGCGTATTATCTCAAGACAGAAACCTCTATGAGTTTATCATTATCGACGGAGCATCTTCAGACAATAGCCTGGAGGTAATAAAGAAATATGAATCGCAAATTCATTATTATATTTCCGAACCGGATACTGGCATTTATAATGCAATGAATAAAGGCATTGACAAAGCTAAAGGCGAATATGCAATATTTATGAACTCCGGAGATTCTTTTTCGTACCCAACCGCACTTAATGATATAAGCAAAAATAATTTAAATGCAGATTTCCTATTTTCTGGTTGGACAAGAATTAAAAATGGAAAAAAGTTAGCATCCTATTTACCCAAGGAAAAGATCACTTTATACACCTTATTTTATCACAGTACTTGTGTTTGTCATCAAGCTACATTTATAAAAGTCAGTGTTTTGAAAGAATTGCAAGGCTATGAAGAAAAGTTAAAAGTATCAGCTGATATTTGTTTTGTAATGAAAGCATTGGTTGTCCATTATAAAACTTTCCAAATATTACCATATTACATTACCAATCTAGATGTAACAGGAATAAGTGGTAATTTAAAAGGAATGACTATTTTAAATGAAGAGAAACCAGCATACTTCAAAAAATTATGCCCTTACGTATACGATGATTATATAAAGATGCATAAAATCCTTCGTTTTTCTCCAACGAATATATTTCGATTCATCAAATGGAAACTTTGGAAAGACAAGTGTAGATAAAGAACTGAAAATATTATGAAAATTGTATATTGCATTTTTGACTGTTCTTCTTCTGGTGGAACAGAACGTGCCCTTTCTCTGCAAGCTAATTATTTTGCAGGCAAAGGGAATGAAGTCCATATCGTAACGACAGAAAAGCCTTCCTGTAAACAAAATTCCTACATTTTTTCGGATAATATTTCATTTCATAATTTATCTATAAATTATAGGGAAGTTGATAATTCTTTATCTCCCCTCAAAATTATTTATAGAATTAAAAAAGGGCATAAACACAAACAACAACTTGCAAAACTATTATTTGCATTAAAACCTGATTTTACAATTGGGATGTTTGGACACGATTCTTCTTTTCTATACAAAATAAATGATGGAAGTAAAAAAATTTTAGAATACCATTTTTCAAGATATCATCGAAAGATAGAATTTGCTTCTGCTATCTTTTGGAAAAGATGGTTTGCTCTTTTAAGAGAATGGCGTAAATGCAAATTTATAAATAAATATGATGCATTTATTGTCTTAACACAGCAAGATGCTAAAAACTGGAAAGATATAAAAAAATTATATGTTATTCCTAACGCATTACCATTTATTCCTCAGCAAATCTCAACTTGCGAAAATAAAAAAGCAATTAGTGTAGGACGTTTATCACCAGAAAAAGGATATGATCTCCTTATAAAAGCATGGAAGTTGGTAACAGAACGACACCCCGATTGGGAATTGGAAATTTATGGAGATGGTCAAGAAAAGAGCAAACTATATTCAATCATTTCCGAATATTCTCTTAGTAATATTTCCATCAACGCTCCCATACGGAATATTGAAGATAAATACACTGAATCATCTATATATCTAATGAGTTCGCATTATGAAGGCTTTGGAATTGTACTCATTGAAGCCATGGCATGTGGATTGCCCTGCGTGAGTTTTAATTGTCCATATGGCCCCTCTGAGATTCTAACAGATAATGAAAACGGTTTTTTAATACCAATAAATGATATTTATACACTGGCTGATAAAGTATGCATATTAATAGAAAAAGAAGAGATGCGAAAGAAAATGGGACATAAAGCTTACATAGCTGCTATGCAATACTCTCCTATTAAGGTTATGAAAAAATGGGAAAAGCTTTTTGATGATTTAAAGAAAAAATAACATATTTAATTCACTAATATCCTATAAATCATCCATTGACCATTTCTAATATAAAATAATACCAATAAGACTTAGTTCCCTGTTTTAGTTATGTTCAGTATTATTTGGAGGATTATTTTTGAGAATATTATCCAGGAACAATAATTTTCTGTTTTGAAAACAAACATTGACAGGAAACAATAAAGCAACTTTTGGACATGATAACTTTGAATGGCAAAATATGGGAAGTATACATTTAGAACCAGGCGAATACAAGTTAAGTATAACAGCCAATCAAGTTGACCTGTGGTTAAAAATACGAGAATTTAAAATGAAACGTCAATAATTACCAATAATATATTTATAAAGCACCTATGCGGTTTTTTCGTTATACTCAGAACTAAGCTATACTTATTTTATTTAGATCGGAAGAGCGTCGTGTAGGGAAAGAGTGTA
>OGHJ01003017.1_pt1 | contig 12982 bp, 10 predicted proteins | sample 1571351 | NCBI WGS metagenome assembly OGHJ01 (sample SAMEA2582037, study PRJEB24529) | metagenome | biome: Human gut stool | place: China | collected 2011 | reverse complement strand
GTATACTTATATGATTAGTATAACCTAAATTCCACGTGCATTTTTTATTAGCTTAAAAGAACACTATTTCACGAAGAATTTAAACTGATACTCCCACATTGTAACATATTTACCACCACCTTTCAATCTTTTTCAATAAATTATTGATTGCAACTTTTGAGTAAAGATACTTATTAAACCCTGCAAGTTATCCACAGAGCAACACTCGATTTTCAAGATGATATCTTTATTATACCAGACATTTTTCATACACTTCCTTGTACGGATAGTTTTCTGACAAATTCATAATTACAGTTCTTGCGGTTTTAATGATTTTGGCTGCAAGAAATACATACTTCAAACGAAAGGTCTTTATTTGCTGTCTGTATTCTGAAGGCTCTAAGGAATCAATCTTGAACAACAAAAACAGGTTATATGAAAGCATCATCATTTGAAACACCGCTTCATTTGCCCAAAATGATTTAAGTAAAAGATGACCCACCGCCATGTCGTATTTGGCTTCTTTATCGCAAAATATGTCCATACCTTTTTCATACAATCACACTCCTTCATCAATTCCCGATTTGTCGTTCTGTTTAGTCCCCAAAGAACCTACTAAACCAGCTACGCTTTTGAACCGGTTCTGTCTCACGCTCCGGCTGATCGGCTCCGGACTTGCCGGAAAGAAGCTGCTGATGCATTGTCCCAGCATGGAGAGCCTGGGCCGCTGCCGCAGTCTGCTGTGCCGTCACCAACGCCGAGCTGACCTCCGCCAACCTTGCGTTCAGTTCCTCGATCTGCTTGTCCTTTACAGCAAGTTGCTCGCTTTTCCGGTCTAATTCTCCCTGCAGCATAGCGATCAAAGTGGTTTCGCAAGTTTCGCAACTTGCTTTCGCCTGTTGCGAAACTTGCTTTCGTTCAACACCTAAATAATGCTGATATATGGCGGTTTTTTGACTTTCGCTGATTGCGAAACTTCCTTTCGCATCTTTCGCAACATGGTTTCGCCTACACCATGCACGAACTGCCTGTTCCGACACGCCACATTCTATTGCAATTTCCGTTATTACACCCGCCAAATATCATCACCACTCTTTCATCCGGAGTTAATCTCAAAACAAATCGCTATGAGATCCCGTCCTTATCAATTTCAAAATCAAAGTCTGCCGAACAACTTTATAGACCAACAGCCAGTCCGGCTCGATGTGACATTCTCTCATGTCCTTATAATTTCTGGAATTAGTGAGAGCATGATCTCGATACGCCTCCGGCAACGGCTGCTCGTTACACAACAGCGTGATCACTTCCTCCAACTTCTTCGGATCGCAGCCTCTCTTGATCGCAAGCTTGTAATCTCGTTTGAACTGCCCCGAAAACTCCGGCTTAAGCATTCAGCGCCTCCATCAGATCTGCAACGCTATCAAACGGACCATACATATCCTCTCCCTTTTCTGCCGCCTCCATCGCCGCATAGGTAACAGCATTCGGCTCGTCAACCTTGACTTCAAAGGGAAGTCCATGACACCTAAGTGCCTGTCGATAAAAAATACCCGTTGCCGTACTCAAATCCATTCCGAGGGACTTAAAGAGAGCTGCCGCCTGTGCTTTCAGCTCCGGCTCCATTCTTATCGTCATATTTCCTTTAGCCATAATAGCACTCCTTTCCTCGTCATTTTTAGCTTGCACTAATATTATATTCAATATTCGTGACATTTGCAAGTGCATTGCAAATGTTTTTTTGCAACTTTTCTATGAACAGTGCTTTCTATATGCTAACACCGCAGCGTGTACATTTAGGGGGTGAAAAAGCCTTATTTCGCGCGGTTTTCAAGCCTCGTTTTCGGTGGGGTAATATAAAAACCCTTACCCGCCCCGAAAACGCCTTGTAGGGCGTTTCTGGGGCGTTTACAGCCCTTTCTTAAATTCCTCCACCAACAGATCGCTCAAAGCCTGTGATGGGCGTATTTTGACCGTTATATGCCCCTCCGGTACGGTGTCCCACCATTTGCGGATCGTTTTCGGATCAAGTCCGGTGTCCCTATGACAATCGGCCTTGCGTCCCTCTGGATGCTCCTGCCGCCACGCATAGACTTGCGCTTTCTTTTCTTCTGCCCCTTTTCTTCTCCATGTGCCGCCAGGATAATCCACTTCCTGCACCGCCCTTGCTCTTTTCAAATGCTCTTTCTGTGATCTACCATTCCTCTTGTTGCGCTCGATGCGAACATCGGTCAGAGCTTCAATATCGGAAATCGTGAAATTGTAATACTCCTTGTCGTAGGCTTCCAGCGCACTCCGTATATCTTCCTCGGTCAATGCGTTCTCATGCTTCACCATCTGCAGATCATCAAAAGCCTCTTTCATATCCTGCCGGAGCTGCTGCTTCGACACACCGCATTTGTAAGCATAGATAGCAAGGCACATCAAAAAGAAATACCGATGCCCGCCCTTTATCTCTCCGATCTGCCGCAGCCACCAATGGTAGAGCGCATACGGATCATCACCATGCACCTTTCCGGCAATATCCCACTTCTTGCGTCCTTTCTCGCCTCTCACAACAACACGCTCATACCACTCCGGATATGCCTCCCTCGCCTCAGCTCGTGTCATTTTGGATGGGCTGAAAGGCTTATTGACATCCACCCTGTTTTCTGGCTTTGCGTAGGCGTTCAGATAATCCAGCGTTACCCGTTCTCCGGTACGGAAAGCGACCAGCTCCGTCCCATGCTTGTCATTGATGCTGCCCACCATGCGGAAGCTCTGATTGATGGATTGATACTGGATCGCCTTGACCTGCGAAGTGCTGCCATACTCCCATAGCCGGAAAGTGAGGTCATATTTCAGACTTTTAAGCTGAATTTTTATATTCGGGTATAGGTCAATCGGCTGCTGGAAAACATAGTAGATATGCAGCCCTGTCCCCGACAGAACAAGGAAAGTCGGCATCGGCAACCGGCGCACTCGCTCCGGATCGCCGCCAAAGCGCAGAAAGAGGTTGCGCAGCTCGGCAAGACCTACGCCATCCAGATCGAAGATCAGAGCATACATCCGCTGGGCGTTCTCCAGCCTGTTCTCCTTTCTGCGATATGCAAGACCGCTGCACAAAGTAAGGCTGTTCCCCTCGACAAACTCCATGTAATCCTGTTCCCATGTGTCGTTATACATCTTCCTGCGCCGGAGCTTCTTATCCTCGCTCTGTTCGTCCCGATACAGATACACAGCGTTCGGATGGGAAAAATCCGTGTGCCGTTCTCCGGAGTTCTCATTGTCCGGAAACAGCTCTTTATAAAACTCATAGCCTCCGACCTCCGGATATTGTGCGCTCAAATACTCGTAGCAGCCTCGATAATTCTCGGTCATATTACCACCTCACAAAAGAAAAAGTACCAAAAAGAAAATCCGCTGCGGCGGGGATCGCCTGCGGGCGGGAAGGGGGAAAAGGGGGAGCAAAAGAGCGGCGGCTACGCCGCCTTAAAGAGAAAGTCACCTCCCCCTTTTCCCCCTCGCTGCGGGGCATTGAAAGTGCCGCCACTATGGAAAACCCGATGGGTTTACCACAGTGGCTTGGAAAACCTCTAACGAGGTTTACCACACTTCCAACACCCCTCCGCTCACCCCCCTTTTCCCCTCCGACTTTCTCCCTTTCAGAGAGAAAAAATATAGGTTGGGAGTACCCTTACAGGGGGCTTAGATTATCAATACAGCAATTCCCTATTTTCAGTTGTTATTATAGCCTGTCCGAAAGAGATTTTCAAGCCCTCCGGACAGGCTTCTTTTACAGCTCCATGCCGCCCATTCCTCGCTGGTGCTGCTGTTGCTCCTGCTGCTGTCCAATCTCCGGATCGGGCAGCAGCTCCCTCGCCTTTTCAAGCAGAGGACGCAGACGCTCCGGCAAGTGTTCTTCCAAGAAGTCCAGCATCCGACCGATGCCGTCCGTCAGACGCTCGGTGAAGCTGCGTTCCTCCTGCAGCTCGGATTGCAGATAATAGTTTTCATCGCGCAGCCTCCGGTTTTCCTGTTCAAGCCTCTGCTGCCGCTGCGCTTCTTCCAGCCGCTTCTTCATGGACGGCACCTGTGACCGCAGACGGGTGTTTTCCTCCGTCAGCTCCTGTACCTTGTGCCGATCCGTCACGCTGCGCAGTGCCATTTTCTTTAGCTGCTCGACCTGATCCACCGTCACGCCCTTTACTGCCCCTGTGAGCGTCTTTTCCGGCTGAATATCATGCAGGGGTGCATTTACCCTGTCAGCCTCCTTTAAGAGCCGCACAGTGCCTTTCAGAGCGTCCCGCTGCCGTTCCAGCTCAGCAACCTCCCGCTCTACTGCCGCTGTCTGCTGCTGCACCGCTTCCAGCCTCGCAGCCGCTTCCTTGAACTGCGGCAAGTCCATGTGCGGTCTGTTCGTGCCGAGAGAGATAATTTCAAAATCGTGCCGCTGGGCGATCTCCGTCAGAGCTTCTTTCTCCCGTTCCATCCACGCCGCCCATTCGGTCTGCTTTCTGCCGACACCGACAAACCCCTGCTGCTTCAATGCCTGTTTCATAGATACCCTTGTAGAAAGTCCTCTTGACTGCTCCGTTGCCACAGGGATAAAATCGACATGGAGATGGGGCGTTGCCTCGTCCATGTGCAGCACCATATTGAACACCCGCAGATGGGGGTTGCGTTCTGCAAAAGACTCCGCAAAATCTTTCAGAGCTGCCGCCGCCCGTTCTCCGTCCGGCGTACCGCACCCACAGTCGCTCATGTTGCCGATCTGGAAGATCGCTTCATGGAACAGCTTTTCCTGTTTACTCTGCCGGATATGCTCATAGTAGTCCGGTATCTTATCTCTCGTTTTGGTTTTCTTTGCGTTGTAGGCTGCGAGAGCTTCATCAAAGACCATATGATAGACCTGCTTCAGATCCTCGTTGCAGAAAACAATGTTCTGCTCCGTCCGGCTCCGGTCTACATTCGCCGCTGAGAAGCTGCGGTTGTTGTGCCGGATGCTCCCTGCACCTGTCATACCCGAAATCGTAACTCCCATAAAATCGCCCCCTTTCCGCTTATTCTTCCGTCCTCTATTTTATCATAAATTTCCGCTAAAAACAACCTCTTTGTTACTTTCTGGTGAGAAAGTAACGCAAAAGCACTTTCACACCGCCACCCCATCGGTGCAGCGGTGTGAAAGTGCTTTGCGCCCCTAAAGGGGAGGGGTTGCCGGAGCTGCTTCACTGCCGGCTCGTGCCTGCTGCTCTGCCAGCTCCGGAGGGGCGCTGCCCCTGCCGTCTGCGGACGGCTCCCCGACCTTCATCCCACCGATAAACTGGAATTGGTCATTCTTCTTTTTCTTCAGGAGTATCTTCATTTGGCTTGGATTTGTATTGTCTGGCTTCTTTGAATAGGACAATAGAAAGAATACTACCAACCACACAATATGGGCCTAGAATGCCGCCAATCAGATTAGTTAATGGGGCACCAATAATAGCTATATTACCTAAGGTAGAAGTAATCAACCCTGCAAGAAGTGCTCCGACAACAATATGAATGGCAATAGCCAAAATCATTTTCCAAATATTCCCGGTGCTTATCTGCGAAATGGGAAAAAGTTTAATAAAAGTTTTCATCGCTTTTCGCCTCCTTTATGTGTCGTGTTGCCTTTTACTAAAAATAGAATAGAAAAAGCGAATAAAATGGCTAAGCTTATTATCTTTGCAAAAAATGAAACATCATTTCCCGTATCTATTTGCGAGAAGTGTAGGTACTTACTGATAAAATAGGTATAAAAGGGTCCTGCTATCACACCAAATATTAGAGTGACGGCACCTGCAAGGTTCCAATAATTACTTGCCCGCTTTGTATAAATAACAATGGAAAGGACGCCTGCAATCACAGTTACGCCCGTAAGAGGAATGACAAGCATGGAAACCCAGTGTTGCGTTTTTGTTAGATACTCAAGGAGCATACAGTATAAAACGACAGAAATACCACCAACAGTTAAGCCTGCATAATAAACCGTTGGACGCTTTGTAACAAAACGGAAAATAGCAGATACCGTCCAAACCATCAATATAGCCCCCAGTGGATAAAGTCCCCAAGTCATTGTATTGGATAAAGCTACATTAACAATCGAAATGATAACAGCAGCAATAGCAAACAAAATTGTCATATATGTCCATACCTTTTTCATACAATCACACTCCTTCATCAATTCCCGATTTGTCGTTCTGTTTAGTCCCCAAAGAACCTACTAAACCAGCTACGCTTTTGAACCGGTTCTGTCTCACGCTCCGGCTGATCGGCTCCGGACTTGCCGGAAAGAAGCTGCTGATGCATTGTCCCAGCATGGAGAGCCTGGGCCGCTGCCGCAGTCTGCTGTGCCGTCACCAACGCCGAGCTGACCTCCGCCAACCTTGCGTTCAGTTCCTCGATCTGCTTGTCCTTTACAGCAAGTTGCTCGCTTTTCCGGTCTAATTCTCCCTGCAGCATAGCGATCAAAGTGGTTTCGCAAGTTTCGCAACTTGCTTTCGCCTGTTGCGAAACTTGCTTTCGTTCAACACCTAAATAATGCTGATATATGGCGGTTTTTTGACTTTCGCTGATTGCGAAACTTCCTTTCGCATCTTTCGCAACATGGTTTCGCCTACACCATGCACGAACTGCCTGTTCCGACACGCCACATTCTATTGCAATTTCCGTTATTACACCCGCCAAATATCATCACCACTCTTTCATCCGGAGTTAATCTCAAAACAAATCGCTATGAGATCCCGTCCTTATCAATTTCAAAATCAAAGTCTGCCGAACAACTTTATAGACCAACAGCCAGTCCGGCTCGATGTGACATTCTCTCATGTCCTTATAATTTCTGGAATTAGTGAGAGCATGATCTCGATACGCCTCCGGCAACGGCTGCTCGTTACACAACAGCGTGATCACTTCCTCCAACTTCTTCGGATCGCAGCCTCTCTTGATCGCAAGCTTGTAATCTCGTTTGAACTGCCCCGAAAACTCCGGCTTAAGCATTCAGCGCCTCCATCAGATCTGCAACGCTATCAAACGGACCATACATATCCTCTCCCTTTTCTGCCGCCTCCATCGCCGCATAGGTAACAGCATTCGGCTCGTCAACCTTGACTTCAAAGGGAAGTCCATGACACCTAAGTGCCTGTCGATAAAAAATACCCGTTGCCGTACTCAAATCCATTCCGAGGGACTTAAAGAGAGCTGCCGCCTGTGCTTTCAGCTCCGGCTCCATTCTTATCGTCATATTTCCTTTAGCCATAATAGCACTCCTTTCCTCGTCATTTTTAGCTTGCACTAATATTATATTCAATATTCGTGACATTTGCAAGTGCATTGCAAATGTTTTTTTGCAACTTTTCTATGAACAGTGCTTTCTATATGCTAACACCGCAGCGTGTACATTTAGGGGGTGAAAAAGCCTTATTTCGCGCGGTTTTCAAGCCTCGTTTTCGGTGGGGTAATATAAAAACCCTTACCCGCCCCGAAAACGCCTTGTAGGGCGTTTCTGGGGCGTTTACAGCCCTTTCTTAAATTCCTCCACCAACAGATCGCTCAAAGCCTGTGATGGGCGTATTTTGACCGTTATATGCCCCTCCGGTACGGTGTCCCACCATTTGCGGATCGTTTTCGGATCAAGTCCGGTGTCCCTATGACAATCGGCCTTGCGTCCCTCTGGATGCTCCTGCCGCCACGCATAGACTTGCGCTTTCTTTTCTTCTGCCCCTTTTCTTCTCCATGTGCCGCCAGGATAATCCACTTCCTGCACCGCCCTTGCTCTTTTCAAATGCTCTTTCTGTGATCTACCATTCCTCTTGTTGCGCTCGATGCGAACATCGGTCAGAGCTTCAATATCGGAAATCGTGAAATTGTAATACTCCTTGTCGTAGGCTTCCAGCGCACTCCGTATATCTTCCTCGGTCAATGCGTTCTCATGCTTCACCATCTGCAGATCATCAAAAGCCTCTTTCATATCCTGCCGGAGCTGCTGCTTCGACACACCGCATTTGTAAGCATAGATAGCAAGGCACATCAAAAAGAAATACCGATGCCCGCCCTTTATCTCTCCGATCTGCCGCAGCCACCAATGGTAGAGCGCATACGGATCATCACCATGCACCTTTCCGGCAATATCCCACTTCTTGCGTCCTTTCTCGCCTCTCACAACAACACGCTCATACCACTCCGGATATGCCTCCCTCGCCTCAGCTCGTGTCATTTTGGATGGGCTGAAAGGCTTATTGACATCCACCCTGTTTTCTGGCTTTGCGTAGGCGTTCAGATAATCCAGCGTTACCCGTTCTCCGGTACGGAAAGCGACCAGCTCCGTCCCATGCTTGTCATTGATGCTGCCCACCATGCGGAAGCTCTGATTGATGGATTGATACTGGATCGCCTTGACCTGCGAAGTGCTGCCATACTCCCATAGCCGGAAAGTGAGGTCATATTTCAGACTTTTAAGCTGAATTTTTATATTCGGGTATAGGTCAATCGGCTGCTGGAAAACATAGTAGATATGCAGCCCTGTCCCCGACAGAACAAGGAAAGTCGGCATCGGCAACCGGCGCACTCGCTCCGGATCGCCGCCAAAGCGCAGAAAGAGGTTGCGCAGCTCGGCAAGACCTACGCCATCCAGATCGAAGATCAGAGCATACATCCGCTGGGCGTTCTCCAGCCTGTTCTCCTTTCTGCGATATGCAAGACCGCTGCACAAAGTAAGGCTGTTCCCCTCGACAAACTCCATGTAATCCTGTTCCCATGTGTCGTTATACATCTTCCTGCGCCGGAGCTTCTTATCCTCGCTCTGTTCGTCCCGATACAGATACACAGCGTTCGGATGGGAAAAATCCGTGTGCCGTTCTCCGGAGTTCTCATTGTCCGGAAACAGCTCTTTATAAAACTCATAGCCTCCGACCTCCGGATATTGTGCGCTCAAATACTCGTAGCAGCCTCGATAATTCTCGGTCATATTACCACCTCACAAAAGAAAAAGTACCAAAAAGAAAATCCGCTGCGGCGGGGATCGCCTGCGGGCGGGAAGGGGGAAAAGGGGGAGCAAAAGAGCGGCGGCTACGCCGCCTTAAAGAGAAAGTCACCTCCCCCTTTTCCCCCTCGCTGCGGGGCATTGAAAGTGCCGCCACTATGGAAAACCCGATGGGTTTACCACAGTGGCTTGGAAAACCTCTAACGAGGTTTACCACACTTCCAACACCCCTCCGCTCACCCCCCTTTTCCCCTCCGACTTTCTCCCTTTCAGAGAGAAAAAATATAGGTTGGGAGTACCCTTACAGGGGGCTTAGATTATCAATACAGCAATTCCCTATTTTCAGTTGTTATTATAGCCTGTCCGAAAGAGATTTTCAAGCCCTCCGGACAGGCTTCTTTTACAGCTCCATGCCGCCCATTCCTCGCTGGTGCTGCTGTTGCTCCTGCTGCTGTCCAATCTCCGGATCGGGCAGCAGCTCCCTCGCCTTTTCAAGCAGAGGACGCAGACGCTCCGGCAAGTGTTCTTCCAAGAAGTCCAGCATCCGACCGATGCCGTCCGTCAGACGCTCGGTGAAGCTGCGTTCCTCCTGCAGCTCGGATTGCAGATAATAGTTTTCATCGCGCAGCCTCCGGTTTTCCTGTTCAAGCCTCTGCTGCCGCTGCGCTTCTTCCAGCCGCTTCTTCATGGACGGCACCTGTGACCGCAGACGGGTGTTTTCCTCCGTCAGCTCCTGTACCTTGTGCCGATCCGTCACGCTGCGCAGTGCCATTTTCTTTAGCTGCTCGACCTGATCCACCGTCACGCCCTTTACTGCCCCTGTGAGCGTCTTTTCCGGCTGAATATCATGCAGGGGTGCATTTACCCTGTCAGCCTCCTTTAAGAGCCGCACAGTGCCTTTCAGAGCGTCCCGCTGCCGTTCCAGCTCAGCAACCTCCCGCTCTACTGCCGCTGTCTGCTGCTGCACCGCTTCCAGCCTCGCAGCCGCTTCCTTGAACTGCGGCAAGTCCATGTGCGGTCTGTTCGTGCCGAGAGAGATAATTTCAAAATCGTGCCGCTGGGCGATCTCCGTCAGAGCTTCTTTCTCCCGTTCCATCCACGCCGCCCATTCGGTCTGCTTTCTGCCGACACCGACAAACCCCTGCTGCTTCAATGCCTGTTTCATAGATACCCTTGTAGAAAGTCCTCTTGACTGCTCCGTTGCCACAGGGATAAAATCGACATGGAGATGGGGCGTTGCCTCGTCCATGTGCAGCACCATATTGAACACCCGCAGATGGGGGTTGCGTTCTGCAAAAGACTCCGCAAAATCTTTCAGAGCTGCCGCCGCCCGTTCTCCGTCCGGCGTACCGCACCCACAGTCGCTCATGTTGCCGATCTGGAAGATCGCTTCATGGAACAGCTTTTCCTGTTTACTCTGCCGGATATGCTCATAGTAGTCCGGTATCTTATCTCTCGTTTTGGTTTTCTTTGCGTTGTAGGCTGCGAGAGCTTCATCAAAGACCATATGATAGACCTGCTTCAGATCCTCGTTGCAGAAAACAATGTTCTGCTCCGTCCGGCTCCGGTCTACATTCGCCGCTGAGAAGCTGCGGTTGTTGTGCCGGATGCTCCCTGCACCTGTCATACCCGAAATCGTAACTCCCATAAAATCGCCCCCTTTCCGCTTATTCTTCCGTCCTCTATTTTATCATAAATTTCCGCTAAAAACAACCTCTTTGTTACTTTCTGGTGAGAAAGTAACGCAAAAGCACTTTCACACCGCCACCCCATCGGTGCAGCGGTGTGAAAGTGCTTTGCGCCCCTAAAGGGGAGGGGTTGCCGGAGCTGCTTCACTGCCGGCTCGTGCCTGCTGCTCTGCCAGCTCCGGAGGGGCGCTGCCCCTGCCGTCTGCGGACGGCTCCCCGACCTTCATCCCACCGATAAACTGGAAGTTGTCTAAAATACTCATGTTGCGGCTCCTGATAATCCCACGAAAGAGTTTGAGAACCGGCAAGAGCGTTTTGCACTATGGACAGTTGCGGATGTACTTCAGAAAAGATTAGATGTCTAAAAAGCTTGTAGTTAAAGCTTTTTAGACATCTAAATCTAGGTACTAAAACAATTCATCCAGTAAAATATAATATTTTATTTTCTCCCAATCAGGCTTGATCCCCAGTAAGTCAAAAAATAGCTCGACATACTGTTCTTCCCCGATATCCTCCCTGATCGACCGGACGCAGAAGGCAATGTCATACCACTTGTCCGCCCTGCCGCTTCTCCCAAGATCAATAAAGCCACTTACTTTGCCATCTTTCACAAAGATGTTGCTGTCTCCCAGGTCGCCGTGGGAAAAGACAAGTTCCTCTTCGGGCTTTTCCGTCTTTAAAAAATCATACAGCTCGCGCGGATCTTTAAATGGAGTGTCTTCTTCCCAGTTTTCGCAATCCACATCGGCCAGATCGTTATTCAGTAAGTAATCCAATTCGGCTAAGCGGCTGTCTAAGCTATTCGTATAGGGACAATCCGATATGTCGATGGAGTGAAAGAGCCTGATGCACTCCGCATACAGCTCGATAATCTTTTCAGGGCTTTGTTCATCTTCATACTCTTCCGAGCAAAGGACGCCATCGGCCTCACTCATGAGCAGATTGCTCCAGCCATCATGCCGTTCAAAGTGCAGGACCTTTGGAACAGGCAGCTTTCCTTCCAGCCATAGCATCATGTCCTTTTCCCGTTCCACATCATAGGTGGTCCCTTTATACCGGCTGTCCGTCATTTTTAAATATAGGTTTTCATTTTCTCCCACCAGCTTATATACCTTAGCAGGAGACATTCCTTCCGTATCTTTTACGCAGCGGTATTTTTCGATCAGTTTTTTCAATTCCGGTGATATTCTCATTTTAGCCATTTATTATTTCCTTCCTCTTTTCTACAGTATTTAAAGATACCCCAAGAAGCTAATTATAACAAGACGAACTCCAATTCACTGTTCCTTGCATTCTAAAACCTTAAATACCAGAAAACAGCTTTTTCAAAGTTGTTTTCAAAGTTGGCGTATAACATAGTATCGACGGAGCCGATTTTGAAACCACAATTATGATAGAATTTACAAGCTATAAGGTTATTGTCCTGGGTTTCAAGCATTAGTCCATGCAAGTTTTTATGCTTTGCCCATTCTATAGATATATTGATAAGCGCGCTGCCTATGCCTTGCCCCCTGAAATCCTTACATACGGCGATATCTTCTATATAAGCGTACCGGTTCCAATTTTTTCGCAGTTTAACTTTTCCGACGCATTTATCGTCTTGGTAGTAAAGATATATTATCTTATCAGTATTGTCAATATATTCAAGGCAATCTGCCTCCTCATCCTCTTCATCCTCTTCGTCTTGGTAGGACTTGCTACTGCCGATGCTCGTCCAAATTTGCACTATGATTTAATCAATCCGGCAGATGGAAGAAACTACGGATGCCCCGAAAAAGGCTGGCGATATGATCGAAATACCATGAATCGGCTCATTCAAGAGGGCAGGATTATTTGGCCCGACAACCCAGATGGGCGGCCGCGCAAAAAATCATTTTTGAACGAGCTGTCAGACAATCTTCCTGGTTTTTCATCTGTTTTCAGCACTGGCGTTTATACAAATACTGCAACCAAGGAAATTGGAGGATTGTTTAATAAGTATTTATTTGATTTTCCAAAGCCAGTCGAGGTTATTAAGCAATTAGTTTCCCAAGTGTCTAACACGGATGACATCATCCTTGACTTCTTCTCCGGTTCTGCTACTACCGCCCATGCAGTGATGCAGCTCAACGCTGAGGACGGTGGAAATCGGCGCTTTATTCTGGTACAGCTTCCCGAACTGTGCGACGAAAAGAGCGAGGCATACAAGACCGGGTACAAGAATATCTGCGAGATCGGTAAGGAGCGAATCCGGCGGGCTGGTAAAATGCTAAAAGATGCGCTTGAAAGTTCCGGTTTGTTTGTTCGTGCAATGAAACGCCATCAAGATCAGCATGATTCACTTGAAGGATTTGCT
>OGHJ01003009.1_pt1 | contig 13018 bp, 14 predicted proteins | sample 1571351 | NCBI WGS metagenome assembly OGHJ01 (sample SAMEA2582037, study PRJEB24529) | metagenome | biome: Human gut stool | place: China | collected 2011 | reverse complement strand
GCGTGGACTTGATACGGGACAGCCTATTTTCTATTCAAGTGGAACAGCCGTGGCTACTTCTGCAATTCGGTAACAGCAACGCAGAGGAAATCGGGACAGACCGTGTAGAAGCTCTGGTATCTGCCAGCCCGTCCGATGAAGATGGGGAAACAAGGGAAAATATTGTGAAAACAGAGATTGAAGATAACGACAATGACAACCTTACCATTCCACAGGTCGTCAACCGTCTGGGTATGGTGTTCTTCCTGCTCATTTTCAATCTCGGTATCACAATCTTTATCTTTCTGCTTACCGGCATGATGTTATTTTCCCAGATACTTTTTATCATATATGCCATGTTTTTGCCTATCAGCTTCTTACTGTCCATGATACCAACCTATGAAAATATGGCGAAACAGGCAGTTGTCCGTGTGTTCAATGCCATTATGACAAGAGCCGGAATCACACTGATTGTGACCGTGGCATTTTCGATTTCCAGTATGTTCTACAACATCTCCACGGACTATCCGTTCTTTATGGTGGCGTTTTTGCAGATAATCTGCTTTGCCGGAATCTATATGAAACTCGGAGAACTAATGAGTATGTTCAGTCTTAATGCCAATGACAGCCAGCAGATAGGTCGCCGGATATTCCGTAGACCGATGGTATTCATGCGACATCGGGCAAGACGTATGGAACACAGAATTGCAAGGGCTGTCGGTGCTGGAAGTGTTGCAGGTGCGGTGGCTGGTGCAAGTGTTGCCAGAACCGGAAAGCCAGCAACGAACCAACTGCCAAAGAAACGGGAAAATACCTCTGCCAGCATGGGAAGCCGTGTCGGTTCTGCTGTGGGTGCTGTGATGGATACGAAAAATAAAGTTCGTGACAGTGCTTCTTCTCTGAAAGAAAATGTGAAAGATTTGCCGACACAGGCTGGTTATGCCGTCCACTCTGCGAAACAGAAAGCAAAGGATAATGTATCGGACTTTAAGCATGGCGTTGTGGAAGAACGGGAAAACCGACAGGAACAGCGTACACAGAAACGTAATCTGCACAGGGAAAATATCTCACAGAAAAAACAGGAATTACAGAAAGCACAGGAAGCAAGGCAAAATGTTCATGCGAATGGATCAGCGACAGCCGGAGCTACCAGAAGCCATGAACGCCCTGTTGCCACACCTGTTCCAAAACCAGCACAGAACGATACGGTCAAAACGCCGGATATGAAACGTCCTGTTACTTCTCCTGTGATAAAAAATGCAGAAGTCAAGGCTGGAAAAGAAACTGTCCGAACCAACATCAGACAGGAACAGCAGGTCAAATCTGTTGCCAGAACGAACCAGCCAAACGTAGCGGAATCCATCAGTAATCATAAGAAATCTACGGTACAGAAAACACAGGTCAATGGAAAATCTGCCCGTAAAACTGTTACGAAACATTCAGAGAAAGGACGGAAGAAATGAGATTAAAACGTATCCTTATCATAGGTACGATATTTCCAGTCCTTTTCTCCATCGTCCTCTTTTTCGGGATACTGATTTCCGGCGAAGATGACGACAGTTCAAACAGCTATTCGCCTGTCTATTCTGGAATGAACCTGTCAGCCGATGTCCTCAAACATCAGCCGATGGTAGAAAAATACGCCAGAGAAAACGGTATCTCGGAGTATGTGAACGTCCTGCTTGCCATCATACAGGTGGAAAGTGGCGGTACGGCTACCGATGTCATGCAGTCCAGTGAAAGTCTGGGACTACCGCCAAACTCATTAAGTACAGAAGAATCCATTAAGCAGGGGTGTAAATATTTTGCGTCCCTGCTTTCTTCCTGTAAAGCCAAAGGTATGAATGACATTAACGTGGTCATTCAGTCTTATAACTATGGTGGTGGCTATGCCGACTATGTGGCAAAGAATGGGAAAAAGCACAGCTTCAACCTTGCAGAGAATTTCGCAAAGAATAAATCCGGCGGTACAAAAGTGACCTATACGAACCCGATAGCGGTTAGTAAAAATGGTGGCTGGCGTTATAACTACGGAAATATGTTTTATGTGGAGCTGGTCAACCAATATCTGAACATAAAACAGTTCAGTAATGAAACGGTACAGGCGGTTATGAATGAAGCGTTGAAATATCAAGGATGGAAGTATGTCTACGGTGGCAGTAACCCGAACACCTCTTTTGACTGTTCTGGTCTTACCCAGTGGTGCTACGGAAAAGCCGGAATCAGTCTGCCACGAACCGCACAGGCACAGTATGACGCAATCCAGCATATCCCATTGTCACAGGCACAGGCTGGCGATTTGGTCTTTTTCCATTCCACTTATAATACCAGCGACTATGTAACCCATGTAGGAATCTATGTAGGAAACAATCAGATGTATCATGCCGGAAATCCAATCGGCTATACCGATTTGACCTCTGCCTACTGGCAACAGCACATCATTTGTGCCGGAAGAATCAAACAATAGAAAGGACTTGAAATATGTTTAAGAAGAAAGAAAAAACAAAGAAAGCACCTAAGAATAAGAAAGTGCGTACCATGAAAGTCGGGACACATAAGAAATCTGTCCTGCTGTTGTGGGTGGTGCTTTTAGCAAGCACCAGCTTTGGTGTGTATAAGAACTTTACCGCCATTGACACCCACACGGTACATGAAAAAGAAATCATTCAGCTAAGATTGAACGATACCAACGGTATTGAAAATTTCGTCAAGAACTTTGCGAAAGCCTACTACTCATGGGATACCAGCAAGGAAGCCATTGAAGCAAGAACAACGGAAATCAGTAAATACCTTACCAAAGAATTACAGGACTTGAACGCTGATACCATCAGAACGGACATACCAACCAGTGTTACGGTTACAAATGTGCTGGTCTGGAATGTAGAACAGTCTGGAACGGACGATTTTACCGTTGCCTACGAAGTAGATCAGCAGGTAAAAGAGGGAGAACAGACACAGGCAGTCACAGGAAACTACACCGTGACCGTTCATGTGGATAAGGACGGTGCAATGGTCATTACCCAGAATCCTACCCTTGCTCCGGCAGTGCAGAAATCAAAGTATGAACCAAAAGCAAAGGAAGCCGATGTCAGTGTCAGCTCCGATACAGTCAAGGACGCTACCGCTTTCTTGGAAACATTCTTTAAGCTCTATCCGACAGCTACGGAAAAGGAACTTGCTTATTATGTCAAAGACGGAGTGCTTGCTCCTGTACCCGGCGACTATGTATTTTCGGAACTGGTAAATCCTGTCTTTACCAAAGAAAGCGACAACCTCAAAGTCAGTGTGTCCGTAAAGTATCTGGATAACAAGTCGAAAATGACGCAAATCTCACAGTATGAGCTTGTGCTTCATAAGGACGATAACTGGAAGATTGTAGAGTAAGAGAAAAGGCTTGCTGTCGTATAAACTACGCATAGCAAGCCTAAATATCACATTAAATGTATATCACTCCAGTTTTTCATTTCTTGAAGAATTGGCACAAAACTTTTTCCTAACTCAGTTAAAGAATATTCTACTTTCGGTGGAACTTCTTGATAAACATATCGTGAAACAAATCCGTCTTGTTCCAACTCTCGAAGTTGCTTTGTCAGAGTGGACTGTGTAATATCGCCTAATCTTCGGCGAAGTTCTCCAAATCTTTGTACTTCATACTCTGCTATATACCATAAAATTGTTATTTTCCACTTTCCACTTAAAATATTTTGAATACGAACCATAGACGCACATTGAGGAAGTGGCGATTTCATATTACTCATAAAATCCCTCCTTTAATGACATTATATCTTCTTAAATTCATTATTACAAGGTACTATTATTTTTAGTACTATAAACAAAAAAAGACAGTACTTTTCAATTTTTATATACTTGGTATAATTTGAAACAAGAAAGGCGGTGATACCAATTAACACATCAATCAATATTGCAGGAATTACTTTTAAAAATCCGATAATGCCTGCGTCTGGAACATTTGGTTCAGGACAAGAATATAGTGAATTTGTAGATTTGAACCAACTAGGTGCAGTGGTTACCAAAGGTGTTTCATTAACTCCATGGAAAGGAAATCCAGCTCCCAGAATTATGGAAACAAGCAGTGGAATGATAAATGCAGTCGGATTACAAAATCCTGGGATTGACGTATTCATAGAGCGTGATATTCCATTTCTCCAAAAATTTGATACTAAAATTATTGTTAATGTGTGTGGCAATTCCGTTTCTGATTACTTAAAAGTTGTAGAAAGATTATCTGAAACGGTTGTTGATATGCTGAAAATCAATATTTCATGCCCGAATGTCGAACATGGTGGCATTGCATTTGGGCAAGAGCCAAAGATGGTGGAATATATTACCAGCGAAATAAAAAAATAACCCATAAGCCCATTTCCATGAAATTAACACCTAATGTAACCGATATAACAGAAATAGCAAAAGCGGCTGAAACAGGGGGGGCAGATTCTATTTCTCTAATCAATACAATTACGGGTATGAGAATAGATGTACAGAAAAGAAAATTCTGTGTTGCCAATAAAACAGGTGGTTTATCCGGTTCGGCAATTAAACCGATTGCATTAAGAATGGTTTATCAAGTTTGCCAAGCAGTTAAAATTCCAATAATTGGTATGGGTGGAATTGCTACAATAAATGATGTTTTGGAATTTATCATGGCTGGAGCTACTGGTATCGCAATAGGAACAGCAAATTTTAATAATCCTTTTGTTATGCCGGAAATCATATCAGAATTAACAGAATATATGAAAGAAAACAACATCGAAACCTTAGATGAAATCAGAGGTGTTGTTAGTTAAAAACTAGGAGGAAATTATTATGCATTACACAGGAACAATATGGCGTCCACCATATGAAGCGTACTCATTGTTGGTTCAAGTAACAGCAGGTTGCACACACCACTCTTGCAAATTTTGTACACTTTATGAAGATTTGCCGTTTAAATTCAAATTATCGCCATTTTCAGAAGTTAAAGCTGACTTGGCAGAAGCAAGTAAATATTATCGAAAAATACCTCGTATATTTTTTACTGGTGCAAATCCATTTGTATTAAGTACAGAAAAATTAAAAACTTTAGCAAAAATGGTTAAGGAATATTACCCTTTTTACAAAACAATCGGTTGCTTTGCAAGAATTACCGATATAATTCCCAAAAATCTTGAGGAATTAAAAGAATTAAGAGCTTTAGGATATGACGGTATTACGATTGGTGTTGAAACAGGCGACGATGAAGCTCTTACTTTTATGAATAAGGGCTTTCTGGCAAAAAATGTATTAGAACAATGTAGAAAATTGGACGAAGCCGGAATCAGCTATAATTTCTTTTATTTAACAGGAATTTATGGAGCTGGTCGTGGAGAGGTCGGTGCGAAAAAGACAGCAATGCTTTTCAATCAGTTAAATCCTAAAATCATTGAATCTTCTATGTTGACGATTTATAAGACATCTGAATTGTATCAAGAGATTCAAAAAGGAAACTGGAAAGAAGAAAGTGAAATAGAAAAACTTATTGAATTAAAGACACTTATTGAAAATCTTACAATAAACACAAGAATTGTGACTGATGGTGCGTCCAATCTAATACAGGTTCGTGGCAATCTTCCAGTCGATAAGGAGAAATTGATTAAGCATTTGAAATATCAGATTTCCAATGCTGATGAAGCTTCTTTACGAGAATATCGTGTGAATTTGCGACATTTGTAAAATCGAAAGGATTCTTTATGATTGGCATAAATAGAAAAGACATACAAGCAATCTTAAAAGCTGGTGAAAAAGCAAAAGGAATGTCCACATCGGAGTTTAAGGCAGAAATACAAGCGACTATCAACAATATTATAAATAGTTCGGACATTGAAGAACAGAAACGTTTCAAACAATACTTTGGAAACAGAATACCTACACCAGAGGAATATATTTATACGATTACAAAAAAGACAAAGATTAAATTTTAAAAATCTATTGTCATACAAGGTGGTGCTTCTATGAGTAATCAATCCTGGGTGTTATGTCCTATTTGTAATAACAAGACACGAACTAAAATACGGGACGATACAGAATTGATAAATGTTCCGTTATTCTGTCCGAAGTGCAAACAGGAAACTCTAATCAATCTTATTATGAATAGCTTCTGGAGCAACGATACCCTCCCGAATGAAATCGTTCAGTATTGCGAAAGCATCGCTGTAAGTATTAAATCTACGATGCATATATTTCTCACCTGATTTAGTTGGTATGTATCGTCCTGATTCCGAAACGGTAACGGCTCCAGCGTTTCCGCTGTCCCATACATCCTTGCAAAGATTACTATTGTTTTTAAATAGTGCTTTCTTTTCATGTATTTTCTCTTCATATATCACTCTTCCCTCTTTTTAAGCCAGTGTAGAAATACCACGTTCAAAATCAAAATAATATACATGGTCTGCGAGGAAATCATCTTCGGCTACCTCTGTACTGTTTACCGCTTTTACCATAGAGAGGAGTTCTTCTACACTGCGAGGAAAAGAATCGTCTTCTGGTAATATCAGAAGCTCGTGTATAGAGGACGGAAGAATATAGAGATTTTTGCCATTAAAATATTCATATAATGCTTTTTGTACACTATGATTTACTAATGCACCGGCACCTAAGTTTTTCACTGTATTTGTAATGACATACAAATTGACCACATCCGGCACTCCCAGAGCATCTGACAGTTTCATAAGCTCATATGGATATTCAGCCTGATACAGACACTGTTCAATCTCTTCTTTTGTGATAGCAAGCTTCTTCACATCCTCACATAACAAGATTTTGTTTTTATCAGATTTCCTTGCATGAATACTATAGCAACATCTTCCAAACCTTCCACCCAGCAGGATACAACATTTCCCGACACTTTGTTTTTCGGTAACATCACTGGTATCATATTCTGTAACATCTCTTCCTTTGTTCCAATTTTTCTCATCATTTCACTCTTCATAATTTCACCTTTCATAGTTGCACCTTTCCTTTCTCGCTTTGCTCAAAATTTCACTTATAATTTTGAGCCAATAATTTTTTTCAAAAAATCACTCGCAGAAGAAGTACCTGTTACTTCTTCTTTAATTGTGTTTCTATAATCTCTTTTCTTTAATTGTGTTTTTATAATCTCTTTATCTGTTCCATTATCTTTTCATACATCTGGTTTGCTGTATCCTGAACCTGCTTCATAGCTGCACTCAGGGCTTTCAGATTGTCTTTACCGTTCCATCCGGCAATGTATGTTCCTGTATGTATTTCGATGTAGTGGAAAGGGCAGTATCCACCTTTGTTGGATAAATCCCTGTACTTTCCCACAATTCCTGTTCTGTAACAAACATCCAATCCACAAATAACTCTTTCTCTTTCCACTCCGGCATCGTCCGTTTGATACAGTCAATAGTGAGAAAAGAGGAATCTTTGATTTCTAATACTCCTACTATCTCATCCTTCTGTTTTAAAAGACTACTTTTCTTCATCAATCACAATCCCCCAATCCTCTACTCCTAATCCAAGCCAATATGCCCGGCTTGCATCCAACAGTTTGTCTGTAAGTGGTTTTGTCAGGTGCTTTCTTTCAACACACTCCCTGACCATTAGATGATTTCCTGTCTTCGTGCATACAAAGTCAGATGTATATGCACCCTCTTCCAGACCATCCAGAAATACATTACAGCGTATCTCCTGTATCTCTGTATTTTCTTCTAACATCCCTAGATACTTTTTCTGTATCTCACTGTACAGTCTGCATACATCCTTACTTTTGCTGACAGATACTTTTTCACAACGTCCTTTGTAATTCTTTTTTCTCATAGTGTTCCTCCCAAAAGTGTATTTCTAGGAACTACTTTTCCCCAAAAACGGTGATTATTTTCCAAAAAGAGTATTTCTGGAAACTTTTCTCCCAAAAACGGTGATTCTGTTCCCAAAAATAGTGTTTTTTATGCTTTTTATTCTTGGGCTACTTTCACTGTTTCCTCTCAAACCCTTTATTTATGCGGATTCTGACATTCTCCCATTTTTCCCCAAAAACACTGTTAAGGAAAATCACTATGTCCGTCATCACTCCTCATTATCCTGTTTTTTGCAATTTCCGTTATCCACCTCTCTCTCCTCTCGCTTCTCCATTTATGCCCCGAAAAGCACGAAAAAAAGAGCCTTGAACCTACTATGTAGATTCAAAACTCTTTCTTTTATAGATTATTTCTTTTTACAAAAAACTGAATAATCGGGAGTGGTGATTAACATCTCGTTTTATTCAAACTCAATCGTTCCCGGTGGCTTACTTGTCAAATCATAGAATACTCGATTGACTCCCTTAACCTCATTGATAATTCGGTTCATAACTTTATTAAGGACCTCGTATGGTAACTCAGCGGATTCTGCAGTCATGAAGTCGATGGTCTTTACGGCGCGGAGTGCTACTGCGTAGTCATAGGTTCTCTCATCGCCCATTACGCCAACAGAACGCATGTTTGTGAGGGCTGCGAAGTACTGATTGATTTCCTGGTCGAGGCCGGCGTTTGCGATTTCTTCGCGGTAGATGGCATCGGCATCCTGGACGATGCGTACTTTTTCAGCGGTTACTTCGCCGATGATACGAATTCCAAGGCCTGGACCCGGGAACGGCTGACGGTATACCAGTTTCTCCGGGATACCAAGCTCTAAGCCAGCTTTACGTACTTCATCTTTGAACAGATCACGGAGAGGTTCGATGATCTCCTTGAAATCTACGTAGTCAGGAAGTCCTCCTACGTTGTGATGGGACTTGATCACTGCAGACTCGCCGCCCAGACCGCTTTCTACAACGTCTGGATAGATGGTTCCCTGTACCAGGAAGTCTACAGCGCCGATCTTCTTTGCTTCTTCTTCAAATACACGGATGAATTCTTCACCGATGATCTTACGTTTTCTTTCAGGCTCTTCTACACCTGCTAATTTGCTGTAGAAACGATCCTGAGCATTTACACGGATGAAATTTAAGTTGTATGGGCCGCTTGGTCCGAATACTTCTTCTACTTCGTCGCCTTCGTTTTTACGCAGCAGGCCGTGATCTACGAATACACAGGTCAGCTGGTCGCCAACTGCCTTTGCAAGCATAACTGCTGCTACAGAGGAGTCTACGCCGCCGGACAGTGCACACAGCACCTTACCGTTTCCAACTTTTTCACGGATGGCTTTGATGGTATTCTCAACGAATGCATCCATCTTCCAGTCACCTGCACAGCCGCAGACATTGTATACGAAGTTGGACAGCATCTTGGTTCCTTCTACAGTATGAAGTACCTCTGGATGATACTGGATCGCATACAGGTTCTTTTCTGCACACTCTACAGCTGCTACCGGGCAGTTGTCTGTGTGAGCGATGATCTTAAATCCAGGAGCTTCTTTTTCGATGTAATCGTTGTGGCTCATCCAGCAGATGGTCTTTTCAGATACGTTACTGAACAGCTTGCTGGACTGATCTACGGTTACTTCGATCTTTCCGTATTCACGAACAGGTGCCTTGCATACATGACCGCCTAATAAATGCATCATCAGCTGTGCACCATAGCACAGTCCAAGTACCGGAATTCCCAGTTCAAACAGTTCTTTGCTGCAGGTTGCAGCGCCTTCTTCATATACACTGTTTGGTCCGCCGGTTAAAATGATACCCTTTGGATTCATTTCTTTGATCTTTTCAATATCAGTTCTGTAAGAATAGATCTCACAATAAACATTGCACTCACGTACACGGCGGGCAACCAGCTGATTGTACTGACCGCCAAAGTCGATTACAATAATCTTCTCTCTGTTCACGAGTATTCCTCCTATTTTTTGTCTGATAAAACGGCAGTCTGCCCGTTTCATCTTAGTATATCTCATTTCATTATACCTAAAATAATTTCACTATACAAGTGTATTCCCCAAAATCCTTGCGCTTTTCCCATTCCTCTTTCACTTTTCACAATTTTTGTTGATTTTCAACATAAAAAAACAGCATTTTTCTCATGGTATTTCCTGTCATTTTTACTGCTGTTTCAAGGTCGTTAATTCTCTAACAAACCATAGTTTAAAAACCGGCAAAGCCTTTCCGTTTTTTTCTCCCCTCTCATCTTTTCCGGAAAATCCTTTCCGGAAAATCATGTAAAAGTCATCCCTGTTTTATTGTGCATTGTTAATAAAATTACATACAAAATCCCCTTTTTATCTTTGTATATTTTACACATTGCACAATTTTGGCCCTTTTTTATATAATGAAACTGCCAGATGAACAGGGCTCTGTTTTAAAAAAGATACGCCCTGATATACAGCACAGGAGGTTATAAACTATGGATCAATATAATACTCTCACACCTGAGATCATTTCCAAGCTGAAAGCGGTATCGGATCACATCCTTACCGGCGATGATATCAACCCTGATTTTTCCAGAGATGAAATGCCTATTTACGGCACTCATATGCCCGACCTGGTAGTCCAGCCACGTTCCACAGAGGAAGTAGCTGCTATTATGAAGATCTGCTATGAAAATACCATTCCTGTTACACCAAGAGGTGCCGGAACCGGACTTGCAGGCGGCGCTGTTCCCCTTCTTGGCGGTGTTCTTCTTGATATGTCAAAAATGAACCGGATCTTAAATTATGATCTGGAAAATTTCGTTGTAAATATTGAATGTGGCGTTCTTTTAAATGACCTTGCTGCGGACTGCCTGACAAAAGGCATGATGTACCCGCCGGATCCAGGTGAAAAATTTGCCTGCGTAGGTGGAAATGTAGCTACTAATGCAGGCGGCATGCGCGCTGTTAAATATGGTTCCACCAGAGATTATGTACGCGCCATGACCGTTGTGCTTCCAACGGGCGAGATCACCCACCTTGGTGCTACGGTTTCCAAGACCTCTTCCGGTTATTCTCTGTTGAACCTTATGATCGGCTCTGAAGGTACATTAGGCATCATTACGGAACTGACCTTAAAGATCATTCCTGCTCCAAAGGCAAGCGCTTCCCTGATCGTACCATTTGAAAATCTGAAAACTGCTCTTGAAACAGTACCGAAGTTAAAAATGTCTTCTTTAAATCCTCAGGCCATCGAATTTATGGAACGTGAGATCGTACTGGCTTCCGAACGCCATACCGGACGTTCTACTTTCCCGAGAGAAATGGAGGGACAGCCTGTGGGCGCTTATCTTCTGATCACACTGGATTCTGACAGTGAAGACCAGTTATATACACTTCTTGAACAGGCAGCTGAACTGGTCCTTGACGCCGGTGCCATGGACGTTTTGGTTGCTGACAGTCCTGCCAAAATGCGTGACGCCTGGGCAGCCCGTTCCGCTTTCCTGGAAGTGATCATGGAAGAGACTAAGCTCCTTGATGAGTGTGATGTAGTCGTTCCTGTTACAAAGATCGCTTCTTATCTTGAATTTGTAAATAAGACCGGTGAAGAATGTGGTCTTGTGATCCGTTCCTTTGGACATGCAGGTGATGGAAATCTTCATATTTATGAGTGCTCCAATGACCTTACAGAAGAAGAATTTAAAAAGCGAGTAGATAAATTCTTTGACCTTATCTATAAAGAGGCGTCCGCACAGGGCGGACTTGTTTCCGGTGAACATGGTATCGGCTCCGGTAAGATCCAGTATCTGGTAGAGTCTATTGGTGAGACCAACATGGCGTTAATGGAAGGTATCAAACGTGTATTTGATCCGAAAATGATCTTAAATCCAGGCAAAGTATGCTACCGACTGTAACCTATTTATATTTATAAGCCCCTTTCTGCCAGATATCAGGCGTTAAGAATATCTCACTATAAAAGATGGTGCGAAACACTTTTTCTATTTTTCGTGCCATCTTTTTTTCATATCCTTTTTGAGAAATTTTACACAATTTTATCAGTACCTGTACACATTTTATATTGAAAATTTTGAGCTCAGGCTTTATAATATGTAAAGAAGTTGTTAATAAACGCTTCAGGCCATCAGGTCATTAATCTTACGAAAAAGGCAGGTGAACAGAATGGACGGTTGCGATAGTCATGGGCGAAGTAGACGCACGGGATATAAAGGAAACAGCGGTCTATTCTGTTTCGTATAATTTCATATAACTTGAAATACAGGACTTCTTTTTCATTTCTTATCCCGTTCTTACAACTCCTGTAATATCCATCGCAAAACTGTAAATGGAGGACGGATACAGTCTTTCAATTTAGTTGTCACGCATATCCTCAGACGCACAGATACATGCTGCGTTTATTATTTCTGCACATTTTACAGGTGCAGGTTTTGTTGTGCCCATAAAATCATGTTTTATACAGGATGGCGTGTTGAAAACTGAATAAAATAAAGATGAAAAGGAGACTGAAATGGAAAACAAAGTTCAAGTTCAGGATCACAGCCAGGAGATCCTGTCTGTAATCCGAAGCAATGCCTCACCGGGTATTCTGAGAAATAAACTGGAAGATTACCATGAAAACGACCTTGCTGACATTTTCCCGGAACTGACCTTAGCTGAACGGCGCAAGATCTGCCGTATCCTTGATACAGATATGCTTTCTGATATTTTCGAGCATATCGACCAGAAACAGGCAGCGGAATATCTGGATGAAATGGACGTAAAGAAAGCTGCTGCTATCCTTTCTGCTATGGAAACAGACGCTGTTGTGGATGTTTTAAAAATGACTTCCAAAGAAAAACGCTCTCTTCTTACAGAACTTCTGGATGATGACGCAAAAAAAGATATTGCCGTGATCGCAGCCTTCGATGAAGATGAGATCGGTAGCTGGATGACCACAAACTGTATTGTGATCCGCGAAAATCTGACCGTAAAGCAGGCCATGAGCAGTCTGGTAGAACAGGCAGCTAAGAATGACAATATTTCTACCATTTTTATGGTAACAGAGGATCAGACCTTTTATGGCGCAATGGATCTGAAGGATCTGATCATTGCAAGACAGGACTCCGCTTTGGAGGATCTGATCGTTACCTCTTATCCTTATGTATATGGTCATGAGCTGATCGATGACTGTATTGAAAAACTGAAAGACTATTCCCTATATTGA
>OGHJ01003008.1_pt1 | contig 13021 bp, 13 predicted proteins | sample 1571351 | NCBI WGS metagenome assembly OGHJ01 (sample SAMEA2582037, study PRJEB24529) | metagenome | biome: Human gut stool | place: China | collected 2011 | reverse complement strand
ACTTATAAAATGACTAAGATACTATCTATATAGTTTAACTTATACAATAATTTATGCAACAAAATTTAGGAGGATAATATTTATGTTAAAGAATGCAAAAAAAACTAAAATAGTGTGTACACTAGGACCAGCTTCAGACAGTGAAGAGGTATTAACTCAACTAGTAGAAAATGGTCTTAATGTGTGTAGATTTAACTTTTCTCATGGGGATCATGCAGAACAAAAAGTAAGAATGGATACTGCTAAAAAAGTAAGAGAAAAATTAAATGTACCAGTAGCATTATTATTAGATACAAAAGGACCTGAAATTAGAACTGGTATGCTAGTATCAGGAAAAAATGATAAATTAACAATTGAAGAAGGTCAAACATTTACTTTTGTTAATGATGATATAACAGGAGATAACACAAAAGTTTCTGTTAGCTACAAAAATTTATATAAAGATGTAAAAGTTGGATCAACATTATTAGTTGATGATGGTGCAATTGAATTCGAAATATTAGAAATAAAAGGTAAAGATATAGTATGTAAAGCTTTAAATACAGGAAGATTAGGAAGCAGAAAAACAATGAACGTTCCTGGAGTTAAATTAGAACTACCAGCTTTAACTCAAAAAGATATTGATGATATTACAGAAGGAATTAAAAGAGGATTTGATTACATTGCAGCATCATTCGTTAGAAAAGCAGCTGATGTTATAGCTATAAGAAAATTATTGAATGAAAATGGTGGAGAAAACGTAAAAATAATCTCTAAAATAGAAAATCAAGAAGGTATAGATAACTTTGAAGAAATATTAGAATTATCAGATGGTATTATGGTAGCTCGTGGAGATATGGGTGTTGAAATACCAATGGAAGAAGTTCCAGTTGTTCAAAAATATTTCATTAAAAGATGTGCTGAAGTTGGAAAACCAGTTATAACAGCTACACAAATGTTAGAATCTATGACTTCTAATCCAAGACCAACAAGAGCCGAAGTTAGTGACGTTGCAAATGCTGTATATGATAGAACAGGTTCAATAATGTTATCTGGAGAATGTGCTATGGGTAAATATCCAGTAGAATGTGTTGAAGCAATGGATAGAATAGCTACAAGAATTGAAAACGATATTAATTACTGGAAGAGATTTGAAAAGAAAAATTATAAAATAAAATCTGATGACTTTGAAGGAAATATTGCATATTCAACATGTATGAATGCTAAAAATGTTGAAGCGAAAGCAATTGTTGCATTTACAGGAACAGGAAATAGTGTAAGAAGAATATCTGGAATTGGTCCACAATGCCCAGTATTTGCAATTACAACAAACGAAAAAGTATACAACCAATTATCAGTTGTATGGAATGTTTTCCCAGTTCTAGTTGAAGAACAAGAAACAATTGAAAAATGCATTGAAAAAGGAATAGAAGCTTTAAAAGCTGATAAAATGTTAGAAGATGAAGACATAGTTGTAGTATCAGGAGGAAGCAAAATATTACCAGATTCAGATGCTAAGAGCAAAGTTGTTGGAGGAATATTAAAAATTTAATTTATTCTATTAGAGGAAAACAGGTAATGCTAGATAGTGATGTTGCGATGCTATATCAATATACTACAAAAAGAATAAATGAAACAGTTAGAAGAAATATTAATAGATTTCCAGAAAAATTTTGTTTTCAATTGACAGAAAATGAAATTGATAACTTGAGGTCGCAAATTGCGACCGCCTCAAAAGTATTTGAAAATAAATTTAGAAATAAGAAATTTTCACCTTATGCATTTACAGAGCAAGGAATAGCAATGCTTTCAGGTTTATTAAAAAATGAAATAGCAGTTAAAGTAAGCATAAATATAATGGACGCATTTGTAGAAATGCGAAAATTTATACTATCAAATGGACAAGTTTTTGACAGGATAACAAATATAGAATATAAATTATTAGAACAAAGTAAAACACTAACAGAACATGAAGAAAAATTTGAAAAAGTGTTTGACGAACTGCAAAAAAATGAGAGAAAAGAATTCAAACAAAAAATATTTTTCAATGGACAGATTTATGATGCGTATAGTTTGATAATTGATATTATAAAAAGAGCAAAAAATAAAATTTTAATTATAGATAATTACATAGACGATAGTATTTTAGAAATGTTACAAAAGAAAAATAAAGATGTAGAAGTTGTAATATTAACTATACAAAATAATAGGTTAACAAAATTAGATGTACAAAAATTTAACAAACAATATCCTACATTAAAAATTGCATATACAAATAAATTCCATGATAGATTTATAGTAATTGATAACAAAGAATTATATCATTGTGGAGCATCACTTAAAGATTTAGGAAAGAAATGTTTTGCAATTTCTAAAATAGAAGATATTGAATACATAGAAAAGATAAGTTGTGTAGAAGAAGTCAAAACACAATAAAATAATATAAAACATGTGATTACTGAAATAAAATGTTAGTTAATGGCACTTTATTTTTTGCATATTTATTGTAATAATTTGGTATTTATGATAATATAAAATAAAATTAAGAGGCATACAAGAAAAAATCATTATGTGTACAATCTTTAAATTATGTATGTGAAGCTATTTATGATTTTTATATGGTTCATATTATATTTATCATCATAGTTGGTTTATGGTATTAGAAGATTTAATATTATTAATTACTGGAATAATAGCTGTATATAAAAATGATATAAAGAAAATACATAATAATAAAAGTTATAAAGAAAGGTAGGAAAGAATATGAATACTTTTGTTAATTATGCACATAGAGGAGCATCAGCATATGCACCAGAAAATACAATGGCAGCTTTTAAAAAAGCATTTCAAATAGGAACAAACGGAATAGAACTAGATTTACAAAAGACTAAAGATAAAAAAATAGTTATATTTCATGACGATAAAATAGATGAGAAGTCAAATGGAACAGGAAAAATATCGGACTATACATATAAAGAACTATTAGAATTTGATTTTGGAAGTTGGTTTAGTGAAGAATTTGAAAATGAAAAGATAGTTCTATTTGAAGATTTTATGAAAGAAGTATCAAGCAAAGATTTAATTTTAGCAATAGAATTAAAAGAAGAAGGGATAGAAAAAGAAACCTTAGAAATTATAAAAAAATATTATAATAAAGCCAATGTTTTTATTACTTCATTCATATATAATGCATTATTAAATGTTAGAAAATTAGACAAGACTATAAAAATAGGATGGCTTATTAAAGAAGATATAAATCAAAAAAATATATTAGAGTTTATGAAAATTTCTGGAAATCAAATATGTCCACCAGCTGACTTAGTTTCAAAAAATGGAATTAAATTAGCAAGAAAAAATAATCTGGGTGTTAGATTATGGGGAGTTTCTAATGAAAATATAATGTTAAAAGTATATAATTTAGATATAGATGGAATGACTGTAAATTTTCCAGATAAATTAAATGAATTAATAATGAACAATTAAAAATACAGGAATTAATATACAAACATCCAACCGCAATGTTAGATTAATGTGAAATAAAATTTGAATAGCATTTCTAATATAAAATAAAAATAGAGATTCTTAATTAGAACCTCTACTTTTAATTAAATCTCAATTTTAGGCTCATACCTCTCAAGCCACATATTAACCTGACACAAATAAGCCATAAGTTGAGGTCCAGTCCTTGAGTGTCAGAAAACAATACGAACAGCTAACCGCTGATACTGTAAGAAAAGAAGAAAAAACACAATCTGCAAAAATGAACTTTTTTTATAAAAATAACGAAAAATAATATAAAACATGTGATTACTGAAATAAAGTGTTAGTTAATAGCACTTTATTTTGACATCAAAAAAATTATATTGAAATATTTTAAACAAAAATGTTACAAATTATTGACAAGATGGAAGATATAATATAAAATACAAACATAAGTTTCATAAAGCTTAAAATTAAATATAAAGGACGTGATTAAAATTTAATAATATAGAAAATCTAAAAGATTTAATTATATACCAAAGCCAAAATAATGAAAATATATCAGTAGAAGTTTTATATAATGAAGAAGATTTTTGGCTAACTCAAAAATCAATGTCTAAATTATTTAATGTAGCAGAAAATAATATTACATATCATTTACAGAATATATTTAAAACAAAAGAATTAGAGGAAAATCGAACTACTCAAAAAATTAGAGTAGTTCAAAAAGAGGAAAACAGAAAAGTTTCAAGAGAAGTGACATTTTACAGTCTAGATGCAATTATAGCTGTAGGACTGCTCCAGAGATAATTTATAATAGAGTAGATAGTAAAAAAAATAATATGGGACTAACAACTTGGAAAAATGCACCAGATGGAAAAATACTTGAAACAGATGTAACAATAGCAAAGAATTATCTTTCACAAGAAGAAATTACAGAATTAAATAATTTAGTATCAATGTACCTTGATTATGCAGAAAGACAGGTAAAATTAGGAAAGATTATATCAATGAAAGAATGGAAAGAAAAATTAGAAGTATTCTTAAAAATTAATGAATATAATATTTTAAAAGATAATGGGACAATAAAAAGAGAAATAGCAGATAAGTTGGCTTTAGATGAATACAATAAATATAGAGTTTTACAAGACAAAAATTACATTTCAGACTTTGATGAATTAGTAATAGAGACAAAAAAATTAAACAAAACATAAGAATATGAACTTTCAAATTTAACTAAAAAGAAAAATTGGAGATGAATTAAGAAATGAAAAATTATATAAAAAATTATCCAAGACCACAATTTGTTAGAAATAAATGGGTAAATTTAAATGGAGATTGGAACTTTACATTTGATGATGAAAATTTAGGAGAAGAAAAAGAATATTATATTAGTTTTCCAACAAGAAATAAAATCAATGTACCTTTTACATACGAAACTGAATTAAGCGGAATAAAAGATGAAAGTGTACATTATGTAGTATGGTATAACAAAAAAATACATATTTCAAAAGAAAATGAAAAAGCAATATTGCATTTTGAAGGAAGTGACTATAAAACTAAAATATGGATTAATGGAAAATATATAGGAACAAATGAGGGAGGATACCATAGATTTTCATTCGAGATAGATAAATATATTAAAGAAGGCGAAAATGATATTACCGTAAGAGTAGAGGATTCATTAGCCAAAGAGCAACCTAGAGGAAAACAAAGATATAAAAAAGAAAGTTGGAAATGTTGGTATATACAAACAACAGGCATATGGAAAACAGTTTGGATAGAATATGTGCCTAAATACTATATGAAAAATGTAAAATTAACTCCAAATTTAGATAATAAAAATATACAATTAGAATATGAAACAAATATATCTGAAAAAGAATTAGAAGAAAATAATTTTTATATAGAAACAGAAATTTCTTTTGAAAATGAACTACTAATCACAAATAAAATTCAGCTTACAGAATTATATCAAGAAAATGAAATATTAATATGTGAAAATAATGCAGAAGTGAAAAAATGGTCACCAAAAGAACCCAACTTATATGATATTTGTTATAAATTATATTGTAATGATAAACTTATAGATATTGCATATTCTTATTTTGGATTTAGAAAGATATCAATTCAAAAAAATAGAATATATTTAAATGATGATGAATTATATTTAAAATTTATATTAGATCAGGGATATTGGAAAGAATCACATTTAACACCACCAAGTGAAGATGCCTTAATTAAGGATATAGAAATTGCATTAAAATATGGATACAATGGAGTTAGAAAGCATCAAAAAATAGAAGATGAAAGATTTTTATATTGGTGTGATGTAAAAGGTATGTTAGTTTGGAGTGAAATGGCAAACTGCTATAATTATAATGATAAATCAATACAGCAATTTACAAATGAATGGATTAAAGTAGTAAAACAAAATTATAATCATCCATCAATTGTTACATGGATTCCTATAAATGAATCTTGGGGCTTACCAAATATAAGTGATAATATAAAACAACAAAATTATGCAAATAGTTTATACTATTTAACAAAATCAATAGATAATACAAGACCTGTAATTTCAAATGATGGTTGGGAACATACAATATCAGACATAATAACTATTCATGATTATAAACAAGATCCAGAATTGTTTTTTTTAACATATACTGATGATGAGAAAAAAGTATTAAATAATATGGAAAAACATAATGGAAAACACAAATTATTTGCTGAAGGATATAGATATAATGGACAACCAGTTATAATGAGTGAATATGGTGGAATTGCTTTAGATTCTGAAAAAGGATGGGGATACGGAAAGCAAGTAGCTAATGAAGATGAATTTATACAAAGGTTTGAATTATTAACTAAAAATATAAAAAAAATACCTTATATATCTGGATATTGCTATACTCAACTTACAGATGTTCAACAAGAAATAAACGGACTAGTTGATGAACACAGAAATAGCAAATTTAGTAAAAAAGTTGAAGATAAAATAAAAGAAATTAATGAATTTTAAATTAATAAAAAAATAAGGATTTTATGATATAATAGAGTATAAAAAGAGCAAGGGCGAAACCCCTTTGCTCAAAATTTATAGCTCTATTTTAGGCTGATACCTCTCAAGCCACATATTAACCTGGCAGAGATATGCCATAAGTTGAGGACCGGTCATCAATTGTCCAAACCAAGGTCTAGAAAAAGCCGAACCATCAGAAGTCAAAATATCTAAAATATACTCACGATTAAGCAAACTATTAATAGGAGCATCTTTATCTTTCATAATCTCACTAAGCATACCCTTAACCTTAGCCAAATAAGTAGGATTATGAGTCTTAGGATAAGGAGATTTTTTTCTATCAACAATTTCAGCAGGAAGAAAATCTTTACAAATATATCTAAGTAACCCTTTTTCACGACCTTTTAAAGCTTTAATCTCCCAAGGAATATTCCAAACATATTGAGCTAAACGATAATCACAAAAAGGAACACGAAGTTCTAAACCATTATACATAGCCATTCTATCAGACCTATCAAGAAGAGTCTGCATAAACCAATTTAAAGTCAAATATGAAATCTTTCTTTTCTCTGCAGTTTCTTTTGAATCTGTATCTAAAATTTCAACTTCAGCCAAACTTTCATTATATCTATAATCAATATAATTTTTCAAATTGACTTGTTTACCAATTTCAGGATTTAAAAGCTTTTGCCTTTCATCAATAGCAATAGACCAAGGGAAAGTTCCACTATTCAAAGCATCTTCACGGAAAAACCAAGGATAGCCTCCAAAAATCTCATCAGCACATTCACCAGTTAAAGAAACAGTCATTTCCTTTTTTACATTTTTGCAAAACAAGAGTAGAGAAGAGTCAATATCAGCCATACCAGGCATATCACGTGCAATCATAGCATCTTCAAGATATTCAGCAAGTTCTGGAGTATCGATTACAATTTGATGATGATTTGTATGCAAGTTTTTGTTCATCAAATTAATATAATAATTATCAGAATTAGGCTGAAAATCGCTTTTAACAAAGTTTTTATCATTATCTACATAATCAATCGAATATGTATCTAAAGGTGGTAATCCTTCTTTTTGACAATAATCAGCTGCAAATTTTGTGATAATACTAGAATCTAAACCACCAGAAAGAAATGTACATAAAGGAACATCTGAAACAAGTTGTCTAGTAATAGCATCATGCAATAAGTATTCAACTTTAGAACAAGTTGTGCCAAAACTATCTGTATGTTTTTTTGAATGTAATTTCCAATATCTTTCAATATGCAGACCGGAAGAATTATAAACTGCAAAATGGGCAGGTTTTATTTCACAGATGTTTTTGAAGATAGTTGTACCAGGTGTATGAGCCGGTCCAATTCCAAATAATTCACAAATTCCTTGATTGTCTAAAACTTTTTCAACTCCGGGGTATTTAAACAAAGCTTTTATTTCAGATGCAAAAATTAATGCATTATTATTAATAGTGTAAAATAAAGGCTTTACTCCAAAATGATCACGAGCTAAAAATAATTCTTTAGTACGACTATTCCAAATTGCAAAAGCAAAAATTCCATTTAGATGTTTTACAACATCATTTCCATAATAAATATAAGATTTTAATAAAACTTCTGTATCACAATGACCTTTAAACTCAAAACCATTAAGAGTCAAAGTTTCTTTTAATTCTTTTGTATTATAAATTTGGCCATTATAAACAATAACATATTCTCCATAAGAAAATTTTTCAATCATAGGTTGTTTTCCTCCATCAGGGTCAATTACAATAAGTCTCTTATGAGCTAGAGCAATATGAGAATTTATGTAAAAACCATCTTCATCAGGGCCTCTTTTAGAAAGAGTAGAATTCATATTTAACAAAATTTCTTTTTTATTAGAAATGTCATTTTTAAAGTCAGCAATTCCAACAAATCCACACATAAAAATACCTCCTGTATTTTATAATATATGCAAAAATTAAAATAATATTGAATAAAAAAATAATATATGTTAAAATATTACAGAAATAGGAGATGAAACATAAGTGAAAATAAAAAACGTAGTAGAACATTTTTGCACAATAACAAAACATAGATGGGTTGTTTTTAAATTATGTACCAAGGTAGGTGAACCTTGGAGAGGATTAGTACATGATCTTTCTAAATATTCACCAACAGAGTTCTGGGAAGGAGTAAAATATTTTAATGGACATCATTCACCAATAACTGATTGCAAAAAAGACAAAGGTTATTCTGAAGCATGGTTACATCATAAAGGGAGAAATAAACATCATGCGGATTATTGGGTAGATATGAGTGCACCAGAAAAATATCCATTAATTCCATATCAATATGTAGCTGAGATGATATGTGATAAATTAGCAGCAGGAATAATTTATCAAGGGAAAGATTGGACTAAAGAGTATGAATTGAAATATTGGGAAAGAGAAAGAGTGAATTATCCATTAAATGAAAATGTAAAAAAAGTAATAACAGAAGTACTTGAACAAGTTAGCAAAAATGGAATAGATAGTACATTAACAAAGAAAAATATAAAATCACTATATAAAAAATACTGTATAGATCAAATTGAAATTAATGAAAAAATGCTAGAAAAATAGTTGACAAAAATAAAAAATACTTGTATAATTTTATAGTGACATAAAAATAGTAAAAATTTCAAATAGATATAAAACATATATCTTTAAGCAAGGGGGGAATTAAAATGGCACAACCAAAAAGAAGATGGTCAAAAGCAAGAACACATTCAAAAAGATCAACATGGAAAAAAGAACAACCAAAATTCGCTACATGCCCAAATTGTAATGAACCAGTATTACCACACAGAGTTTGCGGAAACTGCGGATATTATGATGGTAAACAAATCGTAGCAAAAAAAGAAACTGAAAATGCATAATTATAAATAGCACAAAGTGCTATTTTTTTCTTTTTGTTACAAAAAAATACAAAAAATTCAAAAAAACGTATACAATTTTTAATTAATGTGATATTATATAGCCATAAAATACTAAAGAAAGAGAGGGAGTATTATGTTTGAAAAATTTTTAAAAAGATCAAGTTGGACAGACATAGTTATTTCAATAATATTCATATTATTTGGAGCACTACTAATAGCTAAACCAAATGAAATGGTTGCAGCAATTTCAATAATATTCGGAATTGTATTCATAGCAATGGGTGTTTTAAAATTAATAGAATATTTTACTTCAGAAACAAAAGAAGACTATCTATTATCAATTGCATTAATAGCTGTAGTATTTGGAGTAATTGTGTTATTTGCATCTGATTCTATAATTTCATTATTTAGAATTATTTTAGGTGTATGGATTATAGCAGCTGGAATAATGGATTTTCAAACAACACTTATTTGGAAAGAAGTTAAATCAGTATATTGGACATTAGCATTATTATTTTCAATGTTAATGATAATTGCTGGTATAGTAATCCTAGTTAATGCAAATATCTTATTCACAACAATAGGTGTTTTAACTATAATTTATGCAGTTCTAGATATAATAGACAGAATTATATTTATGAGCAAAATAAAAGATTATATTAAAGAATAATTAATTTAATATACATCCAAAATAAAGTTGTCAGGAGGATTACCTTTTGGCAACTTTTTGACAATTAATGATAAAGAAAAGAGGAATAAATAAAATGAAAAGATATTTTTTTACTTCAGAAAGTGTAACAGAAGGACATCCAGATAAGTTATGTGATACAATATCTGATAAAATTTTAGATGAATATTTAAAACAAGATAGTAAATCAAGAGTTGCTGTTGAAACTTTTGCATCAAAAAATGAAATAACAATAGCAGGACAAATAACTTCAAAAGGAAATGTTAATATAGAAAAAGTTGTAAGAGAGACAATAAAAGAAATTGGCTTTGATAATGAAAAAACAGATATTGATTATAGAACTTGTAAGGTTCATATTAATATAACAAAACAAAGCCCAGATATTGCTATGGGAGTGGACGTTGGTGGAGCAGGTGATCAAGGTATAATGTTTGGGTTTGCATGTGATGAGACACCAAATTATATGCCATATGCTATTGAAATGGCTCATAGATTATCAAAAAAATTAACAGAAGTTAGAAAATCAAAAGAAATAGAATATTTAAGACCTGATGGAAAAATACAAGTAACTGTAGAATACGAAGATAATAAACCAAAAAGAATAGAAACGATATTGATTTCAACTCAACATTTAGAAACAGTAAGTGATGAAAAGTTAAAAAATGATATAGTAGAAAAAGTAATAAAACAAGTAATTCCTCAAAAAATGATAGATGAAAAAACAAAAATATATATAAATCCAACAGGTAGATTTGTAATTGGTGGACCTTTAGGAGATACAGGCTTAACAGGAAGAAAAATAATTGTCGATACCTATGGTGGTTATGCACGACATGGAGGAGGAGCATTTTCAGGAAAAGATGCTAGTAAAGTAGACCGTTCAGCAGCATATATGTTGCGTCATATTGCAAAAAATATAGTTGCAAATAGTTATGCAAAAAAATGTGAAATTCAAATTTCATATGCAATAGGAATGGAAGAACCATTATCAATATGTGTAAATACATTTGGAACAGGAACAAAATCTGAAGAAGAAATAGAAAAAATGATAAAAGAAAAATTTGATTTAACACCAAATGGAATTATCAAATATTTAGAATTAGAAAAACCAATATATTCTAAAACAACAAATTATGGACATTTTGGAAAAAATGGTTTAAAATGGGAAGAAATAATAGAAATGTAAGAAAAAAGTTAAAAGAAAAGAGGAGTTTACATGGCAAATGTATTTGATTATTTACAATGGAGAGGGGATTTAAGCTTAGAACAATCAAAATTTAACGAAATAGATAATTTAATTTTATCACGTTTTTCATACTTTCCATTTGATAATATAATAAAAGAAAATGAAATAGTAACAATAAAAGAATTAAGTAAAAGATTTGAAAAAGCAAACATTGACCCAATTCATATTTTATGGAAAGATGATAAAAAATTCTTTCCTGCAATGGGAAAAACAGAAAGATTTGGAAATATGCTTGCTACAAAATATGTAAATAAAATAGAAACAGAACAAGAAAAACAATTTTCTGCAATTACTATATTAATGCCAGATGACACAATATATGTATCTTTTAGAGGAACAGACAATACAATAGTTGGCTGGAAAGAAGATTTTAATATGAGTTTTAAAAGCCATATAGCTTCTCAAATATCAGCAAAAGAATATCTAGAAAATATAGCAGAAGAATTTCCAAAAAAGAAAATTAGAGTTGGTGGACATTCTAAAGGTGGAAATATTGCAATATATGCCTCAGCCTTTGCAAAACAAGAAGTAAAAGATAGAATAATAAATGTGTATAATAATGATGGACCAGGTTTTTGCGAGGACGTTATAAAAACAGCAGAATATCAAGAAATTATGCCAAAAACACATACATATATTCCACAATCATCTATAATAGGAAGATTAATGAACCACAAAGAGGAATATACAATAGTTGAAAGTACTCAAAAAGGTATAATGCAACATGATTTATATACTTGGCAAATATTAGGCAAAGAATTTGTTACAGCAAAAGAACTTACAAATGACAGTGTATTTATAGACAAAACAATAACAAGTTGGCTTGAACAAGTTGAACCAACAAAAAGAGAACAAGTTATAGATGTAATATTTGAAATTTTGAGTAATACAGATGCACAAACAATGAAAGAATTGAAAGCTAATTGGTTTGTAAATGCTAGAACAATTTTGACTTCATATAAGAGTATTGATAATGAGACTAAAGAAATGATTTGGAAGACTGTTAGTGAATTATTAAAGAGTGCTAAAAATAATATATTTGGTGATTTTTCTAAGTTACCAGAAAAGTAAAAAATTAAATAAATCCAAATTTAAAAAACCAACAGAAAAAATCTGTTGGTTTTTTAAATACATTTCACGTTATTATTAACAATCTTTGAATGGCATATGTCTTGCGTTATGTTTCATATAATATATTTCCTGAATAGATTCTATATTATGATTGAATTTTTTATTTATTTTTGATGGAGAGTTGAAGGCTAATAGCCTTTCTGCATTTGAGAGTGCAAACCATTTTTTTAAGGAATTATGATACTCATCCGAAATGCTCTTACAACATTCTTTAAGTTGCTCATCAGTAAAATCTTTATAGTCATCATAATTAAGAATAAAATCCAAATTTTTAAAAAATGATACTTCGTAGTCTCTATCAAATTTTTCAAAATCAGTCATACTAGCATTATCAAGCTTACCAATTTTATCTAAAACAAATTTTGGTATATTATCTATTTCTCTAGTAATGAATTTTAAGTCCAATATTTGAACATATACTACATTCCGTTCATTTTCTTCGTGAAATATTTTCATTATAAATCCTCCTAATAAGTAAAAATTTAATAAAATTATAAGGTTACATAATTATAGTATAACATATTTTTATAAAAATGTAAATAAAAACTATTACCAAACTCTTGTTTTAATCTTA